>Ga0209805_1000599_pt1 | contig 22047 bp, 29 predicted proteins | sample GraSoiAngelo_148_FD_185905 | JGI IMG/M metagenome (GOLD analysis project Ga0209805, IMG submission 185905) | Grasslands soil microbial communities from the Angelo Coastal Reserve, California, USA - 14_1009_09_20cm (SPAdes) (version 2) | ecosystem: Environmental > Terrestrial > Soil > Grasslands ...
GGACCCTAGCTGACTACAGTATTTTTCATATGAACTTGCCGGATCAACGGAGCGTTTGACGCTGACCGGTTGCCGCTGCCGTCTCGATCGCGTCCAGCATGCGATGGCGCGTGACCGCGTCGTCGAATGTAGGACACAAATGCGTTCCCTCGCGATAATCGCGGGCGAAAAGCGCGTACGCTTGGGCGACGTTGGTGGAAGGGCCTTGCGGCGGCGACCACAGATACTTCTCTGGCACGGGCAGCACTTCGAGCGAGGACTGCGCGCCCTTGCCGCCGTGTACGGTCATCTCGAAGATCTGGGCTTGGCCGCCCGCGGCGCTGAGCTGCAGGTCGCCTTCCGTGCCGTTGATCTCCCAGAGCAGGTTGGTGCCGCGCGAAACGCCGCCGCGATAGTGGATCGATAGCGCGGCCCCACCCTTGAGTAGTCCGCTGACCAACACCTGATCATCGGTGTTCATGCGACTCTTTTCGCCCGTTCCTGTGATCGTGAAGGACTTTCGGCGCATGGTCATGGTGGCCGAGAGCTCTCGCACTTCACCGAGGCAGTGACACAGCGCGTCCGCCGCATGGCCGAGCGCGATTGAGAGCATCGTCGCGCCGTTTTTCTTGTCGTTGAGGTAGGCGTTGTACGGCTCCACTGTTGGTCCCCAGCCCATTCCCGAACCGATCAACGTGGTCGAGAGCACCTCACCGACGTACCCTTGCTTGATCAGGTCATGTACGTAGGCCACCGACGGCGCAGAGCGGGCCTGCAGCCCCGCCACGGCGAGGACGCCCTTTTTCTTCGCAAGTGTGGCCAAGGTCTGTGCCTCTTTCAAACCGTTGCCGAGCGGCCATTCGCAATAGACAGCCTTGCCCGCGTCGAGCGCTGCCCTCGCAAGCTCGAGGTGATATGGCACTTTCACGGTCACGGCGACGACGTCGACGACAGCGCTGTTCACGAGGTCTTGGTGATTGTCGAACGTAAGAGGCACACCAAAGAGCTTGCTGGCGGCCTCGGCAGATTCGCGTCGGCTGGTGGACAGCGCCGTGATCTCAAAGTCATCCGAAAGCGACTTCAAAGCAGGAATGTGTGCCTGCGCCGCCCATCCGCGATCCGGATTGGCGCCGATGATGCCGACACGAATCCTCTTGTCTCCATTCCTGCTTGTGGTGGTCATACCTTGTCCTTGTAAACTAGACCATCGAGGAAGCAGTCTCGTAGGATTATCGAGTTCTGGGTTACTATCGTTTCGTCTTCGGCGTGAATGCGATTATAGGTATGATCCTCTTGGTCTTCTGTTGGTACTGGGCGAACTGTGGGTAGAGTGAGGCTTGTTTCTTGTAGAGTCGGTCGCGTTCGGTGCCCGTAATCTCCTCGGCGTGTACGTCGATCGTCTCGGTTCCGACCTCGATCTTCACGTCGGGGTGAGCCTTGAGGTTGTGGTACCAGTCGGGATGTGTGTCTGCTCCTCCCTTCGAGGCGAAGACCAGGTAGCGGTTGCCGTCCTTGAGATACATTACCGGGTTGATCCGGATCTTGCGGGTGCGCGCGCCGGTGTGATTGATGAGTAGTAAGGGTGCGCCCTCGAAGTTGCCGCCTACCTTTCCACGGTTCTTCCGGAACTCCTGAATAACGCCAGCATTCCAATCGCTCATAGTGCTCTTCAGGCGTTATCCCAGATGAGAGTAGTTATTGACTATTTGCATTGAGAGATAGTCACGCGCCCTGCCGGGATCATCCCGCGACCATTAGCCTCGAATGGAACATACCACACTCGTGGCGACTTCTTCGACGTTGCATGTCCGGTGTGGACGTGCCATCAAGATTTCTAGCCTAGTCTTGGCTCTAATGAACGCGTATATATTTGGAAATACAGATTGTCCATGAGCTTTTGTGAAAGCTCAAGAGAGGATCTACAGTCTAAACGAGGCGTAGAGTCTCTGAGCAAGGAGGAGCACGGCCTATTCTTTGACGCCGTGCAGAGGCTCGGGTTGTCGAATGAAGTGAAGCAGGCTGCGGTTACGCTCTATCTTGACTTCAAGAATCGGCCGATCGGCGAATACAACGCCGATCACAAGAATCTGGTCATCTTCCTAATTGCGTCAGTATCACTCGCAGCGAAAGCTTTGGGAGATCTACGAACTGATCACGAATTCGAGTCTAGGATGTTTGTGAGCAGGGAAAAGCTTGCCGATGCCGAGGAGCGCATCATCAAATCATTCGGACTCCAAGACAGCATCCTACCCTTTCCAGATCTTGTTTCGCAGCTCAAAAAAAAGGCAGATAGAAAGCATGGCCGATGGCTTTGCCGAGCGCGGACTAGTAAGCAGCAACGAAAGGGAGGAATTAGTCCGTCGATCCTATGACTATCTTGATTCAGCAGTCGAAAAGGGGCTGGGCCCTAAAAATGAGTTACAGGGGTAGAGCCGCGGGCGTGATGCTCAAGGCAGTCAGAGACTTAGGGCTAGAGGTTCCAGAAATTGACATCGCAAGAGGAGCAGGCTTTGACAAGAGGTCGATGGCAACTAACACAGACATCATAGACGCCCTGCTAAAGGATCCGAGTACTTAGGAAGTGAAACGAGAGATGGCGCGTGAATGGCGCTTTGTGAGCCTCTCGTTCTGGGATGAGCCTTTCTACATCAGTCCGATCTGCTTCATCAGTCCGACTTGGTCGTAGAAGAGACGTTCTTCAGTAATCTCCCTTCTACTGTTCCAGGTGGCGACGGTGCAAAACTCCACGTGAAAGCTCTTTCCCGTAGGCTGAATTATTTTACCGTCGGCTGTTTTCATCTGTCCTTTCATTGTTCCATAGAAATCGGCGACAGAGCAGGTGTGATTGCCTTGCTGGAATAGAATCTTGTAAGGTCGATTTATCAGATGGTTATCGGGAAAAGTCTTGAAGAATTCTACAGCCTCCAAATCATGGTTGTTCCGGCCCCTCGTCGGTTCGGGCTGACCTGGCCAGTAGACAGCGACGTCCTCAGTATGACGCTTTCTGAAGGTCTCCCAGAGTGGACTCTTGGGTCCCGCGTTCCAAGCGTCGTCTAGAGTCTGCATCAAGTTCGTCAGATTTTCTACAACTTGTGACATAGAAGACCCCTCAACGAAGGTTCATTGTTTAAGACTATCTTTTTCCATGCGTCTGTCCACTGTTCAGGAGCCTTACTTGGATGTAGGGATAAGTAATTTTGATGCCTTCTGTGTGAGCCCACTTTGTCATAACGTGTTTTGTTCGAGTCTTCTCAGTCATAATGTGCTCCACCGGTATTCCTCGAACAGTTAATGCGTCCGCAATCAGCGACCGATGACACCGCCAAGGCAGCGCCTCTGCACACATGATAGCAACGGTCCTTTCTTGGGATAAGATGATCAATCTTTCCAGCCCAGCTTCGAACTCGGCGGTCTGCATGTAATCAGCAAAGCCTCGAAAAGACAAGTTTTTCCAAGCCTTATTCTCTGAATCTACCTTCGGATGACGTAGTCCACCTAGCTCTTTCAAGTGAACATAGCCCATTCCTGATGTTCGTAGACTATCGGGAAGACTTTCCTGATTAAATTGCGGGTTTCGCTTTGAACGTGGAATCGTCCTCACATCGACGACCAACTTTACTCCATGAGCTTTCAGTAGGCGAATGAGACCTTCGAGTGTTCGCGTGGAGTGTCCCACGGTCAGAATGGATGGAGTTGACTCCGATGATCTCACCGCGCTTCTCTGGGACCGCTTCTGCCCGTTCTGTTTCTCCACCGCCTTAACAATATGACCGCGCCTGTCTTTTTCGGCGGGAAAAGAGATAGAATCTGGTTGAGCAGCGTCTTATCTAGACCGAGAACCTAGCGATATTCACTTTCGTTCTGGTCTTCCTCTATCTACGCTACGCTTCCGGTCAATTGAATGGTGTTCTCTTTCAGGCATCGCTAACAGCGAGCCTCCCCGCAGTTCCACTAAATGTATAAGATTCGAACATAATTCAAGTGACCATTCTTGGAGAGACTGGGCTGGCGTAGCAGGTACGAGAGAATCAAGACAGGTCCAAGTCCAGAAGACAACGCGCTTCTACAATTAGCAAGAGAACTATCAGTACAATTCCAGATAACGTACTGGTACAGACAGATTGTCTGGGGAAGACTCGACCGCTATCAGAGCACAGGTGGAATGATATCGAAACCAACAATGCTCTCCGAAGAGACTGTTGCTGTTCCGGGGTCGCTCCCCGTGGCCGAACTTATGCTGCCGGAATTCCTGAAAGGAAAACTGTCACTAGATGAATGGAAGATTCTCATCGCATTGCACATGGTGAGGTTCAAGGCTTACAACAAAGGAAGAATGAGCAGGCTTCTCGGAAAAATCGCTCTAGCCCCCCGCGAACTATTCTTCCTTCTACTGTTCGAAATCCCTGCTGCCTCCTCGGGAGGGTTGTCGGGTCCTGTTCTCTACTTCCCGAGTCCCATATTTCTTATCGCTGCACTCTGGATCCGGAGATCCCTGAGAAATTCTCTGAAGAGACGAGAGTTTGAACTGGATAGAGACGTGGCCGAACAGTTCGGCACCGTGAAGGTATTACAGGTTCTCGAAAAAATACTGAGTCTAGATCAGAAGCGAATACCAACACACCCTCGGTTTCCCTTTCTAGCAGGCTGGGTAGCGTACTGGAACCCGAGCATCAGGGAAAGAACCGGAGAGCTGAGCAAGCCGCGCCCCGTAGACCTTCCGAGACCGTCCAGAATTCCGAGAATTGGCCTTCGCGGACGTGTGATTACTGTTGTTGTCGGTTTCGCTATTTTCTGGGGCTCGGGATTCGTCGCAGGTAACATCTACGCCCAGGGTCAAACCATGATTGTCTGCATGGACACTACCTGCTCAGCCCTTGTTGTTATCGCCGCCATCGGATTTTGGATGGCTATTATCGGAGGCATAAGCATCGTAGTATGGATGCTCCGACGATTTCTCTAAACTAGAGAAAAGACTTACTTTCTTCTATCTGTTCTTGGACAGGGCGTCGTATCCCATCTACTCTGGTGAAACGCAGCTGGAAGGAAAGGCTCCGCAAGGAACTTATTCTCAGAGGTCCAGGCAATTCCAGGTCTTCTGATGGGGTCGTACGACGACTTGATCATCAATCTGGCCAACGGCCTGGCTAGACAACTTGATCTTTCTGGCGTGTCTTTTTCATCGGTTATGTGGCAGCAAGGCATAGTGCAGAGGAATCGAGGCCGGATTGCAACAATACAACCGACGTCATTCATTCCTATTCCGTCAGACGGGGCTCTCTTCCGCAACCAGACAATCTATCTCGCTCAGAACATGGAAGGAAAACTGTCGGTGGATGAATGGAAGCCACTGATCGCTTCAGCCCTAATCAACCAGAAGAAACTCCGCAGGCGAAAAATTACATGGATAACGACCCTGAACATTCCCATGTTTGGGGCATACGTCGTCGCTTGGATCCTACTGCCTCCCCTCTTTCCCACGACCACAAGTTGCGCAAATGGCCGTTGCGCCATTGATAACCCGGCCTGGAATGTGCTTGTTATCATAGGAGCCTTCTTGACAATTGGATTGCTCATTTTTAGCGTGATCACATTACGGAGGTTCAAATGGATCGCGGACAACGAAACGGCTACATTGTTCGGGAGGGACCAGTTGATCACATCTCTACGGAGAGTATCAGAGGTTTCGCCGTCCGACGATTGGAATGTGCAGAGGAGAATCGGGAAGTTGTCACGGCCAGAACAAACGACCACATGACCGCGTGGAAGTGCACCCTTCTCCTTTGAGTGGTAAGAGATAGAACCTAGTTGAGCAGTGTCCAACTCATGTCCGCGCAGGCAGTATCGTCCCAGAGTCAGTCCGGGTCTAAGGCCCTGCCTCCGTTGCCGAACGCCGACAAGTACGCGATGATTGTGACTAGGTTCGCGCCGAATCCGGACTTTGTCCTGCACTTGGGTTCGATCCGGGCGATAATCCTCTCCCACGACTATGCGCGGACATACAACGGACGATTTCTTCTACGGTTCGATGATACTGATCCGCGGCTGAAAAAGTCGGCGCTCGAGTATTATGATCTGATCAGGGAGGATGTCCGCTGGCTGGAATGCCAATGGGACGCCGAGTACATCGCCAGCGACAGGATACTAGTCTACTATGAGCATGCTGAGAAGGTTCTCAGATCAGGAGACGCGTACATCTGTACCTGTACTCCCGACAATTTCCGTCTCAACATCAACGCTGGCAGGGCTTGTCCCGATCGCACCAAGACTCCGGAGCAGAATCTGGCTGATTGGGCGAAGATGTTGAACGGAGGGTTTGGAGAGGGAGAAGCGGTGCTACGGATAAAGACTGATCTGACTCATCCGAACCCGGCGGTCAGGGACTGGCCCGCGCTCCGGATTATTGATCCCGTGAAGTATCCTCATCCTAGGGTAGGCTCAAAGTATCGGGTCTGGCCTTTGTTCAATTTTGGATCGGCTATCGATGATCATCTGCTCGGAGTAAGTCATGTCATCCGCGGAAAGGAGCACTTGACGAACGCTCCGCGGACTGAGTATCTGTACAAAGCGTTGGGCTGGAACATCCAGGAGTATGTGCACTATGGCCGGTTGAAGACGACTGATATCAAGCTCAGCAAGTCGTTGATGGTCAAGGAGATCGAGGAGGGCCTCGTAGAGGGCTATTCGGACCCGAGACTTCCAACGCTGGCCGCTCTTCGTAGGAGAGGGTATGTTCCGAGCGCTTTGAGGAAGATTGTCTACGAGATGGGACCTAGACCGGTGGACGCGACGCTCAGCTGGGACAATGTGAACGCTACGAACAGGAAGGAGATCGACAAGCTCGCGCACAGGTACAGCTTCATCGCAAACCCGATCACAATAACAGTCTCAGGGGTCGAACGGACCTATGATGCGCGTCTCCCATTACATCCAGAAAGGAAGGACCTTCCAGACAGAATCTTCAAGGTGGTTCCAAAGAACGGCTCAGCCAATCTACTGATCTCGTTTTCAGACGTTGATCTTCTCAGAAAGAGCAAGGTGGTCCGGCTGATGGAATTGTTCAACGTCGAAATCAAGAGTGTCGAGAACAGTTCGATCATGGCCGCGTTCCATAGCCAGGATTACATGAAGGCCCGAGAGGTCAAGGCGCCCCTAGTCAACTGGCTACCAAGCGAGAACAACATGATCGGGGAGGTGGTGATGCCTGATGCGTCGAGAACGAAGGGTCCGGTTGAGACGAATATCCGTCAGGAGAAGGTGGGAAGCATTATCCAGATGGTACGGTTCGGGTTCGGCAGAATCGACTCTCTCAACGCTGAGCGGGTAACTGTCTACTACGCCCACAGGTAAACCAACTGTGGTCTCGTTTTACAAATCGCCTGGGACGTAGACTAGTTCAAGCTTTATCCGGTCGGGGTCCTCAAAGTAGACAGCATAGTAGCCCGGATCATAACCTTCCCACTCCTTAGGTCCTCCGTAGAGTGTCGGGATCTTCTTGGGAACCAGATAGTTGTGATATAGTTCGTCGACGGCTGAGCGGCTTGGTGCTCGGAAGGCTATGTGGTTGAGACCGATACGTTTGCGATGATAGCCATCTGTAAGGAATCTTTTGGGAGACTGGGCTACGATTATTCTGGTTCCCTCCTTCTGCCATTCTACCATTCCCTCCATTTCCAGAACCTCGGTGAAGCCGAGTCGGCCTAGCAGTTCGCCATAGAACTTTGCAGATTTCTGAATATTCGAGACCTGGATTTGGAAGTGATGAACCGGATGCTTGAACCTATTCACTAGGGCATGGCCGAGCCATTCTCTTGCTTAAAAAAAAGATGTAGGAATGCTATTTTGGATAGTTACCTTTACGCAAGAGGAGGATTGCCGTTGAAGTTTAGCATTGAACTGCCGGTCCAGTTCCGGGACATTGACGTAATGGGCCATGTCAACAACGCGACGTACTTCCAGTACATGGAGACTGCGCGCGTCGAACTTGCAAGAAGCCTCGGACAGGTAAGAGAAGGGTTCCGTCCCAGCTTCATCATCGCCTCGGAGCGCTGCGAGTTCAAGAAGCCGATCAGAGACGAACGCCGGATAACCGTCTCGGTATGGGTGAGCCGGATAGGAGAGCGCTCATGGGACCTGGACTACTCTATACACGGACCCAGAGGGGTCGAGTTCGCAGTCGGCAGGACTACACAGGTAGCTTACAACTACAAGACCAGAGCTGCGGTCCAGATCTCCGGAAAGCTTAGGAGAGAATTGGCGAAGCATGTCGAAGCGCCTCTGAAGTTGAGAGAGACCGACTAAGCGCCGAAAGTATTGCTCACGAATCGCACCTGAATGCACGGTCGCTATGTACCGACTGGGCTGGCGATCGGTCTCCTTAGAGTAATGGGGGAATCGTCCCATTTTCATAAGCGGGAATCATGTCAGCGTACTTGTCGAAGGCGAGCGACACGTGAAACGTTGTACGTGGGCATAACTGCGCAGGATTGGGAATATTCTGTAACGTCGAGTTTAATCCAACGATCCTAAGCAATAGGATTGTTCCACCTGAACAGGCCCAGAACCATAACCAGTAGACTGCGAGCCTTGAGCTTGCGGGCGCGTTTATCGTTGCCACGACGTGAAGCGATTGGGAAGCGAGGAATGCGTATGCTGGAGATGCTGAAACAGCTACTCCTCCACAGTTCGTCCAAGAATTAGAGCATGCTGAATAGGTTGAACCCGACCCACTGGTGGTGTAAAGTCCTAGACTTGGCGCAAGAGCAAGCCCACCAAGGGGGGAGTTGTCCAGAAATCTGGACCGTCAGGCAAATGCTTGCTCGACCCGGAGGCGGCTGCTGGAAAACTGTCCCGGGCGGCATCGTAGAGTCCTGGAACGGTTTGGCATCAGAAGGACAGGGTGCGCCTTGTACCGCGGTGAATGCGTAAACGGAGACGGACGAGGATAATGTTGCGAGGATGATTAGGATGGGTGCTGCAACTTTGTGAGCACGGATTCTAGAGAGAATGGCCGTTTTCCACACGAAGGGTCCCTCTTGAGATGAGATACAGTTGCCGCTCCTCTATTAGGGTCGGTTAATTTAGTCCTATCTTGTAGAACACTTGTTCTTTATTCTGAACAGGTTCCAAGGATGAAATAGTGACCTAACAGGGACCATGGATGGTTGGCAAGGCTGGAGCCAGACTGCAAGCCGATTTGCAGGCGACGAGGCTGTGGAGAGAGTTCTTCCTCGAGGTTCTTCGAAAAGTCTGCTCGTTGGACATGAAGGATGTCGAGAAGCGGGAGAGACAGACCGCGAAAGGTAGAGGTTCCGAGTTTCCCAGCATCACAGAGAGACTCAACAATCTGGGACTACAGCTCCTGCAATGAAGCTGGGAATGAATTGGCAGGCGAAGACAGGCCCAGGCAATGCTTTTTCCTTAACTTGTCGTAGGTCCGGACTTCCATAGATGCTCCCACTAAGAGTAGAATTGGGTCCTCTCACTCCCGGACGTTGTACTGTGTGTAGAGCATTGATCCCCGCGGTTGAGGATTCCAACCCTGGCGCAAGGATGTGGGCGCGGCATCTCAACTATGTGGACCACCTGAAGCAGTATCATCCTGAATACCGCAGGTGGAGCAGACTCTGGACCTACAGCTTCTATCTGCCCGTCAGTTCTATCGTCATAATCGCCTACTTCTCGGCAGTTGAGAGAAGCCTCTTTCTTGTATTGCTAGCTGGCATAGTCGCTGTGGCATTATACGTCCCGTTGCTCCTCATCCGTTGGAGAAGCGTTCGAGTCTTTCGAGAGGCATGGATTCTTTTCGGAAAACCGAAGTCTAGAAGAGAATAGTAGTAGAGAAACATTTTCCTGCGTCAATGGCGTAAGGCATTGCAAACTTTCTACTGAGACTAAACTTGGCGCTAGTGGGCATGTTGCTTGGGCTCACCCTTTGGTCTTGAACCGTTTTCGTAATAACAGATACCAGTCATTATCGCGATGTGTCGTGAAACCATTCTTGATATCAATTGATTGTAGATCCGGTTTGATATTGGGCTCACGCTGAAATCTCTGGGAAGGGGGCGGGTGGCGAATTTCAAGCAGCGCATTCCTAGGCCTTGATCAGCCGCACGAGCCTTCTAAGCAGAACTAGTTGAGTGTCTATTGGAACTTGGGCCGGATGATTCATGTCGTAGAATACGTGATCTATGCCCAACTCCTTGAGTCTTGTCAAATCCTCCGCGGCTTGTTGAGGCGTGCCTCCCAGTAACGCTCGAGGCTCTGTGGCCTTCTCTTCGTCCAGGGGGTTGTGGACTCTCAGGATCCATATCATCTCATCCGGGTTACGGCCTGCTCTTCGCACCATTTCGCGAAAGTTGTTGATGGTTTGACTCAGCTTCTCAATCGTGGTGCTTCCTGCCGCTGCCGGCATGATCCCGTCGGCGATTCTTGCCGCTCGCTCGAGTGATGCGGGAGCGAAGGCGCCCAGTAGCATTGGAATGCCACCCGGCTGTATGGGTTTCGGCCCGATTCTTGATTCTGGGATATTGTAGAAGTCTCCAGTGAAGCTGACCGGGTCCGGACCCCAGACGGCGCGCACTGCCTTGACGAATTCCTCGAATCCTCTTCCACGCCGTTTTGTCGGGATGTTGGCGGCTTGAAATTCGTCTCTAAAGTCGCCCTGGCCGAGGCCGGCAATTGCTCTTCCATTGCTCAGTCTGTCTAGTGTTGCGAAACGTCGGGCGAGGGTTACGGGATTCTGGAAGAGAGCGCTCATCACGCTCGTGCCGAGCTTAACTTTCCTCGTCCTTGCCGCGGCGAACGTTAGCATCTCAATTGGATCATAGACCGTCGCAAAAATCTCGGGCCAGGGGGATCACCGTCAAACGTCTCCTTCGGCCTGGTTGGGAGAAGCAACCGATCGCTAACCTCTTCAGTCCTCGAAAGGATTCCGCTTTACTCGGCGGGGTCCCAAGTCGTTTTCCTACTACAAGGTACCGGTCGTTATCGGGGTACTCTGTGAAACCGTTCTTGAGATACACCGACGGTTACCTGAAAGTCTGCCTGTGAAAATTTCGCGAGATTCACCTCTCTCGAACGTAATCTTTAGTACACAGTACTGTATACATATCTATGTATGGCATCCAAGAATCTTGCTATTCGAGAGGATGTTTACAGGAAGCTTTCAGAAGCCAAGAAGGATGGTGACAGCTTTAGTGACGTGATCGAAAAGCTTCTCGAGAGACGGGGAGATTTGTTGTCCTTGTGGGGTGCATGGGATGAGGGTGAAGACGTCGCGTTTATCGAGACCAGTGTGAAGGAGACGAGGAAGAGAAGCGTGGTGCGAACACGCTAGTACTGGACACCTCTGCAATAATCGACTTTCTCCGCAAGGGCGAGAAGACCAAGAGAATTATTGAAAAAGGGAGGAATCGAGGAGACACGGTCGGCGTTACTAGCATTTCACTATTCGAGCTTCTCAGTCCCATCTTCCATCGCAGACTCTTGAAGAGGGAAAAGGCTGTGAGAGCCTTTGCGAGAGAGAGTCAGTTCCTCGCCTTGGACTCTGCCGCGACCGAAGAAGCCTCAAAGATAATGGGCGCGTTATTGCGGATTGGAAAGCCCATCAATGCACTAGACGTTCTCATATCCGGGATCGCCGTTGCAAACGGCGCTGATGAAATAGTCACCTCGGACAAGGACTTTCAGACCATAGAGAAAGTCGCAAACATCAGCGTCACGATGATCTGAAAATACGATTCCCATAATCACGTTGCCGGCGAGGAGCCCATAGACACCTGTCAGGCATCATAGGCACAAGCGAACCTGGTAACGCAACTACATGGCTCTCTTTTGAGAAAATATTGCTACCAGGGTGGTTTTCCGGGCTGTTGTTGTGTCGTTGGTGGCGGTATTTCGTGGCGAACGATTCTTTCTCGTGCCAGGTAGAATGCCGTCCCGTAGAGTGCGGCTGGTATGGCGGCGAGGAAGCCCGTGAAGAGGAATACTCCAGTGCCGAAGTATAATGTCCAGAATCCGCCGCTGCCAAACGGGAGGAGGAACACGTTGACGACACCGAGGAATATCGATATTCCGTAAGCTGTCCAGAGTAGCATGTGACCATTGCTTCTCTGGAGGGAGTATGTGAGGAGGACTTCTGCGAGCCCGAAGATCGCGCCGCCGATCAGGAATACGATGCCGAATAGACCCACGACAGAGGCACCAAGCCCCGACGAGATTCCGTAGGTCAAGGCGTAGAAGAATCCGAATATCGTGCCTGCGATTCCGACGACGAAGAATATGAGAGCTAGTGTGGTATTGCGGACGTGGTCTGCGCCGAAGGGTTCGCGTCCGATGTAGACCAGGATTCCGCCGATGAAGCCTACTATTCCGCCGATGAACCCTGCGAAGGGAATCCAGGCGATCAAGACGCCGATGACGAGTAGGAGCAGTCCTGTCAGGCTGTTGTTTATCTTGTTTGTTCGCGCGACCTCCCAGGAGTTTGCGGGATACTGGTACGGATAGTATTGCTGGGCTGGAGGCGGAGCATAGCCCATCGGGGGGAGCGTGGGAGCTGGGACGGTTATTAGTGATGTGCCGCAGGTACTGCAGAAACGCGCAGTTGGGGCGTTGCTTGCACCGCATCTAGGACATGTTATAGCGGACATTGTCTGCGAAACCAGCTCTTTTCCTAGACAATTGGTGGGTTTAACTTTTGAGTTGGTTTGGGTCTGGTCGCGAATATCCCAAGAGTCCCTGAAGTTCAGAGAGACTGGCTAAGCTCTTCCAGATTCTTTCCTTGGCGAGCCACTTACACTAAAACCGGGCTACATCATCGGAGCCAGGTCGACTCTCTTCTCCTGAGGAAGTCTACTTGGGCAAAACCCAAATTTCGGTTCCCACAGGTCTTCCATGAGCCTCCCGGTGTTAGCAAACCCTGTAATCACAAAGCCGACTCCACTTCGACCCGACGGAGTCACGTTCCTTGGTGGCCTCGCCCTTCTAGCAGGAGCCTTGCTTCTGTTCGCTGTAATATCGTTGGATATACCTTGGACCCCTAGGTGGGTCGATGGCCCGGGGCTGTTCGGGTTCTGGATTATTCTGAGTTTCGGCTATGTCGGCTTTGTCGGGGTCGTGCAGTTCTTGCCAACGATGTGGTTCGCAATGATCGTCATGCTCGGGATTCTATATCTTGCTGCAGGGATCGGGTTCTTTTCGGGACGTCGATGGGCGTGGACCCTCGGCATAACGTTGGCTTTAGTTGGAGTAGCGTCGGGCATTCTCCAAGCCATCACCTGGGCTCAATACGATTTCCTTGGTACACCTGGGCTGATCGTAACTCTAATGATACTGGTCTATCTCATCAGTCCTCTCGCTAGAAACTTCTTTTTCAAACGCCGTTAAGCGGTCTGCACGCCTAAGCCTAGCTGTGCTGGGCGAAATAGGGGTTTCAATCCTTGCGGAGGCGTGCTTCCCCCAAAATGGCTTCTGCTGGAATGCACTACATTCTTGCTGCGACTGATGGTTGGAGTCGTTTTCTTACAATTACGTACAGTTCATGCGGACGAGTTCTAGAGGTCAGGTAGCGCTGTTTCCCATGGTCACGTTCAAGTTTTCGAAATAGTGGTGAATTAGTGTGGTTACTGTGGTAACGAGTATTTGTTTGAATGCTGACAAGGGCCCTGCCGGACCAGTCAATGGATCAGCTATGAGAGTAACCTGGTAGTTTCCGTTCGTCTGGTAGGTGTGTGAGACAACCGACCCCGCGCCAGTCGAAGAGTCTCCAAAATCCCAAGAGTAGTTTGTGAAGCCGTCCGCCGCATAGAACGTAAACGTGTTGTCGCTCACAGTATACGTGAAGCTCAACGCGCTGACGTTGTTCGAAGTTTGCGGAGGAGCATTCGAGAATAAGACCGCTCCAACAACCAAGGCAACAACCACGATCAAGCCGAGCGCTAGACCTAGCCGCTTCAAAGCTTCAACGTGGAGCGAAGGGGCAGGTCAAGCTTCTACTGTAACCTCGATCCTATGGCGGAGGTAAAAGACGCTCTACACAGCACAGCTCAGACCTTCGTTTCGAGTCGTTCTCTTACTGCAAGGTACCAGTCATCATCGCTGTATTGTGTGAACCATTCTTGAGATACGTTGAGAGTGGACCCTGAAAGTTGTAGGCGTTTGATTTTGTATTCTTGACCGGATAAGGCTCAGCAAACACTATCAGTGCTCCGTGCTGTTATGCAGGTGGGAGAGCTTTGTAGAATCGACTAGTCTCGTATGATGCGTAAAGCAGGCCGATCGTCGATATCAGCAAGCCGATCAAGAAGTAGTTGTTCTGGGTGAGTGAGAGAAAGAGGAACCCTGCTACCATTGTTGCAAAGATCACTACGAAGAAGATCGTCCGGGGAAGAATCCACCGTCCACTTCTCACGTACAGTTTGAGGATCCCAAAACTTTTCGACCTAACGCGGTAGGTTCCATCGTATTCCTTGTCCACCAAGTGGAACTTGTTGAGTTTCTCGAGATGATGTGTTGCGAGTGTTGGACTACTGAAACCTAGCGCTCTTTGAACTTCGCCTGATGATGAGTTTCTGATCTTGAGCATGTACAAATAGACTCTGAAAGTGTTGTATTCTCCGGCGACTTGTCTCGCCAACTCTTCCTCGCTGCTTTCTTCTTCAGATGAAGGCGGTTGAGACAATGTGTCTGCCTACATTTTCTAGCTTGGTCTAGGGTCCTGTCAACCAGTCATTCCATCCTTGGATCAGAGAGTTAGGATCGCTGGTGTTCTGATAGAGATTTGAAGGGTAGAGATACGTGCCGGAAGGACTAGTTGCTATTTTGAACCGGAATCCTGTACTTGGAGCGTATGGCTCAGGAGTGACATTATTGATGACGCGTGCGTTCTTCAACGCGTCGAATAATGCGCCAGTCTGTCCCCCAATGGCGACAACTTTTGCTCCCTTATTGAGAACGTGTGATAGGAAGGTTTGTGTCTGGTTGTCGTTGACTCGTGCCGCGATCCAGTCGCCGGGGAACAGGATGAAGGAGTAGGAGGTGCTTGTCATTCTTAGTGTCTGGTTGGTCGTCAATTGTGATGAGTCGAGTCTTATGGCTGGAATCCCATATGTTTCCAGTCTCGTAACAGTTTGGTTGAAGAGAGGATTGGTGTCTTCTGCAAAGTACCAGAATGTCCGATCCCTGAGGGCCGAAATGTTTGGGGGCGGCGAGTGAAAAAAGTAATTTACTGCGGGTAAGCTGGCGGCGACCGCTACCAATCCGATGAATACTGAGGCTATTAGTAGAAGTATGAATTTTTGGGTCGTGTATACTAACAAGCTATTTTCCCATAAGAGGGATAATAGTTGGCCGCGCGGCGTTAAACCATTTTATTGGAGATTCCGTGAAATTTCTTGATTTAAATAGTGCCTGACCTCAGCTGCTTCGCTTCCACTCCGAGGGTCCCGTTTGATTCTAGTCGCACTGACCTCCATTCCTTCTATCGTGTCATTGTCTGCCCTTTCCATTCCTCTGATTCCCTATGTAGGACTGCGGCATATGTCGTGAATAGCCCACTCCCCAACAAAAGTGAGGGCGGCGGGCCTAAGACCGGTTAGCCTTGCCGTTCGAGCCGCCTTCTTACTACCAGATACCAGTCAGCGTCGCGATGGGTCGTGAAACCATTCTTGAGATACATTTGACTGTGGACCCGGAACATCGTAGGCGGCTGACGGTGGCCTCATGACTGGGAAGGGCTTGCAGGTCATTTCTCTTCAACTCTCTTTTCTTGACGACCACTCGATAGAGGCTGTCTGCGCTCTCTTTTGGCAAGGCTCACCAGACCGACTCCGGTTAGGGATAACAAGAGCAACTCGATTAGCCCCAGAGCCGTGGAAATATCCGGTCTCCAATGGGGCAAGCTTGTAAATTGAGCTAAGGACAAGTATGCAACAGCGAGAACGAAGCCTACGGACAAGCTCGTGAAGGGTTGAGAACGCAATCCCATTTGTCTCGAACCCCGACTCTTGCGATTCTCCTATGACTCTTCAGGCTTGATAGTTCTGGGATATGGCTTTCGAAGAGCCGCGAATAGGATTATGAACGAGAGATCAATTCCCCCAAGAACCATCACGGTATCGGTTCCGAGTGTTCCCAACGGTAAAGGTAGACCCACAAACGTCAACAAGTTCGCCACCGCCAAGTATGCCACGAAGAACGCGAAAGCCAAGACCAGAATACCAAACCGGCCTCGTCTCTGCATGGTCAAGAAACTACAGCAAAACCAAACGATAAGGATTATGGATACTTAGCTCGAAACCCACAGAAAATTGAAGTCGGCCAGCATTCGCGCAATTCGTGTCTTTCAGAACGTTATCGTGGCGGTGAATAAGTCCTGGTTGGTGCAACCGAAGATGGGCACTGTGTTGCTACAGGCGTCTCTATTGTCCGCCCAGACAGGGTGTGCAGCGCCCGGACTCGCGGCGACCTGAATGTAGTCTCCCAGGAAGGGTTGAGAGTTGCCGAAGTCGGCCCTCTCCGCAAGGTTGGGATTGAACGAGGCCGAGGTCACGCGGATGTTCTTCGAGAAGCTGGTGCCAGCGTTTGTAGACTGTGCGTAGAAGACGTTGAGCCCCGTTATGGTTCCGTTGGAGAGTTGTCCGAATCTGCTGTCGTACCAGACAATGTTGATGACCCCTCCGCTGGCTGCGATGCTCGAGAAGAAGTGTTGGCCAGTGATGAAGTCATTGACCCGAGTTGGCGTGGTCCACGTCTCTCCGGCGTCCGTGGACTTGGAGAACATGACGTTGCCGTTCCCCAGTTCATAATCGTCCCAGACTACATAGACACCGTTACTGTCTGAGGCAAGTTGGGGGATTGTGAAGGTTCGGAAGGAGTTGCCGGGTAGACTCCGGGGGAGTTCTGTCACATCGAAAATTCTGTGTGTTGTGAATGTATGGCCCCCGTCGATCGATATGCTCATGAACATAGATGCATGCTGGAAACCGCTGCTGAGGCTGGAGACGAATACTCTCCCATTCGGGTCCACAGTGATCCCCGTGTTGAAGCCGCCAGGATTGATCGCCATGGGGAGCGACCATGTCTGACCGCCATCTCTTGAGCTGACGAGGGTCGCGCCTTGTGGACCTTGAGCAAATACATCGTCGTAGGTTAGGTACACGTTCCCGTCGTTTTGGCCGCCAGATGTGTCGACGGCGATCCAGGGCTTGTCGGCGTGATGGTAGGTTGAGATCGGAAAGAGGGTCGTACTGGCATAGGTAGCGCCGTCGCTTGTGTACTTGACTACGAACAGGGTGAAGCCTGGCGTGGAGCAGGTTATGCCGGTGTAGTAGACGTTTCCGTTTCGGTCGAAGGTCAGAACGGGATCTGATGTGCACTGGAAAGCATGCAGAGGAGAGGAGAGTCCCTGGGACGAGTTGTCTCCGGGGAATCCGGGTACAAGGTTGACAGTCCAGGTTAGCCCGTCGTCTGTGGATCTGTAGGACCCGTGCCATCTGTGCCCACCGACGCTAAGCAGGCGATAGTCTTGAGCCCCGGCCACGATGATGTTCGAGTTCCTCGGGTCGACGGCTATTGTGGGCTCGACCTGCTGGCGCTCAGCAGAGTCGTTGCTTGCGGTCATGTCGACATTCTTGCCAACCCTGGTCACTGCGTGGGCCGGCAGTACAGCCATCATCAATACGAGTGCGACGATTGGAAATGCGAGTCGACTTCTCAACTATGTTCTATGAAAAGCTCCGAATCTGTCATAATAAGAATATCCATTGTATGAGCATCGCGACGCTATCGGTGGAATCAGCGTCACGCCCGTTAAACCTAGGCTCCCAGATCAGGTTAGGTCATTGCTGGAAGGGCGTGCATCAAGCGGTCAGCGGGCTGCCGAGAATCTTCGCGCGGTGCGATGTGAAAATGTCTCGTCTGCGAGGATTCTGGAAAAGATCGAAACGCGGCGAGAGGGCGTTTTCGTGAAGAATTGGATGATCAGGGATAACTGGCGTGATGCGTTTCTCTATGCTATGCTCGACTCCGAATGGCGCAAGATTGAGGAACCGAAAATGAGTCCGGTTACAGGAGTCATTCATCTCGAACGCAGAACCGCAACATAGCTGGTAGGCGCGAGATTCGTCTCGTCCGAGTGGTGTTGATCAATCGGACCCGAGGTTAGGTATCAGATAATCATCGAGGCTTTTCCGCAACGAAGAAGCATCTTCCAACCTCTTGTAGGCCTAAGGCTTTTTACGAGTCGTATTCCCTCGTTCTGGTGAAGCCTACTTTCTTGAGGGCGGAAGAGATCTCAGTTTTGTAGTAGGACTTCTCCTTCAGCTGAACGTCTGAACGGGTCCAATCCGGTCTCTTCTTGAAGAACATTGTGATGTCCATTCTGCCGATTCTCTGTTTAGAGACATACTTGCTTCTCACAACTAGAGCATGATCGTCTTCAACAATTCCAAACGATCCGCGCCATCGTGTTTTGAAGCCTTCCTGCATGTTTAGGTCGAAAATGAATATGCCGCCCGGCTTCAAAGCATTGTACGTTTGGTCGAATGCTCGCTTCAATTCGCCAGTATTGAGGATGTGGTTGAGACTATCGTAGGCGGAGACTACGCAGTCAACTGATTTTTCCAGATCGAAATCGCGAGCGTCAGCTAGGATAAATTTGCACTTAGGCGCGTTTTTCCGAGCGAAGCGAAGCATTTCTGGTGAGCCATCGATGCCTGTGACGTCGAATCCTTCTGATGAGAGAACTTTTGCTAATTGTCCGGTTCCACAGCATAAGTCGAGAATTCTAGCTCTTGGAGGAAGTCGACTGAGCAGGAGCTTCTCCAAGACTCTCTTTGCTGTGCTGATGAACGCATCGCCCCAGTGCTTGTTATAGATCCAAGCGAACTTGTCGTAGTCAGAGTATGATTTCACGTGTTGGTAATCCGACAAACCTGATTTCAAGATTGTCTTGAATCATAGACTCGCCACTTAATTTCAATTGGTCGGGCTTATCTTAGGCATTGAAGAGCAAGAAGTGACCGACTTGCAGGTCTTTGACCTAGGGGTTAGAGGATCTGCTTGCCGCAGTCTTGGCACCAGCAGTCGGGATCATCGCACTTGCAAGACGAAGATCTCGCCGGCTCTCGTAGGTCCATCAGCCACAATGGTCGTAGGCTTGGTAATGGGGACCGGCTGAATGGTCAGAATACGAAAGCTGGCTGTAAGGGATTACAGGGCTGTCAAGAAATTGGAGAGAGTCATCGTGGACGAATACCTTGGATATCTGAAGGAGACAGGGGAGGAGGACACGATTGAGCCATGGATTACTCCAGAATACTTCAATCACTACGTCAGAGCCCGAGCTAGCTACGTTGCAGAGATAGCTCGCAAGCTTGTAGGCTTCATCCTTGTTCAGCCCACCTCTTTTGTTCACAGTGCGCAAAGAGAAATCTGGCTAGAATACATAGCCGTCCAGCCCACGAACAGAAGGAAAGGCATTGGAACCATGCTGATATCAACCGTAATCGAGTACGCGAACACTCATGACATTCCTCTCTTGTACACTACACTGAATCCCAACAACAACGAGTCTATTCAATTCCTCACGAAACATGGGTTTGAGCTCAAAGATTGGAAGGAAGCAACCAAGAGGCTCAGTCATTGACTTACCAGATCCGTTACCAGTTGAGAAAGGTCAATTCGGGTTGAGTCACGCATCGCAAACGTCGTCGTGTTTTGGGGAACTTCTCTGAAAGCAGAGTCGTAGGTTTCAATCCATGTCCCCTGATGGCAGATGGTACGGAGACCGACCTGATTGTCCCTAGGAAACGCCTTGAAAATAGCCTGAGGGTCCACGACGATGTTAATGTCAGCAGGAGATCTGCGATCCGCGATACGGACAGGTTGATCAGTCTGGTGCTAAAATCTGGTCCGCTGACAAAGCTCCAGAAAAAAAGTATGAAGGCGAGTCTCGCGACGCAGAACTGGAAGATCCTGTTTCCCGTTCTCGGCTGATGAGATTGGCTTGTCTATGCTTTCGGCTTCTCTGCTTTCGCCGGTTTGGCTTCCTTCGCAGCGGGCGGTTTGTCTTCCTTGCCAGCTGCAGGTTTCGCTTCCTTGCCCGCTGGAGGCTTCGCCTCTTTCGCTGGTGCAGCCTTGGCTTCTTCCTTCTTCTCAGCAGGCTTCGCTTCCGTCTTCTTCTCGGCGGCCGGTTTCGGTGCCTTGGCTGCTGGCGCGGCTGGCTTCGGCTCCGCTTCCTTCTTCACTTTCGCGACCCGCTGGTCTTTCGGAAGCATCCGGTTCTTCAAGTACGCCGGAACGATATCCGCAGATTTCGCATCCTGATAAATCTCGACCATGCAGGTAGCGGAGGACCCTCCAGTTCGCGTCGCAATACTCTTCACAAAGACTCTGTCGACTGGTGCCTTGAAGTGTTCAGAGGCGAGCTTCCGCACCGTCAGCCTATCAGGCGTTCCTGCTCCTTCATGGTGAACAACTAGCTTTGCTTCGCGGCGTCCCAGCAGATTGTTAGTATGCTCTTCGACTACTTCAAAACTCAACCTTTCACAGCCTCCGCACCGGCTTCCGCACCGCTAACAATTACGCTGTTAATCTGCAACGTCTCTTCCGAGATGACTCGTCCTCTAATGAGCTTTCTCTGCCGCTCACCATCATCAGATGGCTTGTATCCTACTCCGGCTGAGAGGAGAGCCCTCTTCCGAGCAGCGCCTTGAATATCAAATCGCATCGGCACACCATCCTTATCCGTCCCACCAGTAATCCGCAACTTCACATTCCCCAGCCCGAGAAGCTTCCCATCGATCTCTTCCCCGATGCTCTTCCCTACGAGAGCTTGAGCCTTGGTTCCCTCTAGCGAGGCGGCTTTAGAAGTCTTGCTCTTCGGGTCTGAAACTATGAGTTGGAACTTTGCCAAATGATTCTTCTCTTAGACTGCTGGCGAGCCTTCCGCTTAATAAACGTCCTTTGAATACGCTCAAAGCCAAAGACAGATGGGCCTTCCAAACGCTCCGGGCTCGTTCACAGTATTACACAGAACCAATAGAACTGGTAGTTGCTAACACTCACTTGCTGGCCATTTCCACCGATACTTTGGCCATATACGTAGACGCCGCCGAAACCGAAGATTCTACAACTGGGAGATTCATAGAAAGTCACGTCCACACCTGATGGTACTGTCTTGTGAAATCCGTAGACAACGGGTGCGAAAATGAATAAGACGATCCCCACGACAACGACCGTTGCAATGACCAATTTTCGAGCTTGCACTCTACGCCAACTTCAATCTTATTGCTCGCCGACTGGACTCGTCGCGCTGCCGGTTGTCACAGTTGCCATCTCGCTGAGCAGCGCGAGTTCTCCTGGGTTCATGTAGTCCTTGAACTTGGAGGTGAGTACTCTCGCGTGCTGGGGTGGAACATCAACGTATAGGACATCGCCTTCATTGATTTGTCTTCCAACCATCGGCTTGTCGATCGAGACCGCGACCTGTTTACCGACTCCCGCCTCTCCAACATCCTTTCCTTGGTCCTGTATCCGGACGACCTGCCCGATCCTCTTGCCACTGCTATTGATCAATGGATACTTCGGTTTGATGATCCCGTCGATCACTTCGACCCCGACGATAGCGGGATCACTCCTGCGAAACACGAATCCTTTCAACAGTTTGACCTTTCCTGGTCTGATCAATAGGTCCATCTCGGCTTTTGCACCCGCCAGTCTCTGAGCGTCAACCCAGCGCGAATACTCTTCCAGAACATGATAGAGAACATCCCCCTTGAAAACGGGAATCTTCGATAATGCGATCTCCTCCTCCGCATCCGGCAATAGCTTCACACCAAAAGCCAAGACGACACCCAGGTATTGATCCTTGACGCGCACAGCCTTTGCCTCAACAACATCCCTCCTCGAAACATCACCGACATCCGCTAATCGAACCGGTATCTTCGACGCCTCCAATGACGTCGTCAGCGCCTCTAGCGAGCCGAGAGCGTCCGACTTGACAACGACACCGCTGAGGTCTTTCTTGACTCGCACCTCCTCAACTTCACTGAGAATCCTCTCTTTGATCGC
>Ga0209805_1000600_pt1 | contig 22040 bp, 17 predicted proteins | sample GraSoiAngelo_148_FD_185905 | JGI IMG/M metagenome (GOLD analysis project Ga0209805, IMG submission 185905) | Grasslands soil microbial communities from the Angelo Coastal Reserve, California, USA - 14_1009_09_20cm (SPAdes) (version 2) | ecosystem: Environmental > Terrestrial > Soil > Grasslands ...
GACCGCCGGGAAGGCGTCGGAGAAAATGAAGCTGGTCGAGATCGAAGGGTAGAAGAACGAGTTCCGCTCCACCGGGATGGTCGAGGTCCAATCATTCCGGCCTGTAACGGTCACGTACCAGAAGTTCTTGTAGTCGATCACGCCCTGTCCGAAGAGACTTACGACGCGGCGCTGCTCGAGCGTGGCCCGCGGCGTCCTCAAGCTGGTGTTGTTCATGGACACGAAATTCGGATCCACGAACCCCGTGCCGACCATGGCATCCGTCGTGGTCTTGTTGTCGCTTATGGCGTGACCCAAGAGTCCGCTGATCGAGATGTCGTGTGTCACCGAGTGAGGATTGAAACTGAGCACCGTCTGCGCGTTGAGGTTTCGGGTGATGACGTCCGCCTGGTCGAGCACACCGTTGTTCGCGGCGCCGGCCACGCTTGCGGGATCGCGCAGAACGAGGTTCTGGTTGGTGTAGCTGTCGACACCGAGGTTGGTCTTGAGGCTCCCCCATGAGAACGGCGTCGCCAGGAGGCCGAGGTTGACCATGACGCGGTTGGTCTTGGCGTTGATCTTGTTCTTGACGACGTTGAAGTAGGGATTATCCAGCTCCGTGGACGCCGCCTGGCCGGTGACCTGGCGCCGGGCGCCGAGTGGCGTGAGGTAATCCCTTGCGTTGTCGGTCTGGGGCCAGAGCATGAGGTCCAGGAGCGGACCCAGCGTTCCCTTGTACACCTGATCGTTGTTGTCATAGGTAAAGGCCATCGACAGATCGGTGTTCAGCCAGGGTGTGATCTGGGCCTGGGAGCGTCCCGTCACGTTGGTCCGATCGTAACCGCTGTGCGGGACGACGCCCTCCTGCCGGTCGAGCGCCGTGCCGAGTCGGTAGTTGATCTTGCCATCGGGGGTCGCGCCGCTGAAGGAGAGGTCGTGCGACTGCGTGAACCCCCTCCGGAGGAAGCCGTCGATGTTGTCGTAGAACACGGTTCCAGCCGGATACGGGCTCCCGAAGTACTGGAGCGAGTCGAGGACCCCGCCCGTCTCCGTCGTCGGCCCATAGACGCGCTGCAGCTGCGGCTTGGCTCTGGTCGTTTCGATCCGGAAGCTGTTGCTATACCTCCAGCCGCCGCCGGCCTGCCCTCGCTTGGTGGTGATGACGATGGCGCCGCTCGCTGCGTCAATGCCGTACAGTGCCGCGGCTTCCGGCCCCTTCAATACCGTGAGCGTCTCGATGTCGTCCGGATTGAGATCGGCGGCCCGGTTGGTGAAGTCGATCCCGCGGTTCGAGAGCGCCGTGTTGGAATTCGCGTCGGAGGCGAGTAGCCCCGTGTTGAGGGTCCGGTTGTCCATCGGCAGCCCATCGACGATGATCAGCGGTTGGTTGCTGCTACTGATCTCGCTGACGCCTCTGATGGTGATCGAGGAGGAGGCGCCCGGCACGCCTGAGGTGCTGGTCACGTCGACGCCGGCGATACGTCCCTGCAGCGCGTTGACGAAATTCTCGCGCTGCGTCTGCGCGATCTCGGGGCCCTGGACGGTCTGCTGAGCGTATCCCAACGCCCGTTGCGTCGTGGTCTGACCCAACGCGGTCACCACGACCGCGTCCAGACTCATCGCGACCCGGCGGAGCTGGACGTCGATGACGTCCTCTGCGCCCACGGTCCGCTGCTCCGGAGCGGTCCCGATGAACCGGAACTGCAACACCTGGCCCACGTCGGCGCGGATCGAATAGTTGCCTGTGCGGTTGGTCGCGGAACTGGTGGTCTTCCCCTTGATGAGGACCGAGACGCCGGCTAGGGGAGCGCCCTGCTCACTGGTCACTGTGCCGGTAATGGTCTTCTGCTGTGCGAACGCGCGGGGAGCGGCGACGAGGAGGATTCCCACCAACAGCGTGACGGCGCGTTTGGTCATGATTACCGCTACCGAGTTGTGAGGAGCGCCTATCGGGTTCGCAAGACGCGCACCCCACTGTGCTTGCGTCTCAAGGAGAGCGGCGCTGCCGAAGCGTTGCGCCGTCACCACATTCGTGACAAGCACGTTGCGACGACGCCACAGCAATCCGCCAGCACGTACGCCAGGTTCGCAGTCCCGTCCCGGTGTTGAACGGGGCGTACGTCGGGCCGGTAGCCGAGCTGGTTGACGGCGCGACTACCGCGCGCGCTTAGGCGACGGCGCCCACGCCGCATTGAGATCGAGCCCGACCAGCCCCAGCGGATCGAACGTGATCCCGCCGTACGCGGCGAGCCAATGGAGGTGCGGGCCGGTGACGCGCCCCGACGCGCCCACTTCACCGATCTCCTGGCCGCGCGTCACTGTGTCGCCCACCGCGACCAGGGTGCGGCTGAGATGCAGGTATCCGGTGACGAGCCCGGCGCCGTGATCGATCAACACGGTAGTGCCGCTCAGATAGAGATCGGCGACCAGGGCCACCACGCCACGGTTTGCCGCCCGCACGCTCGCGCCACGCCGGCCGGCGAAGTCCACGCCCATGTGACGGCTGCGCAGCACGCCGTTGAACATGCGTGCCACGCCGAATTGATCCCTCACCGCGCTCGACCTTGGCCGCATGAACGGCTCGTGCCACAGCCGCGGAGCGTCGTGCGCCTGGTGCCGCACGCCAGTCACCAGCTCCTGTTCTTCCTTGATCCGGTCCTCGAGCGAGTCCGGTGGTTGCACAAACTCGGGCGCCGCTCGCAGCTTCTCGCGCGGTGCCCGCCGCCGCCTGGGCACGAGCCAGGCGACGACGCTATCGGTAAGTCCACCGGCCCGCTCAACCGCGGCGCGGGCCGCTACGCTGTCCGCCCGGTCGAACGGCACGGCGGCGAGGGCGCGCCAGCCGTGCGGCGTACGCTCGAAGTGCAGTGGCTCACCCGCCATCTCGCCGCGCACCGCGGTAATGCTGTCATCCGCGCCGCCCGAGAGCTGGAGCACGACGGCCGAGCCCTCGAGCGGCGCGCGCGGACGCCAGGTGAGACTCGGCGGCCCCGCGAGACTCTGCGCGAACGCACTCGGCACACCGAGGAACGCGACCAGCGCCACGACCGAAGCGATAACGCCGCGACGCACCACGACCATCGCCGTGACGAGCAGCAACGCCGCCAGGAGAAATGGCGCCCCCGGGACGCCCAGCCCCTGGAACCGGCCGATCGCCGCCGCGAACACCTGCGTGAACAGCACCGGCGCAATCACGCCAGCGATCCCCATCACGCTGGCGATCGCGCCCTGCAGCCGGCCCTGCTCGTCCGCGCCCACACGCCGGGTCATCAACCCCTGTAGCGCCGGATAGGTGAGGCCGAACAGGCCGCCAACGGGAATGCCGAGGAGAAAAAGGGCGCCGCTCGGCGCCAGACCGTACACCGTGAACGCCACCGCGCCGAACGCGAGGCCCGTGACGAGCGCCCGCGACTCACCCAACCGCTTCACCGCGGCCCCGACCAGCCCGCCCTGCACGATCATCGACACGACGCCGACCCCCGCGAGCGCGAACCCGACCGTCCGCGCCGTCCAGCCGAAGCGATAGTCGCCGTACAACACGAACAGGCTCGGCAGAGCATCGTGCGCCACGCGATAGAGAAAGGCGACCACCGCAAGACCGACGAGCGCCTCGCGCGCGCGCAACAGACCGATCGAGCCCACCGGATTGGCGCGGCGCCACGCGAACGGCGCCCGACGCTCGATGGGCAGCGACTCGGGGAGCACGAACCAGCCGTACGCCGCGCCCACGAGGCTCAAGGCACCCGCCGCCCAGAACGGCGCGCGCAGGCCGATCCCCCCCAACAACCCGCCCACCGCCGGTCCGAGAATGAACCCGAGCCCGAACGCCATGCCCAGCAGCCCGAACCGCGCCGCGCGCTCGTCCGGCTCGGTGACGTCCGCGATGTACGCGAACGAGGTGGAAAAGCTCGATGCCGTTATCCCCGAGAGCACCCGGCCGACGAACAGCCACCCCACCGTGGGCGCCAGCGCCATGATGGCGTAATCGAGTCCGAGGCCGAGACAGGACACGAGGATCACCGGGCGGCGGCCCACGCGGTCCGACAGCGCCCCCAGCACCGGCGCGAACACGAACTGCATCGCCGCCCAGACGGTGCCGAACAGACCGACCGCGCCCGCGGCGCCCGCCTCGTTGCCGCCCTCGAGCTGGATGACGAGCTTGGGGAATACTGGCGCGATGATGCCGAGCGCCAGCATGTCCAAGAGCACGGTGCCGAAGATGAACCAGAAGGTGGCGCGTCGCACGGGGAGGGCGCCGGGCTAGAACCGCCCGACCAGCCCGGCGATCGCGGAGCGGCAGCCCTGCTGCAAGTCTCGCTCGACGCCCGCGCACAACGCCTTCGCCTGCACGTCGGAATGGTAGTAGTACACGAAGTCGAGTACGGCGCCGAGCACGCAATACGAGCGCTGCTCGTGATCGCGGCCGAGCTTGCAGGTCGCCACTGTGGTGGGCACCTGGTCCCGGCTGAGCGTCGCCGCGTCCCGCCCCAGGCTCTGATAGCAATTGGCTCGGAACGGCGGGCCGACGCGCGCGCACAGCGCGAACACCTTGGCGAAATCGCCCTGCACCACGCCCAAGGCGTACGATGTCTGCATGTCGAAACATTCGGACTTGTATTTCTCCGCCACGGCGGTGCACGGATAGAGCGGCTCGCTCGGCTTCAGGTACTTGCTGTAGTGCCCGCCATGCGCGCCGTCCACGATCAGGTTCTCCATGAAGACGCCGTTGACGCAGGCGTTCCGCTCCATGGCGCCCGTCAGGCCGTCGCAATCGTGCAGCGCGTCGAACAGGTCGTCACTGCGAACGGCCATGATCGCATGTCCCAGGCCGTGAACGCAGTTGAAGTAGTCGAGGGACTTCCGTTCTTTTCCCGGAACGCCGGCACACACGGCGTCGAGATCGCTCAGCAGCTGCGTGGATCCTCGCGCCAAGGCGAAGCCCTGCATCACGCCGTGATAGTATCCCGAGCCGCACGCGTTGTCGCCGTGGCGAAACGCCTCGGCGACGTCGCCGTACTTCGCCACCGCCGCCTGGCCGATCGCATGCGTGATCGCATGGCACAAGCGCTGCAGCTCGGGATCGGCGCCGTATCCCGCTTTCAAGGCGGCGAAAGCTTCGACCACGCCTTGCCGGGCCACGATCGAGCGGTAGCGCTGCTCGTAGCACCCCAGCGCGAGCGTCGGGTCGTTGGAACAACGGGTGCTCGACGGAGCTCGCGATGGGTTGAATACACGAGAGCCCAGGATGGAGACTCCCGCTACGGCGACCGCGAGCACACCGATCGCGATGATTCCCGTCCGGCCGGTCAGTTTCATGCGTCGCACCATAACACGGGCGGTGGACCGGGCGGAAGCTCGGGCCCGGGTATCTTTCCCGTATGACTCGCCTCATCCGGCCGGCGGTGCTCGCCGGCCTTGGCGCGCTCGGCTGCGCCACCAACCCCGCCACGGGCGCGCGGCAGATCATGCTCGTGAGCGAGTCCCAGGAGATCGCCATGGGGCGCGACTATGACCGCCAGGTCGTGGCCTCCATCGGGCTCTACCCGGACTCGGGGCTCGAGCGCTACATGCAGCAGTTCGGCATGCGGCTCGCCGCCACGTCGGAGCGACCGAGCCTTCCCTGGACGTTCCGCGTGGTGGACGACCCGGTGGTCAACGCTTTCGCGCTCCCCGGCGGATTCATCTACGTGACCCGCGGTATCCTCGCGCACCTGAACTCCGAGGCGGAGCTCGCCGGCGTGGTGGGACACGAGATCGGCCACGTGACCGCCCGCCACTCGGCGAGCCAGATGAGCAGACAGCAGCTCGCTCAGCTCGGCCTCGCCGTGGGCGCGATCGCGAGCCCCGAGCTGGGCCGGTACGCCGGTCTCGCGAGCCAGGCCCTCGGCGTCCTGTTTCTCAAGTACTCGCGCGACAACGAGAGCCAGGCGGACGAGCTGGGACTGCGCTACCTGCGGCGCGGGGCGTACGACCCGCGCGAGATGCCGCACGTGTTCGAGATGCTCACGCGGGTGAGCGAGGCGCAGGGCGGGGGCCGCGTCCCCGAATGGCTCGCCACCCATCCCAATCCGGAAAACCGCCGTGGCCGGATCGAGCAGGAGATCGCGGCAGGGCCGCAGAGCTTCTCCGGCACCGCCGTGAACCGCGACTCCTACCTGCAGCGTCTCGACGGACTCGTGTTCGGGAGCAATCCGCGAGAAGGATATTTCAAAGGTGGGCAATTTCTCCATCCCGAGCTGCACTTCCGAATCGAGTTCCCGGAAGGGTGGCAAACCAACAATGAAAAGCAGGCCGTGGCAGCCGTGAGTCCCGAGCAGGACGCGTCGGTCGAGCTGTCACTCGCCAAAGAGGCGAGCGCCGATGCGGCAGCGCGGGCGTTCCTTGCGCAACGGGGCTTTACGGGTGGTTATCCCACGCGTACGAGCGTGGGCGGGCTGCCCGCCGTGAGCGCCGCCTTTGCCGTCGCGACGGACAACGGCACGCTGCGCGGGAGCATCGTCTGCGTCGAGCACCGCGGCGCCGTGTATCGCATCGCGGGGTACGCGGTGGAGGCGCGCTGGCCCGGCTACCAGCCGACGGTCGAGCGCGCACTCCAGAGCTTCCACGCGCTCACCGATCCCGCTGCCCTCGCCGTGCAGCCGCAGCGGCTGGACATTGTCAAGCTCGACCGGCGTACGACGATCGTCGAGCTGGCGCGCCAGCGCCCGTCGCCTGTTCCGGCCGCGACGCTCGCGCTCCTCAACCAGGTGGACCCCGAGACGCCGCTCGAGGCCGGCCGGTTGGTGAAGTGGGTCGTGGGTGCGCCGCTGCCCTAGGCGGACGATCCCGCCGCAGTGTTCACTCCCAAGAGCCCGTTGATAGGGCAGACCCTGGTCCGGGCCGTCTGGAATGCCCCGATCGCGACGAAGACGCCGGCGATCAGCCCCCAGTAGCCCTTGTGCACCATGGGCAGCCACGCGTCCAGCACCGAGAGGATCAGCAACGGGTAGCCGAACTGGGCCGTCCCGTCTTTGAACCCGCCCATCGCGAACAGAATCCCCACGTACATCATCGCCGCACACACGATCCAGGTGAGAAACCCCAGGGCCTGGAAGAAGCCGTCCAGCGCCGTGAGACCCCCGATGATCGCCAGCGCGCCGGCCACCTGACGCGCCCGGGCGTCGAACGGACCGACGTTGATGCCAGCCTGCGCCATGGAGCTACCTCCGGTGGAGTGCGTATAAAAGGATGGCGTCTGCGCCCGGCGCGCGATAGTAGCGCCGTTCCCGGCGACATCCGGCAACACCTTACACGGTAACGCCTTACACGGGAACGTGTCACCCGTCGTTGTACGTCGCGCCGGCGTCGTTGCATATTGGTGCCCCCTATGACCATCAGCGACGTCTGGCTGTTCCGCATCGTGCATCAGGACACGGGCAAGCCCGCGCAGGGCGTGCCCGTGACTGTGCTCGACAAGGGTGGCAACGCCGCGGGCCACTGGGTGAGCGATGCCGACGGCATCGTGGCTGTGCCGCGCCGCGACCTCCTCAAGTTGCGGCTGCGCGTGGGACTGCGCAGCGAGGATCCGATCGAGCTCGCCACGGCCACGCTGGGGGACGAGCCGACGCCGCTGGCCGCACCCAGCCACTTGCCGCCTTCCACGAGCGGGGCGGGCGAGCGGGTGGTGCGCGAGCTGCAAGTGGTGCATCCCGCTCCGGCCGCGGGAACGCCCCCCCCGCCCGCGCGCGGCCCGGATCCCGTGGACGTGCCGGGGCACGTGCTCTACTTCCAGCGCCTCGCCATGTTCGCCGAGCGCGCGCCCGCCGCGGCCAGCGCGGCGCGCGACCCCGTCGCCGACTTCTTCTCGCTCGCGGGCGAGGGGTCGAGCGCCATGCGCTATGGCGCGCTCATCGAGGTGGAAGAGTACTGGCAGTCGCTGGGTGTGCAGTGGGGTGAGCTGCTGTACAGCGCGACCCTCACGCCGGGAGACGAGGCCAAGCTGGCGGTGCTGGACGGCCGCTGGCGCCGCGAGGCCGAAGGGCGCGAGCGACCGCTGCAGATCCTCGCCCGCATGGTCGGCACGTCGATGCTCGGCGACTTGGTCAGCGCCCTGCGGCCGGAGCTGCAGCTCGACGCGCTGACGCTCACCGAGCCGGGGCTCGAGGCGGCCGCCGCCGATACGGTCCAGCTGGTCCGGGACCGCACCGAGCGCATGAGCAACGCGCTGCGGCGTCGCCCGCTCGGGGTCGTCGATGCCCCCGCCGACGCACCCGCCACCGGCGCCGTGCGAACCGTCCGGAACACGACGCGCGATCGCCTTGTGACGTTCCACTTCTTCGAGCCGCTCGAGCGGTTCAAGGTGATGGTGCGGAGCCCGCGGGCCCGTCCCGTGATCTTCGTGCCGTTCCGGCTCCCCAACGTTGCCACGCCGGACGTGGTGCGGCGCTTCGGCTACCTGTTCCGGCGCACGTTGCTCGATCGCGGCATGCTGCCCGATCTGGAGCGGCTGCTCGGCGGCGACGAGGCCAGCGTGCCGGCGGGTGCGCGCGGCCGGCTGCTCGAGCACATCGAGGCGAACCTGCTGTACTACTCGACCGCGATCATCTCGGCGGGCGATCCCGCCGCGCGCCACGTGGCGCTCTCCAAGCTGCGCGACCCGGCGGGGCGGCCGCTCACCGACGTGGTCGAGAACAACGTCGTGGGCCGCATCGGGAGCGCGATCGCGCTGCCGCTGCGCTCCGCCGCACAGCTCCCTGCCGAGTGGCGCGACGCCCTGGCGGCGTACCACGCGAAGCCGCTGCGCGTGACCGAGGGCTTCGTGGTCACGATTCCCCATCCCGGGGTGTGGGTCAGCGCGCAGGCCCACGAGCCGATGCAGCAGCAGGCGGACTCGCAGGAGGCGGCCGGTTGACGGTGCCGTCGAGCTGCTCCCCGACGCAAGGCCCGCCGGCGCGGGCTTTTTTTTGGTCCGCGGTCGCGGCCGCTCTGGCGGCCTGCGCGGCGCAGCAGCCCGATGTCGCGCCGCGGCCGGCGAGAGACACGGCCGCCGTGGCGCCTCCGGCGCCGCGCACCGTGCGCGATACGGCACTGGAGCAGCGCGCCGCGCGGCTCGAGCTGCGGCTGCTCGAGCGCGACGCGCAGCTGGAGGAGCTGCAGGCGCGGCTCGACGAGGCGCGCCAGCAGGTAGTGCGCGCCATGGCCAAGCTCCAGACCGTCGCGAGCCGTGCCGAGGCGGCGTCGGCGATCGCGGAGGCGGAAATCGCCCTGCAGTCGTTCCGCGCCGCGACGGTGTCGCAGCCGGCGACGGACCTGACGCAAGCCACGACGCTGCTGCAGCAGGGGAGCGCCGAGTTCGCGAAGCAGAACTATGGCGGCGCCCTGTACCTCGCCGACCAGGCCAAGCGCGTCGCCGGCGTGGGAAAGAGCCGGTTGGGCGGCGAGGGGCGGGCGCCGTTGCGCGCCGGCGAAGTGCCGTTCGCCGTGCCCGTGCGGCTCCAGGCGAACACGCATGGTAATGTGCGGGACGGGCCGGGCGGCGCGTACAAGGTGCTCTTCACCGTGGAGCCGGGCACGGCGCTGACCGGCTACTCCTACGTGGACCAGTGGGTGCGGGTCGCGGATGAGAGCGGGCGCGGCGGGTGGATGTTCTTGAGCCTCATCGGGCGGCGCGAGGCCCGTTAACGCACGGCGCGCAGCACGCGGTTTCGCCCCTCCCGCTTCGCCTGGTACAACGCCGCATCCGCGCCCGCCAGCAGCTCCTCGGGCGATTCGCCGTCCTCGGGGAACTGCGCGACCCCAACGCTGAGCGTCAGCTTCCCGCCTACCTGCTCGTCGCGTGCCAGCCGCGCCTGAATGCGTTGCGCCGTCTCGGTCGCGCCCGCCGCCTCGGTCTCTGGCAGCAGGATCACGAACTCCTCTCCGCCGTAGCGCGCGGCGCAGTCCACGTCGCGCGTGGACTCCTTGAGAATCGCTGCCACGCGCGCCAGCGCGGCGTCGCCCGCCAGGTGTCCGTATGCGTCGTTGTACTCCTTGAAATGATCCACGTCCAGCATGAGCAGCGTGAACGGGTGCTCGAGCCGGCGTGAGCGGCGGACTTCGTTCGCGAGGGCCTCCATGACGTAGCGCCGGTTGAACAGCGTGGTGAGGTCGTCGGTGATCGAGAGCCGCTCGAGCTCGCGCCGGCTGTCGCGCAACCGGGCCACCATGTCGTTGAACACTTCCGTCACGTACCCGAGCTCGCCGCCGCCCACCACCGGCAGGTCGACGGCGAGATCGCCCCCGGCGACCCCGGCGGCGCCGCGCGTCAGGCGGTCGAGCGGTCGCGTGATGAGGAGGCCGAGCACGTAGGCGAGCAGGCCCACGCCCACGAGCAGCGCCGCCACGATCAGCACCGTGACGTTGCGGAGACGGGTCACCTGTCGGAACGCTTCCGCCGCGGGCACCTGGGCCAGCACGGCCCACTCGACATGTGGCACGCGCTTGGCCGAGGCGACCACGCGGACGCCTTGCAGGCCCGTGAATTCGAGCGGCAGCCCCTCGTGCTCGAGCAACCACCCGGCGACGGCGCTGTCGAGGTGGCGTTGCATCAGCGCCTCGTGCTCCGCCTCCGAGCCGACCAGGGGCTGGCCCGCGGCGGTGATGAGGTACACCCGGCCGGTCGCTCCCGCGGCGAAGCGCCGCAGCAGGTGATGCACCGCGGCGAGGTCGAGCTTTGCCGTGAGCGCGCCGAGGAAGCGCCCTCCCGTCTGATAGATGGGGACCGCGAAGATGACGACATCCTTGCCGAGCGCGTCGTCCCGATACGCGTCGCCCAGCACCGCATTGTCGGCCCGGATGGCGGCGGCCCAGTTCGCCGGCAGATGGGCGGGCGTCGCCTGCCGGGCGGTCGTCGCCACCGCCTCTCCCCGCGGGTTCACGACCAGCAGCTCGGGGTAATCCGCGAAGCGCTCGTGCACGGAGCGCAGGTAGTCGGTGAGGCGCGCCAGGGCGGCCGCGCCGCCGCCGCGCGTGATCCGGTCGAGGTTCTCCGAGACCTCGTACGAGCTGGCGAACACGCGCAGCTCGTACAGCCGCTCCTTGACCCACAGGTCCATTTCGCGCGCGGTCTGCGCGCTGACGCTCTGCAGCTCGCCCGTGATCTTCTCGGTGAGCGAGCGCTTGTTCTGCAGGTAGGAGATCCAGGCCGTCGTGAAAGAGGGGATGAGGGTGGCGAGGATGCCGAACACCAGCATCTTGCTGCGGATGCTGTCCAGCCGCAGCAGTCGCAATCCCCGCGAGACCACCCGCTCCCAGGACGACATGCGGTTTCCTTAGAAGTTCGGCTCGTCGGCCGTGGGACCGTACACCGCGGGGACGGGGATGCCGTTGAGCCGCAGGTACACGGTGAGCTGGCCGCGATGATGCACCAGATGATTGAGCACCGTGCGGCGGTACACCGTGAACTTCGGATTGGTGGCCACGGTCCGGCCGGCGACCTTGAACGCCCACGGCTTCTTGAACTCGGCGTCGGCGGTGCGGGCGATCGCGGCGCGCGCCGCGGCGACGTTGCGGTCGAACAGCTCCAGGATGCGCGCGGCGTTCTCGAGTGCCTCGAACTTCGCTGGCGGCGCGCCCGGCGGCATGATGTCGAGCTCGTCGCGCGTCACCGCGTTCACCGCCCATGCCGGCAGCTCGGCGACCAGCGTCGCCAGCCGGCCGAGCGTCATCGACTTGGGATGCGGCTTCCAGGAGGACTTGCCGTCGGGGACGCGCTCGAGCACGCGGCGCGTGGCGGCCATCTCCTCATCGAATTCCGGAACCAGCCACTCGGTGAGCGGCATGCACGGCCTCCATCACGGGAGTGCCGCGAAGCTAGTCACCCGGTTGGGCGACGGCAAGAACGCGGGCGCCGCCGCCCCCTTTTTGACGGCGCAGCGGGCGCGCGGTAGCGTTCTGTTCACCCCAGCGTCGGAGCGATCGCGGTGAGCGGCGAGGGCAAGGCGACATGGTACCGGTGGGACGATCTCCCCCGCGAACAGCTGCACGAACGGTTGTCCCGCCGGCTCATCACCGGTGATCGCGTGATGTTGGCGCACGTGTACTTGAAGCAGGGGTGCGTCGTCCCTCGGCACTCGCACGAGAACGAGCAGTTCACCTACATCCTGGAGGGCGCGCTGCGGTTCCTGGTGGGTGCGGACGGCGCGCAAGAGGTGGTGGTGCGGGCGGGGGAGGTGCTGCACCTGCCCGCGTACGTGCCGCACGAAGCGCACGCGCTCGAGGATACGCTCGACGTGGACGTGTTCTACCCGCCGCGCGAAGACTGGCTCAACAAGACGGACGCGTACTTGAGGGGCACACGATGAGTGGGTAAGGGTGCGCGGTGCGCCGTACGCGGTTGCCACCGATGCACGCTCACTGTCAGCGGCTGTCGATCGGCCATCGGACGCAACCGCGCACCGCGCACTGCGCACACTGCTATCGTTTCTCCAGCGCTCTCAAGAACTCCCGGTCCCACGCCGCCGAGATGCCCTCGCGCGGCGAGTACGGGCCGGGCTGGTACGCGCGCGACGACACGCCCAGCTGCGAGCGCTCGCAGATGTTCCAGTCCTGACGGTTCGTGTCGTCCCAGAAGCCCACGGCGTCCTGCGGATCGAACCCCGCCTGCCCGAACGCGTCCGGGTGGAACAGCCACTCGCAGGTGATGTGCGTGCGGTCGGGCGCCTCGGGCGAGAGCGTATGGAACATCACGTAGTCGGGATGCAGCGAGAGCAGCAGATTCGGGAAGATGGTGTAGAAATAGACCCGGTTGCGGTCTTCGGCCGGCAGCTCGCCCACGGCCGGCCCACACGCCCGGCCGCTGAGCGTGAGGCTCCCACCCGGAGCCGTGATCACCATGTACCCGCCGAGATAGGGTCCCTCGAACAGGTCGTTCGCGCCGCTCGTGTAGGGCGTGAGCTTCGCGAGCCCGGGATGGATCACCGGGCAATGCAGACATTCGGAGAAATTCTGGAAGACGAGCTTCCAGTTGGCGCGGACGTCGTAGTCGACCCGGGCGCCGGAGCGGAGCCGCTCGATGTTGAAGCGGCTGAAGCGGCGCTCCAGCGGAGCGAACGCGCGGGCGAACGGCTCGGGGTCGTGCGCCAGATTGACAAAGAGGAATCCTTCCCACGTCGCGAGCGCGATCGGGTGAAGCGGATAATCGCGCTTGTCGAAGCCCGCCACCTCGTTCATGTGCGGCGCGCCGATCAGCGCGCCGTCGAGTGTGTAGGTCCACGCGTGGTAGGGGCACTGGATCGTTTCGGACAGGCGCCCGCGCTCGGTCTCGCACAGCCTGGTGCCGCGGTGGCGGCACACGTTGTAGAACGCGCGCACCGCGCCGTCCGACCCTCGCACCACGATGACGCTCTCCCCCGCGATCGACCGCAGCACGTAGTCCCCGGACGCGGCCAGCTCGGCGGCGCGCCCGACGCACACCCAGCGCTGCGCGAACACCCGCTCCTGCTCCTCGGCATAGATCCCGGGGTCGACGTAGTAGCGGCGGGGCAGCGTGCGCTGCCCCTGCTGGTAGGCCTGGGTGGCTTTGACGAAGGTGGCCATGACGCTAACGCTACGGAGCCCCACGCCCGAATGCCACTCCCCGGCGCTCGGGTCCGAGCTGCGCCACGACGGCGCCCAGCACGAACACCGTCGCCGCGGTCAACGCCATGGCCCAGGCATAGTCGAGGTGCTCGGCGAACCGGGCCTCGAGCCACCCGATCGAGCCGGCCAGCGCCACGCCGCATTGGTAGGCGAAGCCCGGCAGGAAGCCGCGCACCGAGTCGGGCGAAAGCTCCGTGATGTGCGCGGGGATGACGCCCCAGGCGCCCTGCACGAAGAACTGCATCACGAACGCGCCGACCACGAGCAGGGGCACCGATCCCGCGAACGCCCAGAGCGGAATCGCCGCCACGGCCGCGCCCAGGGCGAGCCCGATCGCGCGCCGGCGGCCCAGGCGATCCGAGTAGAGGCCGAACGCGACGCCGCCCATCAGCGCCCCGATCATCGACACGATGGTGACGTCGCCGCGCTGCTGCGCGCCGAAGCCCCAGTGGCGCTGCAAGAAGGTGGGGTACATGTCCTGCGTGCCGTGGGACACCATGTTCATCATCCACATGAGGATCGTGATGTAGCCGAACAACGGCAGGTTGGCCCGGATGGCGCGCCCCAGCCCGGTCCAGCTGTCGTGCCGCGTCTCGCGCCACACAGCGGATTCGCGCACGCGGGCTCGCACGAACAACGCCAGCAGGGCGGGAAGCCCGCCGATGAAGAACAGCGGTCGCCAGCCGAAGTGGGGGAACAACGAGCGGTAGCACAGCGCCGCCAGCAGGTAGCCCAGGGCGTATCCCTGCTGCAGCAGTCCCGATACCACGCCCCGATAGCGGGGTGACACCTTCTCCATCACGAGGGAGGCGCCCACGCCCCATTCGGCGCCCATCCCGATTCCGAACAGGGCGCGCAGCACGAGGAACGTGATGTAGTTCGGCGCCAGGCCCGTGAGCACCTCGACCAGCGAGTAGAACACCAGGTCGATCATCAGGGGCAGCTTGCGCCCGTAGCGGTCGGCGATGAGGCCGAAGATGAACGCGCCCACGGGCCGGAACGCGAGCGTGAGCGTGATCGAGAGCGCGATCGCGGCGTCCGACTTCCCGAACTCCCGGGCGATCGCCGTGAGGGTCATCACGACGAGGAAAAAGTCGAACGCGTCGAGCGTCCAGCCGAGGAATCCGGCGACGACGGCGGCGCGCTGGTCGTCGGCGGCGGGGCGTACGGCGGTCATTGGTGTCCTGCCAGAGGAGACTCTAGATTATACTCGTGCGCGTTGCCCCGCTTGCCTCGCTCGTGCTGTGGTTCACTGCGGTCGCCGCCCAGAGCGGCCCGCCGCGTCCGGCGGTCGCGGTGATCAATCTCCGGTTCGACGGGCAGCACGCCAACGTGCTCCAGGCGGGCGACACGGCGGTCGTGGCGGCGGCGACGAGCAAGCTGCGCGCGACGCTGGGAGCGTCCGACGTGGTGGCGGTCGCCGACTCGAGCGTGACGGCGGCGGCCGTGGCCGCGGTGGAAGCCGACGGCAATCCGTGCGACAACGCCTGCGCGGTGGCCGTAGCCCGCCGCCTGGGCGCGCGCTGGGTCGCGAAGGGCACGATCTCGAACCTGTCCAATCTCGTCTGGCTGCTCTCCGCCGAGCTGTTCGATGCCACGACCGGGCGGCCGGTGCTCGCGGACAGCTACGAGATCAAAGGAGAGGCGGCGCGGATGGCGCCCGGCGCGGCGCATATGTTCGCGCAGCGCGTCGAGAAAACGATCGGACGCCTGTTGCGCTGACGCGACACGGTCCACTTGTGGAACGTCGGGGCCCGCGCTCTCTTTAACGTCGCCCCCGGCTCGCAGGGCTCACTCGATGGTCGGCATGCGCCTCTCCGCGTTACTCACGCTCACCGCGTCTGTGTGTGCTTCCTGATCGTAGGCGACCTGTTGACCCAGCCGTTGGCGCGCTATTGGACGGCGCGGCTCGACTTGTCGTTTTGAACTCTCGAGGAGGACGATCCATGCGCCGTACGTTGCCGCTTGCCCTCGTGCTGCTCGTCGGACTCTCCCTGGCGCGGCCGCTCCCGGCCCAGGAAATCGCGTCCGACACGCTGCTGACGGTCAATCATTATCTCGACTGGGAGCAGGTGGCCGATCCCCAGATCTCTCCCGACGGGGCCCAGATCGTCTACACCCGCCGCTGGGTGAACAAGCTCGAGGACAAGTGGGAGTCGGCGCTGTGGATCATGAACGCCGACGGCTCGCACAATCGTTTCCTCGTGAAGGGCAGCGACGCGCGCTGGGCGCCCGACGGCACGCGCATTCTCTACCTGGCCGACGGCGAGCCCAAGGGCACGCAGCTGTTCGTCCGCTGGATGGATGCCGAGGGCGCGTCGTCGCAGGTGACCCGCGTGCTCGAGAAGCCGACCAACCCCAGGTGGGCGCCCGACGGCAAGTCGATCGCGTTCGTCATGCTCGTGCCCGACTCCACGCTCTGGACCATCTCGCTGCCCAAGCCGCCCGAAGGCGCGAAGTGGACGCCCGCGCCGCGCGTGGTGGATGACCTGCATTACCGTCAGGACCGCGTCGGGTACATGGAACAGGGATTCACCCACCTTTTCCTGGTGCCGGCGGAGGGCGGCACGGCGCGCGCGCTCACGAGCGGGCACTGGAACGTGGGCGCCCGGTTCGACGGCTTGAACAACGGGGCCGGCTACGACTGGACCCCGGACGGACGGACCATCGTGTTCGACGGGCTGCGCGACACGACCTGGGACCGCCAGTATCAGGTGTCGCGCATCTACGGGCTGGACGTGGCGAGCGGGACGATCAAGCCGCTCGTGTCACGGGCCGGCTTCTGGGCGAATCCGGTCGTGTCGCCCGACGGGCGGAGCGTCGCGTTCAGTGGCAACGATTCGACCGAGCACACGCACCGCACCTCGGACCTGTGGGTGATGGGCATCGACGGCTCCGGCGTGCGCGACGTATCCAAGAGCTTCGACCGGGATCCAGGCGACCTGCACTGGGCACCCGACGGCAAGGGCGTCTTTTTCCAGGCCGGCGGCCGCGGCTCGATCAACGTGCACTACGCCGATCTCGCCGGCGGGGTGCGCGACGTGACGCAGGGCGCGCAGGTGGTCTCCCTCGCGTCGCTGGCGCGCACGCTCGTCGGTGTCGGCGTGGCTGGTGACGCCGAGCACGCGGGAGACGTCGTGCGCATGGACCTGCGACGGCCGGGTCCCGTGACCCGCCTCACGATGGTGAACGACGACGTGCTCGCGAACAAGCGGCTCGCTAAGGTCGAGGAGACCTGGTACAACTCGACCGGCGGGACGCGCGTGCAGGGGTGGATCGTCAAGCCCCCGTCGTTCGAGGCCTCGAAGAAGTACCCGCTGATCCTCGAGATCCACGGCGGACCGTTCGCGATGTACAACGTGGCGTTCAGCTACATGTTCCAGAACTTCGCGGCGAACGGCTACGTGGTGCTGTACGTGAACCCGCGCGGCTCGACCGGCTACGGCGACGCGTTTTCGAACGCGATCGACCACAACTATCCCGGTCCCGACTACGACGATCTCATGGCCGGCGTGGACGCGGTGATCGGGAAGGGCTACGTGGATACGACGCGCATGTACGTCTCGGGCTGCTCCGGAGGCGGCGTGCTCTCGAGCTGGGTGATCGGCCACACCAGCCGGTTCGCGGCGGCCGCGGTGCGCTGCCCGGTGATCGACTGGATCAGCATGGCGGGGCAGACCGACATCCCGCTCTTCACCTACAGCTTCTTCCATCAGGCATTCTGGGACAAGCCGGATGAGTGGCTTGCCCATTCATCGCTGATGCAGGTCGGGCACATCACGACCCCGACTCTCTTGATGACGGGCGAGCTGGACCGGCGCACGCCGATCCCGCAGACCGAGGAGTTCTATGCGGCGCTGAAAGTGCGCGGCGTGCCGACCGTGATGTTGCGCTTCAACGACGAGTACCACGGCACGGGATCGAAGCCGTCCAACTTCATGCGCACGCAGCTCTACATGATGAGCTGGTTCCAGAAGTACCGCCGTCCCGTGGCCGAAGCGGCGACGGGCGCGGGAAACCGCTAGCGCGTCGCGCGGTTGCGGACCTTGCGGAATTGCGCCGCGAGCCAGCCAGGCTCGCGGCGCCCTTCGTCACGGGCGAACTGCACCCACGCCGCCAAGATCCCGTCGCGCGCCACGTAGCCGACGACCTGCTCGGGCTCGCTCCGGTTGACGACCGGCAAGAGGTCGACCTCGTGCTCGAGCATCTTGGTCAGGGCGTGATCGAGCAGCTCATCGGGATAGCTGACGGCCGCCGGCCGGTCGGCGACCGGCAGCACCGGCGGCTCCATGACGTCTTGCACCCGTAGCAGGTGCAGCGGGTTCGCGCTGTACTCGCGCGTCAAGTGATACCCGCGCCGCGCGACCTTCTCCGTAAGGATCGAGCGCTTCATGAGCAGCACCGTCACGGCGTCGGCGGCGACGCAGGCGACGAGCAGCCCCGGCAGCACGTTGATGTCGTGCGTCAGCTCCACCATGAACGCGACCGCGGTCAACGGGGCGCGCATCGTGCCGCCCATCATCGCGCCCATGCTGAGCGCGGCCCAGAGCCCGGGGTCGCCCGAGGGAATCCAGTGCGCCTCGAGAGCGCCCAGCGCGCCTCCCATGATGAGGAGCGGGGCGAGCACGCCGCCCGACGTCCCCGATCCGAGGGCCACAGCCCAGATCACGGCCTTGGTCACCATGAGCCCGAGCAGCGCGACGCCGACCAGCTGCCCGCCGAGCAGGTCGTGGATGGTGTCGTAGCCGACGCCCAGCGCGCGCGGGGAGAGCAGACCGCCGAGCCCGATCACGGCGCCGCCCAGGAGGGGCCACCACATCCAGTGCATCGGGGCCTTGCGAAACAGGTCCTCGCACGCGTACACGAGCCACGTGAGCAGCCCCGACCCGAAGCCGGCCGTGACCCCGAGCGCGAGCGCGATGCCGAGCTCGCGCGTGGCCAACGCGGCGTGGGGCGGCACCGGAAACAGGGGTCCCGGGCCGAGCAGTGGCACGCGCAACGCGGCCGCCACCGCCGCGGCGCAGGCCACGGGGACGAAGCTCCGCGGCTTCCACTCGAACAGCAGCAGCTCCACGGCGAGGAGGGTCGCGGCCAGCGGCGTGCCGAACACCGCGGCCATCCCGCCCGCGGCGCCGGCAACGAGCAACGTCTTGCGTTCGGCCGGCGACAGATGGAACGCCTGGCCGAACAGCGAGCCGAACGCCCCTCCCGTCATGATGATCGGCCCCTCGGCCCCGAACGGCCCGCCGGTCCCGATGGCAATGGCGGACGACAGCGGTTTGAGCAGGGCGACCCGGGCGGACATGCGGCTCTGCCCGATGAGGATCGCCTCGAGCGCCTCCGGGATGCCGTGGCCTCGGATCCGCTCGGAGCCGTACCGCGCCATGAGCCCGACGATGAGGCCCCCGACGACGGGCACCGGCAGCGCCCAGAGACCCAGGCGGTTGTCGGCCGGCGAGACGAGGCCACTGTCGATCGCGTGAAAATAGAACAGGTGGGTGAAGAACCCGATGAGCCGCAGCAGCGCCAGGGCGACGAACGCGCTGATCACGCCGATCAGGGCGGCCATCGCGATCAGCGTGAGGATCCGGACGTCGGCGGTGAAGTCGCCGAGCTCGTTGTCGAAAGCGGCTGGGCGGGCCATGTGATGCGGAAATGTAAACCGTCGTGTCTCGAAAACGAGACGGTGCACTCCGCACCTACGACGTCATAGCCTCGCCCTCGTCTGCTCGCGCTCGAGCAGCGCCCGCTTGCGCTCGATTCCCCAGCGGTAGCCGCCCGCCTCGCCGTCGGCTCGGACGACGCGGTGACACGGGACCACGAGGGCCACCGGATTCGTCGCGCAGGCGCGGGCCACGGCGCGGGTCGCCCCCGGCCGTCCGATGGCGCGCGCGATCTGCCTGTACGAACGCGTCCGGCCGTAGGGGATACGGCGCAGCGCCTCCCACACGCGTCGCTGGAACGCCGTCGCACGCACGTCGAGGGGCAGATCGAGGTGCTGGGTGCGCCCTTCGAGATAACGGACGATGGCACCGACCAGGGCGGCGAGCCCGCTGCGGTCGCGGCGGATCAGGGCGGCGGGGAATTCCGCGCGCAGCCCCGCCTCGAGCTCGGCCGCGTCTCCGCCCAGGCTCACGCGGCAGATGCCGCGCTCCGTCGTGGCGACCATCAGGCGGCCGAGCGGGCAGGGGGCGATCGTGTAGGCGATCCGCACGCCCGGGGCGCCGCGACTGTAGGTCGCGGGCGTCATCCCGAGCTGCGCGTGGGCGCGCTCGTACACACGGCTCGTCGAGCCGTATCCCGCGTGGTACAGGGCCGGGCTCACTCGCCTGCGGACGCGCAGCTCCGTCTTGAAACGGTCGAGGCGGCGCGCATCGCGATATTGGCGCGGACTGAGCCCGAGCACCCGCCGGAACGCGCGCAGCAGCTGATGCGAGGTGGCGCCGGTGCGCGTGCTCAGGGTCGCCAGGCTGGCCGGCGCCTCGGGGTGCGCGTCGATCAGGCGGCACGCGGCCCGAACCAGGGGGACGCGCGGGTCGGGGGCCGGCGCCTCGCCGGGGCAGCAGCGCCGGCAGGCGCGGAACCCGGCGCGCTCGGCGAGCTCCGGCACGGGGAAGAAGGCGACCTGCGCCCGCCGGGGACGCCGGCTCGGGCACGAGGGCCGGCAGTAGATCCCGGTGGACCGGACGCCGTACACGAACGCGCCGTCGTAGCGGCGGTCACGCGCCAGCACGATGCGCCAGCGGCGCTCGGCCGTCAGCTCGGACACAGCTGCAGGGTGGCTCACGAGAGACAACTTAGCGCGGCACCGCGCAGCGATCTATCCGGTTTTGACGGTCAAACCTCACGAAGCGGGGCCTCGGGCGTCTCCCAGCGTGGTCAAGGTATCTTGCGGGATGATCTATACGGTCGGCCACTCGACCCGCGACCTCGAGGACTTCCTGGGATTGTTGGCGGCGCACGGTGTGCGCCAGATCGTGGACGTGCGTCGCTTTCCCGCCTCGCGCCGCCATCCGCATTTCGCCCGCGACGCGCTGGCCGCCGCACTCCAAGCAGCGGGAATCGCCTACCATCACGAGGCCGACCTCGGAGGTCGTCGCATCGCCCGGCCCGACTCCGCCAACACCGCGTGGCGCAGCGCCGCCTTCCGGGGCTACGCGGACTACATGGACTCGGACGCGTTTCGGCAGGGGCTCGGCCGGGTGATCGACCTGGCGCGCGCCCGGCCGACGACGCTGTTGTGCGCCGAAGCGGTGCCGTGGCGCTGCCATCGCCACCTGATCGCCGACGCCCTCCTGGCACGGGGCGAGAGCGTGAGTCACATCCTCGGTCGGGCCCGCCTGGATCCGCACACGCTGTCGGCGCACGCGCGCATTCTCACCGGGGGCGTCGTGCGCTATCCGGCCGGGCCGCCCGACCAGCTGGCGATGTGCTAGCGCCCGGACCCGCCGCGTTATCTTCCGGGCGACCGACGCCGACAAGGGTGGTGGGGGTGCGCATCGACGGTTCCATCGGGGGGCGGCTCGACGCCTGGCTCGCGCGCCTGCCGGCCCCCGTGCTCGTGATGGCCGGGCTCGTCATGGTCACGGGGCTGGGGTGGGTGGATTTCGTCACGGGTCCCGACCTCACCCCCCTGGTGTTTTACGTGGCCCCCGTCGTCCTGGTGGCGTGGTATGCCGGGCGCTGGCCGGGGGCGATCATCGCGTGCGCGGGCGGCCTCGCCTGGATGGTCGCGGACGCGCTCGCGCAGCATGATTACTCCGATTGGTCGATTCCCTACTGGAACGCCGCGCTGCGGCTGGCCGCGCTCGTGCTCGTGTCGGAGGCCCTCGCACGCCTGCGTCTGGCGCACGCGCGGGAGCGGCAGCTGGCACGCAGCGACGCGCTCACCGGCGCCCCCAACGCCCGCGCGTTCTACGAGGTCGCCGAGGCCGAGATCACGCGGGCCCGGCGCTACGCCCATCCCTTCTCCGTCGCCTATCTCGATCTCGACGACTTCAAGCTGGTGAACGACCGCCTGGGCCACCTCGCGGGCGATGCCGTGCTGCGCTCGGTCGCGCGCGCGTTGAGCGGCGTGATGCGCGCCAGCGACGTGGTCGCCCGTCTGGGCGGGGACGAGTTCGTCGTTTTGCTGCCCGAGGCGAGCGCGGCGCCCGCCCGACTCGCGACCGAGAAGCTGCGCGGGGCGTTGGCCGACGTGGTGCCGGCGCACGGCTGGCGCATGACGGCGAGCATCGGCGTTGCCACTTTCCTCGTGCCGCCGGAATCGGTGGACGAGCTGCTCGGGGCCGTGGACGGCCTCATGTACCGGGCCAAGCAGGGCGGTAAGAACGGCGTCGCGCACGAGACCCGGAACGAAGCGCCGGCGGTGCGCTGACATGCCGCGGCAAAACATCTCGAGCGGGGCGCCGTGGGAGCCGGTCGTCGGCTACTCGCGCGCCGTACGCGTCGGCTCCACGGTGCAC
>Ga0209805_1000604_pt1 | contig 21957 bp, 18 predicted proteins | sample GraSoiAngelo_148_FD_185905 | JGI IMG/M metagenome (GOLD analysis project Ga0209805, IMG submission 185905) | Grasslands soil microbial communities from the Angelo Coastal Reserve, California, USA - 14_1009_09_20cm (SPAdes) (version 2) | ecosystem: Environmental > Terrestrial > Soil > Grasslands ...
CTCGCGGCGCGCAAGGTGACGGCGTTCAGCCTCGCGCTGCTCCCCCGGATCACGCGCGCGCAGCCCATGGACGTGCTGTCGTCGCAGGCGACGGTGGCGGGCTACAAGGCCGTCCTGCTCGCGGCCACGACCGCCGGCCGGCTCTTTCCGATGCTCGTGACGGCGGCCGGAACCTTGCCGCCGGCGCGCGTGCTGGTGCTGGGCGCGGGCGTAGCGGGGCTGCAGGCGATCGCCACGGCGCGCCGGCTCGGCGCGGTGGTGTCGGCGTTCGACGTGCGCCCGGCCGTGAAGGAGCAGGTGGAGAGCCTGGGCGCGAAATTCCTGCAGCTCGAGATCGGCGAGCAGGCGGAGGCCGCGGGTGGCTACGCGAAGCAGCTCTCCGAGGAGACCCACCGCCGCGAGCTGGCGTTCATCGCACAGCACGTGAAGGACACCGACGTCGTGATCACGACCGCGGCGATTCCCGGGAAGCGCGCGCCGATCCTGATCACCGCCGACGCCGTGCGGGGCATGAAGCCGGGCGCGGTGATCGTGGATCTGGCCGCCGAGACGGGCGGGAACTGCGAGGTTACGGAGCCCGGAACCGAGGTGCGTCTCGCCGGCGTCGTGGTCCTCGGACCCCTCAACCTGCCGAGCACCCTGCCGCTGCACGCGAGCCAGATGTACGCGAAGAACATTTCCAGTTTCCTGTTGCACGTGACGCGAGACGGCACGCTCGTCGTGGATTTCGACGACGAGATCATTCGCGAGACCTGCGTTACCCACGCCGGGGAGGTGCGGAAGACATGACCGACTACTGGTCCATGGTGTTCGTGTTCGTGCTGGCGACGTTCATCGGGCTCGGGGTGATCCGCCGGGTCTCGCGCCTCTTGTACACGCCCCTCATGTCGCTCACCAACGCGATCTCGGCGATCGCCGTGGTGGGGTCGATCGTGGTGGCCGGCGCCGACTACCCGACGACGATTCGCGTGATCGGCGCGGTGGCGCTGTTCGCGTCCATGACCAACATCGTGAGCGGGTTTCTGATCACGGACCGGATGCTCAAGATGTTCAAGAAGCAATGATCCACGCGATCGCCCAGGCGGCCGCCGTGCTCGCGACGGCATTGTTCATCTTCTCGCTGCACTGGATGAACGACCCCAAGACGGCCCGCCGCGGCGTCGTCGCGGGCGTGACGGGCATGGTGATCGCGGTCGGGGCGACGTGGATCCAGCCGGAGATCGTCCACCACGGCTGGATCGGCCTGGCGATCGTCGCCGGATTCATCGTCGGCGTCCCGCTCTCCCTCGTACCGCTCACCGCGGTGCCGCAGCGGACCGCGCTCTCGCATGCGTTCGGCGGGCTCGCCGCCGGGCTGGTCGGCAGCGCGGAATACGTCCTCGGCCTCACCGAAAATCCCGCGCAGCTCACGACGTTCCGCACCAGCGCCATCGTGGCGGAGGTGATCCTGGGATTCCTCACCTTCACGGGGAGCCTCATGGCCGCGGGCAAGCTGCAGGAGGTCAAGTGGATTCCGCAGCGGCCCGTTACGTCCTCGGCCTCACCGAACATCCCGTGCAGCTCACGACGTTCCGCACCAGCGCCATCGTGGCGGAGGTGATCCTGGGATTCCTCACCTTCACGGGGAGCCTCATGGCCGCGGGCAAGCTGCAGGAGGTCAAGTGGATTCCGCAGCGGCCCGTGACGTATCCGGGGCAGAACGTCGTCAACATCGGCGTGCTGGCGCTCGCCGCGGCCCTGGGCGTCCTGGTCGTGCTGCACCCGACGGCGGCGTGGTCGGGACACGCCTTCTACGCTATCGTCGGGCTCGCCGTGCTGTTCGGCGTGCTGCTCATCATCCCGATCGGCGGCGCCGACATGCCGACCGTCATTTCCATCCTCAACTCCTACGCCGGGCTCTCGGCCGTCGCGATGGGCTTCGTACTCGACAACAAGCTCCTGGTGACCGCGGGCGCGCTGGACGGGTCCAGCGGCCTGATCCTCTCGATCATCATGTGCCGCGCGATGAACCGGTCGTTCGCGAACGTGCTGTTCGGGGCCTTCGGGACGGTGCAGAAGACGGCCGCGATCGGAGAGCAAAAAGCCTGGAAGCAGGAAACGGTCGAGGGGGCGGCGCAGCTGCTCGAGCAGGCGAACCTCGTGGTCGTCATCCCGGGATACGGCATGGCCGTCGCCCAGGCCCAGCACAAGGTGCGCGAGCTGTACGATCAGCTCACCAAGCGCGGCATCACCGTCAAGTTCGCGATTCATCCGGTGGCGGGCCGCATGCCGGGCCACATGAACGTGCTGCTCGCGGAAGCGAACATTCCGTACACCGCGCTCGTCGAGATGGACGAGATCAATCCCGACATGCCGCAGTGCGACGTGGCGCTCGTGATCGGCGCCAACGACGTCGTGAACCCGGCCGCGCGCTACGCCAAGGGCAGTCCCATCTACGGCATGCCGATCATCGACGCGGACAAGGCCAAGACCGTCCTCGCCATCAAACGGAGCAAGAACCCGGGCTTCGCCGGGATCGACAACGAGCTGTACGTGCGGGACAACACGTGGATGCTGTTCGGCGACGCCAAAGCGGTCATCGGGGATCTGGTCAAGCAGCTCGCGGGCGGGAGCGGTCTGCACTAGCCTCGCGGCGCGTCCCCCAACGCTTCCAGCGTCTCGCCGTAGTCGCGCACCATCCGGTCGCGCGAAAAATGCATCACGGCGCGCTGCCGTCCGGCCGCGCCGAGCGCCGCCCGCCGGCCCGGATCGCCCAGCAGGTCCTGCAGCAGGCCGGCGAACGCGCGGGGATCCACAGGCGGGGCCAGGACGCCCGCGTCGCCGACGAGCTCCGGCGTCCCCCCGCCGGCCGCTGCCACCATCGGCCGCCCGCACGCGAGGGCCTCGATCAAGGCGAGCGCGAACACTTCATCGGGGCGCGTGTGCACGATGCACGTGGCCGCGTTGTACGCCCCGACGAGCTGCGCCGGGTCTAGCTCGCCGATGAACCGCGCATCCACGGCGAGCCGCCGCGCCTGCGCCCGGAGCGTGCCCTCGAGCGCGCCGGCGCCGCACAGCACCAACGGCGGGGCCGGTGACGGCAGGAGCGCCAGGCTCTCGAGCAGCAGGTCCCACCGCTTCTCGATCTCGAGCGCGCCCACCGCGAGCAACATCGGCCCGTCGCCCAGCCCGTGGCGCTGCCGGAAGGCGCGCCCGGCCGCCTCGTCCGGACGGAACAGATCGCAGTCCACGCCGTTCGGGATCACCCGATGCCCGGCCCGCCGCATGAACGGCGCCTCCGCCAGGCTACGCTCGGCGAGCTGACGGGTGAGGAACACGGTCAAGGCCACGCGCCGGAACGCGAAGCGCGTCAACAGGTCGCGCGGGGGACGGGGCGTGCTGATGCAGTACACGACGGCGAGCGGAGTGCGGAGCGCAGCGAACGCGGCCAGGCGGATGTCGCGCGCCCGGTCCACGAGCACGATCTCCGCCGCCAGGTCCCGGAGGCCCTGCCGCAGGGCGCGCGCGCCCCGCAGGGTGGTGTGGCCCACGGGCAGCGTGCGCACGGCCAGCTGGCGCTCCCGGAACCCGGCGGCCACGCCATCGTACGCCACCACCGCCGTGGTCGTGTGGCCGCGCTCGGCGAGGCCGCGCGCCAGCACCGCGAACACGCTGCTCGAGCCCCGCCAGAACCGGCTCGACGTGAGGAGCGCGATGCGCAAGCGTCGTCCGGCTAGTGCTGTTCCAACCTGGGCCACGCGTTGTTGGAGCGATCGACGTCCGGGTACGCGCCCTTCGGATCCACCACGGCGCCGACGACCCGCCGGGCGGTCGGGAGGCGTGCCGTAAAGCGGCTCCCCAGGTTCCACATCTCGACCGGCAGGTCGCGCGTTTCGGCCGCGCCGTCGGCGTAGCGCAGCTCCAGTGTCACCGGCAGCACCATCTGGCCGCGATTCGAGAGGAAGACGAGCGCGGTGTCGCCCGCGGCCGTCACGGAATCGACCGCTTGATCGAGCCGTCCCGTCGTGTACACCCAGCCGCGCCAAAACCAGTCGAGGTCCCTGCCCGACACGTTCTCCATGGTCCGGAAGAAGTCCGCCGGCTGCGGGTGCCGGAACGACCAGCGGTGCACGTACTCGCGCAGCGCACGCTCGAACGTGTCCTTGCCCAGCACGGCGTCGCGCAGGATGGTGAGCATCAACGCGGGCTTCTGGTAGGCGGTCCACGCCAGGTCGCGCGACTCGACCGGTTTGGTGATCAGCGGCTGCTCGGCCCCCGGGACGGCCGAGACGCGATAGTCGGTCAGCAGCTCGCGCCGCACCGTGTCGCCGTAGGCCGTTCCCTTGAAATAGCCCTCCGCCGAGCCGTAGTCGATGAACGTGTTGAAGCCTTCGTCCATCCAGGGATAACGGCGCTCGTCCGAGCCCACCATCATCGGGAACCATTCGTGGCCGAATTCGTGGGTGAGCACCCAGTACTGATCCTCGCGCCGGTCGAGAGACGGGACGAAAGTCAGCATCGGGTACTCCATCCCCTCGATCAGGCCTTCGACCGTGGTGGCGTGCGGCCAGGGATACATCCCCCAGGTCTCGCTGAAATGCTTGATCGTGAACCACGCCATCCGGTTGGCCTCTTCCCACGGCGCGGCGTCCGGCCGGTAGAACGTCTGGATCAGGATGCCGTTCCAGGCCGATGCGTCCCAGCGGAAATCGGGGGAGGCGGCCCAGGCGAAGTCGCGCACGTTGCGCGCGGTGAGGTGCCAGGTCTTGGTGCCCGGGGTCCGCTGAGCGCCGTGCGCGGTTGCTTCCGCTTTCGTGACGATCAGCACGCGCTCGGTGGAGCGCCGTCCCGTCGCCAGGCGCGCGCGCTGCTGCGGCGTCCAGACGACGAGCGGATTCGCCACCGTGCCCGTGGCGGCGAGGAGGAACCCCGCGGGCAGCGTGAGCGTCACGTCGAAGTCCCCGTACTCGAGGTAGAACTCGCCGGCGCCGATGTAGGGGAGCGGATTCCAGCCGTGCACGTCGTCGTACACGACCATGCGCGGGTACCACTGGCCGATCTCGTACAGGCGTGTGCCGATCCGTCCCATGCGGCCGCCGCCGTAGGGCGGTACCGGGAAGTGCCAGGCGACGTCGAAATCGATCACGCCGCGGGGCGCGAGCGGGCGGGGCAGCTCGACCCGCATCATCGTGCCGTATTCCGTCCGCGCCAGCTCCCGTCCCGCGGCCCGAAACCGCTCGATCGTGATGCCGCCGATGAAGCCCTTGCCGGTGAAGTCGAACACGGCGCCGCCCGCGAAGTGCAGCGGCGGCTGGTTCAGCGCGTAGGTCACGCTGTTCTTGGCGAAGATGTTCTGCTCGATCTGCACCCACACGAACGCGAGCGTTTCGGGGGAGTGGTTCGCGTAGTGGATCCGCTCGCTGCCGCGAATCACCGAGCCGGCGGTGTCGAGCGTCGCCCGGATTAGGTAATCGGCGCGCTGCTGCCAGTAGTCGGGGCCGGGAGCGCCCGACGGTCCGCGCACGCGATTCGGGGCCGGGAGCGGAAGGGCGCGGAACGGAGAAGTGTCAGCGACGGACGTTTGCAGCGCCAGCGACGTGACGGTCAGGAACAGGAGCATGCGGTCAGCGCTCGACGCGAGTCATTCAATTCCGCATTCCGCATTCCGCACTCCGCAATAGTCATTCCTGAATCACCGTGATCTTGAACCCGTCCGGATCGGTGATCGCGAAGGCGCGGTCGCCCCACGGCATGTCCTTGGGCGCGTGATCCAGGTGCCCGCCACGCGCCGTGATTCCCGCGGCGAGATCCTCGATGTCCTGCGCGGTCGAGAGCCAGATGCGCATGCCGTCGCCTTTCTTGCGGTCGCGTCCCTTGGCGAAGTCGTCCTGGTTCAGCATGAGATCGCAGGTCCCCGCCTTCAGCTGAACGCCCCGCAGCTGGCCGCTGTCCTGCCAGCGCTCGCCCACGGTGAAGCGGAGGACGTCGCGATACCAGGCGAGGCTCCGGCTCAGGTCGTTCACCGTGAGCGACACCGCCAGGGAACGGAGCCGCAGGGACTCGGGCTGCTGGCGCTCGGGACGCCGCGGCGCGGGCCGCTTCTTGGCCGGGCGCCGGGGTGGCTTCTTCGTGGCCATCGGTGGGCTCCTCTCTCGCGCAAGTCACAAGCGTAGCGTCCGGCTGACGCTTCCGCCAGATTTCACATCTCTCACCATCCGCGAGGAGTCGAGCCGATGCCCACGAGTCAAGCGACCGCCGTCTGGGAGGGCAAACTCAAGGACGGCAAGGGAAACTTCCGGGCCGCGAGCGGCGCGTTCAACGGGCCGTACACGTTCGCCACCCGGTTCGAAGGGGCGAAGGGCACCAACCCCGAGGAGTTGATCGCCGCGGCACACGCGGCATGTCTGAGCATGGCCCTCTCGGCGGGATTGGAAAAGGCCGGCAGGCCCGTGACGCGCGTCGAAACCACGGCCGCCTGCACCATGGACATGGTCGACGGCGCACCCAAGATCACGAAAATGGCGCTCACCGTGCGCGGTAAGGTGCCCGGCCTCGACCAGGCCGGATTCCAGAAGGCTGCGGAGGAGGCGAAGCGCGGCTGCCCGGTGTCGAAGGCGTTGGCCGGAATTCCCCAGATCACCTTGGACGCGAAGCTCGAATCATAGGGCGGGGGACGAGGGACGGGTGTGGACGGTGTATATGCTGCGGTGTCGCGACGGGTCTCTGTACACCGGCATCACCAACGACCTTGCGAAACGGCTGCTGCGCCATAGGGCGGGACGGGCCAGCGCATACACGCGCGCCCGCCTGCCGGTGCGCCTCGTCTACCACGAGAGCCAGGCGGATCGCCCGGCGGCGCTGCGGCGCGAGGCCGCCTTGCGGCGCCTGTCCCGTGCCGCCAAGCTCGCGCTGGTGCGGCGCGCCCGATGACACCCAAGACCCCCCGGAGGTTCGACCGGCGCGACCTCCTGGCCCTGGTCGGCGCGCTCCTCGTCGCCGCCGTGTGTGTGCGACTGGGGCTTTGGCAGCTCGACCGGCTGCACCAACGCCGGGCCCACAACGCGCTCGTCGCCGCCGCCCGTGCCCGTCCCGAGCTCGAGCTCCCCCTCCCCCTCCCGCTGCCCGTCGATTCCCTGCGGGACCGCCGGCTGCGCGCGCACGGCGCGTACGACTACGCGGGAGAGCGCCTGTGGCACGGCCGGAGCTACGAGGGCATACCGGGCGTGGACTTCATCACGCCGTTGCGCCTCTCTGACGGCATGGCCGTCCTGGTCGATCGCGGTTGGGCCCCTTCGCCTGACGGGTACCACGTGGACCAGCCGGCGTACCGCGAGGGCGACAGCGCGGTCGTCGTAGGATTGGGCATGGCCGCGCCCCGGGGCAGGGGAGACGCGGACCCGGCCGCGCTGCGGGATTCACTGCCGTACAGCGTTCTTCCTATCGTGATTCAGCAGTTACCGGCTTTCACCGCCCTCCACCGCCCTCCGTCGCGCCTCACCCGCTGGCCCCTGCCCGCGCTGAGCGACGGCCCCCACCTGTCCTATGTCGTCCAGTGGTTCAGCTTTGCGGTGATCATCGTGGTGGGCTCCCTCGTGCTGTTGCGCCAGCGCCCCATACGGGAGCATCCCGAGGGGTACCAATAACGCGCTGTCCTAGCTATATTTAGGTACATTGGCCCGCGGTGTGCCGGCGCCGCATTGCACTCCGTGGGCCGTTTCATGTGCCGTTCGAAAGGAGCCCCGAAGAGATGCCAGCAGCCTCGCCCCTCAAGAATCCCGTGAAAGTCAGTTTGCTCCTCCGGCGCCGTCTGCGCGAGCTCAAGCGCACGCCGCGTGAGCTCGCGGAGGCAGTGAAGGTCTCCGAGGACTACATGGCGGACCTGGTGGCCGGTCGCCGCCGGCCACCGGCACCGAGTCGGAGCGACCTCTATACGCCGATGACCAAGTTTCTGCGGTTGCACCGCAACGACCTTCCCACCTGCGCCCGCGCCGAGCGGGCCTCGGCGGCGGCGGCGGGACGACCCGACCCGCGGGTGAGCCGGCAGCTGCTGGAGCTGTGCGCACCCGAGCGGCAGCGCGTGGTGCAGCGCCGGCTGGCGCGGCCCGATGGTGGTGCACTCGAAACCGTGATCGTCGGCCGGCTCTTGTCCGTGGCGCAAGGGTTCGTGAACCGCAAGCTCGAGGACGAAGTGGGGCTGCGGATGGCCGCGACGCGCGACGGCTGCACCTACCTCGAGGCCCGGATGCGGCTGCTCGAGTTCCTCGATGCCGATTCGGCGTCGCTCACGCCGCGCGACTGCGAGGAGTTCCTGCGGCCGCGGATCAACACGTGGGACATCGACCTCGAGACGCACGCGATGCGGATTGTGTTGCGGTAGCCGTGGTACAGACGACAACGGCGCCGTCCCGAGGGACGGCGCCGTTGTTTTTACTCCGACCAGGGGCCGATTTACAGCTTCACGACGTTCTGCGCCGCCGGACCCTTCTGACCCTGCACGACGTCGAACTCGACCCGCTCGCCCTCGGCGAGCGACTTGAACCCCTGCGCTTGGATCGCGGTGTGGTGCACGAAGCAGTCCTTCTCGCCGTTCTCCGGCGTGATGAAACCGAACCCCTTCGCGTCGTTGAACCACTTCACGACCCCTGTGATGCGTGCCATCTTGCTGGTACTCCTGACTTAATGGTGTTCGCGACGTCGTGCGGACTTCACCTTGCGGCGCGCCGCTGCCTTGTCTTTCCGTCGCCGTAGAGCGCCCGGACTCTCATAGAAGCGCTTCCGTTTCATGTCCTGAAACAGTCCGGCTTTGGTGATCTGACGGCGGAATTTCTTCAGGACGTATTCCAGCCTGTCGCCGTCGCCTACGGTCACTTCCATCCGGATCTCCGTGTGAGAGCGCCAGAAACAGCGAAGGACCGGGGCGTGAGCCCAGGTCCTCGAAACAGTCTCTGGTTCGTGTTCGCTCGCGGGGAATGATCGCAGGGCGTACCCGGTTTGTCAACCACCCACGTCCCCGCGGGACGCCTTCGCTTGACGGGTTCGCGTGACGTCTTCAGCTTCTACGGCTCTTTTCTAGCAGGAGGTCTCGTGATCCGCAGGCTGCTCGTCGCCCCCCTCGTCGCCGCCGTCCTCCCGTCCCTGTCCCTCGCCGCCCAGCGGCCTGACTCCCTGCCCTTGAAGACCACCCGCAGCGTCGATTTCACGACCTCGGAAGGGACCTGGATCTCGCTCGACGTGTCGCCAGATGGACAGACCATCGTGTTCGAGCTGCTGGGAGACCTCTACACGATGCCTGTGACGGGAGGCGAGGCGAAGCACATCACCGCGGGCCCGGCGTTCGACTCGCAGCCACGCTATTCCCCCGACGGCAAGACCATCGTGTTCCTGTCCGACCGCTCCGGCTCCGAGAACGTGTGGCTGTGCGACGCCGACGGCTCCAACCCGCGCGCGCTCACCAAGGGCGACAAGAACCTCTACGCCTCGCCCGAGTGGACGCCCGACGGGCAGTACGTGGTGGCGTCCAAGACGTCGATGCCGATCGGCAGCGTGTACGAGATCTGGCTGTACCACAAGGACGGCGGCAGCGGGGTGAGCCTCACGAAGGACGATAAGGGGCCGGCCCCCGGGCCGCCGGGGCGGGGCACGCAGAACAACGCGCTGGGCGCCGCCTTCGGGCCCGACGGGCGCTATCTGTGGTACGCCCGCCACCGGGGCGGGTTCGGCTACAACCTGGACCTGCCCGAGTGGGAGCTCGCCATCTACGACCGGCAGACCGGGAAGGTGTTTCCCCAGACCGATCTGTACGGCAGCGCGATGCGTCCCGCGCTGTCGCCCGATGGCACGTGGCTCGTCTATGCGACGCGCTACGATGCGGAGACGGGCCTGCGGCTGCGCAACCTGTCGTCGGGCGACGAGCGGTGGCTCGTGTACCCGGCGCAACGCGACGACCAGGAGTCACGCTTCACCCGCGACCTCATGCCGGGAGCGTCGTTCACCCCCGACTCGAAGGCGCTGGTCGTGTCGTACGGCGGGAAAATCTGGCGCGTCGAGGTGCCGTCCGGTCAAGCGGCGCCCATCCCGTTCACGGTCAAGGTGCACCAGGACCTGGGGCCGCTGGTCCGCTTCGAGACGCGGGTGGATACGGGCGACGTGCTCGTGAAGCAGATCCGCGATGCGAGCCCCGCGCCCGACGGGAGGCGCCTGGCGTTCAGCGCGCTCGACAAGCTGTACGTGATGGACCTGCCGGGCGGCACACCCCGCCGGCTGACGAGCGACAGCGTGCACGAGCAGGTACCGGCGTGGTCGCCCGATGGGCAGTGGATCGTATACGTCACCTGGACCGACCAGGGCGGATACGTCCAGAAGATCCGTGCGGACGGCCGCGCGAAGGGGCAGCGACTCACGCCCGACCCCGCCTTCTACGATCACCCCGTCTGGTCGCCCGACGGGCAGCGCATCGTGGTGATCAAAGGTCCGCGCGGCCCCCGAGTGGCGGAGCATTTCGGGCCCGGATACGAGCTCGACTGGCTGCCGGCCGCGGGCGGCGCGCCCACGCGCATCACGCCGATCTCGGGCGGCGGCCGCCCGCAGTTCAGCCGGGACCCGAGCCGGATCTACCTGTACGAGGCCAACGAAGGTCTCGTCTCGGTGCGCTACGACGGCACCGACCGGCGCGTGCATATCAAGGTCACGGGCTTCACGCCCAACTTCGCGCCCAACCCCGAGCCGTTCCCCGCCGACGAGGTGCTGATCGCGCCGGATTCGGGCCGCGTGCTCGCGACATCGAGCAACTACGTGTACCTGGTCACGCTGCCGCTGGTGGGCGCCACGCCGCCGGCGATCAACGTGGCGGACACGGCGGCGGCCGCGTTTCCGGTGCACCGGCTCACGCGCGTCGGCGGCGACTTCATCGGCTGGGGACCCGACGGCAAGACCGTCTACTGGTCGGTGGGGCGCAGTTTCTTCCGGTACAACCCCGTGTTGGGTGATTCGCTCGGCAAAGCGAAAGCCCGCGCCGACTCGACCCGCGCCGACTCGCTCAAGCAGGCGACCAAAGAAAAGCCCGATTCGGCGGGGAAGGCGCGGGTGGATTCGCTCGCCAAACTGCCGGCGTACGAGGGCGAGCGCATCGACGTCGCGATTCGCGTGCCGCGGGACGTGCCCCGGGGGTCGGTCGTGCTGCGTGGCGCGCGCATCGTCTCGATGAAGGGTGACGAGCTGATCGAGAAGGGCGACCTGGTCGTGACCGACAACCGCATCGGGTGCGTGGCCGCGACGTGCGCGGCACGCGCCGGGGCGCGCGTCATCGACGTGGCGGGCAAGACGATCATCCCGGGCCTGATCGACATCCACGCCCACCCCTGGCCCACGTGGGGCATCCACGAGACCGAGGTGTGGAAGTATCTCGCGAATCTCGCGTGGGGCGTCACCACCACGCGCGATCCGCAGACGTCCACCACGGACGTGCTCACCTACGCCGACCAGGTCGAGACGGGCGATCTGCTCGGCCCCCGCATCTATCACACCGGGCCGGGCGTGTTCGGCGCGTTTCTCGAGGAGAACTGGACCAGCTTGGACGACGTCCGCAACACCCTGAAGCGCTACAGCGAGTTTTACCACACCCACACGATCAAGCAGTACATGGCCGGGAACCGCAAGCAGCGGCAGTGGGTGATCATGGCGGCGAAAGAGCTGGGCCTCATGCCCACGATCGAGGGCGGGCTCGACTTCAAAATGAATCAGACCGTCCAGCTGGACGGCTATCCGGGGTCGGAGCACGCGTTCCCGATCATGCCGCTGTACTCGGACGCGGTGCAGCTCGCGGCGCAGTCGGGGATCACGTATACCCCGACGCTACTCGTGTCGTACGGTGGGCCGTTCAGCGAGAACTATTTTTACGAGCGCTACGACATTCACGACAACGCCAAGATCCGGCGCTTCATCCCCCACGAGGAAATCGACCAGCGGGCCGAGCGGCGGCCGTGGTTCCGTGAGAACCAGTATGTGTTTCCGCGCATCGCCGCCTCCGCGGCCGCCGTGCTCCGGGCCGGGGGGAACGTCGGCATGGGGTGTCACGGCCAGCTCGACGGGCTGGGGTGTCACTGGGAGCTGTGGGCCATGGCCGCGGGCGGGATGACGCCGCGCGAAGCGCTGCGCGTCGGCACCAGGGACGGCGCCTATGGCATCGGGATGGACAAGGACCTGGGTTCGCTCGAGCCCGGCAAGCTCGCCGACTTGATCGTCCTCGACGCGAATCCGCTCGAGGACATCCACAACACCGAGAAGATCCGCTACGTGATGAAGAACGGGCGGCTGTACGAGGGCGAGACGCTGAACGAGATATGGCCGCGGAAACGACCCCTCCCTCCGATGTGGTGGTGGGATACGGAACCAAAAGGCGTCAAGTAAAAGACGTCGCGGAGAGACGTCGCGGAAAGTCGTCAAGCAGAGTCGTAACTACGTCTCACCGTGACGCCTCTCCGCGACGTCTTTCCGTGACGCCATTGACGTAACTGGGTGGGTTGACTAGCTTGGATGCGCAGTCGATAGAAAGAACCGCGAGCTGGCATCCTTCCGAAGGACGGTCCCGCTCAGGAGCGGGTTCCGGCGCTGTACACACGCCCGGTCTCATTCCGCAGGTTCACAACGAGAGTGACGCTGCAGCGCGGTGGCATGAGCTACCGGCAGCGTGCGTGTGTGTGTATTGCGAAAGGACGCAATCAGTAATGCCATTTACATCCCTCGGGCTCGTGCCCGAGCTGGTGCGCGCCGTCGCCGATGAAGGCTACGAGCAGCCCACCCCCATTCAGCAGGAAGCCATTCCGCTGGCCCTCGCAGGCCGTGACCTCATCGGGTCGGCTCAGACCGGGACCGGCAAGACGGCGGCCTTCATGCTCCCGATCCTGCAGCGCCTCACCCGCAACGGCGCCAAGCACGTGCTGCGGGCCCTCGTGCTCGTGCCGACCCGCGAGCTCGCCGAGCAGGTGCTGCAGAGCGCCCGCGCGTACGGCCGGCATCTCGACGTGAGCGCGGCGGCGGTGTACGGCGGCGTGGGCATGGAGCCCCAGACCCGGGCCCTCACGCGGGGCGTGGATATCGTGGTCGCGACGCCGGGCCGCCTGCTCGACCACATGGAGCGCGGACACGTCGATTTCTCGCGGCTCGAGGTGCTCGTGCTGGACGAGGCCGACCGCATGCTCGACATGGGTTTCGCGCCGGACGTGCGGCGCATCCTCGCCGCGCTCCCCGAGCGCCGCCAGACCATGCTCTTCTCCGCCACCATCTCGCCCGAAGTGGATGCGCTCGCCCGGCGTGCACTCGACGGGCACGCCTCCGTCGAGATCGGCCGCCGCGCCAAGCCCGCGGAGGGGATCGAGCACGTCGTCGTGGCGGTGGACAAGCTGCAGAAGCGCGGCGTGATCGCGCGCATCCTGCAGGCCAAGCCCGCCGGGCAGACGCTCGTATTCACCCGCACCAAGTACGGGGCGGACAAGCTGGTGACGTTCCTGCGGCGCGAGGGCATTCCGGCGCACGCCATTCACGGCGACAAGGCCCAGAGCCACCGCACCCGGACCCTGGACGCGTTCCGCTCGGGCGACGCGGACGTGCTGGTCGCGACCGATATCGCGGCTCGGGGAATCGACGTGGACGGAATCCGCATGGTCGTCAATTTCGACGTACCGCACGACCCCGAAGTGTACGTGCACCGCGTCGGCCGCACGGCGCGGGCCGGCGCGCGGGGGCTCGCCCTGACGCTGCTCTCGCCCGACGAATGGCTCCTGATGGGCGATATCGAGAAGCTGGTGGGTCAGACGTTTCCGCGCGAGGTGATCCCGGGGTTCGAGCCTTCGGTTAAACCCTTGCAGCCCAAGCCACTCCAGGCGGAGCAGCCGAAGCAAGGCCGATCGGTGCGGGCTCGGAGTGGTGGGAGACGGCGTCGCTAGGCGAAAGGCGTCACGGAAAGGCGTCGCGACAAAATCGTCACGGAGAGACGTTCACGTTCGTCCGTGACGCCGTTCCCGTGACGTCTTTCTCGTGACGTCTTTCCGTGACGTCTCTAGCCTCTGCTTTCTATCGGAACGTAGTCCCGCTTTTCGGGGCCCGTATAGATCTGCCGCGGCCGGGCGATCTTCTGATCCTTGTCGAGCAGCATCTCCTGCCACTGCGCGAGCCACCCGGGCGTCCGCCCGATCGCGAACAGCACGGGGAACATGTCGATCGGGAACTTCATCGCCTCGTAGATGATGCCGGAATAGAAGTCGACGTTGGGGTAGAGCTTGCGGGACACGAAATAGTCGTCCTGCAGAGCGATGCGCTCGAGCTCGACGGCGATGTCGATGAGCGGGTTCTTCCCGGTGACGTCGAACACCTCCTCCGCGATTCGCTTGATGATCGTGGCGCGCGGGTCGTAGTTCTTGTAGATCCGGTGGCCGAAGCCGAACAGCCGGAACTCACCCCGCTTCACGCGGTCGATGTAGGCGGGGATGCGGTCTTTGGAGCCGATCTCGCGCAGCGTCTTCAGGACCTCTTCGTTGGCGCCGCCGTGCAGCGGCCCGTACAAGGCCGCCGCCGCCGCGGCCATTGCCGAGTAGGGATCGGCGTGCGACGAGCCCACACCCCGCATCGCGCTCGTCGAGCAGTTTTGCTCGTGATCGGCATGCAGGATCAGCAGCACGTCCAGGGCCCGCTCGAGGGTCTTGTTCGGCGTGTACTTCACCTCGGTGGTCTTGAACATCATGTTCAGGAAGTTGCCCGTGTACGACAGGTCGTTGTCGGGGTACGCGTACGGCAGGCCCACCGAATGCCGGTGGGCGAACGCGGCCAGCGTGGGGGCCTTCGCGATCAGCCGGAAGATCTGGTTGCGGCGCGACGTCTCGTCGAGGATGTGCTTCGCCTCGGGATAGAACGTCGACAGCGCCGCCACCGCGCTGACGAACATCCCCATGGGGTGGGCGTCATGATGGAATCCGTCGATGAACTTCTTGATGCTCTCGTGGACGATCGTGTGGTGCGTGATGTTGAACACCCACGAATCGAGCTCGGCGGCGGACGGCAGCTCGCCGTTCAGCAGCAGGTACGCCGTCTCCAGGAAGGTGCTCCGCTCGGCCAGCTGCTCGATCGGGTAGCCGCGGTAACGCAGAATGCCCTTGTCGCCGTCGATGAAGCTGATGGCGCTGCGGCACGCCGCCGTGTTCAGGAAGCCCGGGTCGTACGTCTCGAGGCCCTGATCCCCGTCGCCCAGCTTGATCTGCCGGAGATCGACGGCCCGGATCGTCCCGCTCTCGATCGGGAGCTCGTACTGTTTGCCGGTGCGGTTGTCGGTGACCGAGAGAGTGTTCTTCGGCACGCGGTGCGGGTCCTGGTAAAGGCTGGGGAAAGATAACTGAGGGCCGGGAGATGCTGCGGGCCGCCCTCTACCGCCCTCTACCGTCTGCCGTATCTTGGCACGCATGACCCGCCCCGCCCCCGCCTCCCCCAAGCCGGCTCCGCTCTACCCGACGCGCTCGGGAGCCGGGGCCCTGTTGGGCCAGCAGCTCGCGTCCCGCGGCTACATCGGCTGCATCCTGCTCCATGACCCGCCCCGCCCCCGCCTCCCCCAAACCGGCTCCGCTCTACCCGACGCGCTCGGGAGCCGGGGCCCTGTTGGGCCAGCAGCTCGCGTCCCGCGGCTACATCGGGTGCATCCTGCTCGGCGTCACGCCCGAAGGGGTGGAGATCGCCGCCCACGCGGCCAAGGCCATGGGGGCGCAGTTCGACGTCCTGGTCGCGGCGTTCATCAAGCTCGGATCCAACCTCGCCCCGATCGGGGCCGTCGCCGAGTCGGCTCCCTCGGAAATGGACCCGGACTTCCAGCCGGGTGGCGAGCTCATGGACAAGCTGGCCAGCGCGATCGACGAGTCGCGCGCGCGCATCAGTCAGGACTTGATCCTGTACCGCACCCAGCGGCCGGTGAAGAAGCTGGCCGGCCGCATCGCGGTCGTCGTGGACGGGCAGGTGGCCTATCCGTGGCGGGTTCTGGCGGCGGCCAAGCTCGCCGAGCAGCTGGGTGCGAAGCAGGTGGTGATCGCCACGCCGATCGCAACTCAGGCAGCGGCGGAGCGCATCGCCGCCCGTGGCTACGAATTCGCGTGTCCCAGCGTGGTGATGGATGCGGCTGGACATCCGCTGCCGTACGGCGACGTGTCGGGCGACACGCCCGAGCGGCTGCGGAGCATCATGATCGCGCACCAGGCGGCGTGAGTGGGGATGAAACGTTGCCGGATAAAGCGTGGTCGGGTGTAGCGTTGTTGGGTGAGGCGTTACCGGCAACGCCCTATCCGACAACGCCGTACCCGACCACGCCCCACCCCACAACGCCTCATTCCAATTCGACCATCCCCCGCTCCAGCCACCGATGCTCCCCGGCCAACGCTTCCTGGGCCACCCGATACGCCCGGCCGTCTGCGTTGTGGCGCAACTCGCGGAACTTGACGTGCACCCGCGCGCTCGCCTGGCGACAAAATAGATCGGCCAGCTCCACGGCGCGGCGGCCCGCGGCGGGATCGTGCTGCAGGAGCCACTGCGCCCGCGCGCACGCGGCCGCCATGGCGAACAGCTCGGCCCCTACGTCCACCAGCCGGAACAGCACCGCCTGGCGGTATTCGAGCTTCGGCCCGAAGCGCACCATTGCGTGGAACACGCCCCGCGCCAGGCGGCGGGCCCCGCGCTCCACGGCGCGCACGTGCCGGGCGAGGGGCCCAAATTCCCCGTACTTGGGCCAGAATCCCCAACCCAACCAGCGGGACGGATACCACCAGGCGTAGAACAGGCCGGCCCGCACGAGCCCGCGCAGCCGCTGTCCGACCGTCTTTCCCGGCAAGACGACGTCGCCCGCCACCTGGAGGTGTTTGTCCACCGCCTCCCGGGCGATGAACAGGTGCATGATCTCGCTCGACCCCTCGAAGATCAAATTGATCCGGAAGTCGCGCATGATGCGCTCGACCGCCACGGGCCGCTCTCCCCGGGCACGCAGGGAGTCGGCCGTCTCGTAGCCGCGGCCGCCGCGGATCTGGACCGTGTCGTCGATGATGCGCCAGCCGGCCTCGGAGTTGTACAGCTTGGCGATCGCGGCTTCGAGGCGGATGTCGTAACCGCCGCGGTCGGCCATGGCGCCGCACAGCTCCGCCACGGCCTCCATCGCGAACGTGTTGGCCGCCATGGCGCCGATCTTCTGGGCGATCGCGTCGTGCTTGCCGATGGGGCGGCCCCATTGCACGCGCTCGCTCGACCAGCGACGCGAGATCTCGAGGCAGCGCTTCCCGGCCGCCACCGACGAGATGGGGAGCGTCAGCCGTCCCGTGTTCAGCGTGATCAGGGCGAGCTTCAGGCCTTTGCCTTCGCCCCACAGCACGTTCTCCCGCGGCACGCGCACGTTCTTGAACGATATGACGCCGTTGTAGATGGCCTTGAGCCCCATGAAGTGGCAGCGGTGCTCGACCTTCACGCCGGGCCAGGCGGTCTCGACGATGAACGCCGTGATCTGCCGCTTCTCCTTCCCATTGACGACCTTCGACGGCGTGCGGGCCATCACGAGCATCAGCTCGGCCTTGGTGCCGTTGGTGCACCACAGCTTTTCCCCGTTCAGGATCCACGTCTGCCCGTCCTCGCTCGGGACGGCCATGGTCTCCATCGTGGCGGGGTCGGACCCCACGCCCGGCTCCGTCAGCGCGAACGCGGAGATGGCTCCCTTGGCGAGGCGCGGGAAGTACCGCTTCTTTTGCTCGTCGGAGCCGAACATTTTGAGCGGCTGCGGCACGCCGATGGACTGGTGCGCGGAGAGGAGCGCGGTGATCGAGCCGTCGATCGAGGACACCAGCTCGATGGCGCGCATGTAGGAGAGCTGCGACAGGCCGAGCCCGCCGTATTCCCGCGGAATCTTGATGCCGAACGCCCCCAGGTCCCGCAGGCCCTGAATCACCGCCTCGGGAATTTCGCCCTCGCGATCGATCCGATCCGAGTCGACGTGCTCACGCAGGAACCGCTCCAGCTTCTCGAGGAAGGGCTGGGCGCGGCGGGTCTCCTCCGCATCCTGCTCGGGATAGGGGTGCACGAGGGCGAGCCGCAGCCGGCCCAGGAACAGATCGCGGACGAAGCTCGGCGCCGCCCATTCCTGCTCGCGTGCGGCCTCGGCGACTTCGCGGGCCTCGTCGGCGCTGACCTTGCGCTCGGGAGGCGTGACGGTGGTGGCCATGGGTACCTCCTGCTCTAACTTAAGCGCCTTGACAGGGCCGCGCTCAGGGGGAAATTCGCCTCGCGCTACCATGAGGAGCCTCGCGATGCGCCACTCCTTGCCGCTCGTCGTCACGCTCGCCCTGCACGCCGCGTCGGCGGCGCAGAACCCCCCCGCGCCGTCGCCACCACCGCAGCCGATCCCCCAGATCCTGGTGAAAGCCGGTCGCCTGATCGATGGCCGCGCCGATGTCGCTCGCAGCAACGTGGGCATCCTGATCGAAGGGGATCGCATCAAGGCGGTCGGCCCCCTGGCCCAGGTTCAGACGCAGGCCAAGAACGCCCGCGTGATCGATCTCGCCCAGATGACCGTGCTGCCGGGGCTCATCGACACCCATACCCATCTCCTGCTGCAGGGCGATCCGACGGCCGCATCGTACGACGAGCAGCTGCTGTACCAGTCCACCGCCTACCGCGCCATCCTCGCGGCGCGCAACGCGCGCATCGCGCTGGAGCACGGTTTCACGGCGATCCGCGACTTGGAGACCGAGGGCGCGATGTACGCGGACGTGGACGTGAAGCGCGCCGTGGACCGCGGCGTGATCCCCGGGCCGCACATCTTCGCGTCCACGCGCGCCATGGCGCCCACCGGCATGTACCCGATCGTGTCGGACAACTGGGAGCTCGAGCTGCCGCACGGCGTGCAGCCGGTAGACGGCGTCGAGGGCGCCCGCCTGGCCGTGCGGCAGCAGGTGGCCCACGGGGCGGACTGGATCAAGTTCTACGCCGATCGCCGGTACTACTTCGGCGCCGACTCGGTGCTGCACAGCTGGGTGAATTTCACCGACGACGAGGCGCGCGCGATCGTGGACGAAGCCCATCGCCTGGGCCGCCGCGTGGCCGCCCACGCCATCGGCTCGGACGGGATCGCCGCGGCGCTCCGGGCGGGCGTGAACACCATCGAGCACGGCGACGGCATGACCGATTCGCTCATCGACGTGCTCGTCGCCAAGGGTGTCTACTGGGTGCCCACGGTCACCGTGGCGCATTACGTCGCCGGGCCGCGCGGCGGGGCCTGGGCGCCCATGGTCGAGCACCAGCGCCAGGCGTTCGCGCGGGCCGTGAAAAGAGGCGTCCGGATCGTGCTAGGAACCGACGTCGGCGGCTTTCCCTGGACGGAGCTCAATGAGGCACAGGAGTTCACCTATTACGTGCAGTACGGCATGACGCCGATGCAGGCGATCAAGTCGGGCACGTCGGTCGCGGCCGAGCTGTTGGGCCAGGCCGATCTCGGCGCCGTCGCCCCCGGGATGGCGGCCGACCTGGTCGCGGTGTCGGGCGACCCCTTGAAAGACATCACGGAAATGGAGCGTGTCCGGTTCGTCATGAAGGGCGGAGTCACCTATCTTTCGCGATAGTGCGGCGCGCGCTCGAGGTTAGCCTCGCTCTTCTGTTTGGCGCCGTCGGCCCGGTTGCGGGACAGTACACCCCACCCGGCACCGGCGGCGTCGCGGCGTTGGCGGGCGCCCTGCGCCAGCTCGGCGCCACGAAGCGCATCCTCATGATCGGCGCGCACCCCGACGACGAGTACTCGGACTTGGTGGCGCTGTTCGCGCGGGGCATGGGGGCCCAGGTCGCCTACCTGTCGCTCAGCCGGGGCGAGGGCGGCCAGAACCTGATCGGTCCGGAGCTCGGTCCCGAGCTGGGCGTGATCCGCTCGGAGGAGCTGCTCGCCGCCCGTCGCATCGACGGCGCCCGCCAGTTCTTCGCCCGCGCGTACGACTTCGGCTACTCGAAGACGGTCGACGAAGCGCTGCGGCTGTGGCCGCGCGACTCGCTGCTGCGCGACGTGCTCGACGTGGTGCGACGCTTCCGTCCCCAGATCGTCGTGTCCGTATTCTCGGGTACGCCCAGAGACGGTCACGGCCAGCACCAGGTGGCCGGGCTGCTCGCGCGCCAGGCGTTCGAGGCGCTGCGCGACTCGAGCTGGGGACCGGTCAAGCTGTACCGCTCGCTCTACTTCGACACGGCGTCGGCCACGTTGCGGCTGGACGCCGGGGCGCTCGACCCCGTCTCCGGCCGTTCCTACCATCAGATCGCCATGGCGGGGCGGAGCCAGCATCGTTCGCAGGACGAGGGCCAGCTCGAGCGGCCGGGACCGAGCATCGCGCGCCTCGTGTTCCTCGAGTGGCGGGACGCGGGACGGGGGACGCGGGACGGGGACGGCCTGTTCTCAGGGGTGGATACGCTGCTCCCCGCCCAGGCCCGCTACGCGGCGCTGATCGACTCCGCGCGGGCGCGATTGAACCCGTCGCATCCGGACGCGATCGTCCCGCTGCTGGCGCGCGCCCGGCATGAGCTCGGCGGCGCCGACTCGGGCCAGCAGGCGCTGCTCGATCAAACGCTCGCCGTCGCGGCCGGCGTCGCCCTCGATGGGGCGGCGGACGACGGGATCGTGATTCCGGGCGAGCGCGTCCAGATCGAAGCCACCGTCTGGAACTCGGGGCCGGGAGGCGTGACGCTGGACGGCATCGACGTCGCGACGCCGGCGGGATGGAAGGTCGAGCGCATCGATGCGGCCACCTCGCCCGTCGCGCCCGGCACGGTCGCGACCCGGCGCTTCGCGGCCACCGTCGCCCCCGACGCGCCGCGCTCGCAACCGTATTTTCTGCGGCGACCCCTCATCGGCGCCTTGTACGACTGGGGCGGCGTGCCCGCCGAGTGGCGCGGCCTGCCGTTCGAACCGGGGCCGCTGCAGCTGACCGTGCGACTCACCGTCGCCGGCGAGCCGCTGGCGCTCACCCGCGAAGTGGTCTACCGCTACCGCGATCAGAGCATCGGCGAGGTGCGGCGGCCCGTGTTCGTCACGCGCCCGTTCGATGTGGCCGTCACCCCCGATCTCGTCGTCTGGCCCGTCGACGGCGCGGCCGCCGGCCCTCGCTCGTTCACCGTGACCGTGACGAATCGCACGCGCGGGCCGGCGACGGTGCAGGTGGTGCTCGCCCCACCCTCCGGTTGGCCGGCGGCTGCGCCCGAGAGCCTGTCGTTCCAGCGCGAGGACGAGGCGAAGAGCTTCACCGTCGCCCTGGCGTTGCCCGCCACCGCGCGCCCCGGCGTGTACCACGTCAAAGCGGCAGCGCTCGCAGGCCGCGAGCGGAGTGAGGGGTCCCTGGTGATCATCGACTACCCACACATCCGGCCGCGCGCCGTGATGCACGCCTCGGCCACCGAGGTCCGAGCCGCGCGCATCGCCCTCCCCAAGCTGGCGCGGGTGGGATACGTGCGCGGGGCTTCCGACCGTGTCCCCGAGGCACTCGCCGCGGTCGGTATCCCGCTCGAGCTGCTCGGGCCCGACACGCTCGCGCGGGGTGACCTCTCCAGCTACGATGCGATCGTGATCGGGAGCCGCGCCTACGAGACCGACCCGGCGCTGGTGGCGGCCAACGGACGACTGCTCGATTACGCCCGGGCGGGCGGCCTCGTGATCGTGCAGTACCAGCAGTACCCGTACGTGACCGGCGGCTTCGCTCCGTATCCCCTGTCGATCGCGCGCCCGCACGATCGCGTGACCGACGAAACCGCGCCGGTCGCCGAGCTGCAACCCGCGAGCCCCGTGTTCCACGTCCCGAACGAAATCGGTCCCGACGACTGGCGCGGCTGGGTACAGGAGCGCGGTCTCTACTTCGCCCACCAATGGGACTCGACGTACACCCCCGTCCTCGAGATGCACGATCCCGGCGATCCGCCCCTCGACGGCGGCCTGCTCGTGGCGAC
>Ga0209805_1000609_pt1 | contig 21893 bp, 12 predicted proteins | sample GraSoiAngelo_148_FD_185905 | JGI IMG/M metagenome (GOLD analysis project Ga0209805, IMG submission 185905) | Grasslands soil microbial communities from the Angelo Coastal Reserve, California, USA - 14_1009_09_20cm (SPAdes) (version 2) | ecosystem: Environmental > Terrestrial > Soil > Grasslands ...
TGGCGTGATTTGATTCTTTACGTCGGCACACCGTTGTTACTGGTGCCAATGTTTGCTCTCGCACAAGCACGCTGGAGCGCACAAGACATCTACATTTTCGTGGCCGCATTTGGCGCCACTGGTCACCATTTACCGGGGATGATACGCGCCTACGGCGATCGCGCGCTCTTCGAACGCTTTAGGTGGCGTTTCATTTTCGCTCCGATCTTTTTACTCGGAGTATGCATCGCCTTTACCTGGTGGGACCTGAAAGGGCTGGTTCTCGTCGTTTTCTTTTGGGGTGTCTGGCACGGCATGATGCAGACCTACGGGTTTTGCCGTATCTATGACGCGAAGACCGGTTCCTTCGCGCCACTAACGCGCCGGCTGGATTTTGCTACTTGCGCCCTCTGGTTTGCCACCGCGGTCCTGCTTTCACCACAACGCATGGCCGATACTTTGGAGACTTACTATGCCAGCGGCGCGCCATATCTGTCGCCGTCGCTCTTGCGCGGCGCGCAGCAGATTTTGTTGGGGATTGCGATATGCGCCTCGGTTCTGTTCCTGGGCAATTTTATCCGGATGTGGGTGGTTGGAAAACGACCCAATCCTGTGAAGTTGGCCCTGCTCGGCACTAGTATCGCCTTCTGGTGGTACTGTAATAACGGCGTGACCAATATTCTTGCTGGTATCGCGCTCTTCGAAGTGTTCCACGACGTGCAATATCTTTCACTGGTATGGATCTATAATCGCACTCGCGTAGAAAAGGATCCCTCCATCGGAGGATTCATGCGTTTTGTCTTTCGCCGCAGCGGCTCGTTAATCGGACTCTATATCGGTTTGGTTTTTGCCTACGGCTCCCTCGGTTATTTTAAAGAAACAGAAATTGAAACGATCAAGCGCTTCCTCACCGGAGTGGTCGCCGCTTCGGGGTTGCTCCATTTTTATTATGATGGATTTATCTGGAAGGTGCGCGAACGCTCAACCCGTGAACACCTCGGTTTGCCTGGCGGCAGCGTAGCGACGGAACCAACGGCTTTTCTCCCGAGCTGGTTGTCTCATGGCTTGAAGTGGGTGGTCGTGTTTGTTATTCCTCTTGCCGCCCTCTGGGTCGGCCAGACGAAAACCAAAGTCCCCGAAGTCGATCGAGCGGCATCAACAGTCTCTGATGTTCCGAACAGCGATCGTGCCAGAGTAAGATATGGTTCCGCCTTGTATGATGCGGGACAGATGGAGGGAGCGGCAGAGCAATTCCGCGTTGCCCTCGGACTCAACCCCAAGGCGGAGAAAGGACATTACGGTTTGGGGCAGGTTTACGTTGCCCAGTCGAAGTTCAGCGAAGGCGCCCGCGAGTTCGAGCAAGCCTTGCGCGATGACGCGCGCAATGGCGACTTCCACTCGGAGTACGGTTACGCGTTAGAGCGTCTCGGGCGTCCCGAGGAAGCTGCAGCCGAACATGAGAAAGCAACTCAGCTAAGTCCAAAGTCTGGTCGCGCGCATTATAACTATGGCGTGTTCCTTCTCATTAGCGGAAAGCTGGATCAGGCCGTGGCAGAGTTCCAGACTGCGTTGCGACAGAAACCGAACCATCCCGAGGCGCATTATTATCTGGGCCGCGCGTTCTATTTGAAAGGCGACCTCCAAGGTGCAAAAACGCATTACTTGGAAGCCGCGCGGCTCGATCCGAAGGCGCCGGTGCACAACAGTCTCGGCGTCATTTATATGAAAATGGGTCAAACTTCCGGAGCGATTGCAGAGTTTAACGAAGCGCTTCGCTTGCGACCCGACGATGCCGACGCTGCGGAGAATCTTCGTTTCGCGCAGGGCCAAGCGCGTGATAGTCTGACGAGGCCGCGCTGAAATTCGTCCGCTATAGGGTCCGGCGACGCGACCGGACCTTGTACTAAATCCCTCCGCGGCGCTGGAACGCCAAGGGCGGGATATGGGTGGCATAGACACTGCTCGTATGTGCCATAATTGTAATGGTTCCAATAGGCCTTTGCCCATTTCCAAGAAAGCGCGTCATCGGCTTCGTCGCCTTCACCTTTCTCGTCCTTTCCGTCGTAGGCGGTTTTGCTGATCCAATCCTATTGTCAGTCAAAACGACCCCGTTTGACCGGCAAATGGCGCGAATTCAACCCGTTCTAGTTTCAGCTCCCACGCCGAGCACCGACCGGGAACTGCCCCTGCGGCTAATCAATCGGTGGATCGGTGAGCTCCGCAATATCCCTTACGGATTTTCCGTGCAGTGGAAAACGCCTGCGGAGGTGGCCCGTGAAACTGTTGCTGATTGCAAAGGAAAAGCTGTCGCCCTTTACCAGGAAATGGCACGGCACGGCGCGCGAGGATTGCAACTTGTTATCGGCAGACGCGCTCCAACCAGCCGCTCCTCGCACACGTGGGTTCAGTGGACAACTGCATCTGCAACCTACATCCTCGATCCGACAATTAATTGGACTGCCCAGACGGTGGATGAAGTCGCGGATAACTCATACGTACCGTATTACGCTTACGCTGGCCATCAAAAGTATCGAGCACCGGCGGCAGGTGCGTTGTACGCTCGTTTGTAAAAGCGCTGGCTGACATGCCATCGCGCTCGCGAATGGCCGTTAATGTGGAACCGGCCTCAATTGGATCCGCCACCTCCTTTCCCCCGCACTCCGCTCTTCGTGTTAATCCCAAAAGTTACGCCGACTAGTTTCTAACGATACTTGGACGGTTTTTTGGCATCGCTCGCTGATGCTGTCGCCACCCCTGCTTTGTCAGGCGTCGGAGCGCGGCAGGGCAACCCGCCTTCGCACCGTTTTTGCGTCGGCTGAGTGCCTTTGGAACAACCGTTCGATCGCACCGTTTCAGAGCGCGTCACGAATGATCTCGAATACTTGAGTATTGTCCATCATGCCGCGCAATTTTTCCATCCGCAGACCCGTGGCATTTGCAATCGGGTCTTCCAGCGAATTGAGGGCGGATTGGGCTTGAACAGCTGCCGGCTCGACAGCGGAGAGATCCCTGGCACTGGAAGATTCGACGTTTGCCCCGGTTTTTCCACCATTTGGGCCCGTCGCCCAGGTAACCCACGGTTGTCCGGCTGAATTCAAACCCAGGATCGCCACCCCACTGTCGTAACGAAAGGGATAGCCGTTAACGTTCATCCCGCCAATCGCCGCATCACCGCAAACGATAATGGCAGAGTTTCTGCCGGCATATTCTCGGCTAACTTTGACCGCGCGATCAAGCTCGGCCGTTTCGCGAAGTGTCCGTTCTCCCAGATTTTGCCATGCCGCCGAAGCCATCAAATGAGCATTTACGACCAGGACGTAACCGCGACGGTTCACCTGGAGAAGCTCGATTGCGCGTCGCACCATGTCGGCAAGAGAGGGTTGCTCGGTTCTCGCTGCAACTTCGTCGGTAAACGGCAAGTCGTTGGCGGCAAAAAGGCCCAGCAGACGTGATTGTTGCCATCCGGTGATTTGCTCTAACTGCGGCAAATTGCGGACCACGCGAACATGCGCATGATCGAGTTTTGCTTTATCGAAGTCGGCGGCACCGCCACCGAGGGCGATGTCGACTGTGTGTTGCTCGATCATTGACGTGGCAAATTGCTGGGGCGGCTTCGCCGTGTTTGCGTGGGCATAGAACGCCGCCACGGTCGGATTAGTCAGGGCGCCGTCTGTCACAACGCCGGTGGCGCGACCTTCCTTGTGCGCGATCTCGAGGATTGTCTCCAGCGGTGCGCCCGATTCTGCTATGGCAACCGTTCCGTTCTTTACTCTAGTCCCCGTTGCCAGGGCAGAAGCAGCCGCAGGGGAATCAGGCACCGCGAAGTCCGCCGAGTGATTGGATAAGCGTGCCGAAAACTCCAGGCCGTCAATTGCTAGCGGATTGTTCGCCCCACCGATGTAGACCCGCGTTGCCGCGGTTCGTTGCGCCGTCAATCCTTCGCCAACAAACAAAATAATGCCGAAGGGTTTTTGCACGACCCAGTTTTGAAAGTAGAGGACACCAAAAGCCGCAAAGGCCAGAAGACAAATCATCGCCAGTATCTGGTTCCTCCATTTCATGGCGCGATGTGAATAATCCTCGGCTCCATTGTCAATCCCGCACCTGCGGGAAAGCACTTGTGTGACGATGGGCCGTCGGCAGATTGCGCGCGGTGAGTGGGCCGGTCATGCTGATCATTCGCGACGGCTGGGGCATCAATCCCGGCGGTCGCGAACACGCCACCAAAAATGGCGACGCTACGTTGCTGGCACGCACTCCCTTTCATGATCAACTCTACGCCAGATACCCCATGGCGAAGTTAAGTGCGAGCGGGGAGGATGTCGGATTGCCCGAAGGACAAATGGGCAATTCCGAAGTCGGACATCTCAATCTTGGCGCGGGTCGGATTGTCTATCAGGACTTGACGCGGATTAACAAGGCACTCGCTGCCGGAGAACTTGCCCGCAACAAGGTTGCCCAGGAGGCCTTCGCAAAGGCGCGCGGCCATCGATTACATTTGCTCGGTCTGGTCTCTGAAGGAGGCGTGCACAGTCATTATCGTCATCTCCTCTCGCTGGCCGAAGCGGCGCATGCTGCGGGAGTAGAGGAGATTTTTGTTCATGCGTTTACTGACGGAAGGGATGCGTCGCCGACCGGTGGCGCGGACATTTTGCGGGAATCCGAGAAGGCACTGGCGAAAAGTGGCGCGCAAATCGTCACAGTCGTCGGCCGCTATTTTGCAATGGATCGTGATCGGCGCTGGGACCGGACCAAGAAGGCTTGGGACGCAATTGTTCATGGCCAGGGGGAGCAGACCACGGAATCGCCCGCTGACGCCGTTGCCGAAAAATATCGTGAAAACAAGACCGATGAATTCATGCCCGCGATGATTTTTTCAGATGCCGGAAAAGAACGCGTGCACGATGACGACGTCGTCTTGTTCTTTAATTTTCGCGCAGACCGCGCGCGTCAGCTTTCGCAGGCGTTTTTGTTCGAGAATTTCGATGGCTTCGATCGCGGAAGGTGGCCGCGAGTTCACTTTGTAACCCTTACTCAATACGATGTGACCTATCCTTCTCCCTACATTTTTTCGCCGGAAAACCTCGCCAATATCCTCGGGGAAGTCGTCAGCGCCGCCGGTAAAAGACAGTTGCGCATTGCCGAAACGGAAAAATATCCGCACGTCACCTATTTCTTTAACGGCGGAATTGAGCGCGCGTTTCCAGGTGAAGACCGCATGATTATACCTTCGCCCAAGGTCGCGACTTACGACTTGCAGCCGGAGATGAGCGCCCTGCAGGTTACTGACGAAGTTTGCGCGCGAATGGCAGATTATGATCTGATCATTTTGAATTTCGCTAACCCGGACATGGTTGGTCATACCGGTGTGGTTGAAGCCGGAATCAAAGCGGTGGAGACGGTTGATGCCTGCGTCGCCCGGATTGTCCCTCAATTACTTGAGCTCGACGGAAAATGCCTGATCACCGCGGATCACGGCAACTGTGAATTGATGCGAAACCCCGACGGCTCGCCCAACACCGCGCATACCACTAACCTTGTACACTTCATTTATGTTGCAAAAGACGCCGCGAATTTTTCCTGCCAGGATGGAATTTTGGCTGACGTCGCGCCGACCTTGCTCTTTTTGCTGGGCCTGCCCCAACCGAAAGAAATGACCGGGCGGAACTTACTCGCCCGCAGGTCGGGATAACGAAGCCAAATTCACCAACAGAATGGGGGATCCAGCCCTGCAGCCCCAACGCTCGAATTTCGTGCCCACGTTACGGGTAGGATCGACTTCGCGTTGCGCAGATTTTGTCGAAATTTATTTCCAACCCCTTATTCAGGGCACGGGTGCGCGCGCCTGCGATTCGTTCGAGCAATTTTAGACGATTGCCTGGAATAACATCATGCCAAAGCGGTTTCCGCGCCAGGACCAGCTTGTCATCAGATTCGATCAAAGCGCCCCAGCCAAAAGGAATCTCTGGTTCCTTGAACAATCCCTTTGGCAAAACGAGAAAAAAAAGATTTGCGCAGCGATAGCGAATCAAGCGCTCGAATTTTGTGCAATCGAAGAGACGATTCTGCAGCGCGCCGAGTTGCCGCACGACGCGGGCATAACCGTGATGGTTGATAGCAGCAAAGTTGTATGAATCGAAGTCGGAGAAAAGCGATTCGGGAATGCGCAGCGCCGGATAGTGAACCCGCAAGTTTTTCTCCAAGACCTCGCGGCGTCGAAAGACTTTTTCCAACTGCTTCGTGGTGACGGCGCTGCACCCGTTGTCGCGGCGCAGATCCGGGAAAGCCTGTTTGCATTCAAAAACCGCCGTGGTGCCGATCTCTTTCCCGTTAGGGCGATACGCGGCAATATCGGCGCGGAAGCGGCAGCGAGGCAGGCTTACTTCCACTGCGCAGGCAGAGTAGCCACGCGCTTGTGCCCAGATCAGAGCCAGGTGTTTGAGTCGCGTGTGCGCAGCTGTCTCGCCCCGAGCAGGTGAACTCGGGCCGGACTGGCCTAGTCCTGCCGCCATCGTTATTCCTTCAGCCATTCCATCAGTTCCAGCGCCCAATACGTGATGATGAAATCGGCACCCGCGCGTTTGAGCGATGTCATGATTTCCAAGACGGCGGCGCGTTCATCGAGTACCCCGTCGCGGACGGCCGCTTTGACCATCGCGAACTCGCCGCTGACATGATAGACGGCAGTCGGCCGGCCAAATCTTTCCCGCACCCGCCACAAAATATCCAGGTAAAGCAAAGCGGGCTTCACCAGGACAATATCCGCGCCCTCCGCCAGATCGAGCTCGACTTCGCGCAAAGCCTCATCGGCGTTCGCCGGATCCATTTGATAGGAGCGACGATCGCCAAACTGCGGCGGACTTTCTGCGGCGTCACGGAAGGGTCCATAAAAAACGGACGAGAATTTCGCGGCGTAACTCATGATTCCGGTCTGCTCGAAACCTGCCTGGTCGAGCGCGGTGCGAACGGCACCGATCCGGCCGTCCATCATATCGCTTGGGGCAATCATATCCGCTCCGGCAACGGCATGTGACACCGCGCTCTTCGCGATCAGCTCTACGCTTTCATCATTCAAAACATGAAAATGCTCGCCGTCACGGCGAGTCACGCCGCAATGGCCGTGGCTGGTGTACTCACACAGGCAAACGTCGGTGATCACAGTCAAATCCGGCGCGTGTCTTTTTATCTGCCGGACAGCGTTCTGAACGACCCCGTTCTCGGCATAAGCTTCTCTGGCCTGTTCATCTTTCGATTTCGGAATCCCAAAGAGAAGGACGGCCTGAACCCCCGATTCATAGGCGCGTAGTGCGACGGCCGCGATTTCTTTCCCGGCATGTTGACAGATTCCAGGCATGCTCGCGATCTCTTTCGCGGATTCGATTTTCTCGCTTACAAAAAGAGGCAGGACGAAGTCGTGGCGGTGCAGATTGGTTTCGCGAATGAGATTGCGAATCGCCGGAGTGCGGCGTAAACGGCGGGGACGATGAACAAGCACAACACGAGGCTACGCGCGGCATTTCCCGCTCGCAAGCGGCGGACAAAGCCGGACTTTCTCCTCATCGACGTCAGCAATTCTTTCACTAAACTGGCATTTGCTTCGCGATCTCGAATTGAACGCGCCTCGAAAATTGCCACTCCCTCTTTAAACGCGCGTAGGATCGCGAGCATCATACGCCGGCGAGATCCCCTAACCGTCGTCGTCTCATCTGTGGTTCCGAAGAAAAACCGCGAAATCAAACGCGCCGCCCGCGAGCGAAAGATCATTTGGCTGACGGCGAAGACCCGATTAAACGTGCGCATCGATTATCCGACTCCGAGATCGATCGGCGCCGATCGTCTGGCCAATGCGGTAGCAGTAGCGGAGCTTTATGGTTCGCCTGCGATTGTGATTGATTTCGGGACGGCAGTGACATTCGACATCGTTTCGCCACGCAACGCTTATATTGGCGGTGTCATTGCACCGGGCTTGGAGGCAATGACAAAATTTCTTTACGATCGCACCGCGTTGTTGCCACGAATTTCCCTGCGCGAACCACGAAGCGCGATCGGTAAATCAACGAATCAAGCCATGCTTGCTGGCGCCATTTTTGGTTATCGCGGTCTGATCCGTGAAATTTTGCAGCGAATCATTGCCGAAAAATCTTGGACTGGCCAGGTTCGCATCGTTGCTACAGGTGGATATGCAAAATTGATCGCGCGCAAGCTACCGGAGGTGGACATCGTCCACGAAAACCTCACCCTCGAAGGACTTCGGCTGGTTGGTCGTATGAATACGGAATTGGGACCCAGGAGCAGTTTGTCACGGAATCGCGACTAATTCCTATCCGGCTTTGACGAAAACCACAACATCGGACCAGAAAACCAACCGCTTCGGGCGAAGCGCATGGGTAGTTCTGTTTATCCTGACATGTCTTACCTGTATCGCCATCCGGATCCGCTTGCTCAATGTACCGCTGGAGCGTGACGAAGGCGAGTATGCGTATGCCGGCCAACTGATGCTGCATGGCATTGCTCCCTACAAGCTTGCTTACAACATGAAATTTCCGGGTACCTACGCCTTCTACGCGATGATCATGTCCCTATTTGGTCAGACAACCGTTGGCATTCACCTCGGGTTTTTGCTGGTGAACCTCGCGACGGTCGTACTTGTTCTCGTTATTGGATTACGGCTGGTTAATTGGGAGACTGGTCTTGCCGCTGCCACCACCTACGTTGTTTTGGCAATCAATCCAGCCGTCTTGGGCTTAGCTGCGCACGCCACTCATTTCGTGATCTTATTTACTCTTGTCGGGTTAGTGCTGCTATTGGGGGACACCAGCTCACTTGCGAGCACCTTTATCAGCGGGCTGTCCCTGGGAGTAGCTACTCTGATGAAGCAGCCCGGCATCATATTTCTGATATTCGGTTTCTTCTGGCTACTCTATCGAGAACGAAAACAACCGCTGCCTCGCCTTTCATTCATCCTCGCGATCTTTACCTTTGCTGCGCTACTATCACTAATTACTGCAATCGGCGCGGTCTGGTTCGCCGGTAGCTTGGGGAACTGTTGGTTTTGGTGCGTCCAATACGCCAGCGTGTACGGGACTAGCATCTCCATCAAAGAGGGATGGGATTTGTTTCTGAGCAATATCCGAGTTGTATTTGGAGAATGTTGGCCTATCTGGCTATTGAGTGCGGCCGGGCTAGTCATTGCTTTGGCAAAGCCAGACAAATTCAGGCCGCTGTTTCTGGTCGGTTTGACGATCGCGTCTGCTCTCGCGGTATCGATGGGATCGTATTTTCGACCGCACTATTTCGTCATGCTTCTACCGGCGTTGTCATTGCTTGCTGGCGTTGCAGCCTCGTACGGTGCGGCAACGCAGCAAGTGATTACGCGAGTAATCGCCCTTTCGATCTTCGCCATTGCCGTGGTGTTTCCGCTGGCGACGCGCGCAGAATATTTCTTTCGCATGTCCCCACTCGACGCTTGCCGCTTTCGCTATGGCGAGAACCCCTTTCCAGAAGCAATTAAGGTTGCGGATTTCCTTCGGGAGAATAGCCGCCCCGATGAACGTGTGGTTGTTCTCGGCTCCGAACCGGAGATCTACTTCTATTCGAGAAGGCAATCCGCTACCGGGTTTATCTACATGTATCCACTGGCGGAGCAGCAGCGATTCGCGTTGCGAATGCAGCGGCAAATGATCGAAGAAGTCGAAAAGAACCGGCCAGCTTTTGTCGTTTGGGTCTGGACTCCAATGTCATGGCGTGTTGCCGCTAGCTATGAACGGCTGCTTTTTCAGTGGGTCGATCAGTACCTAAATGACAACTATCGACCTGTTGGATTGGTAAACATGCCGTCACGCGGTCCGACCGAGTACTATCTGCCGATGGAAAATGCTGAGCCACAGCTGGCTGAGAATTACATTGTTATCTTTCAGCGGCGATGAGTTCAGCGAGACGAAAAGATAAGAAAGAAAGACCGCCTGAGCTCGGGGATAACGCGGTTCGTAGTAGCCAAGACCATCGCCCGCGTTTCTTGATATTCTATATCTGTGTTGGTCTAGCGCTGGTCACCTCGATCGCTTTTTTTCCCGCGCTTCAGAACAGTTTCGTGAACTTCGATGACAACACCTACGTCTACGAAAATCCGAAGGTTGTCGCTGGTCTGACCCGTAGTGGGATTATCTGGGCCTTTACCCATTTTCATTCAAGCAATTGGCATCCACTGACCTGGCTCTCGCACATGCTCGATTGCCAGCTTTATCGGCTTAATGCAGGCGGGCATCATTTTAGCAGCCTGCTTTTACATGTCGTCGTCGCCATCCTACTCTTCCTTGTGCTGCAGGAAATGACGGGTGCAATATGGAGGTCCGCATTTGTCGCCGCTGTCTTCGCCATTCACCCTTTGCGCGTGGAGTCAGTCGCATGGGTCTCGGAGCGCAAAGACATCCTATCTGCGTTGTTTTTTATGCTTACGCTAGCTGCGTACGTGAGGCATTCGCGCGCTCCTTCCGTTGCGCGTTACTTGGTGGTGGTTTTGCTTTATGCCCTTGGCCTGATGTGCAAGCCAATGCTCGTAAGCTTGCCCCTTGTCCTGCTGCTCATCGATTATTGGCCGCTTCGCCGTTTGAGCGATCCGTCCTCAGCTCGTCGATTGTTCATCGAGAAGCTCCCACTAATTGGGCTCGCTGGCCTGTCGTGTCTCGTGACTTTGTTCGCGCAGCGATCAACCACCGTCTCAATCGGCCACATCCCGCTCGCTTGGCGGCTAGAAAACGCCGCAGATGCCTGCATGATCTACATCAGGCAAATGGTCTGGCCACTACGCCTCGCCCCCTTTTATCCTCATCCCGAAGATCAGTTGCCGGCCTGGCAAATTCTGCTCGCCAGCGTCGCAATCATCGGCATCAGCAGTGCCGTCATTCTTTGGAAAAGACGGTGGCCTTATGTGTTTACCGGCTGGTGCTGGTATCTGGTAATGTTGGGACCCGTTATCGGCATTGTCCAGGTCGGTCTCCAGGCGCATGCCGACCGTTATACTTATCTTCCGCAGATTGGATTGTACATTCTGGTGAGCTGGAGCGCAGCTGATCTGATTGCGTGGCGGCGAGCGGGCCCTCGAATATTAACTGCGGCTGCCGCGATTCTTCTGGTGAGCCTAACGTGGCTCGCTCGTACTCAGGTGCGTTACTGGCACGATAGTGAAGCACTTTGGAAGCACAGTCTGGCGGTGACCAAGGATAACGATTTCCCTCATTATGGTCTGGGCGACGTCTACTTTGAGCGCGGTGAAGTCAACGAAGCACTGGCTGAGTTTCGCGCGGCCCTCTATCTCCGGCCGGGTTCTCCTTACGCTCACAACGACATCGGCCTTGTTCTCACTAAAATGGGTCAGCTTGATGAAGCCGTGGACCATCTGAACGCTGCAATTCAGATCCTCCCGAACCATCCAACCGCGCACTACAGTTTGGGAAACGCGCTCCTGCAAAAAGGGCAGACCGATGACGCAATCAAGGAGTTTGAACGCCAACTGGCGCTTCAACCCGACCACGCTCAAGCGCGATGCAACCTGGCAATCGCCCTTCTCAATCAAGGACGGTTAAATCAAGCAATGGCACAATACGAAAGGACGATTGAGCTGCGACCTGACTATGCGGAAGCATATTACGGCTTGGGGAATTGCTACCTAGAGCGAGGCAATCCAGAAAAGGCCATCAAGCAGTACGAACAAGCGTTGAAACTGTCCCCACGCCTGGTAGAGGCCCGCAACAATCTTGCAACGATTCTTAGTCAAAAAGGTGAAATCGATCGAGCGATTTCTGAATTGGAGGAGGCTATTCGCGTTCAGCCCGATAATATTGATGCGCTTAACAATCTTACCTGGATTCTGGCCATGCCAGTAGGGACCGGGTCAGAAAAGCGGGTGAGAGCGTTGCCACTTGCACAGCGACTGCAAGAACTCGTCGGAAATAATAATCCCAAAGTACTTCGCACCATCGCTGCCGCTTATGCTGCGAATGGCAGGCTTACTGAAGCACTGGATGTCGCGGAACAGGGGGTAAAATTAGCGCGAGGACAGGCTGATGCCGCCTTGGCGGAAGCGCTCGAAGCCGATCTTTCAACCTACCGGATGCGTATTGGAGTCAAATAGCCAGGACGATTGGGTCAATGTACAAAGATCGTCGCTGGTGCGTTGACGCAACCGGCCGGTTCCGCTCGCACGGACATATCAAAATCTTCCACGACCGGATGACTCGCTCCGGTCTGCCAGGTCTAAAGCTCGCCATGCGACGGTTACGCTGGTGTTGCCCAAACCAACTTTAAGCGAGAAACCTACCTTAGTCGGTTGCGAAGAACGCCGAATTTGCCAGTGGCCGAGCGGATTTGCCTGGTTTGGCCTTGAAAAATTTGTTTCCGGAATCGGTAGAAATAACTTGTCACTGTCCCCCACTGATAGTTCTATTCTGCCCAGCATGAAGATTCGAAAACTTGTTGGGATTTCATTGCTCGTTTTTGGGACCCTCGCCGCGAACGATGTCGCGCCTTCGAATTCGGAGCTCGAAGCAATGTACGACAGAGCGTATCGCGCGTTTGACTCTGCCAACTATGTGCAGGCGTTAAAGGAATTGGATGCGATTGACGCACGGAAACCTGATCTGGCGGCCTCGCAAAATTTGCGCGGCGTCATCTACATGCGCCAGGGCATCTACGACAAAGCGGAAGCCGCATTGTCGGAAGCAAACAACCTTGACCCGAAATTTTGGAATGCCCGTTTCAATCTGGCAGAGATTCCGTTTCTAAAAAAGGATTGGTCGGAAGCGCGGAAACGTTTTCAGGATTTACTCACGACCAATGCGGCAGACCTGCAAGGCGAAGCAACGCAGCTGATTCAATACAAGATTTTGCTGACTTATTTGCTGGAGGGAAACGACACCATGGTCGATTCGATTCTGGCGAAATTTGAGTTGTCGCCCGATACGCCCGCGGTTCACTACTCCAATGCGGCGATTTCGCTGCAAAATCAGAAAATTCCCGATGCCAAGAACTGGATGGCGTCAGCGGAAAAGAATTTCTCGCCGCAATTAAACAAGCTCTTTGCCGAATCGCTATATGAAATTGGCTGGTTGCAAAAGCAGCCGGGACAACAGCGGCCGGCTGTGCAATTGCTCTCGTCCGAGGAACGCACGAGCAAGGCGAAAGCACTGGCCAAGACACAATTCGAGCAGGCGCTGCAAGCTTATGAGCAGCGTGATTTTGAGTCCGCTTTGAAATTAGCCGCCGAGGCCGACAACACCGATCCAAACCAGCCGCAAATCTTGAACCTGCGCGGCGAAATCCTGCTGGAGCAACAAAAGTACGGCGAAGCTGAAACTTTCTTTAAAGACGCGTTGAAACGCGACCCGAAATTTCGCGAGGCCCAATTCAACCTGGCCGATGTTCCTTTCCGAAATAAGGATTACGCCACGGCGCGCGATCGCTTTCAGGCGTTATTGAACCAAACTCCCGGTGGAGACAAGAACCACGCCGCGCAACTGATCAACTTCAAGATCTTTCTCACCTACCTGCTGGAAGGAAAGGATAACCGCGCTCAGAAACTGATGGAGCAATTCCAGTTCAGCGGTGAGACGCCGTCGCTTTATTACGCGCAGGCGGCGTGGGAGTTCCAACACAATAATCCGGAAAAGGCGAACGATTGGATAACATCGGCGCGAAAGATCTATCCCTTGGCATCGAACGATCTCTACGCAGCGGGATTTTATGATTTGAGTTGGTTGAAGAGCGCAGCCGCGATTTCCTCGCCGGCTCCGAGTGCGGCTGCGATCGCCTCCACTCAGACCGAACCATCGGGGCCTGCGATCGAGCCGAGTCCGATCCCGGGCTCGGAAGTAAAAGCTGAGGAGGCAACGCAATTGGCAATGGCGCAGACGCCGGCACCGTCGCCTGCGGCCAAAGCCAGCGAAGCGGTTGTGAATGCAACGCCAGCGGAGGTGGTCGTCTCGAATGCACAAGCGACTGGTTCCTCGGCCCAACCGGGGGATCTCCCGGCTGCGCCACAAGCGTCCGGCATTTCTGTCGAGTCGGCTACGCCGAACGCAACCCCAGCTCCAGCGCCAGCTTTGGCATCCTTTACTGCGACGCCAGCGCCGGTGCTTGCAACTCCAGCGCCCGAGGTTTCGGTTGTCGCGGCTCCTAGCGCGGCTTCAACACCTCAAGTAGTACCCGCGACGCCTGCACCTGAAGTTGCCGTCGCACTTCAACCAAGTCCGTCAGCGACGCCTGTAGAAGTTACCGCCAGCAGCGCAACACCCGCGACCGCCTTGGCGCCGGAAAAAGTCGCCCGATTCACGCCGTCGCCTTCATTTGGCGAGCGAATTAGCTCATTCACTGGACAACGGCCATTGGTGTTTTGGCTCTTTATCCTTGGAGCGATTATTTCGGGAGGGGCGTGGCTAGTGATGGAAGCTCGTCGATTGATTGGCAGAACGACAATCGGACATCGTCCTGCGACGGTTACCGGCCCATCATTGCACGACGATCATGCAGCTGAAGAAGAGGCCCCACAGTTGCAAACTCAAAAGCGTTTCGTCGGTGGGCCGCGTCAGGTGTCGGTTGAACTAAAAGCTTCTGAAGCCTCCCTCCGGCGCACAGTGATCCCGGTGGCAAAACGGGCGGTTGAGCCAGAAACGGCGGCCATTGGCGGTCGCACCGTCGAGCCTGCCTACGTCGATTTCGAAGAATCATCCGTGGGACCTGTCATCGAACAGGTGCCGACAAACGGTGAGACTGAGGTTCCGCCCGAATTTCCTGTATCTCCGCCGTTCTTCGTCGAACAGGTGAGCGAGCCGGTTGTGGCAGAGCCCGAGCTTGAACCGGAAGTAGAGCCGGTGGCGGCAATGCAGTAGCCGAAGAGACGCAAGCCGCTGAACCAATCGAGTCAGTATCCGAGCCAATTGAGGCGGTATCAGAGCCAACTGAGGCAGTATCAGAGCCAATTGAGGCAGAAATGAGTATCCTCGAATCGGAGCCGTGGGAGACCGCGATAGCAAAGGCGACTGCGTCCACCGAGATCGAGGGAAAAGAGCAAGAGTGGTCGCCAGAACCAGAGCCTGTCGAGCAGGGCCAACCGGTTCCCTATCAAACCGTCGTTATCCCTGAACAACCGGCTGCGATCACGTGGGCAGAGGAGCCGGAAGTTGCCACTGTCGCCGAAATCGCTGGTGTTAGCCGTGCCATCGCTGGTATTAGCACGTTGCCGGAAGTGCCGGAAACTCAGCCACCAGCGGCCGTAGAAGATTTAGCTTCACAACCAACAACAATCGAAACCATGCCTGAAACACTCCAGACACCAACGGCTCCCGTTATTCGAACCTCGGGAGGTCCAACGCAGCCCGCACAGACCGCGCCCGCACCTCAAGCAGCCGCTGGCAGCATGCATCCGGCTGTCCAAATCACGCTCTCTTGCGAAATCGCTTCGATGCAATTGACGCCCACCTTCAAAATGGGTGCGCTGCAATTGCGGCCTATCTCGAAGGTTGTCACGATGCGCCTGGCCTCTTCGCCGCAGCAACACGGGGCGATGAATTTGCAGGTCAACTTCGAGATTTCGAACATGCAGGCGGCGCAAGGCAGCCTCGGCCAGATGCGGTTGATTCCATCGCAGCAACAAAAACCTGCGACCCTCGCATCGTCCTCACTTAATATTTCCGGACTGCAACTGGTCTCGGGATTCGAGGCGGCGCCGCTGCAATTGACACCGTCGCATCAGACCCAGGCATCTGTCGATCTGACCGCTGCCTTCCAGATTACGAGCGTGGAATTTTCTCCCACCTTTGAAATCGCTGCCATCCTCCTGAATTCGACATCTAAGACGGTGGCCGTGCAATTGCCTGGCGCCGGGGCGACTTCCGCCGAGAACGCACCAATTTTCGAAATCGCGAATGTGCAGATGGCGAGCAATGGTGAGATTGCGATGCTGCAATTGAATCCGGCGGGTGCCAAACGCGCATAGCGATCGTAGACCGAGCAGAATTTGCAACCGCGCGGGAGAACTTCCGCGCAGTTTTTTTTATTTCCGCTTAAGCAATCTTTCGCGATTCAAGGATTGCAGGGAGGAAACCACAAATTCGCCGTTCTTGCGAATGAGTTTGCCATCGAAGTAAATCTCGCCGCCACCATATTCGCGGCGCTGAATGCTGACCATGTCCCAATGCACCTGGCTGCGGTTTCCATTGTCCGCCGTCTCGTAAGCCTGTCCTGGGGTAAAATGGAAGGAGCCCGCAATCTTTTCATCGAACAAAATGTCGCGCATCGGATGTAAAATGTGAGGATTAAATCCAAGGGAAAATTCACCGACATAGCGAGCACCGACGTCGGCGTCGAGAATGTCGTTTAGCTTCTTAGTTTGGTTGCTCGTCGCTTTCACAACTTTCCCCTTCTCGAATTCGAGGCGGATATTATCGAAACTTGTGCCCTGATAAATCGTCGGCGCGTTGAAGCTAACGACACCATTAACCGAATCACGGACCGGAGCGGTAAAGACTTCGCCGTCGGGAATATTGCGATCTCCGCCACAGATCACGGCCGGAATCTTTTTGATGCTAAATCGCAAATCCGTGCCCGGGCCAACGATCTTTACCTTATCGGTTCGCTCCATTAATTTTTTGAGAGCGTTCATGCCCGACCGAAGCTTGCGGTAATCGAGCGTACAAACCTCGAAGAAAAAATCTTCAAAAGCTTCTGTGCTCATGTTCGCGAGTTGGGCCATGGCCGGTGTCGGCCACCGCAGCACGACCCATTTTGTTTTTTCAACCCGCTGGTTTTGGACTGGTCGCATCTTTTTCGCCACCAGTTTCATTTTATCGGTAGGGACATCTGCCTGCTCGGTAATATTGTGACTGCCGCGCACCGCGATGTAGGCGTCCATCTGTTTCATTCGTGCCAATTCGTGACGCGCCAGCAGATTCAACTGCAGTTCGGTGGCATAAAGCGCAAGCTCCCGGCTAATCGGTGCCCGTTGCAGCTGGACAAACGGGATTGCACCCCGGTTTCGCGCCGCCCGCACCAGGGCAATCGTCATCTCGTCCGGCGCGTCAAACGCCTCGATCAACACCTTTTGGTTGCGTTTTAGTTCGGTGGAATAACCGGTCAGGAGCTCGGCTAGTTTATCGACACGGGCGTCGCGCATAGATCGCTATGATTCCATCCCCGTCGTGGCATGCAACCCATAGAAATGAATTCTTTGCTGCCTGAAACAGCCAATCACTGTGGTGCAACCGGCTTGCGCCCGATGGAATAGTAGCGGAACCCCACCTTCGCCATCGTCGATGGATCAAACAAATTGCGTCCATCGAAAACAATCGGGGTAGTCATTTTCCCTTTCACAACAGCCAGATCGATGTTGGCAAATTCCTCCCATTCCGTCGCAATGACGAGCGCCTCGGCACCGTCGACGGCTTTGAGCGCGCTCTCGCAAAAGCGAGCTGCCTTGATTTCGGCGACCTCGCGGGCCCGCTCCATCCCTTTGGGATCGTAAACCGAAACCTGCGCCCCCTCCCGCAACATCTCGGCCACCAGATCAATTGCGACCGAGGAACGGATATCGTCGGTATCCGGTTTGAACGTTAGTCCCCAGACCGCGATCCTTTTCTCGCGCAAAACCCAGAGCGTGTCGCGAATTGACTTCAGAAATCGCTCCTTCTGTGCGGCATTGATCTGCTGCACTTCTTTCAAAAGCGAAAAGGGAACACCAAGTTGTTCGCTAATCGTGATGAAGGCGGCGACGTCCTTCGGAAAACACGACCCGCCGTAACCGATCCCGGCGTTAAGAAAATTGCGGCCAATGCGTCGATCCATCCCAATGCCGTCAGCAACTTTTCCGATGTCAGCGCCGCTGGCTTCGCAAATGGCGGAGACGGCGTTGATATAAGAGATTTTCAGCGCCAGAAACGAATTGGCCGCGTGTTTTATTAACTCCGCACTGTTGATATCGGTAACAAGAATCGGCGCCATGAACGGCTCGTAGACTTTTTTCATCAAATCGACCGCATGTTCGCTTTGCGCGCCGATGACGATCCGGTCGGGATGCATCAAATCGTGAACGGCGCAGCCTTCGCGCAGAAATTCTGGATTGCTGACAACATCGAACTTTGCGCCATGCCGATTGTAACGCCTGATCGATTCCGCGACTTTTTCGCCAGTTTTCACCGGCACGGTGCTTTTATCGACGATCACCCGGTAATCAGTGAGAACACTAGCAATTTCACGTGCGACTTTTTCGATAAAGCTTAGATCCACGCTGCCATCGGCTTGAGGCGGAGTTGGTACGGCAATGAAAACAATCTGCGAGTTGTCGACGCCTTCCTTTGTGCTTTCGGTGAAACGGAGTCGGTGCGCGGCCACATTACGATGAATTAATTCTTCCAGCCCTGGCTCGTAGATCGGAACACGGCCCGCACACAGCGTTTCGACCTTGCGCGCATCATTATCGACGCAGACAACGTTGTGGCCGACATCAGCAAAGCACGCGCCCGTCACGAGACCGACATACCCCGAGCCGATAATCGATAAGTTCATGTCAAAACCTGGCGAAGTGGCGGGAATGCTACCTGATTTCTACCTTCGTGCGATTAATTATTGTCCGGCGCCACCGGGGTCGAAATTCAGGTCGAACCCGAATTTGGGAAACGCCTTCAAGGTGAAGGTAAGGAGCACTCCATATTGGTTGACACCGTTATTATTACGGACGATCGCGCCGATCGAAGCCACCCAACTGGAGAGATCGCGGTAAACAGCGTAGCGCTGTTGCTCGAGTATCCCGCTGGTCGCCTCGTATTGTTCCGACACTGCTATTCCCCAATTGTCGTTAATCCGATAATATCCGCCGAAAGTAAACAAGCTGCTGTTGATGAAGAATGGATTGTTGTTGAGATAGCGATGCCCAAAGTTCAGCTGCAGGTTGGAGATCGGCTGGACCGTCACATTGGTATTGACTTCGGTGAACCCCTTATCGAACGCCGGCACCTGGGAATCGACGGATAACGAGGCCCACGGCAGCGGATTGAAACGAACTGTGTTGAAAAGGTTCGAGTATGGCGTGCGATCGTAGGGATTGTCGAAGTTGACGTCGAAGTAAGTGTCAAGTTCGAACCAGGTAATGTTGCCGTCGTCCCGCCTCGTTTCCAGCCGGTTGCGGACGCCGAGGCGCCAGATCGTCCAGTGATCAATCGAATCGATGGAAGTGAACTCCGGGAAATCGATTGGGCGTAATTTGGTGGTTGGTTCGAGGCGATCGAATTGTAAAATCGCCGCTGGATCAATGCCGGAATTGGAAACCCATGAAAAATTGCTGAACGGCTGAATAACGTGGCGCAATCCATCCAGACCAAGCGCGCTGCTCTGGACCTCCTCCCAGGCACGGGAAACTTTGAACGATGCTTCCACTCCAGCGTTGAAAACAGTGCGCGTTTTGTCGCCATTAAGATTGAGTGGTTGGCCGAGATCCGGATTTTTGCTCGGATCTCCGATGGCTAGAAAATCGGGGACGAATGGGTTGTCATTCGAAGGAAATATGACCTGCCCGAGATCGCGTGTTTGATTGTAGTAGGTCGCACGAAACCCGGCACGGGGGACGATGCTCAACCAGCCAAAATACGTGTTTGGGTAAAGGAGTTGGTGAAAAGTATCGATCCGCCAACTTTCATAGTCTTCAAACCCGGAGCCGCTCGCGAAATTGCGATGAAGGTCCGCAATCCCAGTTTCGCCCTGGTAAAAGATCGGACCTCCAAAAATGGGAGTCCGGGCGACGTCCAGCACTACTTCGGGAAGACGCTCGGTTGTTTGGAAGAATTCGTTAGCTTGAAAGCGTGCGATCGCAGTCAGGGTATAGATAGGATCGGTTTTAGTTATGGCGACGACGTTATCCGGCACCGGGTTGATGCGAAATTCGCTCTGGTAGAAATCCTCCATGACATGGGCATCACTTAGCTTGGTGATGTCAACAATTCCGTAAATGTCGCTCGTGAAATTCGTGCGGTCTTCGACAGTGACGCGATAACGGGCGCTCCCGATATTACCACGTGGTACCGACGTTTGATTTATATCCGGGTTCTGATCGTTAATGAAATACGTCCGGAGGTTGAGATTGCTGCTGTCGTCTTTACCGTAATGCATCTCCGCATCAAACCCGATGGCCGCGCCGCGGCGCGCCCTGTAATCCAATCTCACTCGACCTTTGATTTTATCGCCGATTGGAAACGTGACCTGGCCCAAGAGCGACGCTCCCCAGGTACTCAGATAAGCGGGCGAAATACTGAAACTAAAGGCATCGTTTAGCGATTGATACAGATAGGGCCACCAGAAGATTGGGACCTTGCCAACATAAAAAGTTACGTTCTGAAAAACGACGCGATCGTTCTCGTAAATGCGCGTTTTGTTTGCGTGGAAATGAAAATCGGGATTGAGCGAATCATCCGTCGTGAAATCGCCATTCTCGACCACTGAATGACCGTCGGAAAAGTTCTCAAATTTTTCACCGTTCACAAAATACGGATCCGATGAAGAACGGAATGTTTCAGCGTGGATTTCCTTGGTATCGAGATTGTAGGTGCCGTGCTCGGCGATAAACAGTTTATCCTCGCGATAGATGCGCACGTGGCCCTGAGCGGAGATCTCGTGGCGTTGCGAATCGTACTGGGCGGAATCGGCGTAGATGTCGGTATCGCCAACATGAATGGCGACATTGTCGCGGGCGAAGGCGATTCCGTTTTCGTAACGGGTCTCGCCCGTGGAAGTAATCTCGACCGGCTGGTTCTTCGGCGTCTCGATATCAACGGCGTTGCTGCGAGCAGCCGCAAAAAGAAGACAAAAAAAGATCGCTGCCCGCGTTCGCATGGCGCGTGGCGAAGGTACCGCAGAGGGAAAGTGTTGCAAAGGCGAAAAGACCGTCATTTGCCCTAACGTTGCAGCCCCGACGGCGCTCTGTCCTCGAGGGACTCGCGGCGCCGAGTCCAGGATGCGCGGAAGCGTGTCCCTCCGCGTGAATCGCTTTGTCCCTCGTCACTCGCGTTGGCGAAGGCGCAGAGTCAACCCGCCCGTCTGTTGATTGAGGCCACAGGCCAAAACGAGGGCCGGCGAATTGGCCGGCAACTCCAACCCTCCTGGCAAGGTTCCGGTCTTTAACGCTTGTGCCGCTGCTATCAGTTGCCAAAGGACCGATGCCCCCACACTTTCACCCAGCGCGATCTTTGGTGAATAAAGCGGCAGTTTGTTGCCGACTGCAGCGCGTTCGGCTCGACCAATAAATGTGCCATTTGCACTGCCAACGCCAAATCCGATTCCATTCTCGAGACGGGCGACCACGGCCCCAAGCTCGGCCGCAGCTTCGGAACGACGAAAGAAGTTTCTGCCGGGAACGATCTGTTCGATCCTTGCGGCTGACGCATGCGCCGCTGCAGATGGAATGCTTTCATCGGGTCGTTCCAGTAAGACTGCGCCGGCGCCTTCGCTCATAATCATGCCATGACCGGTTGGTTTACTTGGATTCCGCAGGAAACGCCATTGCCGATACGCTTCGCAAACGAGGGGATCAATTTCCTCCGCGCTGACCACGAGACAGAAATCCAGATCATCGGATGCGAGAAGGTCTTCCGCCAGCTTTAGAGCAAGAATGCCGACAGCGCCGTCCCCGACAACGGTGTAAGAAGCGCCGTTGATCCCCAGGATTGCGGCAAGATGACTGGCCGGCGCGTTGAAGACAGTCTCGGGAAATAGCAAAGGACTGGCCGATTGCGCTCCGGACTTCACGATCTCGGAATAAAAGCGGCGCGTGTAAACGACGCCGCCATTGGAAACGGCAAAAACCAATGCGATACGGTCGAGAGATGGTGGGAGCTTCACCTCAGCCAAAGCAGCCAATCCGGCTGCGGCGGCAAATCGTG
>Ga0209805_1000610_pt1 | contig 21868 bp, 15 predicted proteins | sample GraSoiAngelo_148_FD_185905 | JGI IMG/M metagenome (GOLD analysis project Ga0209805, IMG submission 185905) | Grasslands soil microbial communities from the Angelo Coastal Reserve, California, USA - 14_1009_09_20cm (SPAdes) (version 2) | ecosystem: Environmental > Terrestrial > Soil > Grasslands ...
CTGCTGCCAAAACGCGACTTCGCGTTGAACCTCGTCTAGCCGGCCCTTTTGCGCGATGGAGGCGATTACGGCGGAGTTAACGCGAGCGTAGCTGAAGAGCTAGGGCCTCGTCTGTTTGGGCGCGTTCATGTTCGGACCGGTCTGACCGCCGGGGGGCGTCCATTGCCCGACGATGTCGGCGCCGAAAATCCACTCATCCTGAAGCGTTCCGTTTACGGAGATGGTTTTTTCGTAATATTTTCTCAGATTAATTTGTTGCTTCTCAAATTCAGTTTCTCTGCGAGCGCGGGTCAGGCGCAAGAGCGTATCAGGATCTTTCAGGAGACTTAATCGATATGCGCCATCGACCAGGACAACTTTTCCGGTGAACACTTCGGTCTTGCGTTCGAGCTTGGCTGACTCTTTTTGTGGCGGACCGCTCGGCTGCTCCAACATTTTCCTGCCTAATGCGCACCCGGACAAAACAAGCAGACCTACGGACAAGATGATTGCGATCGATTTCACAGTCCCTGTCTAGTTTAGCGGTCAATCGCGAGTCAACTGATTATGAGTAAAATGCTCTCCTAGTTGTCAGGAAATGCCCGGCAGATAAAATAATCGGTGCAAAGCCGCGTAGAGGAAACCCTGATCGCCGCGGAGCAGCGTAGAATGTTTACGCGGCAAAGCCGATGGATCCTTATTCCGCCTGAGGAACTCAATGACGATCCAATTCCGTGGAGCGAAATCTGCGGCTGCGAATGTATCGCCCGACTCTTATTTCGAAAAGGTTTCCACACCGCCGATGAAGTGCGAGCGTTTTTGCAGCCGCGCCTGAAATCATTGAGTGATCCGTTTTTGCTGCCGAACATGGAAGCGGCGGTCACGCGCATTTTCACGGCATTGGATCGACATGAACGAATTGTCCTTTTCGGAGATTACGACGTCGACGGAGTCACCTCGCTCGCCTTGCTGGCTGAAACACTCCGCGGATATGGCGTTGCGCCGGATTTATTTCTGCCGCTGCGGATGGAAGAGGGTTACGGCCTGAGTCGAGAGAGTGTTGAGCGCTGCATTCAACAATATCATCCCCAGCTTCTCGTCGCGCTCGACTGCGGAACATCGTCGGTCGCCGAGATTCTCGATCTTGGCAACAGGGGCGTGGATGTGATTGTGCTCGATCACCACGAGCCGAAATCCGCCCTGCCAGAGTGCGTCGCGATTGTAAACCCAAAAGTCGATCCGACGTCGCCGTTCCACTATTTGTGTAGCGCCGGAATTGTTTTCAAGCTTTGCCACGCGCTTTTGAAAACGCGGCCGGTTGATTTTGATCTCAAATCAAAACTCGATCTGGTTGCGCTCGCAACCGTTGCCGACATCGTTCCGCTTCGCGGTGAGAATCGGACGCTTGTCCAGCGCGGCGCGATCGAAATCGCACGAACGGCAAGACCCGGGCTAAAAAAGTTGATTGAAATCAGCGGAGTGAAGCCGCCAATTTTTACGGAAGACATCGGTTATCGGCTGGGGCCAAGGTTAAATGCAGCCGGTCGTTTAAGCACCGCGGAAAAATCGCTCCGGCTTTTGCTGACGCAGGACGAAAACGAAGCGAGAGAACTGGCCGAATTTTTGGATAAACAAAACCGTGAGCGACAGGATGTTGAAAAACAGATTTTCGCCACGGCGGAGGAGAAGATCGCGAAGAAGTTCGATTCCAATCGTGACGCCGCGATTGTCATTCACGAACGTGGCTGGCATCCGGGCGTGCTGGGTATTGTCGCTTCACGCATCGCTCATAAATATCATCGGCCCGCAATTGTGATTGGTTTTGACGAGAACAGCGTCGGGAAAGGAAGCGGCCGCAGCATTGAAGGCTTCAATTTGGTCCAGGCATTGACTCGATGCGCGGACAAGATCGACAAGTACGGCGGACACGAAATGGCCGCCGGGCTTACCATTCAGGAGAAGAATCTCGATCTTTTCGCCGAACAATTCCGTCAAACGGCGCGCGAGCTATTGTCGAATAAAGATTTGCAGCCGCAACTGCGGCTCGATCACGAGATCAGTTTCTCGGAGTTGAATTTCGATTTTGTCGGCTGGCACGAAATGCTACAGCCGTTTGGTAATGGGAATCCGCAGCCGCTTTTTCTTGCGCGCGCAGTTGAATCGGTCGCCGCCCCGCGCGTCGTAGGCGAAAGACATTTGCAGTTGCGTTTGCGGCAGCGCAATTATCATCAACGCGCGATCTTTTTCGGCGCAGCTGCCGACGCGCTTCCGAAGCAACCGTGGGACATTGCCTTTCGGATCCGGCCGGACGAATACGAAGGTGAAACGCGTTTGGAGATGCGAGTGGAAGCAGTGCGTGAGTCCGCGCCGACGACTTAATGGAAATTTCGCAGCCGCTTGAAGAACTCGATTGGATCCCGCGCCCGAAAATTCTGGCGCTGCGACGACTTGGCATTACCACAGTCGAGCATCTGCTAACCCATTTCCCGCGCCGGCACGAAGATCGGAGTGCGTTTCCGGAATTCCCGCGCGATGAAAGCGACGTCCCGATCTGCCTATCCGGCGAAGTGATCAAGACGTCGCTTCGGCGTTTCGGTGGTTGGAAAAAGATTTTCGAGGCGACATTGCAGGAACTGAACGCAAACGCGCTCAGTCAACCGCTGATCTGTCGCTGGTTCAATTTGCATTACGTCCAGAAAATGATCGCTACCGGCCAGCAACTCGTCGTTTTCGGCAAGCCGCGACTGCGCGGGAAGCGGATTTGCATGGATCATCCCGAGTTCGAAGTGATTGAGAACAACGAGGAGAGATCGATCCATCTCCGCCGGATCACGCCGATCTATCCTGCGACCGAAGGTCTTTCGCAGCGTGCGCTGCGCAGCATGATTTATCGGCTTCTTCAGGAGCTTGATACCGAGCCGATTGAGCCGCTGCTGCCGGAGAACCTGAAAAATGGAGATCGCGGCGAAGCGATCCGCGCGATTCATTTCCCCGAAACTTGGCAATCGCTTAATGTCGCGCGTGAGCACCTCGTCCTTTCGGAATTCTTCGCGATGCAAATGCTAATCGCGTCCCGGCGAACGGACTCGCACGCGCGCGTGAGCGCCGCGCATTGCGGACGAGGGGAATTAATGCAGAAATTCCTGCACGCGCTTCCATTTGAACTGACAACAGCACAGAAAAAGGTCATCGCCGAGATCCAGAGTGATCTGGCCGCGAAGTATCCGATGAATCGGCTTTTGCAGGGTGATGTCGGCTCGGGAAAGACAGTGGTCGCGATCGCGGCGATTCTGCTCGCGGTTGAGGCTGGTTATCAGGCGGCGTTCATGGCGCCGACGCAAGTTTTGGCGGAACAGCATTATACTGTTTTACGGCGTTGGCTCGAACCGCTCGGCGTCAAGTTATCGATCCGAACGGCTGCGCGCCAGGAGGAGAGTTTCTTGCCGTTGGTGGAAGGCAACGAAAACGCCGACGTGATCATTGGGACGCACGCGTTGCTTTACGAAAAGGTTTCATTTTCGAATCTTGGTCTGGCAGTGATCGACGAGCAGCACAAGTTCGGGGTGGCGCAGCGCGCGCGCCTTACGAGTCGCGAACCCACGCCGGATGTGCTGGTAATGACGGCGACGCCCATTCCACGAACAGTCACGATGACCGTTTACGGCGATCTCGATGTTTCGGTCTTAGACGAGATGCCACGTGGCCGCGGCAAAGTTGTCACTGCGGTGCGAGATTCCTCAAAACTGGGCGAAGTGCTGACCTTCTTTCGCACGCAATTGGAAGCCGGACGTCAGCTCTATGTTGTTTATCCGCTGATCGAAGAGAGCGAGAAACTTGAAGCAAAAGCGGCCGCGGCGGAGTACGAACGTTGGCACGAACGTTTACATCCATATTCCTGCGAATTACTTCATGGAAGGATCCCCGGACCCGAAAAGCAGGAAATCATGGAACGATTTCGCCGCGGCGAAACCAAAGTGCTGATCAGCACGACCGTTATTGAAGTGGGCGTCGATGTTTCAAATGCAAACGTGATGCTGATTGAAAACGCTGAGCGATTCGGTTTGGCCCAGCTGCACCAGCTTCGTGGCCGGATCGGTCGGGGCGAGCACAAATCGTATTGTATTTTGCTCACGTCCGAACCGTCGTCAGAAGCGGCAGCCAAATTGGCCGTGCTCGAGAAAACGAGCGACGGCTTTGAAGTTGCGGAAGCGGATTGGGAGCTGCGCGGTCCAGGCGATTTGCTGGGCACGGCCCAGAGCGGTCTGCCGGCGTTGAAGATCGGTAACCTGAAGCGAGACGCAGAGCTGATGCGTCGCGCGCGGGCGGCGGCGATGTCGATCTTTGCCGCCGACCCCAGGCTGGAATCGGGGCAAAATCAACGTTTCCAACAGTTGATTGTCGAACAACAGGGACGAACTTTTTCGAACGTTAGCTAATGAAGAACTTGCTGAAATTTTTTGCCTTTGTCGCGCTGCTCAGCCTCGCAATCTCGGCGTTGTACGATTACCGCTTAAAGCATGGCGGCTTGAGCACGCTCCCACACACAACTCCGGAGAAATATACGCTCGCGTCTTCGCCGAGTGTCGATCCAAAACAAGTCGCTTCGCTTGAAGCGTTGAATCGGGAACGCCGATCGCTGGTCAGCAGCGTCGTGCCGTCGGTGGTCGCCGTGAAAACGACCAAGAAGATCGCGATTGAGCGTCAAAATCAGCTCGATCCGTTTGGTTTTTTCTTTCGGCGACCGCGCGGATTTCAAAGTCCAAATGACGATGCTCTGGTGCAGAATTCATTGGGTTCGGGCGTGATCGTGACTGATGAAGGTCACATCATTACAAACACTCACGTGGTCGACCAGGTAGACGAGATCGAAGTGCAGCTGAGCGACGGGCGCACCGAAAAAGCGCGTTTGGTCGGAGCCGATGAGCAAGTGGACCTTGCGGTCCTGAAAATTGATAGTCCGGGAGTGAAGCCGCTCAAGCTGGCCGATTCCGACACCGTTCAGGCGGGCGACTTCGTTCTGGCAATCGGCAATCCCTTCGGTTTCGAGGAAACGGTCACGGACGGAATTGTAAGTTCCAAAGGACGGCCGAATCGAGCTGATGTCTTCGGCGATTTAATTCAGACGAATGCCGCGATCAATCCAGGCAACAGCGGCGGGCCGCTCATCAACCTGAGTGGTGAAGTGGTTGGCATCAACACTGCGATCATTTCGCGCAGCGGCGGCTCGCAGGGCATCGGCTTCGCTATTCCTTCCAACACCGTCCGCACCGCGCTCGAGAGCTTACTGAAGAAGGGCCGGATTATTCGCGGATATCTCGGCATCCAGATGCGAGTTCCGCAATCGGGGCAACCTGCCCCCGCGAATGAAGGCGTGGTGGTTGATGAAATCGTTCCTGGATCGCCGGCGGCAGATGCGCACCTGCAACAAGGCGACGTCATCCGAAAATTTGATGGTCGTGAGGTGAGGAGCTTCGCCGATTTACGCAACCTGATTTCGCAGGCGGACTTGAATAAAAAAGTTGAACTGGAAATTGTGCGCGCTGGAAAAACAATGACCGTCGCGACGCAAATTAAGGAGCAGCCGGTGGGTTATCAAACCGGTCGCGTTACGCCGCAACAACCGTCGACCCGGCCGACGCCCGGCGAAGAGAATGAAAGCGGCAATGCGCTCGCCGGAATCCACGTCGGTCAGCTAACTCCCGATCTTGCGCGCCAACTGGATCTGCCGAACGGCGTTCATGGCGTTGTGGTAACCGCGGTTGATCCTGACGCCGGTGCCGCCGATCTCCAAAAGGGAGACGTGATAGAGGAAGTGAATCAGCAGCCGATCAATTCTGTGGCCGATTATAATAAAATCATTCAGTCGCTCGACACGCGTCAGGCGCAGGTAATTTCAGTTTGTCGACATCGGGTGAGATCGTTCCTTGTCTTACGCCCGCGTTAATCGTGGCAGTTGCGATATCTTAGTGGGATCGTGGATCTTCCGAAGCGGGGGCGACGTGAATAAAGTTGTGCTCACGAAAGTCCAACGCTCCAAACCTTTGATTAGCTTATGAAAAAACTACTGTTTGTGTTTGCGGTAGGCGTCCTGCTTTTGCCCTTTGCACCACTGGCGAAGAGCCAGGAAGTTTCGATTGATTTCTTCTATAACAACCTGAACGGCGGGAGCTGGATCGAGGTTGGTAATTACGGGTACTGCTGGCAGCCCGATGTTGCCGTGAGCGATCCCTCGTGGCGACCATACTCGGATGGGTATTGGGCTTACACCGATCTCGGCTGGACCTGGGTCTCGTACGAGGATTACGGCTGGGCCACTTACCACTACGGGCGCTGGGTCAGGCTGGCCGACTACGGCTGGATTTGGAGACCCGGTTATGAATGGGGCCCGGCCTGGGTGTCGTGGCGCTTCGGCGGCGGTTATTGCGGTTGGGCGCCGTTGCCACCCGAGACAGAATTTGTTTACGAAAGCCGACCGCTCACCGGCCACATAGATGTCGAGTTCGATATTGGTCCGGCATATTACAATTTCGTGGACGTGCGTTATATCGGCGAGCCCGTCCTGCGCTCTCGTATTGTCGATGTGAATCAAAACGTCTCCTACATCAACCAAACGGTGAACGTCACCAACATCACTTACAAAAACAAAACCGTTTATAACTACGGACCTGATCTCACTGTCGTGAACCAATACTCGAGCCGCCCGATCCAAAAATTGAGGTTGGAACGACAAGCGAATGTCGATGTTACCGCGGCGGCAAAATCAGGTAGCCTAACAAAAGTGCAGGGCAACGCTTTGATCGTTGCCGCTCCAATGAAAATCAACAAGCCGACGAAGGAAATCGCGCCGCCAACGGTGAAAACGAAAGTGGCGGATGCTAAAGTTGAAAAAGGTTGGTCGGGTGTAGATCCAAACGCCCAGGCGCAGATAAAGGAAAAAATTAAAACCGAGAACCCAAAGAACATTCCTCCACCTATAGCTGGCGGAAACGCGGCCGCGGCAGCAGGAGCGAGCGCTTCGGTTTCGCCGGGAACATCGGTGGGTCCAGGAATGGCCCCAATTGAAAAAGGCAAACACAAAGGCAAAGGGGCTGAGCAATTCCAGGCTGGCGCGACCACGACTCCGGCAGGTGCTCTAACGTCCCCAACAACGAGCCCGGCGTTTCCTGAACGAGGAAAAAAGAAAAGCAAACTGGGCGAGCAGGCTCAGCCCGGCGCGAGCTTGGCACCCACCGAGTCTCGTGGAGCTGAGGTGTCCCCATACACTCCAGAGTACGGCAAGCCGGGTAAGGGCAAACGTGGCGAAAAATTCGGTGGAACACCGCCGCCAACTGGCCCGACTGCTGGTCCTGAAGGTGTGACTGCGCCCGAGGGAAAACAGAAAGGCTTCGAACGGCAGAATGTTGGCCCAACCCCGGGTGGTGCTGCTAGCCCGGGCGAAAACTTCAATCAGCCACGCGGCAAACGTAAGCAATTCGAGCAACAGCAACCGGGAATGTCACCGGCCAGTGCAACCAGTCCCGGTGAAAGTTTCAATCAACCAGGCGGCAAGCGGAATAAACGCGTCGAGCAGCCGGGGATGTCGCCATCCGGTCAAGAAGGTGGCCCTCCAGGAGCTCAGGGCGGTCCTTATGGCGAAGGCCGTGGCAAACACAAAGCCGAAGGCATGAACGTGCCGCCGGCGGGCGGCGGACAAACGCCAGCCGGAGCCGGACAGCCAGTCGAGAAAAAACATGAGGGCAAAGGAGCAGGCGCAACGCCAACGCCCGGTCCCCAGTAATCCCCGCGCTCGAATCAAATTGAAACGAACGGCCGCGATTTACCGGGGCCGTTTCGCGTGCAAGATCGACAATCGACCGTCAAAGAAGTTCGGCAATCTGAACTGCGTTCAATGCGGCGCCTTTGAGTAATTGATCGCCTGAAACCCAAAAGGCGAGACCGTTCTCCAGCGCGCAATCCAGGCGCACTCTGCCAACTTCGCAGTTATCTTTGCCGGCGACATTCAGCGGCATCGGATAACGATTCTTCTGTGGCTCATCTACGAGCTCCAAACCCGGCGCCTTTGCTAAGACCTCGCGTGCTTGCTCCACTGAAACTTTGCTTTCGAACTCGGCGCTGACCGCGACCGAGTGGGCGCGATAGACCGGGACGCGCACGCACGTCACTGAAGCCCGAAATTCCGGCAAATGCATGATCTTGCGTCCCTCATTTTCCATTTTCATTTCCTCTTTCGTGTAACCACTTTCCAGGAAAACATCGACGTGCGGCAAAACATTGAACGCGATCGGATGCGGGTAAACCTCCGCCGGAGATTGTCGATCTTGGGCCGCCGCTTCGACCTGTTTCTTCAATTCATCAATCGCGCGCGCACCGCTGCCTGAAACGGCCTGATAACTTGCCGCGAAGACGCGTCGAACTCCAAAGGCGCGATGTAATGGGTAAATCGCCATCAACGCGACTGCGGTGGTGCAATTGGGATTGGCGATTAGTCCACGATGTTGTTTTGCATCCTGTCCGTTGATTTCCGGAATCACGAGCGGAACATCCGGATCCATTCGAAAAACGGAAGAATTATCGATCACGGTTGCGCCCGCTTCTCGCGCAACCGGCACGAACTTTCGGGAAGTTTCTCCGCCCGCGCTGAAGAATGCGATGTCGATCTGGTCGAACGAATTTTCGCGGAGTTCTTCCACGGTGATTGGCTCGTTGCGAAATTTGACTTTCCTGCCAGCGGATTTTCCGGACGCGAGCGCGCGAATTTTCGCTGTCGGAAAATGTCTCCGTTCCAGAACCCGCAACAGTTCGGCGCCAACCGAGCCGGTCGCGCCTACGACCGCGATGTGATATTCTTTTTTCACCGCGGCGAATTGTAAGGCCGCTCTTCATCGATGCAAAGGGCCCGAACAAAGATCGACATCTCCATTGGGGATCAACGCCTCACGTTGACCCGCGATGGCGAAGTCCTCCGTTCTTATCCAGTTTCCAGTTCACGTTTTGGAATCGGGACTGAGGAGGGCAGTATGAAAACGCCGCCGGGTAACTTTCGCATCGCGGAAAAAATCGGTCACGACGTCGAACCTGGAACAATCTTCAAAGCACGCGTCCCGCTTGGTCCGGACGATCCTTTACCCGAGACGGAGGATCTCATCACCTCGCGCATCCTTTGGCTCGACGGTGTGGACGAGGAGAATGCGAATACGCGTGAGCGATTCATTTATATCCACGGCACCAAACATGAAGACAAGATCGGGCTGCCCGCGAGTCACGGCTGCATCCGGATGCGTAATGACGACGTGATCGAATTATTCGAATTAGTTAATGAAACCACACAGGTGGTCATCCGCGAATAGCTTGTACGGCAAAACATCCAAAAAAGCGTTGCTTCGACGGTGTTCCACGCCTAGAAGAACCGGAACAACACAACCGAAAGGAGGCGAGATTAGATTGAAGTTCATAAAAGCGATCATGATCATGGCCGTTTTAGCCAGCGCTCTCAGCTTGGGGGCGTGCGCGCAACACAAAGAAGAAGCGGCTACCACAACAACGGCACCGAGTCACTACGGCAAGTAACCCCTTCGTCCAAGTTGTCCCAAACTGGGACGATTTCGACAAAAGGCCAGGTCGCTTTGGCGGCCTGGCCTTTTCTAAATAGACTCACCAACGTGAATTTCAGATCCGCTCTCATCTTTGCATTAACCGTTTGTTCAAGCCCTGTCTGGGCGCAGGGCGAGAAATCAATCAACGAGTTGCGGGACGCGCTGGTAGCACTCGCCCCGGGCAATGTCGATCCACACGAGGCCGAGCTGTTGTCCGTGACGGCTCACACCATGTCGCGCCGGCTCGCACGCGAATACGGCGTCCATGGAGACCCTGCGATCCACAATTTCCTGATCAACATTGGCGCGAAAAAGCGCGGCATCTGTGCCGATTACACTCGCGATATTGGCTCGCGCTTGAAAGAGTTTCATTTCAAGACCCTGGTCCTTCACTGGGGCAGTGCTTACGCGAAAGAATCGGACGAGAACAATGCTTTGGTGGTCACTGCACGGAACCAGCCTTTTCAGGACGGGATCGTGCTCGACGGCTGGCGCAGAGGCGGTCGATTATTTTGGTGCCTGGTGAAAAATGACCCCGAATACGAAGTTGGACGCCGCGGTTTACTTGGTCACTTGGGAGGATATCTGCGGACCGGAATTACAGCATGGAAAGAGGATTTTCAGGAAACTGCCTGGCTTCAGGATAATCAATCCCCCGTAGCGGAACCGAAGCGTAGGCGATAGACGCGCCGCCGCCTTCCATTTGCACAAGTTGCCAGTAAAATTGGTTCCATGGAATTAAGCGGTAAGCCGCTCTCACTTGAGCAAATCGCTGACGTCGCCTACGGGCGGGAACCGGTGCAAATCGCGGGTTCGGCACGCTCGCGTATTTTGGCATCCCGCAGAATCATCGACGACATCGTCGCGCGCGACACCGCTGTTTATGGCGTTAACACTGGATTTGGCAAACTTGCGGACGTCCGGATTCCGCGCGCGGAAATCGGCGCGCTCCAATTGAATCTCGTTCGCAGTCACGCCTGCGGCATCGGATTACCTTTGTCCGAGTCTGAGGTGCGCGCGATGATGTTACTGCGCGCAAACGTCCTCGCGCTCGGGTTTAGTGGCATTCGACCCGAAGTGATTCAGCTGCTCTGCGAGATGCTCAACCATCGCGTCCATCCCGTTGTTCCAGAGAAGGGCTCGGTCGGGGCAAGTGGCGATCTTGCGCCGCTAGCGCATCTCGCCCTGAGTTTGATCGGTGAAGGCGAAGCATTTTTTGATGGAAAGCGAACGGACAGCGGCGAAGCGTTCAGACGCGCCAAATTAAAACCGGTGCACTTGGAAGCGAAAGAAGGTCTCGCGTTATTGAACGGCACTCAAGCGATGCATGCGGTCGGGGGATTGTCGATCTTGCGTGCGAAATGCCTGACGAACGTTGCCGATGTTGCCGGGGCGATGACGCTCGAAGGTTTGCGCGACACGCCGGCAGCGTTTGATCCGCGGCTGCACGATGCAAGACCCCATCAGGGACAAAAAACAGTCGCCGCTCATTTGAACTCGCTCTTACAGGACAGCGAAATTCGAGAATCGCACCGCCAGAACGACCCGCGTGTTCAGGATGCCTACAGCGTCCGTTGCATGCCGCAAGTGCACGGTGCCGTGCGCGATGTTCTGGCTCATTGCGAACAAATTTTGTCGGTCGAATCCGCGTCCGCGACCGATAATCCACTGGTGTTCATTGAAACCGGCGATGTTGTTTCCGGCGGAAATTTTCACGGTGCGCCACTCGCGTTTGGTTTCGATTACGCCGCAATCGCCCTGACTGACTTAATAAACATCGCCGAGCGCCGAATCGATCGTTTGGTCAATCCCGATAAAAGCGAGGGTTTGCCGGCATTCCTGGCCCGTCGGCCTGGTGTTGAGTCAGGTTTCATGATCGCGCAGGTCGCGGCAGCATCATTGGCCAACGAAGCTCGCGTGCTCGCTCATCCGGCGAGTGTCGATAATGTCACGACTTCGGGCGGAAAGGAGGACCACGTTTCCATGGGGATGACGAGCGCGCTCAAATTGCGGTCGATTGTCGATCTTGCCGAGAATCTTTTCGCAATCGAATTGCTCACGGCGGCGGAAGCGCTCGAGCATCGCCGGCCATTGCGAGCGGGCAAAGGTGTCGAGCGCGTGTTCGAACTCGTCAGGCAAGTTGCGCCGCCCCTGACAAACGACCGGTCATTATCTGGGACTGGCCGAGAAGATTCGCGCACGCGCGTTCAACGACTTATGAGCGGGAAACAGTCCGCCAGTCCGACTCGGACCCTTCGCGCGCCGCGCGGCAGTGAGTTGAGCTGCAAAGGCTGGCACCAGGAGGCGGCCATGCGGATGTTGATGAACAATCTCGATCCCGACGTCGCCGAGAGTCCGGATCAACTGATTGTTTATGGCGGCACCGGTCGGGCTGCGCGCAGTTGGGATGCATTTGACGCGATCGTTCGTTCGCTCCGCGAATTGGAAAACGATGAGTCGTTGCTGGTTCAATCCGGCAAACCGGTTGGAAAATTCCGGACACACGATGAAGCACCGCGTGTTCTAATCGCAAATTCGAATCTCGTTGGACAATGGAACAATTATGCCGAGTTCAATCGGCTCGAACGGCTTGGATTGACGATGTACGGCCAAATGACCGCCGGTTCGTGGATTTACATTGGAAGCCAGGGAATCGTGCAGGGCACGTTCGAAACTTTCGCGGCTGCTGGGAGAAAACATTTCGGCGGGTCGCTCGAAGGAAAATTCGTTTTAACTGGCGGACTTGGTGGAATGGGCGGCGCGCAACCGCTTGCCGCCACTATGAACGGAGCCGTTTTTCTTGGGGTCGAGGTCGATCCGGCCCGGATCGAGAAGCGATTGAAGAGCGGTTACTGTGACAAGATCGCACGGTCGCTTGAGGAAGCGCTGAGGATGATTGAGACGGCGCGCAAAGATCGACATCCACTATCGGTTGGTCTCGTTGGCAATTGTGCTGACGTGTTGCCGGAAATTGTGAACCGCGGCGTAGTTCCCGATGTTCTCACCGATCAGACCAGTGCGCATGACGCCCTCAACGGCTACGTGCCAAACGGAATGTCGCTGGAAGACGCGCTCGCGTTGCGGAGAAAGAATCCGGACGAATACATCGAGCGCTCGATGCAATCGATGGCGGTGCACGTTGAAGCCATGCTGGCGTTACAAAAGAAGGGTGCGATCACGTTCGATTACGGCAACAACATTCGCGCCCAGGCGCAGAAAGCGGGCGTGAAAAACGCCTTCGATATTCCCGGTTTCGTCCCGGAATACATTCGCCCGCTTTTTTGCGAAGGCCGCGGTCCGTTTCGCTGGGTCGCATTAAGCGGCGAGCCCGAAGATATTGCGCGCACAGACAAACTCGCGCTCGAATTATTCCCCAAAAATCAAACGCTCGCGCGTTGGATGAAACTCGCGAAAGAGCGGATCCATTTCCAAGGATTACCCGCGCGGATTTGCTGGCTCGGTTACGGCGAGCGCGCGGAATTCGGCGTCGCCATGAACGAGCTTGTTAAGCGCGGCGAGATTAAAGCGCCAATTGTCATCGGGCGCGATCATCTCGATGCCGGATCAGTCGCGTCGCCAAATCGCGAAACCGAAGGAATGATCGATGACAGCGACGCGATCGCGGATTGGCCGTTGCTCAACGCACTCATCAACACCGCGGCCGGCGCGTCGTGGATCTCAATTCACAACGGCGGCGGTGTCGGCATCGGTTACTCGCAACACGCCGGAATGGTCGTGGTTGCTGATGGCAGCGAGAATTCGAAACGAAGATTGGAGCGCGTCTTGACAAGCGATCCGGGAATGGGCGTGCTTCGCCACGCCGATGCCGGTTACTCGCGCGCAATCGATTTCGCGGCGAAACACAAGATCGACATCGTGATGCAGCCCAAGGCCCGCGATTGAGCATGCAAAAGCTGATCGAGTGCGTGCCGAATTTCTCGGAAGGGCGGGACGAGAACATCATTACGCAAATTAGCGATGCGATTAAGTCGACTGACGGTGTTTCGCTGCTCGATGTCGATCCTGGCGCGACCACGAATCGCACCGTGGTGACTTTTGTCGGCAATCCTGAAGCCGCAGTCGAAGCGGCCTTCCGCGGAATTAAAAAAGCGGCGGAGCTGATCGATATGCGCAAACACAAAGGCGCGCATCCGCGCATGGGCGCGACCGATGTTTGCCCATTTATTCCGGTGAATAATGTCAGTTGGGAAGAAGCGATTGCCTGCGCGCAGCAGCTCGGCAAGCGCGTTGGCGAAGAATTAAAGATCCCAGTCTATCTCTACGAAAAAGCCGCCAAGGACAAGTCGCGGTCTAATCTCGCGGTGATTCGCGCCGGCGAGTACGAAGGTTTCTCTGAGAAGATAAGACAGCCGGAATGGAAACCTGATTTCGGGCTGGCGAAATTAAACGAGAAGGCGGGCGCGACCGCGATTGGCGCACGAGAATTTCTTGTCGCCTACAACGTCAACTTGAACACGAAATCTGTCCGACGCGCCAACTCGGTCGCGTTCGACGTTCGAGAGCAGGGTCGGTTCAAAACGGAAGATGGTACGCCTTCGGGAAAAAAGGTTCTCGACGCAAAGGGCGAGCCGGTCCGTGTTCCTGGAATGTTGAAGCACGTGAAAGCGATTGGTTGGTTCGTGAAGGAATATGGAATCGCGCAAGTGTCGATGAATTTGACCAACATCGAGGAAACGCCGCTGCATGTCGCGTTCGACGCATGTGTCGAGTCGGCGATCAAGCGCGGCTTGCGCGTCACGGGTTCCGAAATTGTCGGGATGGTGCCGAAGAAATCGTTGACCGATGCCGGCCGTTATTTTTTGCGCAAACAAAAATGGTCGGAAGGCGTTTCGGAGGAGGAGTTGATCGACATCGCGGTGAAGTCGATGAGTTTGAGCGAACTGAAGCCTTTCGATCCGAAGGAAAAAGTGATTGAATTGAAGATCGAAAGTCCGAGCCGGACTGGCACTAAGAAATCGCTGGTGAAAATGAATCTGCGCGAATTTTGCAACGAAACGTTGAGCGACTCGCCTGCGCCGGGCGGCGGATCGGTCGCGGCGCTCATGGGCGCGCTCGGGGCGTCGCTTGGGGGAATGGTGGCGAACCTCTCGGCTGGCAAACGCGGTTGGGACGATAAACTTGAGTATTTCAGCGAGTGGGCGGTGAAAGCGCAACAGCTCAAAGACGAGTTGCTGGCGCTCGTCGACGAAGACACGGCCGCTTTCAACAAAGTGATGGACGCATTGGCGTTGCCGAAACAATCCGGGGAAGAAAAAGCGTCTCGCGCAGCCGCAGTGGAATCAGCGACGAAGTACGCGGCGGAAATTCCACTGAAAGTGATGGAAACGGCGTCGAAATCGTACGAGTTGCTGGCGGGAATGGCCGAGAAGGGGAATCCGAATTCGATTTCGGATATAGGTGTCGGAATTTGTGCGATCCGTGCGTGCATTGATGGAGCAGCGTTGAATGTTCGGATTAATCTTGCCAACCTGAAGGATGAAAAATTCAAATCCGATCTTCAGAAGAAAGTCCGTAAACTGCAGGCAGATTCAGAGTCCGCGTTCAAGAAGATCGATCAGATCGTGCAGAGCAAACTGACTTGAAGTCTCTCGCTCTTCTTCACGCGTCGCAGCTGGTCACGCTTTCAGGTCCGAAGCGTCCACGAGTCGGCAAGGAATTGTCCGAGCTCGGAATCATTCGTGACGGAGGAGTGCTCATCCGCGACGGCAAGATCGACATCGTCGGTACGAGCGAGGAGATCGAGAAGAAAGCGGCGGGCGCTGAGATCGTCGATCTTGGTGGGCGCGTTGTTTTGCCAGGATTTGTCGATGCGCACACTCATTTGGTTTTCGCTGGAAATCGAATCGACGATTTCGAACGCCGCTCCCGTGGCGAGACGTACGAACAAATCGCTAAAGCCGGTCGCGGGATTTGGTCAACGGTCGAAAAGACGCGCGTCGCGAGCGAGGCCGATCTTTTCGCGCGGGCCAAGAAACATGCGGAATGGTTTCTGAAATGCGGAACCACAACCGTTGAAGTGAAATCGGGCTACGGCCTCACACTTGAGGATGAATTGAAAATTCTGCGCGTAATGCGCCAACTCAACGAAAAGACGGCACTCGAGGTTGTTCCAACTTTCCTGGGCGCGCACGCGGTCCCGCGCGACACCTCGCCAGGCGAATATGTCGATCTTGTGATCAACCAGATGTTGCCACGCGTCGCGAAAGAAAAACTGGCGAAGTTTTGTGATGTCTTCTGTGAGCGCGGTTATTTCGACATCGAGCAATCACGCGAGATTCTGACGGCAGCGAAGAAGCTTGGGCTCAAACTTCGTGGCCATGTCGATCAACTGACAAATTCAGGCGGCGCGAAATTGATGGCAGAACTCGGCGCGACAACGGCGGATCATTTGGAAAAAACGGCCGACCAAGGGATCACGGCGTTGAAATCTCGAAACGTGCAGCCGGTCCTGTTACCCGGATCGGTTTATGCACTTGGATCGACATCCTATCCGCGCACGCGCGAAATGATCGAAGCCGGCCTCGCCGCCGTTCTCGCGACTGATTTCAATCCGGGTTCGTCACCGACACCGTCGATGCCGATGGTTCTATCGCTGGCCTGCACGCAAATGAAAATGTCACCCGCGGAGGCGATCACCGCGGCAACGATCAATGCGGCATATTCTTTAAGTCGCGGCGATAAGATTGGGTCGCTGGAGGCGGGCAAGCTCGCAAACATCGGGGTGTTCGATTGCGAAGATTACCGCGAGCTCGCGTATTGGTTCGGTTTTCCGCAAACGCATGCGGTTTACGTTCGCGGGACAAGAATCTGCTAAACACGCCAAAGGGCGCTAAAATTTCGAATTCAGCGAATCTTTTGGGTCATTTCGCAGATAGTTTCTTGTTCGACCGGACAAAAATTAATGCGACGCTCGCAGAGCGCCGCTACAGTAAATGTTGATGAAAGTGCAGGTAGAAGAAAAGCCGGAATCGATTTCGACGCTGAAGATCGAATTGCCGGCGGATGAGGTTTCGAAGGAATGGGACACAATTGCCAACAGCTTTGTGCGGTTCGCCAAGATTCCCGGCTATCGGCCGGGCAAAGCGCCGCGGGCGGTGATCGACAAACGATTTCGCAAGGAAATTCAGGACGAAGTGACAAAGAAGCTCGTCTCGAAGAGTTATCGGGAGGCGATCGAGCAGAAAAAATTGCGGGTGGCTTCGCTGACGAATTTGGAGGACGTCCAGTTCGGCGAAGATAAATCGATGCGCTTCCAGGCGACGGTGGTGACTGCGCCGGAATTTAAATTGCCCGACTACAAAAATATTCCGGTCGAGTTACCAGACACGAAAGTGACCGAGGCGGAGATCGAAGCGACGCTGGAGCGGTTACGCGACCAAAGCGCGGACTTTGTCGATGTGCAGGGGCGCGGCGCGCAGATGGAAGATTTCGTGGTAGTCGATTTTGAAGGAACGGTTGACGGTAAACCGATCGGCGAAGTCGCCCCGCAGGCGAGCAAGAATTTACACGGCGGCCAAAAATTCTGGCTACATTTGGCGGCGGACAATTTTCTGCCGAAATTTTGCGAGCAGGTCGTTGGACAAAAGCCGGATGAGATGCGCACGCTGATTGTCGATCTTCCGGCGGATTTTCTGGTTAAAGAATTGGCCGGCAAACAAGCCAGTTACTCGGTGACGCTGCGGGAGATCAAAGAAAAGGTCTTGCCGGCCGTGGACGACGCCTTCGCGAACAAATTGCTCCCTGGAAAATCGCTAGCCGATCTTCGCCACACGATCGAACACGATCTCGAGCATGAAAAAGAACACGAGGTCGAACGGGCGAAGGAGGCGCAGATCGTGAAATATTTGCAGGAAAAGATTCAGTTCGATCTGCCGCCAAGTTTGCTTCGCAACGAGACGAAGCGGGCGCTGGCTGAATTGGTGCAGCGAAATCGCGCGCGTGGAATTCCTGACGAAATGCTGAAGGACAAGGAGAAGGAGCTAATTGAGACTGCGGCAAGCGTCGCGCATCACCGGTTGAAAACGAATTTTATTCTCGAGCGAATAGCCGAGCAGGAAAAAATCGAAGTCCGGCGGGAAGATATCGATCTTCGGATTCGACAGGAGGCGCAACACTACAACATTTCCAGCGATAAAATGCGGAAGGAACTCGAAGAACACAATGGCCTTAACGCGCTCGCGGAGCAGATTCTGCTCGGCAAGACTCTTGATTTCCTAAAGGCGAATGCTAGCGTCCAGCCGGTTTCCCAAGAAGAAAAGAAATGAACGAACGTAGCGAAAATCTCTCGCAATCGGTGCTGGTGCCGATGGTGGTGGAGCAGACTGGCCGTGGCGAGCGCAGCTATGACATTTATTCGCGGTTGCTCAAAGACCGCATCGTTTTTATTGGAACGCCGATTGACGATCACATTGCGAATCTGGTGATCGCGCAGTTGCTCTTCTTGCAGATGGAAGATTCGAAAAAGGACATCAACATCTATATCAATTCGCCGGGCGGCAATGTGACGTCGGGGCTGGCGGTTTACGACACGATGCAGTTTCTAACCTGCGACGTGACGACGTATTGCCTCGGCATGGCCGCGAGCATGGCGGCGGTTCTGCTTTGTGCGGGAACAAAAGGCAAACGATTCGCGCTGCCGAACTCCGACATCATGATCCACCAGGTCTCGGGTGGCGCGCAGGGTGCGGCCAGCGACGTCGAGCGCCAGGTCGATTATATGTTTAAGTTGAAGAAGCGCCTGATCAAAATTATTTCCCAGCACACGGGCAAACCTGAAGAACAGGTGCGGCTCGATTCGGATCGCGATTATTACATGTCAGCAGCTGAGGCGAAGACCTACGGGTTGGTAGATGAAGTAATTAAGTCTCGCAAGGAAGTGAAAGGACTCGATGGCGCCCACTCTGGTGACCAGCCAGAACGCAGCTCCGGACGGAAATCGGAGGAATAGAAGCTGCTCCCTTAACGGAAAAATATGGCGCGCGCGACCAACCTCACCATGTGCTCGTTCTGTGGCAAGAGCCACGCCGAGGTGCGCAAGCTCATTGCCGGGCCGGGCGTTTATATTTGCGATAGTTGTATCAACGTCTGCAAAAGTATTCTCGACAAGGAACTGAACGAAGACGCGCGGCGGCAATCTTCCAACATTCGCGTCCCGAAGCCGCAGGAGATTCGCCGGATGCTCGACCAGTACGTGATCGGACAGGATGTTGCCAAGAAAACGCTTTCGGTGGCCGTGCACAATCATTTTAAACGGGTCCTGCAAACATCGTCGCCGACCGATTCTTCGGCGGCGTTCCAACCCGATCCGTTTGCCGAAGTTGAAATCGAGAAGAGCAACATCCTTTTAATTGGACCGACTGGGTCCGGCAAGACGCTCCTCGCTAAAACCCTGGCTCGAATTCTCGATGTTCCATTCTGCATTGCGGACGCGACCACGCTGACAGAAGCCGGTTATGTCGGCGAAGACGTCGAGAACATTATTTTGCGCTTGTTGCAGAACGCCGATTACGACGTAAAGCGTGCGGAGATCGGGATCGTTTATATCGATGAGATCGATAAGATTGGCCGCAAGACCGACAACGTTTCAATTACGCGCGACGTTTCAGGCGAAGGCGTGCAGCAGGCGTTGCTTAAAATTCTCGAAGGCAGCACCTGCAACGTTCCGCCGCAGGGCGGCCGGAAACACCCGCACCAGGAATATATCCAGGTCAACACCGAGAAGATTTTGTTCATTTGCGGCGGCGCGTTCATCGGACTCGACAAAATCATTCAGAAACGGATCGGACAAAAAGTGATGGGCTTTGGCAGTCCGACGCTTGAAGTCGAGGAGGCGGCGCGCAAAGAAGCGATCCGGCACGTTGAGCCGGAAGATTTGCTTTCATTCGGAATGATTCCGGAATTTATCGGCCGTTTGCCAGTGGTCAGTTCACTGGATGCCTTAACTGAAGAAGAGATGGTGGCAATTCTGACTGAGACAAAGAACGCTATGATCAAGCAATACACCAAGCTCTTCTCGATGGAAGGTGTACGGCTGACGGTGACCAAAGACGCGTTGCGCGCTCTGGCCGCGCAATCGGTCACGAAGGGTACCGGTGCTCGCGCGCTTCGCTCGATGCTCGAGCGGATCATGCTCGACATCATGTATGACGTGCCGAGTCGGGAAGATATCGCTGAAGTCACGATTAATCGTGCCGTGGTCGAAGGCAAAAAGCTGCCGCTGATTCGCAAGAAGCAGGACAAAGACGCCGCCTGACGGCCTTCGGCCGCAGGTTAGAAAAGTTAGAAGCGTTACAAGGTTAAAAGGGTTAGAGCTTCCCTTGTAACGTTGTAATTTTTTAACGAATCACGTTGCCGACATGCGCGCCGTTCTTCTTAACACCGGCACCGAGCTTCTGGCGGGCGACGTGCACGACACGCATCTGGCCTTTATCGCGCGCGAGATTTTTGCGCTGGGCTTACGGATCGAGGAACGCCGAACGGTCGGTGACGGCGCGGCGATCGGTGAAAGCCTTCGGGAATTATTTTCGCGGGCGGAAATTGTCTTCGTCACAGGCGGGCTCGGTCCGACGAGCGACGACATCACTCGAGACGTCGTTGCTAGGTTGCTCGGTTTGGAATTGCGCAAGAACGCGGAACTGCTCGCGTCATTGAAAGAGCGGCTCAAAGCGCGCGGGATCAAATGGGTTTCCAGCATCGCGCACCAAGCCGAGGTGCCGGACGGCGCGCAAATCCTGCCAAACGAAAACGGAAGCGCGTCGGGATTGTATTTGAAAGCCGATATCAATCCGCAGATTCGTTCGCCACACATCTTTCTTCTGCCGGGCCCGCCGCGCGAGTTGCAACCGATGTTTCGCGAATCGGGGATGTCGATCTTGCGTTCGATTGTCCCAGGTCCACCACTATTCGAGCGGCGATTTTACAAGATTGCGTGTATGGGCGAGTCGCTGATCGAAGAAGCGATCGGCAGAAAAGTTCTTTCAATTCTAGGAGTAGAGCTCGGTTATTGCGCGCGACCGGGCGAAGTCGACGTGCGGATCATCGGCGACCGCGCCGCGCTTGATCAGGCCGATCAAGTTGTTCGATCGGAGCTCGGTGATTTAATTTTCACTGCGGACGACGAAACGCTCGAAGACGTGCTGGTCAAATTGCTCATCAAGAAAAAACAGACGCTGGCAATTGCCGAGTCGTGCACGGGCGGATTGCTCGCAAACCGGATTACGAATGTGGTTGGCGCCTCCGCGGTTTTGCTCGCAGGATATGTTTGCTATGCGAACGAAGCGAAGATCGACATCCTCCGAATCGACCCAAAACTGATCGAGGAGCATGGCGCGGTCAGCGAACAGGCCGCGCGCACGATGGCAGATGGCGCGCGCAAACGCGCAAGATCGACATATGCGCTTGCGACGACCGGCATCGCCGGACCGAGTGGCGGTTCGAGCGAAAAACCGGTGGGAACAGTTTATGTCGCGCTCGCGTCCGACGGACAAACAAAAGTCAGGAAATTATTTTTTCCAAGCGACCGTGAGACGTTCAAACAACTCACCGCGCAGGTGGCGTTTGAAATGTTGCGGCGAAAGTTAATTTAAAAATCACCGACATCGACCGGCGTGCCGACTTTAGCGTGGTCGTAGAATAACTTCGCGCCGTCGACTGATTCGCGAATGCAACCGTGCGATGCGGGATAGCCGGGCAAAATTCCGATGTGCATTCCGACGCCGTCTTCAGTTAGTCGAAGAAACCATTTCATCGCCGCGCCGGCGAAATGGGTGCCGCTCGGTGCGGAATCAGCTCGCGCACTGACGCCAGCCCGAACGATCCGACCGGAGTGATCAACAAAGTCGCCGTACAGACTCGAATGATGATTTGGATCTTTTTCGAGCACGCGCATATTGCCCCGCGGCGATTCGTGTCCGCGTTTGCCGGATGAAACCGGACCGTCGGCCACGATTTCCTCGCCGATCATCAGATAGGCACGTTGCTTCGGGATCGACACGACGATGCGCGTGTTATCCGGCGTCGCCTGTTTAAGCAAATTTTGATTCACCTTCATCGGCTCTTGTTTGTGAATCAGCTCGGCCGGTTTCTTCATTTTTGGCTGGAACAACTGAGCCCTGGCCAACCCGGCGAGCGCGACGACCGTCAAGACGAGAATTATTGTTAGGCAAATTCGTTTCATGAATTTTCGCTGTAACTGTGAACGCGCTTGAGCCAGCCTGGCAACCAGCGGGCTTCGTGTCGTTCTGGTGGCGAATTCTGGACGCGCCGACGCAACATTG
>Ga0209805_1000611_pt1 | contig 21867 bp, 17 predicted proteins | sample GraSoiAngelo_148_FD_185905 | JGI IMG/M metagenome (GOLD analysis project Ga0209805, IMG submission 185905) | Grasslands soil microbial communities from the Angelo Coastal Reserve, California, USA - 14_1009_09_20cm (SPAdes) (version 2) | ecosystem: Environmental > Terrestrial > Soil > Grasslands ...
GGTAAGACGGCTCTTTCCCTCGCTCTAGCTGAACCCTGCAACGGCGAAATCGTGAATTGCGATTCCGTGGCCATGTACCGGGAGTTTGAGATAGGCACCGCTAAGCCAACATCCGCCGAGCGTGCACGCGTTCCCCATCATCTCCTCGATGTTGTAGACCCGACCGTCTATGTCACGGCCGGCGAGTATGCACGGCTGGCAAGGCAAGCCCTGCAAGATATAAAAAAGCACGACCATCTACCCATCGTAGTCGGAGGCACCGGCCTGTACCTGCGCGCCCTGCTGGAGGGTCTGTTTCCCGGCCCGCAGCGGTCTGAAGCTCTGCGCGAGCGTCTTCGGCACCGTTCCCGTACCAAAGCTCCGGCATACCTGCATCGACTTCTCAGTCGCCTTGACCCTCACGCGGCTGCAAAGATTCATTCCAATGACACTCCCAAGCTTATCCGGGCGATCGAGGTATGCCTCGCCTCGCACCAGAAGATGACTGACATATGGAAGCAAGGCCGCGATCCCCTGACCGGCTTCCGTATCCTCCGTCTCGGTCTGAATCCGGAGCGCAATGCTCTCTATGAACGCATCAACGCGCGTGCCAAGAGAATGTTTGACTCCGGCCTTGTGGAAGAAACCCGGCGTCTCTTGGATAAATATAGCAACGCTGCCGGCCCTCTCTCATCGCTTGGATATAAGCAGGCAATGCAGCTCTTGCGCGGAGAAATCGATCTGGAACAAGCCATATCGGCAGCGCAGCAAGCTCACCGCAACTATGCCAAGCGCCAAATCACATGGTTCCGCCGCGAACCAGATGTAGATTGGCTGGCTGGCTTCGGAGATGACCCTGCAATCCAAAACGCAGCGCTTACCCAAGTGCAGAAAGAGCTCTCCACGGATTTCACCCGCATTCAGTAGGAATGCCACAGACCCCACTCAGACCGCTCCAGGCCGGTTCTGCCTCTGACTTCTGACTTCTGCCTTCTGCCTTGCGCCTTTCTTCTGCTATCGTCTTCCAATGCTCAAGTCGCTCAGCCTATTCCTGCTTACGTGCCTGCTCTGCTCCTCCGGGCTTGCCAAGGAACGCTATCAACATCCTGGCCCGATTCGTCTAGACCGTGACGGCCAAAAATGGGCGGAAAAGACTCTGCACAAGCTGTCGCCGGAAGAAAAAGTTGGCCAGCTCTTCATTATCTGGGTACGAGTGCAATTTTGGAATGCGGAAAATCCGGATTACCTCCAGCTTCGCGACAATATTCGCAAATATCACATAGGTTCGCTGGCTGTATCCGTCCCGGTGGACGGCCCCTTCCTGCTCCGAAACCAGCCTCTCGAAGCCGCGGAGATACTGAACCGGCTACAGCGGGACTCCAAGCTGCCGTTGATATTTGCGGCCGATTTCGAGCGGGGCCTTTCGATGCGCCTTTACGGGACTACAGTGTTCCCCCACGCTATGGCATTCGGTGCCGCCGGAAAACTGGACTACGCGGAAAACTTCGGCCGTATCACCGCACAAGAAGCGCGTGCTATCGGCATTCACTGGAACTTCTTTCCCGTGGCCGACGTCAATTCCAATCCCGCGAATCCCATCATCAACACCCGCTCTTTCGGAGAAGATCCGCAGCAAGTCGGTGACCTATTGTCTGCCTACATTCGAGGCGCACATGAAGGCGGCATGCTCACCACTGCCAAGCACTTTCCCGGACATGGTGAGACCGACACCGATTCCCATCTCGGCGTCGCCCGCGTGAACGTCGATCTCGGGCACTTGCAAAACATCGAACTGCCACCGTTTAAGAAGGCGATTGCATCGGGCGTGGACTCGATTATGGTGGCGCATGTCACCGTCCCGGCGCTCGAGTCCGATCCCAATCGAGTGGCTACAACTTCGACCGCTGTCGTTACCGACCTGCTGAAAAAGCAACTCAACTTCAAAGGCGTCGTCGTGACCGATGCTCTCGATATGGCCGGTTTGACCCGTCTCTACGCCAACAACATCGGCCGCGCTGCCGTTACCGACCTGCTGAAAAAGCAACTCAACTTCAAAGGCGTCGTCGTGACCGATGCTCTCGATATGGCCGGTTTGACCCGTCTCTACGCCAACAACATCGGCCGCGCCGCCGTTGATGCCTTCAAGGCCGGCAATGACCTGCTCCTCATTCCGGCAGACCTTGATGCCTCCTACAGGTCTATGCTCGATGCTGTCCACAGCGGCGAAATCTCGTCTGCACGGCTGGATGAATCCGTCCTTAAGGTCTTGGAGACCAAGGCATCTCTTGGCCTGCACAAAGCCCATCTCGTTAACATGGATGACGTTTCCAAGGAGGTGGGCAAGCCGCAGAACCTTGCCATTGGACAGCAGATTGCGGATGACGCTATTACCCTAGTTCGGGAAAACTCGAAGCTACTGCCCATCAAAGCCGTTTCCAAACAGATTGCGGGAACTGGGAAAGCTCCCCTTCCGTATCAATCAGTGGAAGAGGTGCGCAATCACGTCGTGGTAGTAATTTTCTCCGACGACGTGCGTAGCGAGTCCGGCCGGACATTCGAGCGTGAATTCCGCGCCCGCGTGCCGGATGTCAACATGATTTACCTGGATCCACGCATTGCTGGGGGCATGGCGAACGATGTATTAGCGGCGGTAGACCAGGCTCAGGCGGTGATCGTCCCCGCGTATGTGATTCCGACTGCTGGCAAGGTGGTGGGGGGACCCGGTGGGCCAAGAAATTCTGTGGGGTTGGCCGACGCAACGGGCGCGCTGCTTGACGAGATCCTTGAGCACGCGGCGGAAAGAACCGTTGTCCTGGCGATGGGGAACCCTTACCTCGCTCAGGATTTTCCGGCCATTCAGAACTACGTTTGTACGTTTTCGAACGCAACGATTTCAGAAGCGAGCGCGGTGAAAGCACTTTTTGGCGAAATCGCCATCCGCGGTCACCTGCCGGTCACCATTCCTAACGTCGCCCAGCGCGGCGCCGGGATCGAACGGCAGGCACTGAACCCAGCACAATCGAGCGGCAGCCACTAGTTCGCAACTGGAGGTTCTCAATGCGCACTTTACAATCACAGGCAACTGCCCACGCAGAGCTGACAAAGGGATCCGAATTGCAAAGAGTTGGTCCAGTCGGTTTACTGAGTCCAGAGTGGCTGGATTTGAAGCTGATTGGCTTTGTCGTGGCGATCACTGCAATTCTCTTTCTGCCTGCGTGCAGTATTAATGTGAAGAAAAATGCCGAGGGAGAAGACAAGAAAGTAGACATCGAAACTCCCGTTGGAGGCATTCACGTCAGCAAAGATGCCGACGTCCGGGATACAGGCCTTCCCGTCTATCCCGGGGCACGCAAGAAGGAAAAAGACACCAGCGGACAAGAGAAGAGCGCAAATGTCAACATCTCGGGGCCGGGTTTCGGCGTGAAAGTCGTGGCCATCGAATATCTATCCGACGACTCTGCCGACAAGATCATTGCCTTCTACCAAGATAAATTGAAAAGATACGGAAGCGTGCTCGAGTGCCACACCAGCAAACACGGCGGCGATGTGGAGGTTAATAAGATGGGCCGCGACCAAGAGAGCGATGACAATAAAGAATCAAAGCAGTTGACCTGCAAAGGTTGGAACCGAAGATAACCAGCACATCGTTTCTATCGAGCCCCAAGGCAAGGGTTCAGACTTTGCCTTGGTGTACGTGCAGACGCACGGCAAGCAGGGCGAAATTTAAGGCTTAGATCGTATTTGACGGGGCCTGCCGCGCGAAGCTCGATGCGGTTTGCTTTCCTTGCCTCCCCGCGCTGGCTGCGGTAACTTGGAATCAGGTGGATCATTCCTGCTATCAATGCGGCGTACTGGTCGAGGACGGAACTGCATTCTGCCGCCAGTGTAGTGCTCCTCAGATCCGTGTGGCCGGACCTGAACTCCCGGCTTCCGCCCCGGTGCCGGCTGAGGATTTACCCTCAACACGGCCGTATCCGGTGGCCTTTCCTGCCGCAATGGAATGGTCCCACGCATTATCCGCTGCTGCTCTGGCTGGGCTCGTTGCGGCGGTCGCGATGGCGATCACCGGTGGTGGTTTCGGATTGGGCATGTTGGCTTCCGGGGCATTCGCGGTGCTGATCTATCATCGTCGCAGCCCTCAAACCACTCTGACCGCGGGTGTAGGCGCTCGCCTGGGCGTTGTGACGGGGTTCATCAGCTCGGTAGCGCTGGCTCTCCTGCTCTCTCTCGAAATGGCATTCCTTCATAGCGGCGACGAACTACGCAAAGAATTACGCTCTACGCTTCTGCAATCTATCGAGCAGGTCGCCAGCCGGGCCGGTACCGACCCCCAAACCCAACAAGCTGTGGAATTTCTGCGGTCTCCTCAAGGCCTTACTCTGATGCTGTGCCTGGGCTTGCTCGTCACATTGTTGCTATTTATGCTGTGCTCGAGTATAGGCGGCGCTATCAGTGCGGCCCTGCTGAGTAAGCGAAAGCATTGAGAGAGCGTCGAAACCGCGGGACGGCCGGATAACGTCTGTAAATTGTTGTTTTTCCCTCCACCTCGCGTTCGCGACCTTGCCCGCCAGTGCTCTGCCCGCGTATGATGCAGCGTTCATGGCCTCCAAGCTGCCTGCCCGCCTCTCCAACATTCACGAAAAGGCACAGCTTATGTCGTCCTCGGAAATCGAGCGGACGCTGGTACGCTTGGCCCACGAAATCATCGAGAGAAATGACGGAGTAGCAGACTTGGGGCTAGTAGGCATCCGGCGGCGGGGAGTTCCGCTGGCTCAGCGCTTGGCCCTCATGATTGGTCGCATTGAGAAGATCCCAGTGCCTGTTGGCACGCTCGATATAACGCTTTACCGTGATGATCTTTCCACCCTGGGCCCGAAGCCGGTCGTGCAGAAGACTGAAATTGGGTTTCCCATTACCGGAAAAAACATTGTGCTGGTGGACGATGTGCTCTACACCGGGCGTACCGCCCGCGCCGCCATGGATGCCCTGTTCCGCGAAGGGCGGCCCAGCAAAGTACAACTCTGTGCCTTGATTGACCGCGGCCACCGTGAGTTGCCGATCGAAGCCAGTTTCGTAGGACGCAAAGTGCAGACCACAAGCAAGGAGATAATTGAAGTCAAGCTCCGGGAAGTTGATGATGCCGATAAAGTCCTGCTCATGGAGAGGAATGGATGAATGGAGGTCGGGAGCAGCCGCCTGCCGGCGGGGTGTCCGGGACAAGTTGCCAGGACAGTAAATGATCCAAGTCGCGCGACGTTCGTTGCTTAGTATTGAACATTTACAAGCGCCGGAAATTCTCGCGTTGCTGAAGCTGGCGAGACGCATGAACCCGCTCAAGCCCCGTCCCCTGCTGCGGGGCAAGCGGGTAATACTCCTCTTCTACGAGCCTTCTACTCGCACCCGTGCTTCGTTCGAAGTGGCAGCCAAGTCTCTTGGTGCAATCACTACGCTCATTCAGGCGAGCGGCTCCAGCATCGAGAAAGGTGAGTCGCTTCTCGACACCGGCTACACCCTGCGCGCTATTGGTGCAGACGCAATCGTGATTCGGCACCCCTGTGCCGGGGCACCTCATCTATTGGCATCCCATCTCGATGTTCCAGTGATCAACGCGGGCGACGGCATGCATGAGCATCCCTCCCAGGCCCTGCTGGACGCGTATACCATCCTGCGCTACAAGAAGACATTCAAAGGCCTGCAGGTTGCCATCATCGGGGATATTTACCACAGCCGCGTGGCACGAAGTGCCATCCACTTACTTAGCAAGTTCGGAGTCAAGATCATCCTGTGTGGACCGCCAGAACTTCTGCCCGACGTGGCGACCACGCTTGCGACGGGTGTCCGCGTTACTCGTCATCTGGAAGAGGCAGTTCGCGGGACAGATGTAATCATGCTGCTGCGCGTGCAGAAAGAAAGGCTTGCTGGATTGAAGATCAAATTGTCGGACTACATAGCGCGCTACCAAATGACGCCCGCAAGGCTGAAGCTGGCAAAACGCGATGCTATCGTTATGCACCCCGGCCCGATCATTCGCGGACTGGAATTAAGCGGCGACGTCGCCGATTCTCCGCAATCCAAGATACTCGAGGAAGTCCAGAATGGTGTGCCCACGCGCATGGCAATCCTGGCGCGGGCAGTCGGTAAGGCAAGATGAAGTCCAGATCTTGTCTAATTCGCGGCGGACACGTTATCGATCCTGCGGCGCGCATTGACGCACCCATGGATCTCCTGCTACGCGACGGCCGGGTAGCTGAAATCGCTACGCCCAACAAGATCCGTGGCGGAGCCGATGAGAAATTCGATGCCCGGGGCCTGATCGTGTCCCCGGGATTTATAGATCTGCACGTGCACCTGCGCGAACCGGGCCAGAGCCACAAAGAAACAATCGCCACTGGAACCGCAGCCGCAGCCGCCGGTGGATTTACATCCATCTGCTGCATGCCAAATACCTCCCCGGTCGTGGACTCGCCGCAATGGGTGTCGTGGTTGCGCCAGCCAGAACGCGGGGCGATGCTCAACGTCTTTCCCATCGCGGCCGCGACTCGCGCCAGCAAGGGCGCTGTAATTACCGATTTCCGTGAACTCCAGCGCGCCGGTGCGGTGGCAATTACGGATGACGGAAAACCGATTCTCAGCGATGACATCATGCGTGAAGCGCTTCGACAAAGCGCCGATATTGACCTAACCATCGTGCAGCATGCCGAAGACACCCGCGCTACGCAGGGATGCTCAATGAATGATAGCCCGACCGCCTTCCGCCTGGGCTTACGAGGGATGAAGGCGTCGGCAGAAGCCAGCATTGTAAATCGCGACGTGCAACTGGCACAGCAATTTCCCGGTGCACGACTGCACGTGGCCCACCTCTCGACCGCCGACGCGCTCAAGGCAGTGCGTCGCGGCAAGCGCAGCAAAGCGCACGTCACATGCGAGGTCACTCCACATCATTTCACTCTTACGGACGAATCGGTCGGTGAGTACGACAGCAACTTCAAAATGAATCCGCCGTTGCGTTCCGCCTCTGACCGTGAAGCCCTCATCGTAGGCCTTGCCGATGGCACGGTGGACGCCATCGCTACCGATCACGCCCCGCACGCCCTGCACGAAAAATTGGTGGAGTTTGAGCGCGCTCCCTTCGGCATTACCGGCCTGGAGACCGCGCTTGCCCTTGCCATCACTCGCCTGCATCGCCAGCACGCAATCCCCCTCAGCCGTATCGTCGAACTCTTCACTTCGGGTCCCGCCCGCGTCTTCGGCCTGCGCGGGCGCGGCTCACTGGCGCGCGGAAGCTTCGCCGACGTCACCATCTTCGATCCCAAGAAACGATGGCGATTCGAAGCCTCCAAATCGCTTTCGAAATCTCACAACACTCCCTTTGATGGGTGGCAGTTCATAGGGAAGGCAGTGGTAACAATTGTGGGCGGCGAGCTGGTGTATCGATCGCAATGACAGTCCGCTTTAGTGGTCCATGTGAAAGACTCCGACGTTCGCGGTGTCGGAATGAATGTGCGACACTGGGTGGGCAGTTTGAGATGGTCAGCCTTTAAAATCAAAGCGAACCAGACACTCTCATGAAGGTCGTCGTCGCAGAAAAAATTTCCTCTTCCGCGGTCGAATTGTTGCGGGAACCGCGCTGGACCGTGGTGACCGCGGAACAATTGGACGGCAAATTAGCTGAGCACCTGGCAACCGCCGACGCGCTGATCGTTCGTTCCGCGGTTCAGGTGGATGCGACGCTGTTGGAACATGCCCGCAAGCTGCGGGTTATCGGTCGTGCCGGAGTAGGCGTAGACAACATTGACTTGGACGACGCGACTCGCAAGGGGATCGCGGTGATGAACACTCCCGGCGCAAACGCTGTGGCGGTCGCGGAGCACACGTTGGGAATGATGCTGGCCATGGCACGGCACATCTCACGCGCAGATGTGCTGATGCATGCCGGAAAATGGGAAAAGAAAACACTGCAAGGGACAGAGCTCCGCGGTAAGACCCTGGGAGTCGTTGGTCTAGGCCGCATCGGGATGGAAGTCGCCCGCCGGGCACGCGCGTTTGGGATGGAAATCATCGCGCATGATCCTTTCGTCTCCGGAACCGTGGCAAAAGAACAGGGCATTCGGATGACGAAACTCGAAGAGCTCTATGCTGCCGCCGACTATCTCACCCTGCATGTCGGATTAACGCCGCAGACCACAAGCATGATCAATGCAGTTTCGATCAAGAAAATGAAACGCGGAGTGCGGCTGGTGAACTGCGCCCGTGGCGAATTGGTGGACGAGAGAGCATTGGCCCAGGCCCTGAAGCAAGGACTGGTCGCCGCCGCGGCTCTGGATGTTTTTACCGATGAACCACCCCACAACTCGCCTTTACTGGCGATTGAGAATGTGATCCTTACGCCCCACATCGCCGGTTCAACGCATGAGGCTCAGGAAGCTGTGGGATATCAGATCGCGTTACAAGTGAAGGAATATCTGAAGCACGGCGTGATTCAGAATGCCGTTAACGTGCCCTCGGTTTCTCACGACGAATACCTCGAAATGCAGCCCTACATCGTGCTGGCGGAACGATTGGGGGCCTTTCTGGCGCAAGCATCGGAAGGAACGCTGGAAGAGATTTCGCTGCGCTACAGTGGGCATATTGCCGAATGGAAAACCGAACTGGTGCGCAATGCCGCCATAAAAGGCGTCTTAAATCAGGCCTTGGAAGAGAAAGCTAACCTGGTGAACGCCGCGTCCATCGCATCGTCTCGCGGGTTGCGAATCCATGAAGCCCACAAGCCGAAAAGTTCCAGTGGCGGCGCAGGCAGCGTGCTTTCGATTTTACTCAAGACAAACGGCGAAGAGCACCTGGTCAAAGGAGCGGTGCTGCACGGCAGTGCACCGCGTCTATTGTCGGTGGATGGAATTGATATCGAGGCGCCGCTGGAACGTAATTTGATTTTTATGCGCAACCAGGACGTGCCCGGCGTGATCGGCAAGGTCGGCACAATTCTGGGCAAGCACAAGATCAATATCGCGGATTTTTCGCTCGGCCGCCGGTTGATTAGCGCCAAGCCGGGCGCTGCACGCGAAGCGATTGCAGTGGTACACGTTGACAGCCAGGTTCCGGATCTCGTGCTGGCGGCCCTCAGAAAGATTCCAGCAGTCGAGCAGGCGAGGGCTATTCGGTTGTTTTAAGCGAGCGCGCCGATTTAGATGAACGATCGCGAGAGGACGGGGAATGGTTAACAGAGCATGCGCTGTAGTTGCGGCTTTATTTTTCTTAACATTGGGGGCGCTGGGCCAGGAGCACCGCTGGGACATCAGCCTCAATGCGTCCGCCGTGCTGAATAAAAAGACCGCCGGCAACGGAGTCACCCAGACTCCGACAAGCGGCCGCGGTTTTCTGGCCACACTGCGACTGAATATGGGTGCGAAGCACTCGATAGAAGTGAACTACGCGCGCTCCTACACCGCCGAGAAATACGTCACCCCCACGCTTGATTACCGCTTCCAGACCAACGTCACTGAGTTCAGCGGAGCTTATGTTTTCAGCCCGTTCGAGACCGAAAGGTTTAAACCTTTTCTACTCGGTGGCGCGGGAGCGGTGGTTTTCAATCCCTATTACGAGTACATCGATTTCATACCAGTTTCGATGATGGGTGTGCGACAGACACAAGTGGGCTTTCTATACGGAGGAGGCGTGGACTACCGGTTGCCTCGCGTGGGTTCGCGGTTCGCGCTCCGTCTGCAATACCGCGGCCTGTTATTCTCTGCGCCAAATTTCAAGCTCCAGAACTTGTTCACAGGAGCGAAAGGACACATGGCAGAGCCATCTATAGGGATCGTCTTCAAGTTCTGACGGTGGGACAAACCACATTAACTGGACACAGAGGTCATAAACGAACGCAAATGCTTGGTTAACTTAGGAATTCAGAGCTTGTTTTCGGAGCTTGCGGCTTTCGGCCAGTAGAGCCATCGAGTGCATGAGGTTCTGCAAGGTGACAATACCGACCAGGCGTTGATCCTCGACCACTGGGATGATGCTCAGGTTGCGCGCCGTCAGCTTGCGAAAGGCGGAGGCGAGAGATTCCTGCCGGGTCGCCACCTCGAAGATACGGTTCATGACTGCCTGCACGTAGCCATTTCCTTCCACCCGCAAAGCATCCAGAATTTTCTGTCTTGAAATCACTCCCACCATATCGCTGCCGCGGATGACAGGGAAATCGTCCTGTAGTGAATGCACCGCCTTGTCCAACGCATCTTCCAGAGTGTCGGCCGGGGAGAGCGTGGCGAAGTCGGTGAGCATGATGTCTTCCAGATGTACCTTCTCCAGCACCGATTGGAAGATTACGGAGCGCTCTTCGAGCTGGGCGGCGATGAACAGGAAGAATCCGATCATGGTGAGCCAGATGTTCGAGAGCATGCCAACCAGCATGAAAAGCATGGAGAAGCTCTGGCCGATGGTGACCGCCCGGCGGGTGGCGCGCACTGGATCCATCCGGCGGGAGAACCAGGCCCGCAGGACACGACCACCATCCATGGGGTAGGCGGGTAGCAAATTAATTATGGCCAGATAGAAATTCGCCCACACCAGGCTTCGTACCAGGTGGTTGGAATGAACGTAGGGCTTGGTCCAGAGCTGAACCTCGGGTGCGGCTATCAGCACGACAGCGCCGGCGATAAAAGCCATCAACAGGTTGACTACAGGCCCGGCGAGCGCGATGCGTGCATCGCGCTGCCAATTCAAAGCTGCGGGAACCGCGTCGGCCAATTGCCGCGAATCGTCCAGCAGGGTGACCCCGCCAATCGGCAGCAGGATAATAGACTTGGCCGGCACTCTGGTGCGCATCGCGACTAGAGCGTGTCCGAGCTCATGGAAAACGACGCAGGTGAAAATTATGCCCACCAGCGCCAGACCGTGAAGGGCCCCAGTGGTACCGTGCGCGGCCGATTCGGTCATCCATACGAACACCAGTAAAAACAAGAATGTGAGGTGGATGCGGATTTCAACCCCAAAGACGCGTCCCGCAGGTACCGACCAGTTCCTCATAACACCTAATGACCAGATTACACCAACATTCTATATATTAGACGCCAATGGGTACGGGACAGTTGTGATTCAACCATCCGAAAGTATCAAGTTTTTTCCCAAATCAGCGATTTGGGTCTGCAGAGGACGCCTAGCAAAAGTACCAGCATCTTCCGACAGCAACCTCATAGATAACTTACGAGGCTCGGGTTGAGAGTGATTGCCGGAAAATACCGGAGTCGCCCGCTACGCTCCTTGGGTGGCGTGGATATACGGCCCAGTTCGGACCGGTTGCGCGAGACCCTGTTCAATGTGCTTACTGCCGGGAACCCCTCGTCTCTAGCGGGAACCGTGTGGGTAGACTTGTATGCGGGAACAGGGGCAGTGGGCATAGAGGCCCTGAGCCGCGGGGCGAATATGGTGTATTTTGTGGAACGTTCGCGGGATGCAACTAATCTGGTGCAACAGAACTTGCGGTCGCTGGCGATTGATGCAGGATTTGAAATCATGAAAATGGATGCAGTGGCGGCGATGCGCCGATTGAACACTTCGCACATTGTCGCTGATGTTATTTTTTTGGATCCGCCCTATCGAATGCACAAGACCTATGCCCAGACCCTTGCATTTCTCGCTCTGTCACACCTGCTGCATCAGACGACTATCGTCATCGCTGAACACGATCGGAAGTTCGATCCGGGCGAAACGTTCGGCGGCCTGCACCGTTATCGCAAGTTGGAACAGGGAGACGCAGCGCTGAGCTTTTATCGGCCTGGCTAACGTGGGACAGCATCTGGGCGCGTGACGATCTTGTGACTGGTCTCCGGAATTACATTAGCAGTTCGTCGGTCCGCTGGATAATTGGGTGCTGCATTTCCTGCAGTTCGTTCTTCACCATGTTGAGTCCGTACACGCACTGCTCGAAATGCTGGGACAGACTGGCGAATAATGGCGCAACCTTGGCGTATTCGAAATACTCGAACTTGGAAACGATGTAATAGCTTTCCTTGCCGGCCTTCATCCAGTCCACAAGATTTTCCAGGCGCTGGCGGCGCAGCCGGAACTGATTGATGCTTTCAGGAAACATGCCGGTGAAGAAAAGAGTGTAGTCTCCGATGTGCTTCCGCACCTGGCGCTCACGATCAAAGGACGGAGCTGGACCAAATACCGGGTCAGATTCCATGAGCATTTCGCCGACATCCGCTAACGGACGGTCAGCGGCGTTGCGAATCTTGAACAGCTGCTCGGTATCACAGAACTCTGCCAGCAGGTGCGCAACATAGCCCACAAGCTGGGGATCGCGCAGGCCAATTTCATGAGCGTAGTGGCGGCCAACCATCTCAATAAAAAGCTGCTGCAGCGGATGCGATTCCGGGATCATGTTTAGGGGCTCCTCCTTGCCATCGCCTCAACTCACTGTCGCATTGCGCGAGTCATATCGCAGCCTGAGGCGCAATGCAAGTGACTCTTGTTACTACCGTCATAATAAACTCTGCACTTAATTAGAAGGCGCAAACAGCCACAAGGTTTCCGGGCGGTCTTGACTGGCAATCTAGACCGCCGACTGCTAAGTGAAGTTACTTGCGTTATACAGGCGTAGGCGACTGCGGATACAGTTGGAATACCGGAGCAAATACATTTCATCAGAGGGACAGATACAATGAGCCCCGCTGGAGGGAAGCATGCAACGGCAGAACATTCCGAGCGGAGCACCGTGGGAAGCGATCGTCGGCTATTCGCGCGCTGTGAAAATAGGGCCGCATGTGCATGTGGCGGGGACCACCGCGACTGGTCCGGACGGGAAGATCGTTGGAGTTGGGGACGCCTATGCCCAAGCGGTGCAAACGTTGAAGAACATCGAATCCGCGCTGAACAAGGCAGGCGCAGGCCTCAAAGACGTGGTGCGCACGAGAATGTTTGTTACCGACATTAGTAACTGGGAAAAGGTCGGGAAAGCGCATGGAGAATTTTTTCGTGACATCCGACCTGCAAGCTCGCTGGTCGCGGTAAGCGCGCTGGTCGCACCGGAAATGCTGGTGGAGATCGAGGCCGACGCTTTCATTTCGCAATAGCAGGCGTACAATCGTGCGTTCCGAGGACCAACTATGACAGCATTGCGACGGACGATGATTTTCTGCGTGGCTATGATCCTGTGGGCTCTTACCGCAGGTGTATCGGTTCTCGCTCAAGAGAAGAGTGCCGCTTCAGCCTCGCAGCAGGTAATGGTCATTCGGGCGGGCACGCTGATTGATGGCAAGTCCGATTCGCCGCGGCGCAATCAGTCCATTGTTATTCGCGGCAATCGCATTGAAAGCGTTTCCGATACTGGCAACGCGAAAATTCCGGCGGGAGCAAACGTCATCGACCTCTCGCGTGCGACGGTGCTACCCGGGCTAATCGATTCGCACACCCATATTTTTCTCCAAGGTGAAGATCCATCGCGGGGCGGCTACGATGCCAACATTTTGAATTATCCGTTGTCGTTCCGCGCCGCACGGGCTACGGTCGCGGCGCGAAGGGCGCTGGAGCAAGGATTCACCACACTGCGCGACGTCGAGACTGAGGGCGCGGGTTACGGGGACGTTGGCATCAAGAAGGCCATTGAAGAGGGCTACATCCCGGGACCGCGGCTGTTTGTTTCAACGCGTGCGATTTCGACAACGGCGGGCTATCCGCTCGAGGGTTACGCACCGGAATTGAAGATGCCCACCGGAGCGCAGCTTATCGATGGTCCTATAGAGGCGCGCAAGGCCGCGCGTGAGCAGCTCGGTCATGGAGCCGACTGGATCAAAGTCTACATGACACATCGCTCGTGGGCGGGCAAGAACGGTGAGTTAGTGTCGCAGCCTACGCTCACCGTCGAAGAGCTAAAGGCCGTAGTAGACGAAACTCACGGCTGGGGCAAGAAAGTCGCTTGCCACGCCTATGGCGGGATCGGGCTGCACCGCGCCTTGGATGGCGGCTGCGACTCCATCGAGCATGGACTCGATCTGGACGATGCGGCCATCGCACAAATGCTGAACCAGGGAACATGGTATTGTCCGACGCTCAGTGTCTACTATTACGATTGGGAACCAGCGGATACGCCTGCCGGGAAGCGTGACCGTTTGCGCGCCTCCCTACATGAGGAGTCGTTTAAGAAAGCCATGAAGGCAGGCTTGAAAATAGTTTTCGGTACCGACATCGGCGGGATTCCCTGGACCGATTCCATTGCTCAGGAGTTCCCGCGCATGGTGGAGCTTGGGATGTCTCCTATGGAAGCCATTAAGAGCGCCACGTCGCGTGCGGCGGAAATGCTCGACATGGCTGGGCAGATTGGCGTGATCGTGCCTGGCGCTTACGCCGACGTAGTTGCTTTGGCAAGCGATCCGCTCCAGAACATTAAGCAGCTAGAGCAAATCCGCTTTGTGATGAAAGATGGGAAAGTATTTAAGAACGAGCTGCAGTAAATGATGACGTTAGATGATAGAAGTACCCTCCGAGCGTGAAAATTGACGCCACACCAGGAACCTCAATCGAGACAAGGCAACAAAAAAAGCCTCTTGCTTGCGCAAGAGGCCTGGGGGACGCTTGGGCCTTGACGGCCCTGCTGCTACTTGGGAGGCGCCTGCTGCTGCTGAGTCGCAGGGGCGGTTGCCGGGGCGTTGGAAGACAGCTGCTCCAGATTGTTCTTCAGGAGACTGATTTCAACCCGCCCGCCAGTAGTGCGCTTGGGTTTGGCTTCGCCAGCTGCCGCGGGCTGTGCTGGGGCATTGCCCATCCCGACAAGATAAATGCGATAAACCGGGATGTCATGATTCAGCACCAGGTACCGCACTACCGACTCGGCCATCTTCTGCGAGTTGGCAATGGCGGTTTGACCGTGGCCGGAGGAGAACCCCTGCACTTCGACGATGTAGCCACGCTGGTCCTTCAGCGGGGTGGCCATCTGGTCGAGGGCGTCCTTGGCGTTCTTGCTCAGAACACTCTGTCCCGGACGGAAACGAATTTCGGTCTGGGTGGTGGGCTGATACTGATCGATGTTGGTGACTACCTGCTCGACGGTTTGGATGCGGGTCGTCGCCTGCTGCGCGGTCTGTTGCGCGGCATTTGCGCGGTTGCCGGCGTCAATGGCGTGCTGGTCGGCTTCATTGGCTTTGGACGAAGCCAGCTTGATGCCTTCCTGGGCGCGTGAATCGACGTCTTTGATCATTTTGCTGTTGCTGGCGGTGAGCTCGTCCAGTTCGTTCAGCCGATCACGGATGGGCTGGGTCTGACGCTGCACGTATTTCTTGCGAGCGAAAGGATTCACACGTCCCCAGAAGCCTTCACGAGCTGGCGGCTGGAGTGGCTTGCCGGTCGCACTGGTCGCCGGGGTGCTCTGGTCAGAGGAAGTGGTCGCCGGACTAGCCGACTGGGTTGCGGGCTGCATGCCCTGCGATGAGGTCGCAGCGGGCTGCGTCCCTTGCGAAGATGCCGCCGGTTGCGACTGAGTCGCGTCCGGAGACTGGGTTGTGGCCGGCTGGGATTGAGTGGCTGCCGGTTGGCTTTGAGTACTGGAATTGTCCTGCTGCGCGAAGGCCGGAATTGCCAGAACTGCGGCCAGAAGCAGCGCTACAAATACACGGTTCTTCATATCACCTTCCTCCGAAATGGGGGAGCGTCTAGGCTCCACTCCAGCACGCCTAGCGGGCGTGTTGCGTGATTTTTGATTGCGTCCCCTAACGGGTGAACTGAGGCAAGGACTCAGCCTTGCCCGGCATGCGCTGACGCTACGCAGACCCTGTAACCCACCAACGTCGGTGCTACACGAAAGTACAGCACCTGCTGTGCTACTAACAGGTCTCATGCCAAACTCTCGCCCCGATGGGAAAGATAAATCCTTACAGTGCAATGACATTGACGCTCGTATTTGCTCGTCGCAGATCGCAAAATCATGCGGCAGAGTAATTTTGGTAAAAACTGATATAAAAACTGCGTGGAGTTATGACGGAAGTAACCCTGGTTGTCGGTCCATAGGAGGCGGAATGCCCGGTTCTGACTTGCAACGTTTTCTCGTCGGTGGAGTCGCCCTACTCGCAATCTTCTCAGCCATATTCCATCCCCTCCCTGCAGCCGCCCAGGATGTTGCCGCGACGAAAGCTGAGCTAGCGTCTGCGAAAATTCCTGCACAGCGGATGAAGCAGTATTCCGACTTGGCGGTGCAATGGATGGAGGAGTATCTGCGCATCGACACCACCAACCCTCCCGGCAATGAGAAGCGCGCGGCTACCTTCTTCAAGAAGATTCTCGACCAGGAAGGAATCGAGAACGTCGTATTCGAATATGCTCCCGGCCGCGCAGACCTTTGGGCGCGTATTCCGCATACCACCACCCAGGCACAACGCCCCATCATTCTGCTGAACCATATGGATGTAGTCACGAGCGACCCTTCGCACTGGAAGGTCCCGCCGTTTAGCGGCTCCACCGTGAACGGATCGATGTACGGACGCGGTGCTCAGGACATGAAGGATGAAGGTCTGGCGCAACTTGTGGTCATGGTCATGTTGAAGCGGGAAAAGACGGCGCTGAACCGGGATGTAATCTTTCTGGCGGTAAGCGATGAAGAAGCCGCAGGGACGGGCACCGACTGGATGATCGGCCATCATCGCGACTTACTGGGAAACGCAGAATTCCTGATCAATGAAGGCGGGGAAAACCTGCTGGAAAATGGCAAAGTCAGGTATGTTGGCGTTGATGTGGGCGAGAAAACTCCTCTTTGGCTCCACATGGTGGCACATGGGCGCCCGGGACACGGCTCGCGCCCCAATACCGATTCAGCGCCCAACCGGCTCATCCGTGCGTTGGATCGGGTGATTCAATACCGGACGCCGCTCAAGGTCCTGCCGGTGGTTGAGGAGTTCCTGCGTGACATGGCTCCCTACGAACCGGCGGAGCGGGCGCAGCAGTTCAGGAATATCCGGGACGCCATCGAGGACAAGAATTTCCAGGATCAAGTGGAACGGGATGAGTCGCTCAATTTTCTGTTGCGCAATACCATTTCGCTCACGATGCTGGGCGGGTCTGAGCAGACCAATGTCATCCCACCCGATGCCTGGGCTAATCTCGACGTGAGATTACTGCCGGGCGAAGACCCCAAACCATTCCTGGGATCGATCCGGCAGGTGGTGAACGATCCCGATGTAACCGTTGATCCCCAGAACGCCGAATTCCGTGTGGCGAACGCATCGCCGACCGATACCGTCCTGTTTGACGCCATCCGCCGAGTGGCCCAACAGTATTTCCCGGGCACCCCGGTGGTGCCGCGCCTTACCAGCGGATACACCGAAAATCAGAGATATCGTCCTCTGGGAATCAATGCCTATGGATTTTCTCCCTTTACTGCAACCCAGGAAGAGGGCAACACAGAACATGGCAATGACGAGCGCATCCGTGTGGAAGAACTGCGCCGCGGACCCAAAGTCTTGTATGACGTTGTGGCATCCGTAGCTGGGACCAGGTAGAAGGCGTTGCGCACGAGAATTTCAATTCCAATTGAAACCCAAAGGTGTGCGATGCAATCCAATTTGTATGCAGAACCTGAGGGGGACTTATGGGCCGTTGCTCCGTATTGTTATTTCTGGTCTTTCTTGCCGCCTGCACCCACGCCGAGAAATTAGACATTGGCCGTCTCAAGCTCCCAGCCGGATTTCACATTGCGATCTTCGCGGAGGCGCCTCATGCTCGCATGCTGGTATTTAGTCCGGGCGCTACACTGCTGGTGAGCGAAACCGAAGATGGCAAAGTGGTGGCCATGGTTGACCCCAAACAGAGCGGACATCCACAGCGGACTGTCACGGTAGCGGATGAACTCAATGCGCCGCATGGCATGGCCTTGCACAATGGCAAGCTTTACGTGGCTGAGATCAACCAGGTGCGGCGTTATGACTGGGACGAATCGCAGTTGCGCGCCACCAATGGCCAGGTGATTGCCCAGCTTCCAGGCAGCGGCGGCGGGCACTCCACCCGCACGTTGCTGTTTGCCAACGGGAAAATGTATGTGGCCACGGGCTCGAGTTGTAATGTCTGCATCGAGCAAGACAAGCGGCGGGCCGCAGTAATGGAGTTCAACGACGACGGCGGCGGTCAGCGGATCTTCGCCTCTGGGCTACGTAATGCGGTCGGGCTTGCCGTGAATCCGAAGACTGGCACAATTTGGGCCACTGACAACGGCCGCGACTGGCTGGGGGACAATCTTCCGCCGGAAGAAGTCAACGACCTGGGAAAAAATGGCGGTAACTTCGGGTGGCCATACTGCTATGGCCGCCAAGTGCCGGATCGTTCTCAGAGCAAAGACTACGACTGCTCTAAAACGATTGCTCCGAAGGCTGAGATCCAGGCGCACTCCGCGCCGCTGAACCTGGCCTTCTATAACGCAACCATGTTCCCGCAGGAGTATCGCAATAATATTTTCGTCACTCTGCACGGCTCCTGGAATCGGAGCATACCGACGGGCTACAAAGTGGTGCGAATCAAGCTCGACGAGCGCGGCGAGCCCAAAGACGTTCCAGAAGACTTCATCACTGGTTGGATTCGCCCCGGTGAAACAAGGAAGGGTGTATGGATGGGCCGCCCCGTCGGAGTCGCGATCGGGCCGGAAGGCGCCATGTACATCAGCGATGACTCGGCTGGGGTGATTTATCGGATAACGTGGGAGAAGTAAACCGGACTGGGCAAGCCCCCAGTCTATCTGACCATCACTTTCCGCGGCAGTACTTTTCCCATTGGTCGTAAATGAAGTTATCAGTCATGCCGGCAATGTAATCGCAAACCACCCGCGGCAGCGGCTCTTGCCGGGCCTTTTCCTGATAACTCTGCGGTAGTGATTCGGGTTGCTCCATCCAAAAGTTAAAAAGTTCCCGGGTAATGCGCTCAGCATCGTCCTTCTCAGGTTCGAGCACTGGAGTGAAGTAAAGATTTGCAAAGAGGAATTTCTTCGCCTCCCGTCGTTCCTTTTCAACGCCGGAACTGAAACTCGCCAGCCGGTGTGGGCAATTGCGGATATCGTCAAGCGATCTAATTCGCGATTCCTCAATGCGCTTGCCGGTGTTACGAATTAAATCGCTGACCATCCCGTCCAGCATGCGCTTGATAGCTTCGTTGAACTTCAGTTTTTCAATCGCATCGGGATATATTTGCTCAACATCGCGGTAGTAACGTTCAAAGACCGGTACCCCGGCGCGAATCGCTTCCAACGAGAGCAGCCGCGCCTCGTAACCGTCATCGAGGTCGGCGGTGTCGTAAGCAACCTCATCCGCGAGATCGATTAGCTGCGCCTCGAGTGGGGGTTTCTTGTCCAGCAGGTATTCCTCCAGTTCGGGAAACTGGTCAACCCTATAGTCGCGGGAATGTTTGATGATGCCCTCGCGAACTTCAAAAGTTAAATTCAAGCCGCGAAAAGCTGCGTAGCGAATTTCGAAGTCCTCAACGATCCTAAGGGCGTGCAGGTTATGATCGAAGAAGTAGCCGTGCTCGCGCATCGCCGTGTCCAGAGCCTTCTCCCCAGCGTGGCCGAAAGGAGGATGACCTATATCGTGCACTAGTGCCAGCGCCTCCACGAGATCTACATTCAGGCCCAGTTGAGCGGCAACGGTGCGGGAGATCTGTGCGACTTCGAGAGTGTGGGTTAGGCGATTGCGGAAATGATCAGAGTAGCGACGGGTAAAGACCTGTGTCTTGGAGTCAAGCCGGCGAAAGGCGCGTGCGTGGACGACGCGGTCACGATCGCGCTGGAAATCGTTACGGTAAGCATGTTTGGGCTCGGGATGGCGGCGTCCGCGGGAGCCTTCCAGGCATACCGCGTAGTCGGCGAGCATAGGGCAGCTATTGTTTCTCCGGCTGGTCCTTTGCGAGTTTCACCTTGGCTGATTCGAGCTTTTTCTGCACCCTGGCAACGTCGGTGCTATCCACCTCGGCGGCTATCGTCCGGTTCCATTCATTTAGCGCATGCTCCCAGTGGGCAGCCGCCAGCTTTAGCCGGCCTGTCTTTTGATAGAGATCCCCGAGGTGGTCCTGGACCGTGGGATCGCTGTTAATGCGCTGCGCGGCCTTCACCAGATTTTCTTCCGCCAAATCGTATTTCCCCAGTTTAAAGTACGCCCAACCCAGTGAATCGAGATAGGCACCATTTGCGGGGTCCAGTTCTAGTGCTTTTTTAATGTAGCCCAGCGCCTCTTCCAACTTCACACCGCGATCGGCGAGCATGTAGCCGAGATAATTCAAGGTCATCGTGTTCTGCGGGTTCACGGCGAGGACCTTCCGGAACATCTCTTCGGCTTGATCGTACTTCTTTTGCCTCTCGTAGGTAGATCCGCGGAGGAAATATACGTACTCCTTCTCGTCCGGCTTGCTGGAAAGTTGTTCTGCCTTATCGAGCGCTTCTTCGGCATCATTCCAGCGCTTCAGGCGGGTGTTCATCTGAGCGAGCGTGATGTAAACGTCGCGATCTTCGGCCCCTCCCTTCAGCATGGAGCGGACGTCTTTGAGCGCCTTGTCAGGCTCGCCGGCATCGGCCAATTGACCGTCCAACACCATACGCAGATCGCGGTTGTTGGGCAGCTTCTGTACCGCCTCTTTGGCTACCGTGGTGGCTTGCGGCCATTGCTTGGCCTCGCGATAGCTGTCAATAAGCTGCTGGTAACCGCGAACCGCGTTCTCATCGCCCAGAGCGAGCATTTTCCGGAACGTCTCGACCGCCTGCTGAGTGTTGCCTTGTTCACGATAGATACTGCCTAGCCTCTCCAAAAATACGGCCCGGTTATTACGATCGCTTTGCGAGTAGCTGCCATCAGGCTTCTCAGTCTTCTTCAGAAGGTTTTGCAGGACTTGCTCGGCTTCCTCAAATCGTCCCTGGGCTTGGTAAACCGCGGCCATGCTGTAGGGCACTTCGATGGAGTCCTGCACCATGGACTCTGCTTTCTTAAGATTTTCGAGTGCCAGATCGTACTTACTCTGCTTACGATAAATATCGGCCATCCGTACGTATGTCTGGGCGTCTTCGGGGTTGGCATCGGCAATGACCTTGTATTGTTCCAGAGCAGCATCGGTCTGGCCATCGTTCATCAAGTTTTGCGCCAATCCCCGGATTGCGTCGAGATTGTCGCGGTCGAGCTCAATAGCGCGCCGATAGGCGGTAATCGCGTTCTTATATTGCTTCTGCTGCTCGTAGGTGTAACCCAGCGCGGAATAGAGCTTGGCGGAACGTCCGGCTTCCGGGATGGCGCTTAATACCTGGGTGGCGCGGGCTGTGTCGCCTTCCTCGTTGTAGAGATAGGCCAGCGTGGTGACAGCCTCTTCGGAATCGGGTTGTAACTTGACCGCTGTCTTAAACTCGTTCTCTGCCTTCTGCAGGTCGTTATTCAGACGATAGAGGCGGCCGAGCAACAGGCGGTCATCCACGCTGTCGGGCTCGATCTTCACGATCTGTTCGTACTGCTCGATGGCGAGCTTCAGAACATTCTGCGAACCATTGCTGGCTTGCATGTCTCCCAGTGATCGCAGATAAATTCGGCCCAGGAGTTTGCGCGCCTCGATATTATTCGGGTCGCGTTTCAGAATGTCCTGTGCTTCCAGCACCGCATCGCGAATGCGGCCAGTCTTGGCATAGAGCTCCGCAAGTCCCGCGGTCAGGTAACCGGATGTCGGGTCAGCTTCAATTGCCTGGCGGTACTCTTCAATGGCTTTGTTAGCCAGATCGCTGCGGCCGTAGACCGCCACCTGCTCCTCATACATATGGGCGAGCGTGTAGTGGTAATAGGCGGCAGCCCGGTCCACCTTCCGGGGCGGCACTGGTGGCGCCGGCTTAGAATCGGCAGCCTTGTCCGCTTTGGCTGCTGGCGGTTTGGAGGAATCCGGAGCAGCGGCTGGAGCCTG
>Ga0209805_1000612_pt1 | contig 21830 bp, 21 predicted proteins | sample GraSoiAngelo_148_FD_185905 | JGI IMG/M metagenome (GOLD analysis project Ga0209805, IMG submission 185905) | Grasslands soil microbial communities from the Angelo Coastal Reserve, California, USA - 14_1009_09_20cm (SPAdes) (version 2) | ecosystem: Environmental > Terrestrial > Soil > Grasslands ...
CGGCAAGTCAGGAGCTCCGGAAACGGAGGCTGTGCTGCGGGCTGCCCTCCAGGACATCCTGCACTACCAGGCTGACACCCTGATCCTCGGTTGCACCCACTATCCGCTGCTGAGGCCGCTGATTCGAAAGATCGCCGGCGACTCGATGACGGTGGTCGACTCGGCCGAGACGACCGCGGCCCGGGTCAAGCGTGTCCTCGCGCGCAACGGCCTGGAGTCCGCTGAACCCGGCGGCGCTCAGCACCAGATCTACGTCACCGGCTCACCGGAGCGCTTCACGGATGTGGCCCACATCCTCTTCGGCCAGGACCTGCCACCCATCACGACCGTCCGTCTCGAGCTGGTTGAAGCGATGAGCGGCCGGGAGGGAGCGGCGTGACCGCGACGATGACGGGAACGGATTTCATCACGCCCATCCGAGCCGAGCTGGACGATTTCGAGCAGCGCCTGCACAGGACCGTCCGCGCCGATCTTGGGCCGGTGGCGGAGGCCATGGAGCAGATCCTGGACGCCGGCGGAAAACGCCTGCGCCCATCGCTCGTGTTCCTGGCCGCTGGGCTGGGCCGCCCGAGCCAGATGGACAACATCCACCGCGCCGCCATGGCCATCGAGTTCATTCACAACGCCACCCTGATCCACGACGACCTGATCGACGGCGCCCCGACGCGCCGTGGGTTGCGCACCATCCATGAATCGCTGGGGGCAAACCCGGCGATTATCATCGGCGACTACTACTTCGCGAAGGGCGCCAACCTGATGTCCCAGATCGGGAACACCAGCATCGATGCCCTCCTGTCGCAGACGGTGATGACGATCTGCTTTGGCGAGATGCTGCAGCTCACGAGCCAGCGGCGTTACGACCAGTCGCTCGAGGAGTACTACGCGAAGATCGAGCGGAAGACCGCGGTGCTGCTCGCGGCGTCGACGTTCTGTGGCGGCGTGCTCGGCGAGTTGCCGGAACCCGAGGTGGAAGCCATCCGCCGCTTCGGCCGCCAGCTCGGCATGTCGTTTCAGATTGCCGACGATGTCCTCGACTACCTGGCCTCCGAGGCGGAGGTGGGGAAGCCGGTGGGGAACGACCTGAAGCAGGGCACCGTGACGCTTCCGCTGATGCTTGCCCGGCACGATCCGTCGCTCGACGGACAGCTCGACGCCATCCTGGCGAAGCCGGCTCTGCAGGATGCCGATTATGCGGAGGTGGTCCGGATCGTCCGCGGATCGCGCGGCATCGACGAGTCGTATGAGTATGCGAGGACCTTTGCCGAAAAGGCCCGGGCGGAGCTCCAGGCGTTTGATCCCTCACCCCACCGCGAGGCCCTCGAGTCCCTGACCTACTACGTGGTGGGCCGCCGGAACTAGACTGGCCACCTTCCGGCTGGCGACCCGCGGCAGTGCCCTCGCCATGATCCAGGCGCGGCTGGCGGCCGACGCACTGGCTCGGCGGCATCCGGAACACGAATTCATCCTCGTGCCCCTGGCCACCCACGGCGACCGTCACCCGGCGCTGCCGCTGACCGACTCACCGCGCGAGGGCGTGTTCGTCAAGGAGCTCGAGCAGGCACTGCTCGAGGGGCGAGCCGAACTGGCGGTTCATTCGGCGAAGGACCTGCCAACCCTGCCGACGCCGGGGCTGGTACTGGCCGCCTTCCTGACGCGGGCCGACGCCCGCGACGTGCTGATCGGGCGGCCTCCATCGACGCTCGCCCGCCTGCCGCCGGCGGCGCGGGTCGCCACCGGTAGTCCACGCCGGGCTGCCCAGATCGCCGCGGTCCGGCCCGACCTGCGGGTGGTCGAGATCCGCGGCAACGTCGACACCCGGCTGCGCCGGCTCGCCGAGGGCGCCGCTGATGCCTTGATCCTGGCCGCGGCCGGGCTCGAGCGCCTTGGCCGGTTGGGCGAGGCCCATGAGCTGCTGCCCTTTGAGGTGATGCTGCCGGCGCCCGGGCAAGGCGCGCTCGCCATCCAGGCGGTCGAGGGTAGTCAGGGCGCGGAGCTGGCGGCCGGCATCGACGACCGCGACACGAGTCGCGCCGTTCGGGCCGAGCGGTCGCTGCTGCGGACCCTCGGCGGCGGTTGCCTGTCGGCCGTTGGGGCATACGCCGTTGTCGCCGGCCGCGAGCTCGTTCTCGACGCCGTGGTTCTTGACGAGCGGGGAGAGCGGGTGCTTCGCGCACAAGCTCGGGGCGTCGACGATGCCGAGGTCGTCCGCCAGGTCGCGGCGCGGCTCGAGGGTGCGGGCTCCGCCCGACTCTTGCGACCGGCGGCGGCGGGGGCGCCGCTCGCCGGACTGCGCGTCATGGTGACCCGCGCCGGCGACCAGGCGGCCAGTCTCACGCATGCGCTGGAAGCCGAGGGCGCCGCCGTGGTTGGCTGCCCGGTCATCGCCATCGAGCCGATCGCCATGGAGGCCGGCCGGCTCGCAGCGCTCGATGACTACGAGTGGATGGTCTTTACCAGCGCGAACGGCGTCGACCAGATGCTCGCGCAGCTTCAGCGAGCCGGTCGAGGTTTCCCCACACATATAAAGGTTGCCGCGATCGGTCCACAGACGGCCGGCCGGCTCCGGGATGGTGGCCTCCATCCGGCGCTGATGCCGGCGCGCTTTATCGCCGAGGACCTGGCCGATGCGCTCGCGGCGGCAATGACGCCGCAGGCCCGGATTCTCCTGGCGCGGGCCGCCGGCGCTCGCGACGTCCTCCCCGACCGGCTGCGCGACGCCGGCGCCAGGGTTGACGTCCTCGAACTCTATCGGGCGGTCCCGCCGGCGGACCTGCGCCAGCGGCTTGCGGAAAACCTCGATCGGGTGGACGTGATCACGTTCACCAGCTCCTCAACCGTCCGGCATTTCGCCGAGGCGATCGACGGGCCACCGCCGGCGAGGGTCGCCATCGCCTGCATCGGCCCGATCACGGCGCAGACCGCCCGCGATCTTTTGATGCGGGTTGATATCATCGCGCAGGAGTACACGACGCGCGGACTGGTCGAGGCCATCGTGCGCAGCCGGGCTCGAATTTCAGCATGAGCTTTCCCACCCAGCGTCCCCGCCGGATGCGGGGGAATCCGACCCTCCGCCGGCTAGCCCGCGAAACGCAGATCGCCCCCCAGGACCTGATCTACCCGCTCTTCGTTCGCGATGCGATCGAGGCGCCGCAACCAATCGACGCCATGCCGGGCCAGGTTCAGCACACGCTCGACTCGCTGACGCGGGAGGCCGAGGCGGCGATCAAGCTGGGGGTGCACAGCCTCCTGCTCTTCGGCATTCCGGCCGGTAAGGATGCCAAGGGGACGGGAGCCTGGATCGATGATGGGATCGTGCAGCGCGCCCTGCGGCAGCTGCGCGACGCCTTTGGGAATGACGCGCTGCTGATCGCCGATCTCTGCCTCTGCGAATACACCGATCACGGCCACTGTGGCGTCCTCGACGGGGAACGGGTCGACAATGACCGCACGCTCGAGATCTACCAGCGGATCGCCACCTCACAGGCGGCGGCCGGCGCCGACGTGATCGCGCCCTCCGGGATGATGGACGGCCAGGTCGCCGCCATTCGGTCGGCCCTCGATCATGCAGGATTCAGCGACCGGGCGATCCTCGCCTACGCCGCCAAGTACGCCTCGGCCTTCTATGGCCCGTTCCGGGAGGCCGCCGGCTCCGCGCCGCGCTTCGGCGACCGGCGGGGTTACCAGATGGATGCCGGGAATGTGCGCGAGGCGGTCAGGGAGGCGCGGATCGATATCGAGGAGGGCGCCGACATCGTGATGGTCAAGCCGGCCCTGGCGTTTCTCGACGTGATTCGCGCGGTCGCCGAGGCGACCGAGGTTCCGGTCGCGGCGTACAACGTCAGTGGCGAGTACGCCATGGTGAAGGCAGCCGCCGCCAACGGCTGGATCGACGAGCGGCGCGTGCTGCGGGAAATCCTGCTGGGCATCCGCCGGGCGGGCGCCGACATGATCCTGACCTACCACGCGAAGGCGGTCGCGGCCGACATCCCATGCTGGGACGACATGGGATGAGCCGGGTGCCACGGCGCGTGCCGCAGATGCTGGCGACCCTCGCCATCGTGGCGGTCGCTATACTCGCGTTCTCCTTTTATGTTGGACGCAATGTCGGCAGCACGCCCGGCGCAGCCCCGACGCCAACCCCGGGCCCGAGCGTGAGCGCCGCCCCGGCGGCCTGCGGTTCGCTGACCTTCGGGCCGGCGCTGACGCCGACCGCCGGCAACGCCGGCAAGAAGAGCTTCAGCGCGCCGCCTCCGATGGCGATCAACACCGCCCACCATTTCCTGGTCACGATCAAGACGGCCAAGGGCGACATCACGCTCTGCCTGGACCCCAAGCTTGCCCCCAACACCGTCAACAACTTCGTCTTCCTGGCCCGCAACCAGTTCTACAACGGGCTCAAGTTTCACCGGGTCGAAGCCAGCTTCGTCATCCAGGGCGGCGACCCCAAGGGCGATGGGACCGGCGGACCGGGCTACAAGTTCAACGACGAGCCGGTCAGCGGCGAATATACGGCCGGCGCGGTGGCGATGGCCAATTCGGGCCCCAACACCAACGGGAGCCAGTTTTTCATCTGTACCGTTGACGACAGCAAGAAGCTGCAGAAGCTGTACAACCTGTTCGGCTATGTGCAGACCGGCATGGACGTCGTGCTCAAGATCGCCGTCGGCGATGTCATGACGTCTGTCACCGTTCAGGAAGAGACCGGTTAAGGTCTCAGCTGACGTTAAGGAGTCCCTGGAAGGCGGGCGTATAATGGGGCCGCGAAGGAGCCTGTGAATGTTTGGTATTGAACGCTGGTGGGTCATTCTCCTGATCCTGGCTATTGTCCTGATCGTCTACGGGCCGGGCAAGCTGCCAGAGGTGGGCGGCGCGATCGGCAAGGCATTCCGCGAATTTCGGCGGGCCTCGAGTGACCTGCAGGACGAGATCAAGCGCAGCACCAGCTCCAGCGCCCAATCGAGCGACGGATCGGCGGAAAGCCGGCCGTCGTCGACCTCGACGCCCGGCGCGACCGACGCCAAGCCGACTGATACCAAGGCCTGAGCGTGCCGCCGGCCGGCCCGGCTTCTAGCTGAACATGGCGAAACCCCACCTCGTCAGGCCGGACGATGAGCGGCGCATGACCGTGATGGAGCACCTGGAGGAGCTCCGCCGCGTCCTGATCATCTCGCTGATCGCCTGGGCGGTGGCCACCGTCCTGGCCTTCCTGGTGTCGGGTTGGATCCTCCAGCTGTTGCTGGTGCCCATCAAGCAGGTCATCCACAACCAGCCGCTGTATTTCACTCGACCGGTCGAAAAGTTTCTGCTGTATTTCAAGATCGGCCTGGTCGGCGGATTGATCCTGGCCGCCCCCGTCATCTTCTGGCAGGTCTGGGGATTCGTGGCGCCCGGATTGCGCCGCAACGAGCGCCGGTTTGCCGTCGGCTTCGTGGCCTCGGCCTGCCTGCTGTTCATCCTGGGTATTTTCTTTGCCTTCTTCGCCCTGCCGATTGCCCTGCGCTTCTTGATCGGCTTCGGGACCAGCGACATCAAGTACCTGCCGCTAGCCACCAGCTACATCAACTTCGCCCTGCTGCTGATTGCAATCTTCGGCATCACGTTCGAGCTGCCCCTGGCAATGACGATGCTCGGCCTGGTGGGTATCGTCACCCCCGCCTTCCTCAACCGCAACCGCTTCAAGTTCTGGCTGGGGATCTTCGTCGGCGCGAACTTCGTGACGCCGGGTGCCGACCCCTTCACGCCGTTGTTGCTGACGGTGCCGCTCATCCTGTTATTTGAGGCCAGCATTCAGGTCATCCGCGCTCTGCGAAGATAGACGGCGTTGGCCCAGACGCGACCTGACGGCCGGAAACCGGACCAGATCCGGCCGGTGAAGATCGAAACCGCCGTCAACCTCTATGCCGAGGGTTCGGCCCTGATCAACATGGGCGACACCCGGGTGCTGTGCACCGCGAGCTGGGACGACAAACCGCCGCCGCACAAGAAGGGTACCGGCGAAGGCTGGGTGACCGCCGAGTACTCGATGCTGCCGCGGGCAACCCAGACCCGCACCGCCCGCGAGGCGCGCACCGGTCGGATCGACGGTCGCACCCAGGAAATCCAACGGCTGATCGGTCGCGCGCTTCGCGCCGCCATCGACATGCCACTGATGGGGGAGCGCACGATCATGGTCGACTGCGATGTGCTGCAGGCCGACGGCGGAACGCGCACCGCCTCGATCACGGGTGGGTTCGTGGCGCTGCACCTCGCCCTGCAGAAGGCAGTCGAGCGCAACCTGCTGCGGGTGCTGCCCATCAAGCATTTCGTTTCGGCGGTCAGCGTCGGCATCGTGCAGGGACAGCCCCGCCTGGATCTGAACTACCTCGAGGATTTCGCCGCTCAGACCGACATGAACTGCGTGCTGGCGGAGGATGGACGGTTCATCGAGATCCAGGGAACGGCCGAGCAGGAACCGTTCAAGCCGGAAGAGATGGAGGAGATGCTCAAGCTGGCCGTCAAGGGCGCCAGCGAGCTGGTCGAGGCGCAGAAGAAGGCGCTGAAGCTTCACTGAACCGCCTGCTGCTCGCCACGACGAACGAGGGCAAGCTCCGCGAGATCCGGTCCATCCTCGCCGACCTGCCAATGGACCTCGTGACGCCAAAAGAGATCGGGATCCGGTTCGAGGTTTCCGAGGATGGCGCGACCTATCGGGAGAACGCGAAAAAGAAGGCCGAGGCCGGCAGGCTGCTGAGCGGGCTGCCAACCCTGGCCGACGACTCGGGGCTGGAGGTGCCGCTGCTCGGCGGCCGGCCCGGCGTCGAGTCCGCGTACTTCGCCGGCCCAAAGCACTACGGCGACAGTCCGGCATTGGTTCGCGCCCTGCTGGCCGCCCTGGGCACGGCAGCCGGCAGCTCGCCGCCGGCGACCTTTCGGTGTGTCGCCATCCTCGCCCTGCCGGACGGTCGGACCTTTGAGGGCGAGGGTGTTCTCACGGGCACCATCGCGGCGGAGCCACGCGGCGCGCATGGCTTCGGCTTCGACCCGGTATTCCAGCTGGCCGACGGACGCCGGCTCGCCGAGTTGGTCACCGAGGAGAAGAACCTGTTGAGCCACCGGGCCCGGGCGCTCAACGCGCTCGAGGTGCATGGCGCCTTCGACGCCGCGCTCGGCGGCTGACATGCTCCGCGCGTCGTTTCTTTATCTCTCGCACCGCCGCGGACTCCAGCGGTTTGTCACCCGACAGCGGCTGACCGCGTCGCTCGCCTACCGCTTCGTGGCCGGCGACCTCCTGGAGGACGCGGTTCGCGCGGTCACCGACCTGAATCGTCGTGGCTGGTCGGCAAGCCTCGACCATCTCGGCGAGAACGTGAGCGAGGAGAAGGCGGCTCGCTCCGCGGCGGACGACTACCTGGCGGCGTTCGAACGGATCGCGACCGACCGGCTGAACGCCAACGTCTCGGTCAAGCTGACCCAGCTGGGCCTCGATATCTCATCCGACCTGTGCCGGGAGCTGCTGACCCGAATCGTCCAGCGAGCTCAACAGCTGAACAATTTCGTCCGGATCGACATGGAAAGCGCCGCCTACACGCAGCGCACGCTGGACCTGGTGCTCGCCCTGCACCGGGAATATCCGAATTGTGGGGTGGTCTTGCAAAGCTATCTCTATCGGACGATGGATGACATCGAGCGCACCAATGCCGACCGAGTCCGGGTCCGGCTGGTCAAAGGTGCTTACGACGAACCGGCCTCGGTCGCCTTTCCCAAGAAGGCCGACGTTGACGCCAAGTTCGAGCTCGAGATGCAGCAACTCCTCCTCAACGGCACCGACCCGGCGATCGCAACCCATGACGACCGGCTGATCGATGCGACCAAACGATTCGCTCGCGGACACGAAATCGGACCCGACCGCTTCGAGTTCCAGATGCTGTATGGCATCCGGCGCGACCTGCAGGACCAGCTGCTGCGCGAAGGCTATCGCGTTCGGGTTTACGTGCCCTACGGGACCGAGTGGTATCCGTACTTGATGCGGCGGCTGGCGGAGCGCCCGGCCAACCTACTCTTTATCGTGCGCAGCCTGATCCGGGAGCGGCGGGCCGCCTGACCCTGGCCCCTCGGGCTCCCCCGAGCGTGCGGTGAACTCGACCTTTGCCTGGGGCGGCGGCGGGACCCGGTGACCGAAGATGCCGCCGAACCACATCAGGAAACCAAACGCGAGCCCGCGAAATTCGCTCTTGCGCCAGCCGTCGGTATATCGATAGCGCTCGAACCAGCGGAAGCCGAGCAGCGCTGCCACGCTGATGGCGACGATGATGATGAGGACCGGGAGCATGACGCAACCTCAATGGTGATGTCGGGGCGGCGGGATTCGAACCCGCGGCCTCCTGCTCCCAAAGCAGGCGCGCTAACCGGGCTGCGCTACGCCCCGCGTGCTGGATTGTACGTTGCCGGCGATCGCCGGAGCGAGCGTCATGAAGATGCGAAAGAGCCGCTCATACTGCGCGGACCGTCCGGGATCAGGTTCGATCATCTCACCCGGGTGGACGGTGTGCCGGGCCGCGTCGGCGACACTGACCCACCAGCCGCACGCCACCCCGGCGAGCAGCGCCGCTCCCATGGCCGGGCTGGCCGTCGCGGCCATGGAAACCACCGGCACGCCGAGGATGTCGCCCTGCAACTCGCGCCACAAACGGGCGACCCCACGGCCACCATGAGCTCGAACCTCGCGGACCCCGATGCCAAGCTCGCGCAGGCGATCGAGGCCGTCCCGGAGTCTGAAGATGACGCCTTCCATCACGGCGCGGGTGAGGTCGGCCCGGGTGTGATGGGCGCGTAAGCCGACGAACGCGCCGCGCCCGCCGGCGCTGTCGGACGTGATGGAACGGGTATCGAAATGCGGAAGGAAGAACAACCCATGCGATCCCACGGGCGCGGATGCCGCCAGCTTGTAGAGATCCCGATGGGTCAGGTGCCCGCCCAGGACGCCACCCCACCAGTGCATTGCCGCCCCGGCGGCTGGCGTGCGGGCTCGCAGCCGATAGCGCTGCGGCAGGGCATGACACCCGGCGCCGAGCCGGCCGGTCGGATCGATGATGACGTTGTCGGCTGGCGCGAAGAGCACGGTGTCCCGCCGGATCGACGAGCCGATGAGCCCGCTCTCGACGATGCCGCAGCCAACGGCGGCCGCGGCCTCGTCACTGGCGCCGGCGGCGATGGGAAGGCGCGCCGGCAGCCCGAGTTCACCGGCAACGGCGGGGCGCAGGCCACCCGAAATCGCCGGGCTCTCCTGGATATCCGGCAGCCAGGCGCGCGGAATCTCGAGCGCATCGAGGATTTCGCCCGCCCAGGTTCGCCGCCGGAGGTCGAGCAGCATCGTACTGGAGGCCTCGGTGACATCGGTCACCGCCTCGCCGGTCAGCATCAGCCTGACGTAATCCTTCGGCGCCAGCACGCGGCGGGTGTGATGGAACTGCACAGGTTCCACATCGCGCAGCCAGAGCAGCTGCGCCGCCAGGCAGCCGGACGCCACGGGATTCCCGGTGATCTCGAGGAGGCGGTCGCGACCGATGCGTTGCGCGACCTTGTCCGTCTGCGGTAGGGCGCGCTGGTCGCCGCCCACGATGGCGGGCCGCACAACCATCCCCCCGGCGTCCATAAAAACGCAGCCAGCCGTCTGGCCGGTCAAGCCAATCCCGACAACCTGGCCGCCGCCGGCGGTGCTGCCCACCTCGACAAGCACTCGTTGCGCCGCGCGCCACCAGTCGGCAGGGTCCCGCTCGAACCGGCCGGAACGCGTGCCGTCCCCGGGGTATGCGGCAGAGGCCGACGCGCGGACGGCGCCCGTCTCATCGATGGCGACCGCGGCCGCCCTCGTCGTCCCGATGTCGAGCCCGACCAGCACTATCCCGCGGAGGTTGGAGGGACCGCCAGCTGTTCCGACCAGTGATAACCGCCATCGGTGGTGGCGTCGATCACGTAGTCGCCGCCCCCATTTCGCGTCAGGACCCAGCCCGTCGTCACGCTGGTAAAGGCTGCCGCGAAGGTCTCAGAGGCGTTCTGGATCGCGCCTGTCCGCCGGAGTGAGGCCCCGCCAGCGCTGGCAATGACGCATTGCGCGACGTTGGTGGCCGGGCCGTCCCCGACGAAGACGGCGTCGCCTGGATCGACCGCGCTGAAGCTCGGGGGATAGCTGTCCGGGCCTGGCGGGACGCCGGCTTGATGCATGGTCATCGGTTCATTCAGGACGGCACGCCAGCTCGAGCCGTTCGCTGTCGCATAGGCGATGTAGGGACTGTGGCTCATGGCGGCGCCGCCTCCCAGAAAGAGTACCCAGAGGGCCTGTGACCCAGCGCATTGGATCAGGGTGGTTGCGCCGAGGTCGGCTGCCGGCTGGTCGGGCCGTTGCAGGGCCAAACTCCAGCTCTGCCCCTGGGCGATGTTCTGATAGCGATAAACCCCGTCGCGCTGCGTGCCAACCCAGCCCTGCACCGAATCGCTGAAGCATACGGTTTGAGGGTTGGACGGCCCGTCGAGCGGGCTCCACGTGACACCGCCATCCCGCGTCGTCACCAGCGTCGCGCCCTCCTTGGGCACCAGCCATCCATGGACCGACTGGGGGTCGGTGCCTCCAGCGATTCCCCATCCCTGGGTGGGGCTCACGAAATGAACCGAGCGGATCGGCTTGTCAGGCTCGCCAAGCTGGTGCCAGGACCGCCCGCCGTCGCTGGTTCCGAGCAAGCTTCGGGTAGCCACCGCCCAGCCCGTCGTGACGCTGATGAAGTCGACGCCGACGAATTCCTCAGTTGAGGCAAACTGCTTCGTCCAGTGCGCCCCATCGGTGGTGGCAAAGATGGCGTGGGATCCGACTGCCCAGCCGACGCGCGGACCGACCATCTGGATCGCGGCGAGGGCGGGCGTAAAGACGGGATCCAGGCTCGACGGCGTGGGCGTCGGGCTTGCCGCCGCGGACGGAGAGGCTGTGGCTGCCGGCGGATCGCCGGCCCCCGGCGACGTTGAGGGGTTCGGGCTGGACGCCGGCGAGATGGCCCCCGTCGAGCCGCAGCCTGCCAGCAGGACGGTCAGGGTGGCCGCCCACAGAAGGGCTAACCGGCGGGGCATAGTCCTGCAACGCGGAAGCCGCAATTCTCGTGCGGTCCGCGGGCGTGCTATGATGCGCTCAAGGCATATGACGTACGCTCAGAGCGGAATCGCGAAATCGGTTCGGGCCGCCCTTGGCGCCCTTCTCCGGCAGCGGCGCGACGAGGCCGAGCGATCCCTGGTCGAGGTCGCCGTGTCGGCGGGGCTGTCGGCGGCCTACCTCTCGGAAGTCGAGCGGGGCCTCAAGGACATCTCGACCGAGAAGCTGATCGCGCTTTCAACCGCCCTGGAGCTCTCGGTCGCCGACCTGTATCTCAACCTGGCTCGGCAATTGGGCAGTCGCGAGGCGATGCAGCAGCAACGCAGCTGGCCGGACGACCCGCGCATGCAGTTGCGCATCGCCACTGCTAACCTGCGTCCGCACGCGCTCCGGAGTGTCGCCGACTTCAGCGTGTATCTCGCCGCAACCCAGGCGACACCGCCGCGGCGGCGCATCGGATTCATGGTCGACCGCTAAGGAGGACAATTCAATGGCACTCATCCCCAGCGTCATCGAGACCACGGCCCGCGGCGAGCGGGCCTACGATATCTACTCGAGGCTGCTGCGCGACCGAATCATCTTCGTCGGCAGCCAGATCGATGACGATATCGCGAATCTCGTCATCGCCCAGCTGCTCTTCCTCGACAGCGAGGACCCGGACAAGGAGATCAGCATCTACATCAACAGCCCTGGCGGCTCGCTCTCGGCCGGGCTGGCGATCTACGACACGATGCGCTATGTCCATCCGCCGGTGAGCACGTTGTGCACCGGGATGGCCGCCAGCGCCGCCTCGCTGATCCTGGCGGGCGGCACGACCGGCAAGCGCTTCTCGCTGCCCCATTGCCAAATAGTCTTGCATCAGCCAAGCGGTGGCATCCAGGGGGCGCAAGCGACCGACATCGAAATCCACGCCCGGGAGATCCTGCGCCTGCGAGAGATCGTAATCGGCATCTACGCCCAGCACACCGGCCGGCCCAAGGAGCAGATCGAGCGCGACATCGAACGCGACTTCTTCATGACGCCGCAGCAGGCCAAAGAGTATGGGCTGGTCGACGCCATCATCGAGCCATCGGTCAAGGCGCTGTCGGCCGCCTCCTCACCGAACGGACACGCTTCCAACACCAAGTAGTTCGGTGACGAGCCGGCTGATCCGGGTTGCCGTGTTGAAATCGTTGCTGAGCCGGTTCTTGGTCAGGCCAAAGGCGATCCCGGTCGACGTGTCGCCGCAGGCAAAGCTTCCTCCAGCGCCGCCAACGCCGAAGGCCGCTGGCGTCTCCTGGGGAGTGGATCCCAAAAGGCCGATGGAGTAGCCGAGCCCCCATGTCGTCGGCATGCCGAAGACCTGGTCCACGCCGCTCATGGACACCGATGTGGCTTCGCGCAGCCGTGCCGGTGAGATGAGGCGCACGCCGTCGAGCTGACCGAGCAACGCGGCATACATCCGAGCAATCGCCCGCGCGGACGTCTTGCCGCCGGCTGGGATGTCGGCGGCGAGGATGTCGGATCGATTCCCGAGCGTGGCCGTCGGCATCAAGGTCATCGGCGCGGCTTTGAACATCGGCGAGTCGGGCGGCATGGACGCCATCGCCGCGGCCATCTGCGGATCCGGGGGCGCGTCTTCCAGGCGAGCGAGCCGGGGTTGCTCGGATAGTGGCATGCCGAAGTAGAGCTCATCGGCAATCCCCAGAGGACCGGCCAGCTCCTCACGCAGGACGTCCGAGATCCGTTTGCCGGTAGCGCGCCGGACGACCTCGCCCACGATGTAACCGAAGGTATAGGCGTGATAACCGATCTTCGTGCCTGGTGCCCACCACAGTTCCTCCGCGGCGATCGCGGCGCACATCTTGTCCCAGTCGCAGAGATCCTCCAGCGTGGTCGTCAGCGGAATCTGCGGCACGCCGGCCGAATGGTTGAGGACCTGGCGGATAGTTACCCCCGCTTTCCCGCGAGCGCCGAACTCGGGCCAGAGCTTGGCGACCGGCGTGTCATATTCGAAGAGCCCGCGCTCAGCGAGGATGTGGGCAATGGTCGCGGCCGCGCCTTTGACGATGGAGTAGTTGTAAAAGGGCGTCTCGGGCACAACCCGGCGGCCCGTGGCGGGGTCGGCGACGCCCGCGACAGCGTCCACCACCTGCTCGCCCCGGTGGTACACGGCGACCTGAATTCCGCGTTCGGCCCCGGAATCCACCAACTCGTCGATCGCTTCCTGAATGCGTCGCTGGACTTCGCTCATGGTCCCTCCTTTGCTTGACGATAGCGTAGACCCGCCGCTCCATCGGAAATCATCGGTCAAGCCGGCCCGGCCTGGAACGGGGCGGCGTTCGAAAGACGTCAGCTACGATGGCGCCCAGTGTCAGCTGCAGCGTGGTGGCGCGACGGCGTCATCTACCAGGTCTATCCGCGTTCGTTCCAGGACTCGAACGGCGATGGCATCGGCGACCTCCCGGGTGTCATCCGCCGGCTCGATTATTTCCAATGGCTTGGCGTCGATGCCGTCTGGCTGAGCCCGATCACGGTCTCGCCGGACGCCGACTTCGGCTACGACGTTGCCGACTACTGCAATGTCCAACCGGCGTTCGGCACGCTCGCCGACATCGACCGCCTGGTTCGCGAGGCGGACCAGCGCGGTATCAAAGTCGTGCTCGACATCGTTCCCAACCACACCAGCGATCGCCATCCCTGGTTTATCGAGGCCCGCTCTGGACGCGCCGCCCGGCATCGGGATTGGTATGTCTGGGCCGACCCAAAGGCCGACGGAGGATATCCGAACAACTGGCTCAGCCCCTTTGGTGGGCCGACCTGGACGCTCGACGAACGGAGCGGCCAGTACTATCTCCACAATTTCTTGCCCCAGCAGCCGGACCTCAACTGGTGGAATCCCGAAGTCAAAGATGCCTTCGATGCGATCTATCGGTTCTGGTTCGACCGCGGCATCGCCGGGTTTCGAATCGACGTCGCCCACGGCATCGTCAAGGATCTGCATCTACGGGACAACCCGGTCGCGACCGATGAGGATCCCCCGCATGTGCGGGCGCACGGCCAGCGGAACATCTACAACATGGAACGACCGGAGGTCCACGACGTGCTCCGCCATTGGCGCACGCTGGCCGATGGCTACGACCCGCGACGGATCCTGCTCGGCGAGACCTACGTGCTCGATGTGCGTACGATGGGCCGCTTCTACGGCGCCGGCGACGAGCTCCACCTGGCCTTCAACTTCACCTACGTGCACGCGCCGTTCAAGGCCTCGGTGCTCGCCGAGGTGGTGGCCGAGAGCGAGCTCGTCATCCCCGACGTCGGCTGGCCCGTCTGGACGGTCTCGAATCACGACGTCTCCCGGGTCATGTCGCGCTGGTGTCAGGGCGATGAGCGCAAGCTGCGAACGGCCCTGCTCAGCCTGCTGGCCCTGAGGGGAACGCCGGTGCTCTACTACGGCGATGAAATCGGAATGCCGGACAACCTCGTCCGGCAGGAGGACCTGCAGGACCCGCTGGGCAAGCGCCACTGGCCCGCGCCCCGCGGCCGTGACCCCGAACGCACCCCAATGCAGTGGCGCAATGTGAACGGCGGCGGGTTCACGAATGCCGGCCTCAAGCCCTGGCTCCCGATCGGCGATACGGCTCGCAACGTCGAGGACCAGCAAGCCGATCCCGGCTCGACCCTTAACTTTGTCCGGGACCTGATCGCGCTGCGGCGGGCATCGCCTGACCTGCAGTCCAGCCAGTATCGTCAGCTGAAATCGCCCCCCAACGCCTGGGCGTGGCAACGCGGGGCTGCCACCGTGGCTGCGGTCAACCTATCGGGACGCCGGCTTCGTATCCCGGAGGTTGCCGGTCGCATCCTGATCTCGACCACGCGCTCGCGCGCTGGTGAGCGCCTCGCCGATGGTCTTACCCTCGGTGCCTGGGAGGGGGCCATATGTTTCTCGGCATCGACCTCGGCACCAGTTCGCTAAAGGCGCTCGTCCTCGACGTCGACGGGACGATCGTGGGCACCGCCTCGGCGTCCTATTCGATGTCGGCCCCGCAGCCTGGATGGTCGGAGGCCGAGCCCGAGGACTGGTGGACGGCGGCGGCTCCTGCCGTGAGGCAAGCGGCCGGCGAGCACGCCGCGGCGATCGCGGCCGTCGGCCTTTCCGGACAGATGCACGGCGTGGTCCTCAGTGATGATGCCGGCAACGCGCTGCGCCCGGCGATCCTCTGGCCCGACGGGCGGACACGCCTCCAGCTCGAGGCGTACCGCGAGCTGAGCGAGGAGCTGCGGCGGAAGCTGGCGAACCCGCTGGCAACGGGGATGGCGGGCCCCACCCTCCTGTGGTTACGCGACCACGAGCGGCCGCATTACCGGCATGCCCAGTGGGCGCTGCAGCCCAAAGACTGGCTCCGACTGCGCCTCATCCACGAAGCGGCAACCGAACCCAGCGATGCCTCCGGCACGCTCCTCTACGACATGACCACTGACTATTGGGCGAAGGACGTCCTCAGTGAGCTCGATCTCCGCCTCGACTTCCTGGCCCCCATCCGAGAGTCGGTCGAAATCTGCGGCGTGCTCGCTCCCGCGGCCGCCGCCCACCTTGGAGTGCGCCCCAACCTCCCGGTGGTCGGGGGCGCCGCCGACACCGCCGCGGCGGCGATCGCGGGTGGGCTGCTCGACCCCGGACCGATCCAGCTCACCATCGGCACGGGAGCGCAGCTGGTAGCGCCGCGCGACCGGCTGGCGGTCGATCCGACCGCCCGCACCCATATCTACCGGGCGGCCGCCCCCGATCGCTGGTACGCGATGGCGGCGATGCAGAACGCGGGCCTGGCCCTGGAGTGGGTCCGCACCACGCTGGTGGCCTCCTGGGATGAGGTGTATGCGGAGGCCTTCGCCGTCCCGCCCGGGGCGCAGGGGCTGATTTTCCTGCCGTACCTCACCGGCGAGCGAACCCCGCATTTCGACCCAGCCGCGAAAGGCGCCTGGATCGGGCTGGGCCTGAGCCACGGTCGCGGCCACCTGCTTCGGGCCGCTCTTGAAGGGGTTGCCTTTGCCGTGCGGCAGGGCCTCGAGGCGTTACCCGTCGCCGGCGTTCGCCGCGACGAACTGCGCTTGGCCGGCGGTGGATCCCTGGATCCTCGCTGGCGGCAGCTGCTGGCCGACGTGCTGGAGCGGCCGCTGCTGGCGACGCCGGTGACCGAAGCGTCCGCGCTCGGGGCCGCGCTCCTCGCCGGCGTGGGCTTTGGCGCCTGGCCGGACGCGCAGCGGGTGGCCGCGATGGCAGCCCCAGCGCAGCTGGTCGCGACCCCCGGTCGGGATGCGGAAGCCTATCGCGAGCCATACCTTCGATACCGCCAGCTGTATCAGCCGATCGCGGCGGCGCTGGCCTAGCGAACGCAAGGTCGCCAGGTTGATTCGAGATGGGCAATAAGATGGAGCCATGCAGCTCGCCAGGGTGAATGTGGACGCCACCGCCCGGTTGCGGCTGGCGTTCATTCTGACGGCGATCGTGCTGGTGGTCGAGGTGGTCGGCGGACTCTGGGCGCACAGCCTCGCGCTCCTCAGCGATGCCGGCCACGTGGTGACCGACCTGCTGGTGCTCGCGCTCTCGACCTTCGCCCTTGGCCAGGTGCAGCGGCCGGCGAGCCCGCGGCGGAGCTTCGGCTATCAGCGCGTCGGCATCCTGGTGGCTTTGCTCAACGCGGTGCTGCTCGGCGCCATCGTGGTCGGGATCGTTGTCGAAGCCGTGCACCGGTTGCAGCATCCGTCGGCCGTCCGCGGCGGAGTGATGGCGGCGGCGGCCGTGCTGGGCCTGGGCATCTCGCTGCTGATCGCTCGTTCGCTCCAACCGATGGAGCGGGATCTGACGGTGCGAAGCGCGCTGATGCACATCTGGGGCGACGCCTGGGCGTCGGCGGGCATCATCGTGGCCGGGGTGCTGATCGCGCTCACCGGCTGGCTCGCCATCGACCCCTGGCTCAGCCTCGGCATTGCGGCCCTGATCGCCTGGAGTGCGTGGCGGGTGCTGGCCGCGGCCATCGACATCCTGCTCGAGTCGACACCGTCGGACCTCCGCACCGATGCCGTGGTCACGGCGGTGAAACGCGTTCCGGGAGTCCGCGACCTGCACGACCTGCACATCTGGTCCCTGGGCGCCCAGAGCCGAGCGATGAGTGCTCACCTGCTCATCGATGACCAGCGGGTGGCGCAGGCGCAGGACATCCTCGCGGAGGTTCGGGAAGTGCTGGCCCACGAGTTCGAGATCGAGCACACCACCATCCAGTTCGAGAGCCTGGTTTGCCGGCCGGGCGACGTGTTCTGCGTCCAGCCCGAGGGCCATCCGCATATCGACGACGCCCACGATCGGATGACACGCCGAGCCGCCGGTTGATGGGCCCGCTCACGCGGCGGGCTTGAGTGGCGCGGAGCGGCGCCGCGCGCTCTTCGTCGTCAACCCGGCGCTCCCCCGAACGGGTCGCGATTTCGGCCGCCGTCTGCTGGAGCTCGCCGGCGAGCTGGGTTGGGAGGCCATGGTCCTGGAGACAGCCGCCGGCCTCAACGTCGAGGCGATTGGCGCCGCCCTGGCCCGACGGGATTTCCAGCTGGTGCTGGCCGCGGGCGGCGATGGCACCGTGGCCGAGGTCATGGCCGCGGCGCACCAACGTGGGCTTCCGATGGGCATCGTGCCGCTGGGGACCGCCAACATCGTGGCCCGGGAGCTCAAGCTGCCGGCTGGGTGGCGGACGGCGACGCGACGGGCATTGGAGCGCTTTCCCTCAACCCGGCCGGTCGACCTGGTGCGGGTGAACGACGGCTATTCGGCCCTGGCCGCGGGCATCGGTTTTGACGCGACCGTGATGCGCTACACGCCTCGGATGCTCAAAGTCTGGCTGGGGCGTGCCGCCTACTTGCTGGCCGGAGCCTGGTGGCTGCCGCGCGCCCCGATGTTCGAGTGCACCATCCGCGCCGATGGCGTCGAAACCCAGCTGACCGCTGTGGTCGTGTTGGTGGTCAACGCCGGCATGCTGGGGGCGGCGCCCTTTCGGTTTGGTCCCAACATCGCGATCGACGACGGCTGGCTGGACGTCTGCGTCTACCGGCCGCGCACGACGCGCGAGAGGGCCGGCGTGCTGTGGAGAATTCTCCGCCAGCGAGCCGACGGAAGCAGCATGCTGCAGCGGAAGGCGCGGTCTGTTGAGATCAAGGCGCCCGACGTGCAATGGCACGAGGTGGACGGAGACGTCTACCGCGGCAACGTGCTGCGCGCGGAGATCGTGCCCGGCGGAGTCCGCGTCGTCGCGTGACCGTCGTCAACGCGCGCTTCCCCTGGGTGCTCTTCCTGCCGTTGGCCTCGATCACGGAGGCTGGCGGCGTCCTTCTCCTTCTCGCCGGCCGGGGCATCGGCTGGGCCGCCGTGCTGGCTCCGGCGATCGGTTTCCTCGCCATGCGCGGACCGGTACGCCCGCGGTTCGAGTTCATGGACGAGGGTGTGATCTTCCGTCGCTCCGGCAAGAGCCCGCTGCTTCCCTGGGACGAGATCGCCGCGGTCGGGCTGGTCAAAGCCGGCGGTCGAACCGTGCTCGCGTACCGATTGAAACCGGGCGTGGCCGTCATGAAGCGCCATCCCGGTGCCGGGTTTCTGCGGGCCAAGGGACTCGATTTTGACGGCGGCTATTTCGTCGACCAGATGACCGCCAGCCCCCAGGAGATCCTTCATCTGTTCGAGGCCCATCTCGAGCAGCCGTGACTCAGGCGGCGTGCACCGACCGTTCGCCGCGCAGCGCGGTCCGCACGGAGCGGACGGCAACCGGCGAGACCATCGGCGCGAGCTTGCGCAGGCTGAAGATCATTTCCGACCCCCCGACGTACTCGATGCTCTCGATCGCATAGCCCTTGCCCCGTAGATAGGCGGACAGGTTTGCGCGCCCGTAGCGGGTGATGTGCTCGTCGGCGTAGCCACCGGGCGACAGCCGGCCATAGAGCCACTCGAGCGCGCGCCAACGCCAGCGGTCGTAGTCGGGCGTTCCGAGGATCAGCCGGCCGCCGGTTTTCAGCACCCGGGTCAGCTCATCGAAGGGTTTTTCCTGGGCCGGGATGTGCTCGATCACTTCCGAGCAGACGACACAGTCGAAGGCGCCGTCGACGAAGGGCAGCTCAAAGATCGAGCCATGGACCAGCGGATTGCCGTAGCGGCGCGCATAGCGCAGCTTGTGCAGCTGGATGTCGAGCCCCACCATGCCCGGTACCGCGGGCAGGATCCGGCTCGAACCGCAACCGACATCGAGCACGCGCGTGAAGCCGGCCGCCAGCCGGGTGATGGTGGCGTAGCGGCGGCGTTGCCAGTAGCGCTGCAGCGGGATGATGCTGTCGTAGGCGCGCGCATCGTAGTCCGACGAGGCAATCGAGTTGCGCAGTCGCCACATCGCCGTGAAGGTCCGCAGATAGGAGAGAGCGAACTTGACGAGCCGGGCATGACTGCGACCGGCAACTCGGGCCCGGTAGCGGAATGGCACCTCGACCACCCGGTACCCGGCAGCAAGCGCGCGAATCAGGATTTCCTCCAGAACGTCGAAGTCGGTGGCGGTGAGCTTGAGCTCGCGCAAGACGGTCCGGCGGTAGAGCCGGAACCCACTCGAGAGATCGTTGACCGGCAGGGAGAGCCCGCGCCGAAACGTGATGTTCAGGATGCGGCTCAGCAGCCGCCGCCACGCGGGCATGTCCGCCGTGCCCCCGGGCACATAGCGCGAGGCGATCACCACGTCGCCCTGGAGTCGGGCCGCCCAGAGGTCGCCAAGGAATGCCGGGTCATGCGACCCGTCCGCATCGAGGGTCAGCACGTACTCACCGCGCGTCTGCTGGAAGCCGGCCCGGTATGCGCCGCCGAAACCGGGCAGCTTCTGGCTGACCAGCCGCGCGTCGTGCTTGCGGACGACCTCCTGGGTGCCGTCGGTCGAGCCGCCGTCGACCACGATGATCTCGTGGGTCGGCCCCAGAGCCGCGAGCGCGCTTCCGAGCACCGGCAGGATCCGTTCAAGGTTCGTGCCTTCGTTCAGGGCCGGGATCACGAGGCTGAGCGCGCAGCCGGGTAAGGCGACAGCATCGCCGCCGCTGGTCATGAATGAGGGGATGCCATCGATCAGCGGATAGCGGCTTCCGTGGCGGGCACAGCGCAGCTCGCGTCCAGCCTCATTGGTCGTCAGCGGCTCGTGGCATTTGGGGCAGACCAGGCCCTCGAGGCTGTGCATCGACTACGGGGATGAACGGAATCCGAGATCCGAGCTTGCTTCGGCCTGGCGGTGCCAGAGGGCGACGCCGCCGGTCAATTCGGGTGGCTGGCCGAGCAGGCCGGTGTAGAGCGCGATCACCGCATCCCGGTGGCTCATCGGACCGACGATGACGGCCGCGACGTGCCAGCGGTCGAGATCGGCGAGGAGAGCCTGGCGCCGTGCGTCATCAAGGTTCAGTCGATCGCCTTGCTCCAGCGCCGCCAGCGTCGTCTGGGTCGCCGACGCGGGTGGATCAGCCGAGTTCACGGCCGGGTGCGGCACGAACATGTAGCCCTCGGGCATCCGAAACCACATTCCGGAGAGCGCCTGCCAGAGCATGGCCTCGCCGTGACTGGCGCGGGCGTAGGGGGCGACCAGGGCGACGCTCCCCTCGGGCAGCTGCTTGACGGCGCCGGTGAAATACGCCGGCAGCGGCGGCGCCGTGCTCGGATAGGGCAGCACCGGGATGAGGGCGAGGATCGCCAGCGCGGACAGCGCCAGCGACACCGTCCGCGGCGCGCGATGGTCGAGGACACTGTCGACGAAGACCGCGACCAGGATGGCGGCGAACAGGAACCCCTGCAGCATCAGGCGGGCGGGCAGAATGTTGTCGATAACCGGCATCAAGAGGAGCGCGAGCGAGCCGAGGCCGGCGGTCGCCAGCAAGAAGCCCGCGGGAATCGTGCGCCGGAGGGGAATCAGCAGCAGGGCCAGGAGCGCCGCCGGCACCAGCGTGGTGCGACCGGCGATGTGGAGCGTGAAGCCGAGCGAGAGCGCGGCACACACGAGAAGAAGGCAGGTCACCAGCCGGACGGTTTCGGAGCGCCAGTTACGGTACGCCGTCCAGGCCAGTAACGCGATCAGCGGCGCGCCCAGGTAACTCCCCCATTCCCCGAGATTGCCGTGAAACCGCTGAGTCCAACCGACAAGCCAGGACGGTGCGAGCCACTGGATCCGGGTGGGGGCCAGGAAACTGAAGAGGTCGCTGACGTATTCGTTGCGCGGCTCGAGGACTCGATCGGGTCGCTGCGGACCGAGGAACTGGGTCCACAGCGGGTACGCGCCGAGCGCCAGGAAGATGGCGGCGGCCAGGGCGAGGGCGGGCACGGCGTGTCGGGTAGCCTCCCAGAGGGCGGCGCGGTCCCGGCGGTGCATCGCGGCCAGCAGTCCCAGACCGATGAGGGCGAGCAGGGCGGTGCTGGCCAGCACTTCCTCGCCGGTGACCAGCTGCGCGGCGGCCAGCACGCCGAGCGCCGTCCCCATCAGCCAGCGTGGCTGCCGGTGACGGATGAGCAGATCGTCGAGGGCAAGGAGGATGAGTGGCGGAATCGGAGCGACGACCACGTGCGGGTGGCCGAGGGCGTGGGCCATCATGGTCGGCGAGAATCCGTAGAGCAGTCCGCCGGCCGCCGCGGCCGGCAGCCGGCGCGCGTAGCGGCGGATCGCGATGAAGGCCGTCCAGGCCGAGGCGCCGA
>Ga0209805_1000613_pt1 | contig 21830 bp, 22 predicted proteins | sample GraSoiAngelo_148_FD_185905 | JGI IMG/M metagenome (GOLD analysis project Ga0209805, IMG submission 185905) | Grasslands soil microbial communities from the Angelo Coastal Reserve, California, USA - 14_1009_09_20cm (SPAdes) (version 2) | ecosystem: Environmental > Terrestrial > Soil > Grasslands ...
GGGCATCGTGATCTACTTCGCGTACGGCGTCAGCCACTCGAAGCTTGCTTCGAAAGAATAAATACGTCGAGTAGAGGCGTCGCGCTAAGACGTCGCGCGAAGGCGTCACGCAGGTGCGAGACGCAGTTGCGAGGCGCAGTTGCGCGACGCTGCCGCTCGACACGTGGATCCGACTCGAGGTGTGGCTGGTGATCGGCTCGCCATCTATTTCGGTTACAGCCGGAAGCACAGCGCGCTGCGGGGCTAGACGCTCTCCCCGGCGCCCGATAGCTTGCGCGCATGACGCGACGTGCGTCGGTGCGCATGACCTCGGTGTTCGGGGCTCTAGGAGTGGCCATCGCGGTGGCTTGCAAGGGCAGCACCGCCCCGCACCAGCCGGCTCTGTGTCCCTCGTACAGCGGCGGGCTGTCGCAAGGTGACAGCCTGTACGGTTTGTACCGTCTGGTGTCGTACTGTCTGGACACGCTCCCCGCTTTCACCCCGCCGGCCGAGTCGGGCCACGTCACCTTGACCCATGTAGGGGGTGTGGACTCGTTCGTCGCCGTCCTCGTGCCTCAGGGCCAGGCGCCGGAAACCATCCTGGGCACGTACACGCATCCCCTCCCGGACTCGATCCACGTGAGTGGCCACGTAAGGGTCTCCAACTTCGACGTTCCGGTGCAATTGCCCGGCAGGTTTCTGCTGCAGCAGAACATGCTCTCGGTAAGCGGGACCCTGGAAGTCACGGGGACAAGCCCGCACTTCGTATCGTTCGTCGGGTCGAGGTCCGCACCGTAGCGCGGCGTTGACGCCGTACCGTGACGCCGTTGTCGCGACGTCTCTTCGTGACGCTTTTTGCCTTATCTTGCCGTTCATGTCGCTCCTGCGACGGGATTTTTGGACCCGGCGGCGCGTGCTGTTGACGCTCGGCTATCTCCTCGTCCTCGTGCCGTGGTCGGTGGTTCGCGGGTCGCGCGAGACGGTGACCAACAGCGACGTCGGCGCCTTCTGGCTCGAGGGCCAGTATTTCCTGACGGGTCAACCGCTGTTCGACCTCCCCCCCGGGGTCCGCGGCCCCGCCTATCCGCCGTTCGCGGGGATGGTGTTCCAGCTGCTCGCGCTGCTGCCGCTCAAGGTGTCGGCGGTACTCCTGTGCGTCGTCAACGGACTCCTGATCCCCGTGGCCGTCGTCCTCACGAAGAGCATCTTCGATACGTTGCATCCCGAGAGAGACCGCGCCACGTGGCCGCTCGCGGTCGCGGTGGTTCTCTCGCTGCAGTTCTTCTTCAACAACATGAACCTCATCTCCGTCAACGAGATCATCCTGGTCCTCTGCTTGCTTGGCATCAGGGCGTACCTGGACGGCAGATACTGGCGCGCCGCGGCTGCGTTCGTCGCGGCCGCCGCGATCAAGCTGGTCCCCGCGACGTTCGTCGTGTGGCTGGTCGTGCGGGGGCGTCGCCGCGCCGCCCTGGCCGTGGTGCCCGCGGTGGCCGGGGCGTTCTTGCTACCGCTCGCGTTCCGCGGCCCCCGCACGGGACTCACGGATCTGGCGGAATACCACACGAAGGTGCTGAGTCAGTTCGAGCGCGGGCACGTCATCACCGGCCGCACCAACCAGAACCTCGGAGGGCTGGTGTATCGTCTCACGCTCCCGCCCTCCGACCAGCCCAACCCCGGCTACGGGCCGCTCGTACCCGTGTCGGAGCAGACCGCGGCGGCGATCTACCGGGCCGCCGCGGCCCTCGTGCTGCTCGCATTCCTCGCGAACCTCATCGTCCTGCGCCTGCGGGACGCTCCGCTCAGCGCCTTCGAGCTGGCGAGCGTGTTTCTGGCGGGCCACCTGTTGTCCGGCATCACCTGGAAGGCGCATCTGGTGACGTTGCTCTTCACGTTCTATGCCTTCTTCTCGATCCGGGTGGCGGAGTTGCCGCGGCGGCTACGCGCGTTCGTATACGTGCTGTTCGCGCTGATCGTCGTGAGCGGCGGCACGGGACGTGATCTGGTCGGTCGAAGGGTCCAGTACGGGATCGACGGCTACGGCATTATCGTCTGGACGATGCTGCTCTTGTTGGCGGGCTGCGTCGTCTTCTCGCAGCGCAGGGTACCCGAGCCGCGGCCGGCGGTGGCGTAGACCGTTACGTCTTTCCGCGACGCCTTCCCGCGACGCCTCCTGCTTATCTTGATGCCATGACCACGAATGGAGTGTCGATCCCTCCCGAGCGCGCTCGGGCCGCGCAGGACGTGGCCGCCGTGCTCGCGCCCGGGCGGCGCGTCGCCCTCACCACGCACGTGAACGCCGATGGTGACGGCGTGGGGAGCGAAGTGGCGCTGTGGCACCTGCTCACCGCGCGGGGGCTCCGGGCGGCGATCGCCAACCCCACGCCCATCCCGGAGCGGTTCCATTTCCTGGTGCCCGACGGCGCGGATCACTCCGAGCGCGCCACGCGCGAAATCGAGTCCGCCGACGTCGTCGTGGTGCTCGACATCTCGGACGTGAGCCGGCTGGGAGATCTCGCGCGCGCCATCACTCATTCCCACACCGTCGCGTGCATCGATCACCACGTCAGCGGCGGCTCGCTCCCGGGCGGGCCGCGGTTGGTCGCGCCGGACGCCGCCGCCACGGCCGAGCTGGTGTTCGACTTCGCGAGCGCGCTCGAGTGGCCGCTCTCGCCCGACGCCGCGCGGGCCCTGTACGTGGGCATCCTCACCGACACGGGCGCCTTCCGGTTCGCCAATACCACGCCCCGCGCCCTCCGGGTCGCGGGCGCGCTGCTCGAGCGCGGCGTGGAGCCCGAGTCGATCTATGCGTCGGTGTATGCGAGCGCCCCCGAGGGACGCGTGCGCCTGATGACGGAAGTGTTGGAGACCCTGGTGGTGGAGCCCGAGCACGGCCTCGCGTGGGTCACCGTCCCCCCGGACGCACTGCAACGCCATAGCGCCACGGCCGACGATCTCGACGGCATCGTCGAGTACCCCCGCTCCATCGCCGGCGTACGGCTCGCGCTCCTGTTCCGCCAGCTGGCAAGCGGCAACGTCAAGGTGAGCTTTCGCTCGGTCGGCGACGTGGATGTGGCGGAGCTGGCGTGCCGCTTCGGGGGTGGCGGGCACCGTAAGGCGGCGGGCGCCTCGCTCGAGGGGACGCTGGCGGAGGTGCAGGGGCGCGTCCTCGCGGCAGCCCGTGAATATCTGAACGGGCGCTAGCGCGCACCCCGGTGGAAGCACTGTCGACCGGTCGGCGCCGGCTGATCGGCATGTTCGGCACTCGCCTGGCGATTCTCCTCCTGGGTGCCGTCGCCGTAACAATTGTCGGAACGGTTCCCGCACCGACCGCCGAGGCACTGTGGCGTGTGTCGTCGAACGAGCTCGTGAATCTCCAGGCGCGCTGGGACACCGACTTTTATCACCAAATCGCGACCGGGGGCTACCGCTGGGACCCGTCCGCGTTTCTTCACCAGAACGTGGTCTTCTTCCCGTTGTATCCGCTGTTGATGCGCTGGGGCGGAGCGCTGCTGGGGGGCCATCCGCTGCTCGCCGGAACCGTCATTTCGCTTGCGGCATTCGCCGGCGCGATCTCCCTCTTGTATCGTCTGGCGGCGCTCGAGTTGGGTGAGGAGAAGGCGTGGCCGGTGATCCTGCTCGTTTCAACGTACCCGTACGCGTTGTTCTATTCTGTCGTCTATACCGAGTCCTTGTTCCTGTTGCTCACGGTCGGCGCGTTCTACGCCATGCGACGGCGATACTTGGTGCTCGCGGCGCTGGCAGGCCTCGCGGCGGGGCTCACCCGTCCGAACGGGTTCTGGCTCGCGCTGCCATTGTTGTGGATGGCGACGAGGGAGGGACGGGGGCGGGACGTCCCGGCCATCATCGTGGCACTGGCGCCGCTCGCCGGAGTCGCGATCTTCTCGGCGTATCTCTACGTGCGGTTCAGCGACGCCCTGGCGTGGATGCACGGCCAAGCCGCGTGGGGAATGCCGTTGCTGGGCCGCGGTCCGGCGCCCGACCCGTTGCGAACCGCCGAGGACCTCCGGCTGAAGGTCAGCGAAGTGATGGTCTATGCCGGCGACATCGCGGCGTTTTTCCTGGCAGCCGCGTCGATAATGCCGGTCGCCCGACGCGTCGGCGTCGCGTACGGAATCTGGATCGCCGTGAACATCTTCCCGCCCGTGGCGGCCCACCTCTTCATCTCGCTGGGACGGTTCACGTCCGTCCTGTTCCCGCTGTTCTTTTGGCTCGCGTTGGTCGTGCCGCGACAGCGTGTGGCGCACTTGGCCGGCGCGTTCGCGGTCTGCCAGGCGATTCTGGCAGTGTGCTTCTTCTTGTGGCGACCCGTCGTCTGACCCTTTTCTTCCCAGGTGCCCCATGAAGCGCGTTCTCCTGGCTCTGGCGGTGGTCGTGGTCGTGCTCGCGGCGGTCACGCTCGCGCGCACCAGGGGCTTCCGCTCGCGCCAGCCCCAGGTGGCCGCGGTCGCCGCCGAGCCGCTCGACACCGTGGCCCTCGCGCGCCGGCTCGCCGGCGCCCTGCGCTTCAAGACGATCTCGTTCCAGGACTCCAGTCAGTTCGATGCGCGGGAGTTCGCGGGATTGCATCGCTACCTGCGGGACTCCTTCCCGAAGCTCCACGCCGCGCTCAAGCTCGAGAAGGTGAACGGCTACGGCCTGCTGTATGAATGGACGGGCTCCGACCCGGGGCTCGCCCCGCTCGTCCTGCTCGCGCACCAGGATGTCGTTCCGATCGAGCCCGGGACGGAAGGCCGCTGGACCGAGCCGCCGTTCGAGGGACGGATTGCGGACGGCTATGTGTGGGGGCGCGGCGCGCTCGACGACAAGGGCAGCCTGGTGGGGATCCTCGAGGCGGTGGAGCACCTCGTCGCCGCGGGCGCCAAGCCCCGACGCACGGTGTACCTCGGGTTCGGGTACGACGAGGAGGTGGGCGGCCGCCGCGGTGCCGCGCGCATCGCGGACCTGCTGGCGACGCGCAACGTGCACCCCGAATTCGTGCTGGACGAAGGGGGCGCGCTCGCCACCGGCCTGATCGCGGGCGTGGCCGCGCCCGTGGCGCTCATCGGGATCGCGGAAAAGGGATACGTGACCGTGGAGCTGACGGCGCAGGCCGAGGGAGGGCACTCCTCGATGCCGCCCGAGGCGACGGCGGTCGGCATCCTCGCCGCGGGGCTCACGCGGCTCGAAGCGCGGCAAATGCCGCGGGCCATCCGCGGCCCCACGGCCGCAATGTTCGACTACCTCGGGCCCGAGATGTCGTTCGCGCCGCGGCTGGTGATGGCGAACCGCTGGCTGCTGGGGGGCATCCTCACCTCCCGGTTCGGCAAGACGCCCCAGGGCAACGCGCTGCTCCGGACCACGACCGCTCCTACAGTGCTCCAGGCTGGGGTGAAGGAGAACGTGCTGCCGTCCACCGCCCGCGCGCTCGTCAACTTCCGGATTCTCCCTGGAGACAGCGTCGCGAGCGTGCTCGAGCACGTGCGCGGCGCCGTTGACGACCCGCGGATCGGCGTGCGTGCGTTGGAAGCGACCTTCAGCAACCCGTCGCCCGTCACGCCGGTCGAGGCCGAGCCGTTTCAGCTGCTGGCGCGGACCATCCGCCAGGTGGTCCCCGGCACGGTGGTGACGCCGTGGCTCGTGGTCGGGGCGACCGACTCGCGCCACTACGCCCGCCTCACGCCCAACGTGTTGCGTTTCGTCGGGGCGACCATCGGGAAGGACGATCTGCGCCGGGTGCACGGCACCGACGAGCGGGTGGGCGTGCGGGCCTACGCGGACGCGGTGCGTATCTACATCCAGCTGCTCAAGAACGCAGCGGTGGAGGCGCCTCAGCCGTAGTGTCTCAGTGACACCGACGACCCGACCTCAGGGAGGAGCTATGAGAGAGTATTCATTTCTACTGACGGCCCTGCTGGCGCTCGGCGCGACCGCCGCGCAAGCACAGACCCCGATGCGCAGCGGGGCGGGGGGGCCCGGCCGGCGCATGGAGCTGCTCTTCAAGGACATCACGCTCAGCCCGGCGCAGCAGGCGAAGGTCGACTCCATCCAGGCGCACTATCGAAACGAGCGGCCGTCCTTCACGCCCGGCACGCCTCCCGATTCGGCGACGCGTGACAAAATCCGCGCCTTGTTCCAACGCGAGCGGGACGACATGCGCGCCGTCCTGACGCCCGACCAGCAGAAGACGTTCGACCGCAACCTCGAGCAGATGCGCCAGCGGCGTCCGGGAGGGCCCTGACGCCCCCCCGGGACGGCGCGCGTCTCAGTCGAACAACCGCTGCCTGCGGTCGATCTCGCGCACGACCCTGATGGCGAGCACGGTCGCGACGATCCCGACCGCGCCGACCGCGATCCCCATGTGGGTGGCGTCGCTGAGCTGCTCGGCCGTGCGGGCGTCCCGGGCGATGCTCGCGAACACCGGCTCGAGCCCCGCCCAGGCCAGGGACATGCCCCACCATCCGCGCAGCAAGACGGGGGCCGGCAGGTCGTCGTACCCATCGCGGTCGTTCCTCGAGTCGCTGCGCAGCCAGAGATCCTTCATGACCTGGTAGGCGCGCACCAGGTTGACGAACGGAATGAACCAGTAGCCCACGGCCCAGGTCGGGCTGAAGCGCACCCGCTTGGACCCGACGAACACGAGGTTCGTGTACGCGCGGTGCAGCCACACGAGCCACAGGACCGCCGTGCACCCCAACGCCACCAGGTTGAGCGTGCCGATCGCGCGGGATCGCGCGTCCGCCCGCTTCTCGGCGTCCGCGCGCCAGCGTGCGTCGCTGGCGGCGACGTCGTCGGGCAGCGGTTGCGCGTCCGCCACCGCGGGAGCAATGAGGGCGCGCTCGGACAGGCGGGACGCGATCGTGCCGGCTTCGAGCGCGAGGCAGGCGAACAACAGATAGGTCGTCCACTGCGCCACCGAGGCGCGGCGAACGGGGTGCCGATCGTCGGACATGGGGTGCGCGATTGAGCCGGTGCAAAAGCCTGCAATCCCCGTGCCCGTCGCCGACTCGTTGCACCTCCGCCGCATTTCCCTCTACCTTTCTCCAGTGCCAGCGTCCGATACCCTGCAGGCGCGCGTCGAGCGCGCCTTGTCGCAACTCACGAACCCGCGCCGCGGCGCCGACGTGCTCGCGGCCGGCATGGTCAAGGACCTCGCCGTGGACGACCGCGGCGCGGTCAGCTTCACCTTCCTGCTCGGGCGGGACGATCCCGGCTCGCTCGCGCGCGACGTGCGCAAGGCGGTGCAAGGGGTGCCGGGCGTGACGGCGGTGCGGGTGAACGTGACCGATGCGAGTGCCACGGCGCAGGCCGCCGCGGACGGCGCGCCGCGCGCCGGTCCCGCCGGCGTCCCTCCGCCCCCGACGCCTGTCGAGCTGCCGCACCTCGGCAAAGTCCTGGCGGTTTCGTCGGGTAAGGGCGGTGTGGGCAAGTCGACGGTGTCCGCCAACGTCGCCGTCGCGCTGGCGCGCGCCGGGCACCGCGTGGGCCTCATGGACGCGGACATCTACGGACCCAACATCCCGCGCATGATGGGAGTCGATCGGAAGCCGGAGGTGCGGGGCGGCCGGATCCAGCCGCTCGAGGCCCACGGTGTGAAGCTGATGTCGCTGGGGCTGATCGTCGAGCGCGACGCGCCCGCCATCTGGCGCGGGCCGATCATCATGAAGGTGATTCAGCAATTCCTGCGCGACGTGGACTGGGGGCAGCTCGACTACTTCCTCGTGGATCTGCCGCCGGGCACCGGCGACGCGCAGCTGTCGCTCGCGCAGTCGGTCCACATCCGCGGGGCGGTCATCGTCACCACGCCGCAGGAAGTGGCGGTGGGCGACAGTCTGCGCGGCGCGAAGATGTTCGAGCGGGTCGGCGTCCCGGTGCTCGGCGTGGTCGAGAACATGAGCTACTACGTGTGCCCGCACTGCGGCGAGCGGACCGCCATTTTCCTCGCGGGTGGCGGGACCCGGCTGGCGGACGAGCTCGGCGTGCCGTTGCTCGGAGAAGTGCCGCTGCAGGCGCATCTGGCGGACCTGGCCGACACCGGACAGCCGATCGTCGCGGCCCAGCCCGATTCACCTGCGGCGCGAGCGCTCGATGCGATCGCGCGCCGCGTCGCCGACGCGCTCGCCGCCGTTCCGCGCTGACGTGCGGCTCCTGTTCGCCGCGCTGCTCTTGCTGCAGAGTCCCCGGCGCGTCGAGCGTCCCGAGTTGCGTGCCGGCCTGGACACGCTCTATGGCGGCGGCTTCCCCGCGGCCGCGGAATACTTTGCCGAGCTCGCCCGGCACGACAGCGCGGACCCCGCGCCGGTAATCTTCGAGGCGAGCGCCTACATCTGGTGGGCGGCGGCGCTCGAGAACGACGATTATGAGGCCGCGCGCATCGACTCGCTGCTCGATCGCGCGATTGCCCGGACCGCCGCGGCGCCCCGCGGGCCGGCCCGCGACTTCTGGCTCGCCACCGCGCTCGGTTACCGCGCCCGCCAGCGCGACCTGCACGGGCACTCCTGGAGCGCCGCCAAGGACGCCAAAGCGATGCGCGACGCCTACGCCCGCGTCCTCGCCACCGACTCGGGCTGCGCCGACTGCTATCTCGGGCTCGGCGTCTATCAATACGGCTTGGCCCGCGCCGGCGGTCTCGCCCGTCTGGTCGCCAAGCTGGTGGGGCTGGGCAGCGGCAACGCGGAACGGGGGATCGGCTACATGCGACGCGCCGCGATCGACGGCGATCTGGCGCGGGTCGAGGCCGGCTGGGTGCTGGCTGCGGCCCTGGTGCGGGAGGCGGAGCGCACCGCTCCCGCGCGCGCGACCCTCCAGCGCGCCGCCCGTGACGAAGTGACCCAGCTCGCCCTGCGCTACCCGGGCAACCCGGTCTTTCACCGCTTCCTCAAGGAGATTCCCGCCGCTCCGCCGTGACCTTTCCTGTGACCCGACCGCTGTTGCGGTGCCGCCACTCTACCCCAGGAAGGGCGGCGTCCTTACGATGGGGTGAGGTTCGGCACTCGTTAGAGGGATCCCGGAATGGCCGACGTGCGGTGGGCCCGTCTCGAGAGTGATGTGAACTGCCGTCTGCGTCGCGGGGCGTGGTATCGCGTCGCGGGTCTGACGTCGGCGGAGGCGACGCTGGACGTGAACCGGGAGCAGGTCCCGGTACCGCGCACCTCCGTGAAGATCGTCACGACCCCTCCCCAGTACTGGACCGTCGTCCCGCGCCCGCGCGACGCGCGCAGTTTGCCGGCGCTGTGGGGCGACAAGTACGCCGTCTGCCCCGGCTGCCGCAACCGCGCCCAACTCAAGGGAGCGCCGCACACCATGCGCTGCCCGCGCTGCGAGCGGACGTTCCGGGTGGCGTGGGAAGAGTGGTTCGTCGGCACGGGCTGAGTCGGGCCTCGCAGCGCCGCTCTTGCACCGCAACGTCGTTCATCATGGTAGGGTTGCACGGGCGTGCCGCGCCGGCCGGAGACACGGGATGACTCGGACCATCCAGTCGCAATCGCTCAGACGTCTGGGGCTGCTCGTCGCCCTCGCCGCGGCGTACTTCGTGGCGGGCAGGCTCGGGCTGCGGTTCGCCGTCGTCAGCCCCAACGCGACCGTCGTCTGGCCGCCGACGGGGATCGCGCTCGCCGCCTTGCTCCTCGCCGGCTACGACGTCTGGCCGGCCATCATGGTGGGTGCGTTCCTGGTGCACCTGAGCACGACGGGCTCGGTGCCGAGCGCCGTCGCCATTGCGGCCGGCAACACGCTCGAGGGCCTGCTCGGCGCGTATCTCGTCAATCGCTTCGCTCGCGGCCGCCGCGTGCTGGAACGCGCGCGGGACATCTTCACCTTCGCCATCCTCGCCGGGATCGTGAGCACCGCCGTGAGCGCCACGGCGGGCGTGCTCGCGATCTCGCTCGACGGGCTCGCGCGCTGGAGCGACTTCGGCTCGATCTGGCTCACCTGGTGGCTGGGCGACGCCGTGAGCGATCTGGTTGTGGCGCCCGCGGTGCTGCTCTGGGCCCTGCGCCCCCGGGTACACTGGACGCGGCGCCAGGCGCTCGACGCCGGTGCGTTGCTGCTGAGCGTCGTCGTGGTCGGGATCGCCGTGTTCGACGGCCTGTTCCCCTGGCGGGGCCGGCACTATCCCCTCGAATTCCTGTGTGTGCCCCTGCTGCTCTGGGCCGCGTTCCGGTTCGAGCCGCGCGAGGCGGCCACGGCCGTGCTCGCTCTGTCCGGGGTCGCCATCGCGGGCACGCTGGCCGGATTCGGGCCGTTCGCGCGGCCCACCTACGACGAGTCGCTGGTGCTGCTGCAGGCGTTCACGGGCGTGACGGCCGTGATGACGCTGGTGCTGGCCGCGGCGGTGGCCGAGCGGCGGGAGGCCGAGGAGCGGCTGCGCCGGCTGGCGGTCAGCGATCCCCTGACGGGGCTGTCGAACTACCGCCAGCTCGTCCACGCGCTCGAGGCGGAGATCAAGCGCTCGTCGCGCACCGACCGGCCGTTCGCGGTGGTGCTGATGGATCTCGATGGCCTCAAGACGATCAACGACCGCTTCGGCCACCTGGTGGGGAGCCTGGCGCTGCGGCGCGTGGCGGAGACGCTGCTCGGCTCGTGCCGCGGCATCGACACCGCGGCGCGCTTCGGGGGCGACGAGTTCGCTCTGGTGCTGCCCGAGACGGGGGACGCGGCGGCGTGGCACGTGGCGCGCCGGATCGCCGAGCGCGTGGCGCGCGATGGGGAGGAGCCGGTGATCTCGGTGAGCGTCGGCGTCGCCGTCCATCCCCGCGATGGGGCGTCGCTCGAAGGCCTGCTCAATGCGGCGGACCGCTCGCTGTACGACACGAAGTCGCGCCAGCGACACCGGGCACAGGCTTCCTAACCCTTTCCTGCTTCTCTCCTTAGCGCGTCGTCCCGTGTCGCTCGGCCGACACCGGCGCGCTCTTGACGAACCCCGCGGCGGCGGATATATGAAGCTGCACAAACTGCCCGTGCGGGGGAGGCTCTATGGATCGATCGTCGTCGGAGTGGGCCGACGTGGCGAAGGGTCCGCGGTGGGCCCGCATTCGCGACGCGGTGCGCTGTCGCCTGCGGCGCGGCGCGTGGTATCCCGTGCTGAGCGCGGGGTCGCACTCCGTCGTCGTCGATGTGCGTGGCATGCCCCTCAGCATGCACCAGTCCTACCTCGAGCTCACGTTCGCCCGCCCCACCCGCTGGAGCATCGTGGCACGCGCACCAGATGCGGTGATGCTGCCCGAGAGCTGGGGCGCGTGGTACGCCGTATGCCCGAGCTGCGCCGCGCGCGAGCCCGTCCGGCAGGTGATGGGCACCATGGCGTGCACGCGGTGCGATCAGGCCTTTCACATCGACTGGAGCGAAACCGCGCTGCGGCCGGGCGAGCGGAGCCGTCCGACGCCGGCGCACCCCCACGCCGCCTGACGAAGACGGCGCCACCCCCTCGTCGTTGACCCCCGGCGCCACGCTCCGGTAGCTTGTGGCGCCATGACCAGCGTCACCCGCGCGCCGGGATCGCTCACCGTCGGGCCGCTGCGTCCCGTCATCCTGCAGCTCGCCGCCCCCGCCGTGGCGATGATGGCCTGCCACTTCTGCTTCAACCTGATCGACTCGATCTGGGTGGGCCGGTTGATCGGCCCGGCGGCGCTCGCGGCCGTCTCGACCGCGGGATTCTACGTCTGGGTGCTGCTGTCGCTCGGCGAGATGGTGGAGGTGGGGCTGATCGCGGTCGCCGCCCGGCGCCATGGCGAGGGCCGTCCCGACCTGGCCGCGCGCGCCGCCGGGGCGGCCGTGCTGTACGCCCTGGGGGCGGGCACGGCGGCGTCGCTGCTCGGGTTCGTGCTGACCGGCGACCTGTTCCGCCTGATGACGGTGCCGCGCGAGGTGGCCGCGCTCGGATACCACTACCTCGACACGTGGCTGCTCGGCGGTCCGCTCGTGTTCGGGTTTTTCGCGATCGAGGCGACGTTCCGGGCCGCCGGCGACACGCGTACGCCGTTCGCGCTGCTCGCGGCGTCGGTGCTGCTGTCGATCGGGCTCGACCCGCTGCTCATCGCCGGTGTGGGGCCGTTCCCCAGGCTCGGCGTCGAGGGGGCGGCCGTCGCGTCCGTGATGGTGCGGGGCGGGGGCTTCCTGATCGGCGTCGGCATCGCGCTCAAGCGCGGGCTCATCCGTCTCGACGTCCCCGACTGGCGGGCCGTGCCCACGCTGCTCCGCGTGGGCGCCCCGCTCTCCCTTGCGGGCGTGCTCCTCTCCGTGGTGTATATGTGGCTCACCCGGTACACCTCGCGGTTCGGGACCGCCGCACTCGCGGCGCTCGGCGTGGGGCACAAGGTCGAGGGGATCGGGTTCCTCGCCATTTCAGGGTTTGCGCTCTCGGCCGCGGCGCTGGTAGGACAGAACCTGGGCGCGAGCCAGGAAGCGCGTGCGCGCCAGGCGGTGCGCCTGACGGTGGGCTATTGTCTCACGGTCACCGTCGCCACCGCCATCGCGTTCCTGACGATCCCGCGCACCCTGGTGGGGTTATTCACGGGCGATCCTGCGGTGATCGTCGACGGGAGCCTCTACCTGCGCGTGATCGCGTTCGCGCAGATCGGGCAGACGTTCGAGATCATCCTCGAGGGTGCGCTCGCGGGTGCGGGCTACACACTCTGGCCGCAGATCACGAGCACTGCGCTCACGCTGTTGCGCGTGCCGCTCGCCGCCTGGTGGTCGGGGACGATCGGGCTGCTCGGCATCTGGCTGGCGCTTTCGGTCACGGCGATCTCCCGGGGCGTCGCGATGACCTTGTTCTGGATGAGGGGCGCGTGGCGGGTGACGGCGGTATGACAACGCGGAAGTGGGAACGCGGCACCCGGAGCAGGGGGGCCGAGCTTCGTTCAGCTGTTCCGCGTTCCGCCTTCCGCGTTCCACGTCCCTGACCATGGCGACGCTCATCACCCTGCTCACCGACTTCGGCATCGCCGACAGCTACGTCGGCGAGGTGAAGGGCGTGCTGCTGTCGCAGGTGCACGGCGTGGTGCTCGCGGACATCACCCACCAGGTCCCCCCCGGCGACGTGCGCGCCGCGCAATACATCCTCTCACGAGTATGGCAGCGGTTTCCCCAGGGGACGGTGCACCTCGCGGTCGTGGACCCGGGCGTGGGGACCGACCGGCGTGCGCTGGCCGCGCAGACGGCGGGGCACTTCTTCGTCGCGCCCGACAACGGCCTGCTCTCGTTTCTCTCCGCGGACGCGCATTTCGTTTCGCTGCCGGTGCCCCGCGGCGCGGCCCCCACCTTCCACGCCCGCGATCTGTTCGCGCCCGCGGCGGGTCAGCTCGCCCTGGGCGCGTCCCTGTCGCACCTGGGTCAACCGATCACCGATCCGTACCGCTCCCCACTCCCCGCTCCCCGTGAGGACGGAGCGGTGGTGGTAGGGGAAGTGATCTACGTCGATCGCTTCGGCACGCTGATCTCGAACATTCCGGGCGATGCGGTGGAGCCCGGCGTGCGCATCAGGGTCGCCGGCACGGAGATCGGCACGCTGGCGCGCACCTTCGGCGACGTGAAGCGGGGCGTGCTCATCGCGTTCGTCGGCAGCGGGGGAACGGTGGAGATCGCGGTGCGCGACGGCAGCGCGGCGCGACTGCTAGGAGTCGGTGTGGGAGCGGAAGTGCGGGCCTGAAGGCGTCGGAATCTTCACCTTGGCCATCACCCGCTCCACGAACCCGAACTCGGGGGCGAAGCGGGTGAGCTGCGCCAACTCGCGGAACAGCTTGCGCTCGCGCCCGGCGGTCGCGCGACACTCGTCGCACTGCGCCAGATGCGCGTCGCGCGCGGCGGGCAGCAGCCCCTCGGCCCAGAGCTCGACTTCGTCCGGGGTCAGGTGGCGGGTGTCAGGGGTCGGGGTCATCTTGGTGGACCCTTACGCGTACGGCGCCGCACCGGTTTCACTCCTTCCGATCGGCCAGGTAACCTCGCAATTCGTTGCGGGCCCTGTGGATATACGTTTTCACGGTGCCCAGCGGCAGCTCGAGAATCCGGGCGATCTCCTCGTAGGAATGGCCCTCCACGTGGCGTAACAAGATGCACGAGCGGTACTCGGGTCGCAGCCGCGCGATCGCCCGCTCGATCGCGCCGCCCAGCTCGCGTGCCTCGAGCTCCTGGAGCGGGGTCTCGCGCTTGTCGCCGAGCTGCAGCGTGGTGGCGCGCATCGCTTCGGGCGTCGTGGCGTGGGGCGAGCCGTCGAGCGAAAGCGTGTCGAGCTCGCGCTTGCGAAGCTGATCGATCGCCGCGTTGTTCGCGATCTTGAAGATCCAGGACGAGAAGCGGAACTGCGGGTTGTAGGAGCCGAGGCCGTTCAGGACTTTGATGAACGTCTCCTGGGCGAGGTCCTCGGCGAGCCCGCGGTCGCGCACCATCCGGTAGAGCAGCGAGAACACCGGCCGCTCGTAACGGCGCACCAACTCGCGGAACGCCGCGTCGTGGCCGCGCTTGGCCCACTCGACGACGTCCTGGTCGCTGGCGCCTGTCAGGTGGCCCGGCCTATCTTTCGCGCCTATGGCGTCCCCCCCACGAACCTCCACGACCTTCGCAACCTCCACCAACCTCCCGCTCGCCGCGCGAGCGGCCAAACGGTCGTACGTGCGCGACATGTTCACCGCGATCGCCCCGCGCTACGACTTCCTCAATCATCTCCTGAGTCTCAACGTGGACCGCTCCTGGCGCCGCGCCACGGTGCGGCGGCTCGCCTGGGAGCGGACGCCCCACGGCACGTACCTCGACCTCTGCGCCGGCACGCTCGACCTCGCGGCGACGCTCGCCCGCGAGCCGGCGTTCGCCGGGCGGGTCGTCGGCGCCGACTTCGTGGTCCCCATGCTCGCCCGGGGGAAGGGGAAAACCGAGCGCGCCCGTCCCGTCGCCGCCGACGCCCTGACGCTGCCCTTCGCCGACGGCCGGTTCGACGGCGCGATGTGCGCGTTCGGGGTCCGGAACCTGGCGGACCTGGACGCCGGGTTGCGGGAGGCACACCGCGTGCTCCGACCGGGCGCGCGCTTCGTGGTGCTCGAGTTCACCACGCCGCGGTTCGCGCCGCTGCGCGCGTTGTACATGTTCTACTTCCGGCGCTTGCTCCCCGCGATCGGCCGGGCGGTGTCGAAACATAGGGACGCCTATACCTACCTGCCAGAGTCGGTGCTCGAGTTCCCGGAGCCCGACGCATTCGCGCGCCGCCTCTCCGTCGCCGGATTCGGCGACGTCGGCTACGAGCTCCTGACCGGCGGGATCTGCGTCATCCATCATGGCGCTCGATAGCCTGCGCGCCCTGATCGAGGCGATCGCGGCACGAGGCGATCTCGTCCGCGTCGATCACCCGGTGTCGATAGACAAAGAGATCACGGAAATCGCCGACCGCTGCATGAAGTCTCCGGGCGGGGGGCCGGCGCTGCTGTTTACGCGGCCGACGCTCGCGGGCGGCGCCCCGTCGCGCTATCCCGTGGCCGTCAACCTGTTCGGCTCGGGCCCCCGCATGGCGCTCGCCCTGGGCGTCGAGTGTCTGGACGAGATCGGCGAGCGCATCGCCGCGCTGCTTCACCTCAAGGTCCCCGACACTCTGCTGGGCAAGCTCGCCCTGCTGCCGCAGCTCGCCGAGGTGGCCAAGTTCCCGCCCAAGACGGCGGGCGGCCGCGCGGCGTGCCAAGAGGTGGTGATCCGCGAGCGCGACGTGGACCTGGCGCAATTCCCCGTGCCCGTCTGCTGGCCGGAGGACGGCGGGCCGTACATCACGCTGGCCGGGGTGATTACCCGGGATCCGGGGTCCGGGACCCGGAACGTCGGGATGTACAGAGTGCAGGTGCTCGGGAAGAACGAGCTGGCGATGCACTGGCAGCGCCACAAGGTGGGGGCGGCGCACTGGCGCGCGATGGCGGAGCGGGGCGAGCGGATGCCGGTCGCGATCGCGCTGGGGGGCGACCCCGCCTCGATCTATGCCGCGTCGGCGCCGCTGCCGCCAACCATCGACGAGTTTCTGTTCGCCGGGTTCCTGCGCCGGGAGCCGGTGCGGCTCGCCAAGGCGGTGACCTCCGACCTCGAGGTGCCGGCGGAGGCGGAGATCGTGCTCGAGGGCTACATCGATCCGCGCGAGGAGCTGGTGCTGGAGGGCCCGTTCGGAGATCACACCGGCTTCTACTCGCTCGCCGACCATTACCCGAAGGTGCACGTCACCGCGGTCACGCTGCGGACCGAGGCGATCTGGCCGCATACGATCGTGGGCCGGCCGCCGATGGAGGACTACTGGTTGGGGCACGCGACGGAGCGGATCTTCCTGCCGCTCCTGAAGCTGACCATTCCCGAGATCGTGGACGTGCACATGCCGGCGGCCGGGATCTTCCACAACCTCGTGTTCGTGAGCATCGACAAACAGTATCCCGGCCAGGCGTACAAGGTGATGAACGGGCTGTGGGGCCAGGGGCTGATGTCGTTGGCCAAGGTGATCGTCGTGCTCGACAAGGACGTGAACGTGCAGGATCCGCAGGAGGCGTGGTGGGTGGCGTTGAACCACATCGACCCCGAGCGCGACGTGCGCTTCACCATGGGGCCGATCGACGTGCTCGATCACTCGAGCCGGGGGTTCACGTTCGGGTCGAAGATGGGGATCGACGCGACGCGCAAGTGGAAGGAAGAAGGCTTCGCGCGCGAGTGGCCCAATCGGATCGTGATGGACGCGGAGACGAAGCGACGCGTGGACGCGATGTGGAAGGAGCTGGGGATTGAGCTCTGAGGCGCGCGAAGGCCAGACGTTCGGCGGCCAGAGTCTGCTGGCTCGCTACGCGGACTTCGTCAAACTGCCGCATACCATTTTCGCGCTGCCGTTCGCGTTGCTGGGACTGATCGTCGCGTCCCGGCAGCAGGCGATCACCTGGCGCACGCTCGGATTGGTGGTGCTGGCCTTCACATGCGCGCGGTTCGTGGCGCTCGGGTTCAACCGTATCGCGGATCGGGAGCTCGACGCGAGGAACCCGCGCACCCGCGGGCGCGAGCTGCCGTCGGGGCGGCTCACGCTGCGCCAGGCCTGGATCGCCGTGGCCCTGGCGGCGGCGCTGTTTCTCTGGACCGCGTGGGCGCTGAACCCGCTGTGCTTCGCGCTCGCGCCGCCGGCGCTCGGGTTCATCGCGGCCTACAGCTACGCCAAGCGGTTCACGCACTGGTCCCACCTCTGGCTCGGCCTGGCCGACGGGATCGCCACTCCGGCGGGCTATCTCGCGGTCACCGGACGCTGGAGCGGGCCCTGGTGGCTGCTTCCCGCGGGCGCGCTGGCGGTGACGCTCTGGGTCGGTGGGTTCGACGTGTTCTACGCGCTCCAGGACGAGGCGTTCGACCGCGCGGAGCGGCTCCGGTCGCTGGTCGTGCGTTTCGGGCAGGCGCGCGCCATCTTGGTCGCCAAGCTGCTGCATGGACTGGCGCTCGTCGCGCTGGTCTTGTTCGGGGCCGGTGCCCACCTCGGCGTCGCATACTACGCCGGCGTCGCCGTCGGGGCCGCCCTGATCGCCTGGGAGCATCGGCTCGTCACGCCGGGAGACCTGTCGCGGCTCAATGCGGCCTTTTTCACCGCCAATGGCATTGTCAGCATCGTCGTGTTCCTTGGCGCCCTTGTAGACCGCGTGTTATGACCGCGGTGCGCGGTGCGCGGTACGCGGTGGCATCGAGGCAGCGCAAGCCGTTGGTGCGCCGCAAGCAACCGCGCACCCCGCACCGCGTACCGCCGCCCCGTCCGCCCGCCCATCCCCGTCGCTCTCCCACCCCGAACCGTCGCGGGCGGTGACGACCAAGCTTCCGGTGATTTTGGCCATCACCGGCGCCTCGGGTGCGCCGTACGGCGTGCGGCTGCTCGAGGTGTTGGCGATGCACCAGGCGCCCGTCTGGCTGATGATCTCGCCGCATGGCTGGCGGCTGCTCGCGGAGGAGTGCGGCATCACGGACGACCGCGGTCTCAAGCAAGCGACCGGGGGCGACTGGACGAGCGTGCGGGTGTTCGACGACAAAGACCGCGGCGCCGAGCCGGCGTCGGGCTCGGCGAAGAGCGCGGGGATGGTGATCTGCCCCTGCTCGATGGGCACGGTGGCGGCGATCGCGCACGGCACGAGCCGCAGCCTGATCGAGCGCGCCGCCGACGTGGTGCTCAAGGAGCGCCGCAGGCTCGTGCTTGTGCCGCGGGAAACCCCGCTCTCCTTGGTGCACCTCCGCAACTTGACGCTCGCCACGGAGGCCGGGGCGGTCGTGCTACCGGCCGCGCCAGGCTTCTATCACAAGCCGCAGCAGGTGCGCGACCTGGTGGATTTCGTGGTGCAGCGCGTGGTCGATCATCTGGGGCTCGACATCGCGCTGGTGAAGCGCTGGGAAGGCAACACATAGTTGCACGACGCCACGACGCCACGTTGTAAGAGGGTGAAGTGAGAGTCGGGGTGATCTCTGACACTCACGGGCTGCTGCGGCCCGAGGTTTTCGAGGTGTTCGAACGAGTCGACCACATCCTGCACGGCGGTGACGTCGGCAAGCCCGAGCTCCTGATCGAGCTCGAGGCGCTGGCGCCGGTCACGGCGGTGTACGGGAATGCGGACGGTCCCGAGCTGCGGGCGCGGCTGCCCCAGGTGGCCGAGCTCGAGCTCGACGGTTTCGCGATCGTGGTGACGCACGGCGATCAATTCGGCCACCCGACGCCTGAGAAGCTGCATGCGGCGTTTCCGAGGGCCGAGATCATCGTATATGGTCACACCCACAAGCCGTTGCTCGAGCTGGTGGATCGGACGGTCACGGTGATGAATCCGGGCGGGGCGGGGCGGCCGCGCTTCGGGATCGCGCCAAGCGTCGGCGTTATGGAGCTCGAGGCGGGGATCCCGCCGCGGGGGCGGCTGGTGCGGCTGGGTTAGGCCCCCGCTCCACCACCCGCGGTATGACCGGCGCACCGGGCGCGAGCAGCTCGAGGCCGCCCACCACCACCTGCTCTCCCGCATTCACGCCCTTCGTCACCTCGACGAACCCGGGCGTGCGCACGCCCAGCTCCACCTGACGCCGGTTCGCCTTCCCCTCGATGACGACCCAGACGGCGTTCGCCCCCTCGGCGGGCACCACCGCCTCCTCGGGGATGACGATCGCCTTGGGACGCACGGCGGTCACCAGGTGCGCCTCGATGAACATCCCGGGCTGGAGCAGCCGGGCGGGATTGGGCACGCGCGCCTTGACGAGGATCGTCCGGCCGGGCAGCTGCACCACCGGGTCCACGAAGTCCACCTGTCCCGTGAAGTCGCGACCCGCGATGGCGGCGACGCGGAACGACACGTTCTGTCCCGGCTTCAAGTCACGCGCGAACCGCTCCGGCACCTGGAAGGCGGCGCGCTGCGGGTTCACGGTATGGAGCGAGACGAGCTTCGTGGTGTTGGTGACGTAGTCGCCCAGGCTCACGTAGCGCTGTCCCACGGCGCCGGCGAACGGCGCCCGCACGGTGGTGCGGTCGAGCCGGATCCGCTGCAGGTCGTACTGCGCCTGGGCGCTGCGGGCTTCCGCCTCGGCTTTTTCGAGATCGGCGGCCGAGGAGGCGTTTTGCTGCGCCAGCTCCTTGGCGCGCGCCAGGGCCTGCTGGGCGAGATCGCGCTGCGCCTCGAGCTGGGCGACCTGCGCCTTGAGCTGGGCGTCGTCCACCTTGAAGAGCGGCGTTCCTTGCTCGACCTCCTGCCCCTCGTGGACCGGGATCTCGACGATGCGTCCGTCCACTTCGGGGCGCAGGTCGATCGACTGCACCGCCTCGATTTGGCCGGTCGCGGCGATCTCGTCGCGCACGGTGTCCACGCGTGCGGCCGCGACCTCGACCGGCATTCCCATGGGCGCGCCGCCGCCGAACCCCGCTGCGCCGCCGGCCTTTCCCTTCTTGCACGCGCCGATCGCGACTACCGCGCCGGCGACCACCACGTACCACGCACCACGCGTCATGTTCGTCATTCTCATTTCTTTTCCTGTTCAGGGAAGAGGCGCCGGCCGAGGATGTTCTCAAGCCCCGCCAGCGCGAGTCGAGTCGCGTACCGCGCCTGTACGAGGGCCGCCGCGGCGTCGTCCAGGTCGGCCTGGGCTGTGAGGAGGTCTAGGATCGTCGTGGCGCCCGTCCGGTAGCGGGCTTGCTGCACGCGATAGTTCTCGCGCGCCACCTGGACCTGTTCGCCGTCGAGGTTGGCGGTGGCGCGAGCCGTCGTGAAGCCGTCGTATGCGGCCGTCACGTCGCGCCGCACCGACCGCTCCATCTGCTCGCGCTTGGCCCGCGCAATGTCGTGGTCGACACGGGCCCGGCTGAGGGAGATCTCCCGCTGCGCGTTGTCCCAAAGCGGAAACGAGAGATTCAAGGTGAGCGCGGAGATGCCGAGCGCCGACGGGAGGAACTTGTTGTCAAAGCCGATGCGGCTCCACGACACGGTCGCCTTGGGGAGATAGGTACCCAGCCGGGCCCGCAGCGCCGCCGCGGCCGCGCGCTCGGAAGCTCGCACCTGGCGGTACTGCGGTCCCTGCATGGACGCTTCTTCGACGGCTGATGCGAGCGGCAGCGGCAGCTCGGCGGGCAGGACGCTGTCGAGCGGGGCCGCGTTGACGGGCCCGTCTGCGCCCACCCGGCTTCCCAGGCTCAGCCGGGCCACTCGCAGATCGGTCTCACGCTGCAGGGAGGTCACCCGAGCGCGGGACAGTTCGAGCCGCAGTTGCAGGGAGTCGGTTTGGACCACGGCGCCCGAGACGACCCGCGCCCGGGCCACGGCGAGCTGCTGCTCGGCGCGCTGCACGCGCTCGCGCGCCACGCGCGCCAGCTCCACTCCCGCCAGCACGGCGTAATAGGTCGACTCGGTACTCAGGGCCGCTCCGAACCGCGCCTTGAGCTCGCCGGCGTGCGCGCTGTCGAGTGCCGCCGCCGAGCGGGTGAGCTCGGCGATTTTCTGGCCACCGGTGAACACGTCGTAGCTGACCGTGACCTGGGACTGCACGGAGTACTTCTCGGGCTTGAGGGTCGCGAAGTTGAAGAACGCCGGCGTATTCTGGGTCGCGCCGGTGCTGAGCGTCACGGACGGTAGAATGAACACTGCGAACGCGCTGCGCCGCCCCCAGCTGGCGTTCTCCACCTGGCCGATCGCGGTGACGTAGTTGGGGTCGAGCCCGGTGGCCCGGCGCAACGCTTCGGCTAGCGTCACGCTCGGGAGCGAGTCGTCCGGGGACGGCGTGATGATCGTCGCTTGCAATTGGAGCAGCGTGACGAGAGCGAGCATCAGTCAGCCTCCACGGGTCGGCCTAGGCGTGCCTCGCGTGGTGCCCGCGCCGTCAGACGGTCCAGCAGCACGTACCCCACGGGCACGACGAACAAGGTGAGCACCGTGGAAAAGAAGATGCCGCCCACGATCGCGTAGCCGAGCGGCCGGCGCGACGTCGAGCCAGCGCCGATCCCGATCATGACCGGGATCGCGCCCATGATGGTCGCTACCGACGTCATGAGAATCGGCCGCAGCCGGATGCGGCCGGCCTCGACCACGGCGGCGAGCGTGTCCAGCCCACGTCCCTTGAGCTGGTTCGTGTACTCGACCAGGAGGATCGAGTTCTTGGTCACGAGGCCGATCAAGAGGACCATGCCGATCTCGCTGTACAGGTTGATGGTCCCTCCCGGGCGATGCAGCAGGGCCGCGACGAGCAGCGTGGCGAGCGCGCCGGTCACCGCGAGTGGCACGGCCAGCAACACGGTGAACGGGTGCACCAGCGACTCGAACTGCGCGGCGAGCACCATGAACACGACCAGCAGCGCCACGCCGAAGGCGAAATAGAGCGCGCCACCGCTCTCTCGGAACTCGCGCGAGTCGCCCGCCAGCGCCGTC
>Ga0209805_1000614_pt1 | contig 21828 bp, 16 predicted proteins | sample GraSoiAngelo_148_FD_185905 | JGI IMG/M metagenome (GOLD analysis project Ga0209805, IMG submission 185905) | Grasslands soil microbial communities from the Angelo Coastal Reserve, California, USA - 14_1009_09_20cm (SPAdes) (version 2) | ecosystem: Environmental > Terrestrial > Soil > Grasslands ...
TCTCGGCGGTCGACACGCTGGGCTACGAGAGTCTGGGGGCGGGGGTGTGGACGGACACGCCCCGTCCCGATGCGCGCAACGTCCTCGTGTGGGCGGTCGGCGTGAACACTCCGGCGGCGGGGTTCCGGTTCTGGAACGACGCGAACGGCAACCGCGTCGGCGATCCGGGCGAGCTGGGCCTGGTGCAGCCGGGGAACCGGACCGACATCGACTTCTCGGTGTTCGTAAATCCGGGCGACTCGACGCTCTGGTTTGTCCCGGTGTTCACGGGAGACTCACTGCTGCTGTATTCCAACTCGCCCGTGGCGGACCTGACGTCGATCGACCTGGCTCCCGCGACTGGCTACAGCCGAGACACGATCCAGGCGTTGCCGGGCTATGGCTGCGTGTTCAAGCGGGTCGAGAGTGGCGTGGTCCACTACGCGGCCCTGCGGGTCACGGCTGTGAGCCGCCAGTACGTGATCTTCGATTGGAGCGTGCAAACGGATCCCGGGAATCCGGACCTGACGCCGCGGCGCTCAGCGACCAGCAGGCCGTCCGTAGCCTCAAGGTAGAGACGGCTAGGCGCCCAGACGCCCAGCGGCGGTGAGGAGTGAGTGACATCAGGTAGGCCTTCCTGACCACTCGCACCTCACCGCCGCTAGGCGTCTCGGCGTCTGGGCGTCTATCTTTGCCGCATGTCGACCCCGATCACACTCGACGGCCAGTCTCTCTCGATCGCCGACGTCGTCGCCGTCGCTCGTCGCGCCGCGCCCGTGGCCATCGCCCCGCACGCCCTGGTGAGTGTGGGCGCATCCCGGCAGGCCGTCGAGGCCGCGGTCGCCCGAGGCGACACGATCTACGGGGTCAATACGGGATTCGGCAAGCTGGCGCACGTGCGCATCAAACCCGACCAGGCGCGGGAGCTGCAGCTCAACCTGATCCGCAGCCACGCGTCCGGCGTAGGAGAGCCGCTGCCCGTGGACGCCGTGCGGGCGATGATGCTGCTGCGAGCCAACGTGCTGCTGCGCGGGACGAGCGGGGTCCGCGCGATCCTCCCCGAGCTGATCGTCGGCATGTTGAACGCGCAGGTGCATCCACGCGTCCCGTCGCAGGGGAGCGTGGGAGCATCGGGGGACCTCGCGCCCCTCGCGCACCTTGCGCTCGCCATGATCGGCGAGGGGGAGGACGGGCCGACGCTGCGAGCCAAGCGGCTGCAACCCATCACGCTGGAAGCGAAGGAGGGCCTCGCGTTCGTCAACGGCACGCAGGCCCAGACGGGGCTGGCGGCGTTGCTGGTGCACGACGCCTGGGTTCTGTGGCGCACGGCGCACGCCGCCGCCGCGATGAGCCTCGAGGCCGTGCGCGGCACGCCAGCGCCGTTCGACCCCCGCATCCATGACGCGCGTCCCCATGCCTATCAGCAGCGGTCCGCGGCACTGCTCCGCACCCTGCTCGCCGATTCCGAGATCCGCGAGTCGCATCGCGAGAACGACCCGCGAGTGCAGGATGCGTACTCGCTGCGCTGCACACCCCAGGTCCTGGGGGCGGTCGGAGAAGGACTCGCGTTCGCCGAACGCCTGGTGACGACGGAGCTCAACTCGGCCACCGATAATCCGCTGGTGATCGACGGCGAGGTCCTGTCGGGAGGCAACTTCCACGGTCAGCCGATTGCCCTGGCGCTCGACGTGATGGGCATCGTGCTCGCCACGCTCGCCGGGCTCGCCGAGCGGCGGCTCGAGCGAGTCGTGAACCCCGACCTGTCGTCCGGGCTCCCCGCGTTCCTGGCGCGGGATCCCGGGCTCGAGTCGGGCTTCATGACGCCCCAGATCGCGGCCGCGGCCCTGGTGGCCGAATGCCGCGTGCTCGCCACGCCGGCGAGCGTGCAGTCCGTGCCCACCGAGGGGAACCAGGAGGACGTCGTGCCGATGGGCATGACCGCCGCCTGGAAGGCGGGGCGGATCCTGGCCAACGCCGCCCGGATCGTGGCGATCGAGCTGCTCGCGGCAGCGCAGGGGCTGGACTTCTTGAGACCTCTGAAGCCGGGGCGCGGCGTAGGCGGCACGCTCGCCGCCGTGCGGGCTCTGGTGCCACCGCTCGAGCGCGACCGTCCGCTCAGCCGAGACATCGAGCGCATCGCCGAGGGCGTAGGCGGCGGGACGTTTGATCCGGGGCCGGGATGACGGCGCCACGCATGGTGCGAGCGCCACGGGGGCCGGCCCGGACGTGCAAGGGGTGGGTCCAGGAGGCCGCGCTGCGGATGCTCATGAACAACCTGGACCCGGAGGTGGCCGAGCGGCCCCAGGACCTCGTGGTGTACGGCGGCACCGGAAAGGCGGCGCGCGATTGGCCGGCGTTCGACGCGATCTGCCGCACGCTGCTCACGCTCGGCGACGACGAGACGCTGCTGGTGCAATCTGGCAAGCCGGTCGGCGTCTTCACAACGCATCCCGAGGCTCCGCGCGTGCTGATCGCCAACGCGAACCTGGTGGGGCGGTGGGCTACCTGGGACGTGTTCCGCACGCTCGAGCGCCAGGGTCTGATCATGTACGGGCAGATGACCGCGGGCTCGTGGATCTACATCGGGACGCAGGGCATCCTGCAGGGCACCTATGAGACGTTCGGGGCCGTGGCGCGTCGCCACTTCGGGGGCTCGCTGGCCGGCCGGGTCGTACTGACGGGGGGACTCGGCGGCATGGGGGGCGCTCAACCGCTCGCCGCCACGATGCACGACGCAGTCTGTCTCGCCGTCGAAGTCGACCCCGCGCGCGTGCAACGTCGTCTCGACACCCGCTACCTCGATCGGTCCACGACGTCGCTCGATGAGGGCCTGCGCTGGTGCGACGAGGCCAAGCGTGAAGCCCGGGCGCTGTCGGTCGGGCTCGTGGGCAACTGCGCCGACGTGCTCCCGGAGCTGGTGCGGCGCGGGTATGTCCCCGATGTCCTGACCGATCAGACCTCGGCGCACGATCCACTCAACGGCTACATCCCCGCGGGCCTGACGCTCGCGGCGGCGACGGAGCTGCGGCGCAGCGCCCCCGAGGCGTATCTCGAGCGGTCGGTCGCGAGCATCGCGACGCACGTGCAGGCGATGCTCGCGCTCAAGCGCCGCGGTGCCGTGACGTTCGACTACGGGAACAACATCCGGACGCAGGCCAGAGATGCCGGCGTCGCGGATGCGTTCGAGATACCCGGCTTCGTGCCCGAATACATCCGGCCGCTGTTCTGCGAGGGGAAGGGGCCATTCCGCTGGGTGGCGCTCTCGGGCGACCCGCGCGACGTGGAACGGACCGACCGCCTGGTATTGGAGCTCTTCCCGGAGGAGGGCCACCTGCGCCGTTGGATCGAGCTCGCGCGGGAGCGGGTCGCGTTCCAGGGACTTCCCGCCCGCATCTGCTGGCTGGGGCAGGGCCAGCGTGCCCGCTTCGGGTGCGCGCTGAACGACCTGGTGAAGAGCGGCGACCTCGCCGCACCGGTGGTGATCGGGCGCGACCACCTCGACACGGGCTCGGTGGCCTCGCCGTTCCGTGAGACCGAGGCGATGCGGGACGGGTCCGACGCGATCGCGGACTGGCCGATCCTCAACGCGCTGCTCAACACGGCGTCGGGCGCGGGGTGGGTGTCATTTCATCATGGTGGCGGTGTGGGCATCGGGAACTCGCTGCACGCGGGGCAGGTGAGCGTGGCGGATGGATCGGCCGCGGCGGGGCGACGGCTCGAGCGCGTGCTCACCAACGATCCCGGGCTCGGCGTGGCCCGTCATGCGGACGCCGGGTATGCGGAAGCCATCGAGACGGCCCGCCGCCATGGGATTCGCCTCCCGATGCGCGAGGCGGAGGCGCACGACTGAAGACCCTCCTCGTCGGCGCCAGGCAGATCGTGACGTGTCGCGGACCCGCCCGTGCCCGCCGCGGTCGTGAATTGGCGGACCTGGAGGTGTTGCAGGACGCCGCCGTGCTGATCGAAGGCGAGCGAATCGCCTGGGTCGGTCCGCGCTCCGAAGCCAGCGACCTCCATTCCGCATTCCGCATTCCGCAATCCGCCATCGACGTGGTGGAGGTGAAGGGCGTCCTCTTCCCGGGCTTCGTGGACTGCCACACTCACGCGGTGTTCGGAGCCCCCCGGCTCGACGACCAGGAGCGGCGCGCGCTGGGCGAGGACTACAAGACCATTGCCGCCCGCGGTGGCGGCATCCTCCAGTCGGTGCGCGACGCGCGCGCACGCCGCGAGGAGGACCTCCTGGCGCTCACACGCGCGCGCGTCGCGACACTGTTGGCGCACGGCAGCACGACGATCGAGGTCAAGTCGGGATACGGCCTCGATCGCGCCACCGAGCTCAAGCAGTTGCGCGTGATCCGCGCCGCCGGGGCATCCGCGCGCGCGACCCTGGTCCCGACGTTTCTCGGAGCCCACGAAGTGCCCCCGGAGTTCCGCGACCGGCGTGCCGACTATGTGCGTCTCGTGTGCGAGGACCTGATTCCCACGGTGGTGCAGGAGCGGTTGGCCGTCGCCTGCGACGTGTTTTGCGAGCCGGGCGTGTTCGACGTCGCCGAGACGCGCACCATTCTCGACGCTGCCCGTCGGTACGGTCTCGCCGTGAAGCTGCACGCCGACGAGCTCGAAGGCTCGGGCGGCGCCGAGCTCGGCGCCGCGTTGGGCGCCGCGTCCGTCGACCATCTCGCCGGCATCTCGGAGGCCGGGATTCGGGCCCTCGCAGCCAGCGATACGGTCGCAGTCCTGCTCCCGGCCACTATGGCGTTTCTGGGCCAACACAGGCAGGCGCCGGCCCGGCGCCTCGTCGAGGCCGGAGCGGCGGTGGCGCTGGCCACGGACTTCAACCCCGGGTCGTCGCCCACCGTGAGTCTGCCCCTGGTCATGGTGCTCGGCGTCTCGCAGCTGGGCCTGCGGCATGCCGAGGTCGTCATGGCCGTGACGGTGAACGCCGCCGCGGCGGTGGGGCTCGCCGCGGACCGGGGTCAGATCGCGCCGGGTTTTCGCGCGGACTTGGTGTCCTGCGGCGTGTCGGACTGGCGTGAAGTCGCGTACTGGATGGGTGAAAACCTCGTAACCGCCGTCTGGACAGGAGGTTCCGCTTGTCCGCCCTCCCCGGCGCCGGTATCTTTAGGGCTCCATGTCCAAGCTTGAGAAGCAGAAGGAAAAGGCCAGGAGCCTCGAAACCAAGGACCCCCGGGGGGCGATCGAGGTGTGGCTCGAGGCGCTGAAGGCGCAGGAGGACGAGGGGGAGCCGAACCCCGACTTCTCCATCTTCAATCGCGTCGGCGACCTCTACCTCAAGGTGAAGGATCCCGCCCAGGCGGCTGACTACTACGACCGGGCGGTGGACAAGTACGCCGAGCTCGGCTTTCACAACAACGCCATCGCGATGTGCAACAAGGTGCTGCGCAACGCGCCGGCGCGACAGACGACCTACCTCAAGCTCGCCAAGCTGTACGCGGCCAAGGGCTTCATGGCCGAAGCGAAGCAGAATTTCCTCGAATACGCCGAGCGGATGCAGAAGGCGGGCAAGATCCAGCAGGCGTTCGCGGCGCTGAAGGAGCTCGCCGACATCTCCCCGGAGAGCGCTCACCTGCGGACGATGCTGGAAGAGCACCTGCGGATGTATGGCGATCCGGACCGGCGGCCGGTCGGCGGGGCGGCGGCTCCGGCCAAGCCCCCACCACGCGAAGAGCCGGCCAAGTCCGGCAAGCACAAGTCATCGAGCCTGGTGTTCCTCGACGTGGACGAGCCGCCCGCCCCCAAGGGCGCGCCCACGGCGCGAACGGCGCCTCCCCCGCCGCCGCCGCCCGTGGCCGAGCCGGAGCCCGAGCCCGAGCTGGAGCCCGAGCCGGTGGAGGGGTTGATCGAGCCGGTTGCGGCCGAGCCGGATTCGTCGCTCGAGATCGAGTCCACGAGTCTGGTGGAGGGGCTCGAGCCGACCGCGCCCGCCGATACCCTGGAGGGCTTCGAGACGACGAGCGCGGAATTCGGCGAGGTGCGCCTGGACGCCGCCGACGTTCCCTCCTTGCGGGAGGAAGTGACCGTCGATGACGTGGCGCCGATCGCGGAGCTCGAGCCGACCGTGAGCGAGGACGCCAGCGCGGCCGAAGTGGAGGAAGAGCTCGAGCCGTTGCTCGATGTCGAGATCGAGGCCCCCGCGCCCCCCATGCCCAAGGCGGCACCGCCGGTTCCGAAGACGGTCCCGCGGGTGTCTCCCGTGACGCCAAAACGCCCCGCGGTCGGGCCACCGCCGCGGGGAGCGGGAGCCAAGCCGCCCGCCCCGAAGTTCGAACCGCCCCGCGCGGAGCCGCCCAAGGTGAAGCCGGTGGTGCCGAAGCGGCCGCCCGCGGCGCCGCCCGGCCGCAAGACGCTGGTGGAGGTGCCGCCCCTCGAGCTGGAGCCGGACTTCGATACCGCGGCGACCGACGAGGCGCACGAGGTCGACGATCAGCCGCTCGCGCTCGACGAGACGCCCGCGGCCGACTCACCCGTCGCGTTCTTCCAGACCGAGGCCGACACATCGATCACGCCGTCGGGGCGCCGGTCCGCGGCGATCGATTTGGGGCTGGACGGCGTGGTGAATCAGGCGGACCGGGGCTCGCTCGTCTTCGCCAACATCGAGGCGACGCCGACACAACCCACGATCGAGGAGCTGGAGACCCGGGTGGCCGACGATCCCGACGATCCTGGAGCGCACCAGGGGCTGGGCGAAGCGCTGATCGAGGCGGGGGAGCGCGACCGCGGGATCGAGGAGTTGGACCACGCCACCACCGGGTTCGAAAACCGCGGCAATCTGGCGCAGGCACAGCATCTGGTGGACGAGATCCTGCGGCTCGACCCCAACAGCGTGCGGCACCGCCAAAAGCAGGTGGAATTCGCGTTCAAGTCGGGCGACAAGGCGAAACTGATCGAAGCGTACGTCGAGCTGGCGGACACCCTGCTGCGCAGCGATCTCCCCGACAAGGCCCGCTCCGTGTACCAGCGCGTGGCCGAGCACGATCCCGGGAACGCGCGCGCCACGGCGGCGCTGGCGATGCTGGCGCCGGTGGCGCCGGCCCCGCCGCCGCCCAAGGCGAAGGCGGCGGCCCGCGGCGCCGAGCAGAAGACCGCGGCACGCGACGCCAAGATGAAAGTGCGCGATGAGGCCGCCGAGGCGGGCGAGTGGGTGGACCTGAGCGCGATGATCCTGGATGACGAGCTGCCCGAGCGCGACACGCGCATGAAGGTGGCCGACGAGGAGCCTACGGGAGACGAGGAGCAGGACTTCCAGGACATGCTCCAGCGCTTCAAGCAGGGGATCGACGAGAACATCGACGAGGCCGACTTTCAGGCGCATTACGACCTGGGGGTGGCCTTCAAGGAGATGGGCCTGCTGGACGAGGCGATCGCCGAGCTGCAGAAGGCGCTGCGCGCCTCCGAAGGAAAGCTGCGCACCTCGGAGGCCCTGGGTGTCTGCTTCGTGGAGAAGGGCGCGTACGTGGTGGCGGAGTCGATTCTGCGGCGCGCGCTCGAGCTGCCGGCCTCGGGCGATCAGGAGCGGCTCGGTATCCTCTACTGGCTGGCTCGGGCGCTCGAGGAGCAGGGGAAGCGGGTCGAGGCGCGCGACCTGTACGGGCGGGTGTTCGCGGTGGACATCCGGTTCAAGGACGTCGGCGCGCGCGCCAAGGCGCTCGCCAAGGCGAAGTGACGTGAGCCAACAGCTCGCCCGCGCCACCCTCGGCGACATCCAGCGTCCGGTGGCTGAAGACCTGGAGCGCGTCGCGGCCGAGCTGCGACGCATCATCGCGGCCGCCTTCCCGGTCATCGCCGAGGTCAACGAGCACTTGCTGCGGATGAAGGGCAAGCTGTTCCGGCCCACGCTGCTGCTGCTCGCGAGCCGGGCGGCGGGCGCGGACGAGCCGCGCGGCGTGACGCTCGCGGCGGTGGTGGAGCTGATTCATCTCGCCACCCTGGTGCACGACGATTCCGTGGACCACTCGGTGCTGCGGCGCGGCATGCCGACCATCAACGCGCTGTTCTCCCATCAGGTCGCCGTGATCATGGGGGACTACCTCTACTCCCGCGCGATCATCGAGCTCGTGCGCCTGGAGGACCTGGAGCCGCTGCGCGTGTTCGCGCGGGTGACGAACGAGATGACGGTCGGCGAAATGCGCCAGCTCGAAGCGCACGACAAGCTCTCCTACGGCGAGGAGCAGTACGACCAGCTGATCCGGGCGAAGACGGCGTCGCTGCTCTCGGGCGCGTGTGAGGTCGGCGCGTTGCACGCGCCTGCGCCCTATCGGGAGGCGCTGGCCCGGTACGGGATGCAGCTCGGAATGGCGTTCCAGATCGCGGACGACGTGCTGGACTACACGGCGGCCGAGGCCGTCACCGGGAAGCCGTCGGGGCTCGATCTGCGGGAGCACAAGGTGACGCTGCCCCTGATCGCGGCGCTCGGCGACATGGCGCCGGCCGACCGCCGGCTCGTAGCCGAGCTGATGGGGACCCCCGAGCCGCCGGATGCGCTGGTGGCGGACGTGATCCGGCGGGTGGCCGGCGCGGGCGGCCTGGACTACGCCCGCCGCCGCGCCCTCGAGCTGGCGCAGCAGGCGGAGGCGGAGCTGGAGGTGCTCCCGGCGTCGCCGGCCCGCGACGCGCTGCGCGACAGTATTGCGTACGCCGTGGAGCGGCGCAGCTAAGCCGTGGCGCAAGGCCCGCGCAGGCCGCTATTTTACTTCGGAGTGCTGGCCACCGGCTTCGTGGTGGGAGGGTTCCTCCACTCGCTGCTGCGGCGGTTTCTGCCGCAGGGGCCGGCAAAGGACATCTTCACCTGGGCGGTGACCCCGACCGTGGGGCCGGTCCACATGGACCTGCTGGTGGTGTCGGTCACGCTCGGGCCGATCGGGTTCGACGTATCGCTGCTCGCGCTGGTGGGCGTCGCGCTGGCGTACTACGTCGCCCGGTCGATCTTCTGACGCGAGGCGTCTATGTTCGGGGACCTGTCGTTCAGTCACATTCTGATTCTACTGCTCGTGCTCGTGCTGGTGTTCGGCGCGAAACGGATTCCGGAGATCGGATCGTCTCTGGGGCAGGGAATCAAGGAGTTCAAGCGGAGCCTGAAGGAGGCCACCGGCGACGACCAGCCGCTGTCACCGCCGCGCAGCGTGCAGCCGCCCGCCGCGTCCGGCTCCGTTCCCTCCGGCGGCGACCCGAAGCGCTTGAGCGACTAGCTCTCGCTCGCGGCCGCCGCGGGACGGAAGATCTCGTTGCGGCGGTCCACGATCGTCGCCTTGGCGCGCAGGGCGGCGAGGTACTGCTGGATGCGCGCCTGCTCGATCGGTCGTACCAGCGCCTCCCGCTGTTGATCGCGTTGCTTCCGCCACGCGGCCGAATCGGCGGTCGTCCGGGCGATCCCCTGTAAGAGAAAGAACCCCGTCTCACCGGCGATCAAAGCACTGCGCTCCCCGGGGCGCAGCGCGAACGCCGCACCGAGCACGACCGGGTTGCGTGTGAACTCCGGTCCGGCGGTCACTCGCGTGAACGGTCCTTCCCTCTGTACCCGCAGGCCCCGCGCCCGACCGGCGGCGAGCAGATCGGTCGCGTCGCGCAGCTCTCGCGCCACCTGCTCGGCGTGCTCCCGGGCCAACGCCTTTTTCCTCTCGTGGCGCGCCTCGTCGAGCACCCGGGCGCGCAGCTGCGCCAGGGGGGGGACGCCGGCCGGCTCCAGGGAGTCGAGGCGGAAAACGTAGCTGGCCCGCGGCCCGTCGATCACCGGGCTCGTTTCCCCGGGGCGGGCGTCGAATGCCCACACGCTCACATCGGGCACGGGCCCCTCGGGGAGCACGAGCCGCTCGCCCTGCACGAGCTTGGGCGCCCGCTCGAGCGGCAGGTTGAGTACATGCGCGGCGCTGTCGAGCCTGTGGCCAGCGGTTTGATCCGCCGCCACCCGATCGAGTGTGTCGGTGCGCGCGTCGACCGCGTCGAGATGCTTCCCCTGGAGTGCGATCGCCACCAGGATGTGTCGCGCGTGCACGGAATCACCCTTGGCGGCGTCGATGCGGATCAGATGATAACCGAAGCTCGACAGCACCGGCTGGCTCAGGCTGCCCACCGGCAGTGAACGCAAGCCGGCGACGAACCGCGGGTCGAAGCCCGACTGGTTCCGCTTGATCCAGCCCAGGTCGCCGCCCCGCGCCCCGCTGCCCGAATCGGCCGACTCCTTCTTCGCGACGTCTTCGAATTTCGCCTTCCCGCTAGCGAGCTCCGCCCGCAGGGCGCGCGCCCGGGCGAGCGCGGCCGCACTGTCACGGGCGTCGGGGACGCGAGGCTGCGCGACGTAACTGAGCCACGCCGCGGCCGGCCGCTTGAAGTCGCTCTGGTGCCTCTCGTAGTACTGTTCCAGCTCGGCGTCCGGTATGCGCACCAGCGAGTCGGGCACGTCCTCGGGTCGCACCGCGAGCAGCACGATGGTGACCGATTCGTGCTGGTCGCGCCAGATGCGCCACAGCTTGGCGTCCGACACGTAGACGTCGGCGGTGAGGTACTCCTGCAGCTTCCGCTGAGGGAGGTAATCGCGGTACAGCTGCTCGATCTGCCCGGCGAACTCGGGGCCCGCGCTCGACAGATAGCGCTGCCACTTGGTGATGTCGAACTGGCCGTTGGTCTGAAAGGTGGCCTCCTGCAGCACCTGCTGCAGGATTTGCGGAGGTGGCCCGCTGCGCGCCGCCTGGATGATCTCCTCGTCCGAGACCGTGATTCCGAGACGGTGGTAGGCGCGCTCGAGCAGGATGTTGTGGATGAACTGATCGGCCACCTGGTTCTGGACCTGCTGCTCGTCCTCGCGGCTGAGGCGCCCGCCCCCCTGTTGCCGCCGGTACTGTTCGAGGGCCGCCTGGTACTGCAGTTGGAACGGCTGCGACCGCACGACCTCGCCGTTCACCTTGAGCACCACGTCCTTGCCGCCGCCCAGGATGTCGGTGACCTGACCGATCGCCAGCCAAGCCACGAACGAGATGGCCAGGACGTAGAACACCGGCTTCACGATGGCGCGCATCGAGCGCATCATAGGGACCGAAACTCCGGGCGAGGGCAGGTGCGAAGGGACTTAAGTCTAAAAACGACAACGGGAAAACTCAAGCGACTCGCGTCGTTTCCAATTGACAGCGCGCCCGAGCAAACACTATCTTCGTCCAATTCCCACAACCACTTAGGCCGTGGCCTACACCAGCGAGATCGAAAAGCTCGAAAAGCGTTGGGCCGAGAATCCCAAGGGACGCAATTTCGCGCCCTTGGCCGACGCCTATCGCAAAGCGGGAGAACTAGATAGAGCCATCGAGCTGTGTACGGCGGGCCTCGAGCGGCACCCCGATTACGTCAGTGCCCACATCGTGTTCGGGCGCTGCCTGATGGACCAAAAAAACGACCCCGCCGCCTCCGAGGTGTTCCGCAAGGTCCTGGCGCTCGACCCGGAGAATGTGCTGGCGCTCAAGATCCTGGCCGACATCGCCGAGCGCGGCCACCGCTACGACGAAGCGGTCGATTGGCTGACCCGGCTGCTCTCAGCCGACCCGATGAATGGCGAGGCGGCGGAGACGTTGACCCGTACCCGGAGCAGGGCGGCGCAGGCCGCCGCGAGATCCACTCCCCCGCTGGGTGAGACACCGGCCCGCGCGGGCCCCCCCGAGCCAGTGGTGCGACTGGTGCCGGACCCGGCGCCCGGGGTCTCGTTCACCGCAAAGCGGCCTCCGCCGCCGCGTCGAGACTTCGTCGTAGAGCACGAGTCGGAGCGGGGTGTTGCGGAGACCATCCCGGCCAAGGCCGCGGCGCCGGCTGGCGACATCGAGACGTTCGACGGCACGCTCGACTTCAACTCGGTGGCGCATGACGCCGCGAAGGCGGAGGGGCTCGAGGTGCAGGAAGAGGTGGAGCTCAAGCCGCAGGACCTGGTGGTGGAGGGGCTGGCGCACACGCAATTCGAGAGCGCCGCATTCGGGCCGTCGCCCGGAGTCTCCGAGGACGAACTGCCGACGATCGACCTGCCGTTGATCATGCCTGACGACGAACCTGCGCCGCCCGTCTTCGCGGGAGCGGCGCCCCCCGTCGCAGCCCAGCGGGCACCGGCTGCTCCGGGGGACGCCGCTCCCGGGACGCCTGCCGCAGTGCAGCTGTCGGACGACGACGGTGCGGCCGACACGGCGGCCCTGTCACGCGCCGAGCCGGTCGTCACCGAGACCATGGCGGAGCTGTATCTGCGTCAAGGGCACCCGGACGATGCGCTGCGCGTCTATCAGGCACTGCTCGCCCAGCGACCGGGGGACCCACGGCTGCGTGCCCGGGTCGACGGACTGGCGGCGGGCGAGTCCGCAGCGACAGGGCACGGAACCGGGGAGTCGGCACGGACTTTCCTGCGGCGGATCCTGGCGGGCCGGCCGCCGGTGCGGGGTGAGGACGCCCCGCCCCGTCCGCCGCCATTGCCTGCGGCGGAACCCCCGGGCTCACCGCTCGATGGTGCGTTCGCGATCGCGCCGCTCGAGCCCGATCCGGAGCCCGAAATCCTCGCGCCCGGCGAGGCCAGCCGGCCGGCCGACGACAGTATCACGCTCGATTCCGTGTTCGGCGAGGAAGCCCCCAGGGGCGGCGGTGCGCCGGCGGAGGCGTCCCCGACGTCCGCGGAGCCGCCACCCGCGAGCCCGCCCCCGTCCGGCGGGTTTTCGTTCGACCAATTCTTCAGCCCGCCCCCCGCGTCGGGGGTGGGCGGTACGGCCCCGCCGGCCCAAGCAGGTGCGGCGACTCCGGGGCCGGGCCGCAGCTCCGGCTCGCGGCCGCGGCCGCCGATGGAGGACGAGGGCGACCTCGATCAGTTCCAGGCCTGGCTCAGAGGCCTCAAGTCCTAGTGCCGTTCCCACCAATAGTGCCCCCCCGGATCGGAGCCCTGGCCTGCAATCCGTGGGAACGGCACTAGTGCACATCGCCGTCCTGAACGGCCCGAACCTGAATCTGCTGGGCGAGCGCGAGCCGGAGCTGTACGGTCGGACGACCCTCGCGGAGATCGAAGCGCGCACGCGCGAGCAGGCCCGCGCGCTCGGCGTCGACGTGTCCTGGACGCAAACGAATCACGAGGGCGAGCTGGTCGACGCGATCCAGCGGCTCAAGGGCAAGGCGGACGGGCTGGTCATCAACGCCGCGGCGTACACGCACACCAGCCTCGCCGTGCGCGACGCGCTGCTCGCGGTGCGCGTGCCGTTCGTCGAAGTGCACCTCTCCAACCTGTTCGCCCGGGAGCCGGAGCGGCGCCGCTCGATGCTCGCGGATGCCGCGGTGGGCATGGTGACGGGGTTCGGCGCCGAGAGCTATCGGCTGGGACTCGAGGGCCTGGTCGGGTATCTCCAGGCCCGCCATGGCACCTGACCGGCGGCGCACGCGGCAGGAGGCGCTCGTGCGGGCGCTCGACGCCGATGGGCTGGACGGGCTGCTCGTCGTGTCGCGCGCCAACATTCGCTACCTCACCGGGTTCTCGGGCTCGGCGGCCCTGGTGGCCGTGACGCGAGGCGACGTCCTGCTCGTGACGGATTTCCGTTACGACGAGCAAGCCCACGCCGAAGCAGGCGAGGTGGCGCGCATCGAGGTCGAGAGCACGAGCGTGTGGGACCGCTTCTTCCGGGAGCTCGTGACGCTCGGTCCGCTCACCGAGATCGGCTACGAGGCCCACGCGCTCACGGTGCACGACGCCCGCCGCTTCGCCGAGGCAGGAAAGCCCTGGCGCTGGCGGCCGGTCACCGAGCTGGTGGAGCGACTGCGTGCTGCGAAGGACGCGGGTGAAGTCGCGGCGATTCGCGGGGCCGCGCTGCTCGCGGGCGAAGCCCTGCACCGGACCCTGGCGCAGGTGCGTCCGGGCATGACCGAGCTGGCCATCACCGGTCTGCTGGAGGGGGCGCTGCGCCAGCTGGGAAGCGAGGGCCACCCCTTCGCGACCATCGTGGCCTCGGGGCCCCGCAGCGCGCTGCCGCACGCGCGCTCCAGCACGCGCGTCGTGGCGGTGGGCGAGTGGCTGCTGCTAGACTTCGGGGCTCAGGTAGACGGCTACTGCGCCGACATCACGCGCACCGTGGTCGTGGGAGCGCGGGCCAGCGAGCGGCAGCGCGCGCTGTACGGCGTCGTGTACGATGCGCAGCGGAGCGCGCGCGGCGGCGTGCGCGCGGGAATGAGCGGGCGGGACGCCGACGCACTGGCACGTGAGCCGATCACGGCGCGCGGCTTTGGCGACGCATTCGGGCACTCGCTCGGCCACGGGCTCGGGCTGGAGGTGCACGAGGCTCCCCGCCTGTCGAAAACCAACGCCGAGGCGCTGCCCGGGGGCGCCGTCGTCACCGTCGAGCCGGGCGTGTATCTGGCGGGCGAAGGGGGTGTACGCATCGAGGACGACGTGCATCTCCCCCCGGACGGCGGCGCGGCGCAGCTCCTGTCCGACGGGCTGACGGACCTCGTGGAGGTCATGTAACTTTGGACCCCATGAACCTCGATATCATCGCCCAGCTCGTGCGGATGCTGAAGGATGCCCCCGAGCTCGGAGCGATCGAGGTCCGCCGGGGTTTGTTCGGGTCGTGGTCCTCGGTCCGGGTGACCAAGGTCGGACACCAGGCCAACGCCGGCGGTCAGCACGTGGTCGTCGCGCAGGCGCCCGCGATGGCTGGCTCCCCGCTTCCGCCGCCCGCGGTGGAGCCGGCGGGCGGCCGCCGGGAGGTGGCTGCTCCGGCCCAGCTGCTCGAGATCAAGTCCCCCATGGTGGGGACGTTCTACACCGGCCCCGAGCCGGGCGCCGAGCCCTACGTCAAGGCGGGCAGTCGTGTGGCGCCGAGGCAGGTGGTGTGCATCATCGAAGCGATGAAGATCATGAACGAAATCGAATCCGAGGTCGCGGGCGTCGTCCGGGAGGTGTTGGTGGAGAACTCCCAGCCCGTCGAGTTCGGACAGACCCTTTTCCGAGTAGACCCCCATGCCTGAACCTCCCCAGACCGGCCAACCGACCTTCAATTTCAAGTCGGCGATCACGCTGATGGTCCAGCGCAATGCGTCGGACCTGCTGCTGAAGGTGGGCCGGCCGGCGACGATCCGGGTGAACGGCGAGCTGGTGTCGCTGGAGAGCGCTCCCCTCAAGCCCGAGGAGCTGAAGTCGCTGGCCGAGCAGATCATGACCCCGCGTCAGGTGAAGGAGTTCGCCGAGCACAAGGAGGCGGACTTCGCGATCGGCGTGCCGGGGGTGGGTCGATTCCGGACCAACGTGTACCAGCAGCGCGGCACGGTGGCGTTCGCGTTTCGGGCCATTCCCTACGAGGTGAAGACCATTCGCGAGTTGAACCTGCCCCCGGTGCTCGAGGAGATCGGGCTGCGGCCGCGTGGCCTGGTGCTGGTGACGGGCGTGACGGGATCGGGCAAATCGACCGCGCTGGCGGCGATGATCAACCACATCAACACCAACCGCCGCGTGAACATCATCACGATCGAGGACCCGATCGAGTTCCTGCACCGCGACAACCTGTCCAACATTTCGCAGCGCGAGGTGGGGAACGACACGCTCTCGTTCAATGCGGCGCTGCGCCACGTGCTGCGCCAGGCGCCGGACGTGATCCTGATCGGCGAGATCCGCGACATGGAGACGCTCGACACGGCGCTCAAGGCGGCCGACACCGGGCACCTGGTGTTTTCGACGCTCCACACGACGGACGCGACGCAGACGATCAACCGGGTGATCTCGTTCTTCCCCCCGCACCAGCACGACGAGGTGCGGCACCTGCTCTCGACGGCGCTGCAGGCGATCGTGTCGCTGCGTCTCGTGCCGCGCAAGGACGGCAAGGGCCGCGTGCCGGCGTCCGAAGTGCTGATCAACACGGCCGCGGTGCAGGAGAACATGCGCGACCTCACCAAGTCGCTCTCCATTCCCGACCTGATCGCGCAGGGCTCCGTGCAGTACGGGATGCAGAGCTTCGACCAGTCGCTGTTCCATTGGTACCAGCAGGGCATGGTGAGCTACGAAAGCGCGATCTTCTACGCCACGAACCCGAGCGAGTTCGCGCTGAAGGTATCGGGGGTCGATTCGGGGGAGAGCCAGTCGTTTGGCGGGACCACGGCCGCGGCGGGCCTGCGCGGCGACATCACGCCCTGATGTTCAAGAAGGTACTGATCGCCAACCGCGGGGAGATCGCCCTGCGGGTGATCCGTGCGTGCAAGGAGCTGGACATCCATACGGTGGCCGTCTACTCCGAGGCGGATCGCGACAGCCTGCACACGCGGTTCGCCGATGACGATGTGTGCATCGGGCGGGCCCCGGCCCGCGACAGCTACCTGAACATTCCGCGCATCATCGCCGCGGCCGAGATCACGGGGGCGGACGCGCTGCACCCCGGGTACGGTTTCCTCGCGGAGAACGCCGAATTCGCCGACATCGTGCGCACGTCGAACATCACCTTCGTCGGCCCGACGGGGGACCAAATCCGCCAGATGGGCGACAAGGCGGCGGCGCGCAAGCTGGCCCAGCGACTCAAGGTGCCGACTGTGCCCGGCTCGCCCGGCCCGGTGGAGGACGCGGACACGGGGCTCAAGCTGGCCGAGAAGCTCGGCTTTCCGGTGATCATCAAGGCGGCCGCGGGCGGGGGCGGGAAGGGGATGCGGGTGGCGCAGGACGGGGAGCAATTCCCGCAGGCGTTTTCGCTGGCCAAGCAAGAGGCGCTGGCGGCGTTCGGCTCGGACGAGGTGTATCTGGAGAAGTACCTCGCCCGGCCGCGGCACATCGAGATCCAGATCATGGGCGACACGCACGGCAGGATCATGCATCTGTGCGAGCGGGACTGCTCGGTGCAGCGGCGCCACCAGAAACTCGTCGAGGAAGCGCCGAGCCCGGCCGTGGATGCCACGCTGCGCCAGGACATCGGTGACTCGGCCGTACGGCTTGCCGAAGCGATCGGCTACGTGGGAGCGGGGACGATCGAGTTCCTGCTCGACGAGGACGGCTCCTTTTATTTCATGGAGATGAACACCCGTATCCAGGTCGAGCATCCCGTGACCGAGATGTGCACGAACTTCGATCTCGTCAAGGAGCAGATCCGCGTGGCCGCGGGCGAGCCGCTGTCGTTCGTGATGAACGGCAATCGGCTCCGGGGGCATGCCATCGAGTGCCGCGTGAACGCGGAAGATCCGGCGCGCAATTTTCAGCCGAGCCCCGGCACGATTACGGCGTACCACCCGCCCGGCGGACCTGGCGTGCGTGTCGACACCCACATCTACGCGGGCTACACGGTGCCGCCGTTCTACGATTCGCTGCTGGCGAAGGTGATCGTCCACGGGAACACCCGGGCGGAGGCGCTGGCCCGCATGCGCCAGGCGCTCGACTCGTTTATCATTGAAGGCGTGACCACGACCATTCCCTTCCTCAGTCGGGTCATGCGTCATCCCGACTTCGTCGCGGGCCGCGTGGACACCAAGTTCCTCGAGCGCGAGCCGCAGCTGCTCCAGCCACCCGCATGAGGATCGACGTCCACTTCACACCGCTCGGCCTCGGCGCGGGGGATCTCGCCGGCCGGGGCGTCGTCGTCGTCGACGCCCTGCGCGCGACGACCACGATCATCACGGCCCTGGCGAACGGCGCCAAAGCGGTCATCCCCGCCGCCACGTCGGAGGAGGCGGTCCGCCTCGCGTCGAACCTCGAGAAGGACGGGGTACTGCTCGCCGGCGAGCGCCGCAGCGTGAGGATGGAAGGCTTCGCGCTGGGCAACTCGCCGCGGGAGATGGTGCCCGCGGCGGTGGCGGGCAAGACGATCGTGCTCGCCACCACGAACGGCACGCCCGCCCTGGTCGCCGCGCAGGGCGGGGAGCCCGTGCTGGTGGGCGCTCCCGTGAACTTCAAGGCGCTGGTCGAGCGCGCCCGCGCGGTACTGCTCGCGCCCCGCGATCTGGTGATCATCTGCGCCGGCCGCGAGAAGCAGTTCGCCATCGAGGACGCCTACACGGCGGGCCGCGTGATCAAGGCCGTGAAGAAGGGTCTCCGCAAGCTCGCGTTGAACGACGCCGCCCGCGCCGCCCTCGCCCTTACCGACGAGCTGACGAGCTGGACGGAGGCGCTGGAGGGCTCCGAAGCGGCGCATCAGCTCGGTGAGGTCGATCTGGAAGAGGACGTCTCCTTCGCCGCCCGGCCCGACCGGTTCGGGGTGGTCCCGACCTACGCGGACCGCCGCATCACATGAATGCGAAGGCGCGCCAGGAGCTGGTCGGCATCGGCGCCCTCGTCGTCGGGCTGTTCCTCGGACTCACGCTGCTGCGCCTCCCCATCACCGGGAGCTGGGGCGGCCGCATCGGTTCACTGCTGTGGCGCACGCTCGGCGCCGGGTCGGCCGTGCTGCCGCTGCTCGGTGTCGGATGGGCGCTCGCCGCGTTCGAGCGCCTGGGGCGCCTCTCGTCGGCCCGGACGGCCGCGCTCGGCGTGGGACTCGTGCTGCTGCTGCCCTACGGCATCGGGACCGTCACGGGCGCCCGTTTCCCCGCCGACTACGCGCTGTGGAGCCCTACCCAGAGGCTCGTAGGCGTGGCGCCCGCGCTCGTCGCGCACGGCATCCATCACGCGGTGGGCACGGCGGGGGGCGCCCTCGTCGGCCTGTTCGCGCTGTCGGCTCTGGGGATCCTCACCGTAGGCTGGCACCCGCTCGTCGCGCTCAGAACCCGAGAAACGGCCGGTGTAAAGGCCCGGGGAAAGGCCGGGGAAGGGGGAAAGGCGAAGGAAGAGAAGCCGGAGGTCATGAAACCAGAGGCGTCTGTTCGGCTTGCCCCTTCCCCGCAAGGGCGGAAGCCGAAGCTCGCACCGCCGGCCCGACCGGCCGTTACCCCCGCCGGCGTTCTGATACCCCCGATTGAGTTGTTGAACCCCGCCCCGCCCGAAGACGGCGACGCGGGGCTGGTGCAGATCGAGCAGATGGGCCAGAAGCTCATCGAGACGCTGCAGACGTTCCGCGTGGAGGGATCGATCGCGGGACGCACCGTAGGGCCGGTGGTGACCCAATACGAGGTCGCGCCGGGCCCCGGCGTGAAGGTGGGGCGCATCGCGGCGCTGGCCGACGACCTGGCCCTCGCGATGCGGGCGCCGTCGCTCCGGATCGTGGCGCCCATTCCGGGCAAGGCCGCGGTCGGGATCGAAGTGCCCAATCCGATTCCTCGCATGGTGCACGTGCGCGACCTGATCGAGGGCGCCGATTACCAGCGGGCGGGCCGCGCCCTGCCGCTGGGCCTGGGGAAGAATCTCGAGGGCGACGCGGTGGTGGCGGACCTCGCCAAGATGCCGCATCTCCTGATCGCCGGCGTTACCGGCTCCGGGAAGTCGGTGTGCATCAACACGATCATTACCAGCCTGATTTACGCGCACCCGCCCGAACGGATGAAGTTGCTGATGATCGACCCGAAAATGGTCGAGCTCTCGATGTACGAGAAGCTGCCGCACCTGGGTCTGCCGGTGGTGACGAACCACCACAGAGCCGCGAGCGTGCTCAAATGGGCGGTGTGGGAGATGGAGCGGCGCTACCGCCTGTTGCACGCGAACCACGCGCGCAACATCGTCGACTTCAACAAGAAGGTCGACGAGAAGAGGCCGCTCAAGGGGCCGCGCGAGACCCTGGCGACGCAGGCCGGAATCCAGAAGGAGCTACCGCTCGACGGCGAGTACACAGGTGGCGTCGTGCCGTACATCGTGCTGATCGTGGACGAGCTCGCGGACCTGATGCTCACGGTGCAGGGTGAAATCGAGACGCCCCTCGCCACACTGGCCCAGAAGGCCCGCGCGATCGGGATCCACCTCGTGCTCGCGACGCAACGCCCCTCGGTGAACGTGATCACCGGCCTCATCAAGGCGAACTTTCCCTGTCGCGTCGCCTTCCGCGTGTCGGCCAAGGTGGACAGCCGTACCATCCTCGACCAGAACGGGGCGGAAACGCTGCTCGGCAACGGCGACATGTTGTTCCTGCCGCCCGGCAAGAGCGAGCCGCTGCGCGTGCAGGGCGCCTTCATCTCGACGGAGGAGACCGAGCGCCTGATGGAATGGTACAAAGCGCACGCCGAGCGTGCGGTGACCCCCGCGGGCGCGAGCATCGACGAACAGGTCGCGGCGCTCGAGGAAGCGGAAAAGGCGGGGGACGAGGGACGAGGGACGGGGGACGAGGGGACGCCGGGCGAGCGGGACTCCCTCTTCCGGCAGGCGGCGGAAGTGTGCATCCAGAACCAGCTCGGCTCGACGTCGCTGCTGCAGCGGCGGATGAGCATCGGCTACGGGCGCGCCGCGCGCATCATCGATCAGCTCGAGCTGGCCGGCATTCTCGGGCCCGCCAACGGCTCCAAGCCGCGCGACGTGCTCGTCGGCCTCGACGACCTCGACGAAATCTGCGCGCCGTGATGTCCCCGTCTACCCGCCCACCTTGCGCCACAGGATGGCGTGGGTGTGGAACTGCGAGTCTAGCGCGAATCCGAGCACATCGCCCCGATGGTTGATCACCTGCGCCTGGCTGCCGCGTCCGTCCGCGACTCCGGGACCCAGATCCGTCATCTGACCGTCCTGCCACACGAACGCGTGACGCTCCCCAGAGGCGGTCAGACTCCATCCGACCACTTCTCCCGCGTCGCCCAACGCCGATATCTGCGTGTCACCTTTCCCGAGCGAGCCCAGCTCCTGAACGACCCCGTGGTCCCACAGGAACGCGACCGCAGGAAACACTGCCGTGCCGGCTACTTGGCCGCGATCGTTGATGGCGATCGGAAGGATCGTCCGGTCCGGATAGACGTCCAGCTCCCGTACGGCGGCGTCCTGCCACACGAGGGCGCGACTGAGCCCGGCGCTGTTCACCGCCACGCCGAGCACCTCGCCGCGGGCGTTGATCCCGAGCGCCCGCGCCGAGGCGCAATTCACGGTGGGGTCGCCCCGGCACGGTCGCTCGAACGGGACGCCGAGATCCTGTAAGCGCCCGTTCTCCCACAGGAACGGATGCAGGTGAACGCCTCCTTCGGGCCGATCGACCGTGCTGGCGCCCACGACCTGGCCACGCGCGTTCATCGCGTTCGGAAAGGTTCGGATCTGCGTTGGGCTGAATCCGCCCAAGTCCTGGGGCACGCCCGCGCGCCACACGACGCCGCGGGTCGCTGACGGCGAGTAGTCCACCTCGGCGACCAGGTCACCGGCGTCGGTCAAGCGGACGACTTGCGTGCCGCCATGTCCGGGCCCGTCGGGGGGATCGAGCTGCCGCAGCGACCCCGAGTCCCAGAGAAACAGGCGAACCACCTGGTTGCAGGCGAACTCTCCGCAGCTCTCGATCATGCTGCCGGCGATCTGGCCGCGTGCGTTGATCGCCTCCGCCTCGGCGGCGATCGTACCGTCCAGGAAGCCGAGGTCCTGCAGGACGCCGTCTTGCCACACGAACGCGTGATCGGCGCCACTCGGGACCGACGCGCTTCCGGCAACCTGCCCGCGGTCGTTCAATCCGGCGCCGAGCGTGGAGATACCACCGAACGAGCCAAGGTCGACGACTTCGTAGCCCGAGGGCCCGGCCGCGACATCGGCGACGATGGATGACGGTGACGGAGTGATGGCGTCGCGGCAGCCGCAGCACACGACGACCGCGATGGCGAGGATCGGCAGGCGCGACATGCGGCACTCCTCGGAGGCGGATATCGTGCGCGGGCCGCAAGACGCGTGCGCCATCCTGCAACATCTGTGGTCGTGCTGAAGCCCAAATATTCCCCGTAGGCTTGCGCGGTCTTCCGCCCGTTCTTACTATGGCCACTGTGGTTTTGGGGCGACACGGTTTGCCCCAGCGCCATGACTGTAGCGACCGCGACACACGGTCGTTGACA
>Ga0209805_1000615_pt1 | contig 21779 bp, 21 predicted proteins | sample GraSoiAngelo_148_FD_185905 | JGI IMG/M metagenome (GOLD analysis project Ga0209805, IMG submission 185905) | Grasslands soil microbial communities from the Angelo Coastal Reserve, California, USA - 14_1009_09_20cm (SPAdes) (version 2) | ecosystem: Environmental > Terrestrial > Soil > Grasslands ...
TCCGTTGAATGGCTTTAGCGATACCGCAATCAGGTCCAGACATGGCAGTTTCAGGGAGACGCAGATCCGACGAGGACCGGGTCGTTCGGTATTTGAACACCGAGGGCGACTTCGAGGTCGAGGTGTCACACACACTGAACAAGTGGTGCGTCACCGTCTTTCAGCTGCCATCGAAGCAGGTGGTGGCTCAAGACTTCTTCCCGGAGCGGTGGAAGGCGCTGGCGCGGGCGCAGGACTTCGTCCGCATTCTCAACACCCGTAACAAGCCCCAGCCCGAGTCGGACGACGAGCCCTGATCCGTAACTCGTCGCGGGCCTTCTGGCTCCACGAATGGGGCGCGCTTGCCTTCGTCGTCACCGTCATTCTCGGCCTGCTGGTCGTCCCGGCGGCGCTGATCCTGGAAGGGAGCGGCAAAACGACGACCCCGCCCAACCAGACGCTGCTGCAACCGACGCCGACCCCCAGCTGCGTGTCCACAGTCAGCACGCCGTCCGGTTCCGCGACCGCGAGCCCACGCGCGACGCCGACTCCAACGCCGAAGTCCTCATCAGCAAGCTCTGCCACCCCCTCCGGGACGGTGGTGACCAGCGCGTCGCCGACGCCATGCCCGTCGCCAAGCCCGACGTCCTCCCCGTCGCCGAGCGGCAGCCCAAAGCCGTCCGCCTCGCCCTAGCCGGAGCGAGTCTAGCCGGCGATCGCCTCGCCCAGCACGATCGAGCCGTTTCGGGGCACGATCTGCGCCCGCTGGAGTTCGAGCTCGGCCATCACGCGCGTGTCATCGAGGACGGCAAGCAGGATGTGATCGCGTAGGGCCAGCTCGCCGATTCGCACGCAGTCTTTCAGGAAGGGAAAGACCAGCGGGCGGACCAGGTTGACGATGTATCGCTGCTCCGACTCGCGATCGGCGGCCGGGTCGGCCAGGCTTTCGTCCCGGAAGGCGAGGATGAACAGCTCGTCGTTTAATGAAATCAGGTCGGTCCAGCTGTAGGCTTCCTCCGGCGCGTCCGGGATCAGACTCCGCTTCTGGCGGAAGAGCTCCAGCCGCGATTGGAGCTGGCGCATGGGGCCGGACGGTCCCTCGATGATGAAGGGCACATCCTTGAGGGGAGCCTGGGCGGGTTGCGCGGGATACCGGGTCGAGAACCCGACATCAGCCCGACCGGCAAAGGGAGCCGGCACTTTGATGACGAGCTCCTGAAGCATTCGCCAGAATCTCCTTCTGTTTTTGATTATACCGGCGTTAACACATTCAACGGAAATTCGCGACAGCTCTTGCTGCTTTTGCTCGGCAGTGCGCCAGCACCGCCTCGGCATCGCCCGTATTCAGCACCCGATCAGGGGTCAGGCCGGCGCGGCGGCCAATCGCGCATCCGTAGCGGACCGAGTCGAATTCGGCGGGGTAGTGCGCGTCGGTGTCGATCGCGAGGATGGCGCCGGCGTCCCGCGCCTTGCGCGCCCAGGTGTCGTTGAGGTCGAGGCGCCAGGGGCTGCTGTTGATCTCCAGGGCAGTGCCGGTCTTGACCGCCTCGGTGATCACCGCATCGATATCGAGACTCGTCTCCCCGCGGCGGTCCAGCCGGCGGGAGGTGGGATGGGCCAGCACGTCCACGTGGGGCGATCGTAACGCCGTCAGGACCCGTTGCGTGATCAAATCTTTCGGCTGGTCCAGCGCCGTGTGAACCGAGGCGACGACCACCTCGAGCTCGGCGAGGCTTTCGTCCGGAAGATCGAGGCTGCCATCGGGCAGAATGTCGACCTCGGCGCCATTCAGCACACGCGCCACGCCCGGGCTGGCGTTGACCGACGCGATCGCCGCAGCCCGCTCCGAAAAGCGCTGCGGCGTCAGCCCCTGGGCGATCAGCAGGGACTGGGTGTGGTCGGTCATCACCAGATAGCGATAGCCGCGCTCCATGGCAGCCCGCGCCATGACGGCGATCTCGTTGCGGCCGTCACTCCAGTTGCTGTGGGTATGCAGATCGCCGCGAAGATCCCGCTGCTCGACCAGCTGCGGCAGCGGTCCTTGCGCCGCCAGCTCGATCTCGCCACGCCCCTCCCGGAGCTCCGGTGGAATCCATGCACAGCCCACGGCGGCGTAGACCTCCTCTTCGTTCTCGCCGCCAATTTTTGTGCCGTCCTCTCTGAAGACGCCGTACTCGTTGATCTTGAGCTTGCCCATGCGCCCCGAGCGGCCGCGCAGCTGGACGTTGTGGGCCTGGGAGCCAGTGAAGTACTGCCAGGCGGCGCCGAAGCTTTCCGGCTTCACCGCGCGCAAGTCGACCTCCATCCCCGACCGGGTTCGGATGGATGTCTTGGTGCCGCCCTGGGCGATCACCTCATTGACCTGCGGCAAGTGTGCGAACTCCCGGCAGGTCGCATCCGGATCGCTCGTGGCAACGAGCAGGTCGAGGTCGCTGATGGTTTCGCGAGCGCGTCGGACGCTTCCCGCGATTTCCGCGCGAAACACGCCCGGCATCGACCGAAGGGTGGTCAGGAGGGAGTCGGCCAGGATCCAGCCCTCAGGAAAGAACCGGCGGCCTTCGGTCCGCTTCAGCATGGCAATGCCCTTGAGGATGTTCTCCTCCGTCCTGGCTTTGATGCCGCGCACGAGGAGCAGCCGATGGGCTTGCGCCGCCTCCTCCAGCGCGTCGAGACTCAGGATGCCCAGCGCGTCGTAGATATCCTTGGCCGTGCGCGGTCCCAATCCCGGGACGCGAGTGAGCTCGAGAAGTGCCGGCGGGACCTCGCGCTCGAGTCGAGTCAGGAACTCCAGCTGTCCGGTGGTGACAAACTCGACGATCTTCTTTTCCATCGCCTCACCGATGCCCGGGATTTCCTTGAGCCGTCCTTGCTTGACCAGCTCCTCGACCTCGCTGGTCAGGTTGTCAAGCTGCCGGACGGCCTCGCGGTAGGCGCGGATCTTGAAAAAGTTCTCTCCTTTGATCTCTAGCAGGTCGGCGACCCGGTTGAGCATGGCCGCGATGTCGGCATTACGCACGTCGCTAACCTAGCAGGGCATGCTGCTCCGCGGCGTTCGCGTCCTCGATGTTTCCCGCCTGCTCCCGGGCGCGTACTGCACGCAGCTGCTCCAGGCGCAGGGTGCGGAGATCACCAAGATCGAGGCGCCGACCGGCGACCCGATCCGCCGGTTGCCCGGCGGCGAGGCGTTTTTCGACGCCCTGCATCGCGGCCAGCATCTCCTCATGCTCGATCTCCGCACCGAGAGCGGGCACCAGGCGCTCTACCGGCGAATCGTCGATGCGGACGTCCTGGTGGAGGGGTTTCGGCCAGGGGTCCTCGACCAAATGGAGCTCGGCTATGCCGCGCTGTCCGGCATCAACCCCGCGCTCGTCTACTGCGCCATCACGGGCTATGGCTCGAGCGGCGCGCTGGCGCGCCGCGCCGGCCATGACCTCAACTACCTCGCGCGCAGCGGCGCGTTATCGCTGATGCCACAGCGCGACGGCGCCCCGACCATCCCTGGATTGCAAGTGGCCGATCTCGCCGGCGGAATGCAGGCCGCCTTCCTGATCGCGGCCGCACTCACCGGGCGCGCCAGCTCGGGGCGCGGCACCAGGGTCGAGGTCTCGATGACCGACCTGATGCAGAGCTGGACGGCGCTTCCGCGGGCGGCCATGGAGGCCGGCCTCCCCGGGTTGCCGCTCACCGGCGACGTGCCCTGCTACCACGTCTACCCGGTTCGCGATGGCTACCTCACAGTGGCGGCGCTCGAGCCGGACTTCTGGGCGGAGTTCTGCGGTGCGATCGGCCGCGCTGACCTCACGGAGCGACAGTTCGACCCATCGGCCGTCGAGGATGTGCGATCGGTGCTCGCGCCGGCGACGCGCGAAGAATGGATGGCGCGCTTCGGCGGGCGTGATGTCTGCGTCGAGCCGTGCCTGCGGCTCGATGAGATCGAGAACGGCTGAGGCGGTTTGCGTCCCGCCTCAGCCAAAGGCTCGGGGTTAACTACCCGCGTTTGTGATCGTGCCGAAGAGGCCGTCCGCCTCGCCATTGATGCCTGCGGTGAAATAGACGGCGTTCGGGTCGCCGCCATTGGGTGGTGGGGCTCCATTCCCCACCCGGAGGGCCCACAGGCCGTCGATCGCGATCGGTCCCTGGTCCGACTTCAGGGTCCCGCGGAAGTTGCCCTTGTCGAGGGTGAAGGCATTGATGCGGCCGTTGCCGAAGTTTCCGACCAGCAGGTCGCCCGCGAAATCCCCGAAGCTCGCCGGCGCGATGGCTAGGCCCCATGGTGAGTCGAGCTGTCCATGAGAGACTAGCCGGCGTAGCAGGTTGCCGTTGGTATCGAAGGCGTCCACAAAGCCATGCCCCTGGCCGGCGACGTCATCGTGACCCGTCGCATCCCGCATGGCGAAGGTGACATACAGGACTCCCCCGAGGGTTTGGACGTCGAAGGGTGCGTAGTCAGTCGGGATTTTTGGATCCGTAAAGGATCCGGCTGGGGCGTAGTTGCTGTTGAACACATCCACGGCACCGCCCCGAAAATTCGCTACATAGATGCGGTCGCCGGTCGCGGTCGAGCCGATCGCCAGACCCTTGTACACGGCGCCCGGTGCCGGTAGGGAATTGTCGACCTGGGTGTGTGCGACCGTGCCATAGGCCGGCTGCCAACCGGCAATCGTGCCATCCTCAGTCGCGAATAGAAAGCGATCGCCGCGAAACTCGGCGCTGTTGCCGTTGAAGACCGTACCGGTCGGCGTCCCCAGGGTTCCCGCGGAACTGCCCGCGCCGGGCGGAATCACCACTGTCAAGGGCACCTTCGAGCCGTTGCCCCCGTAGAGGGTGGTGACGCCGGCGCCGTTGTCCGATACCCACATCGGCGTCGCCGGGCCGGCAGAGATGCCCCAGGGGTTCTGCAAGCTGGGGTCAACGACGCTGGCGCCCTGGTCCGTTCGGTTCGATACCAGGTTGGTTTGGGTGAACGCCGTCTTGCCGGCGCCCGCGCCAGCGCCAATGGCGGAAAGGCTGAAGAGCCCCGTCGCCAGAGCGATTGCCAGGGGTAACCGTCTGAGTCGCATGCCTTGCCTCCTTGCGTCCCGTTGGAGGGCCCGAAAAGCCCCTTTAGGGCTTGTACCGTGGGACGTTACGCCTGGCGTGTCAGTCTCTTACCGCTTTCTAAGCCGCTTCTCAGCCGGAGTTCATCGAGATCGGCAAGGATAGTAGGGTCATAACCCCGGGAAGGAGTTGTCGCAGATGAAAGGAAAGCGCTGGATCGCGCTACCGGCGGCCGGGCTGGCGGCGATCATCATCGGAATCGTGGCGGTCGAGGCCGCGCCCTCGCCGTCGCCATCCACGAGCGGGACGAAGAATTACGCACAGGTTTTCGTCGACAAGCTGGCGGCCATTCTGCACCTGAACTCGACCCAAACCAGGGATGCTTTGAAGCAAGCGGAGTTGCAGACCGTCGACCAGATGCTGAAGGACGGCAGGATCACCCAGCAGCAGGCGGACGCCATGAAGGCGAGGATCAATGCCGGCCAGGGTCTGGGCCCGATTGGCGGTTTCGGATTGCGGCCCGGCGCCTTTAAAGGCGATCGCGCCCTGATGCAGGAGCTGGCCACCGCGGAAGCGAACGCCGTCGCCAGCGCCCTGCACATGAGCGCAACGGATCTCAAAAACGCGTTAAAGGCGGGGAAGTCGCTCAGTGATCTCGAGGTCCAGCAAAAGGTGAGCGATAGCGCCGTAAAGACCGCCATGAAGAACGCCGCGAAGGGTGTGCTCGACAAGGCGGTCAAGGCGGGGACGATCACCCAGGCCCAGGAAGATGCCATGCTGTCGCGGGTTGGCTCCGGCCTGAAGTTCCGGTTCGGTCCCAAGGGACGGCCAGGTACCCCGCCAGCCACCCCCGGTCAATCGCCCGCGCCCACGCCCGCGGCCTACTACTCCACGATCTAGCCCTCCGGGCGACGACTTCGCGACAAGGCGCTGACGTTTCGGCGACGATCGCCCGCGCGCTTCAGCCCCGTAGCGTTCGATGCCTAAGCTGATAGCGGGAGGAGTCATGAAGCTGCTGCAATGGCTTCTGAGCGGGCTGCAGTTCACGCTCGTCGCCCTGGAGTTGCCGCCGGATCCCCGGGAGCGGCATTTCTGGAGCCGGCTGGCGCTCCTTCAGCTCGTCTACTCGCTCGCCGGGCTCGTCCTGGGTTTGGCCTGCGTCATCGCTGGCACCCTGCTCTTCTTCCACGGCGTGGTTGGCTCGAGCAGCTGGGTGGGCGAGGTCATTGGCGTCCAGAGCAAGCTCTCCGACGCGGCGCCCGGTACCGTCCTCTTCGTCGTGGGCCTCGCGGTGGTCTTTTTGACCCGCTTCACGGTAAGGGTGCGGCAACCGATTGACATCGACCTTTCCAATCGGCGCGAGTTGCCGGATCGTCGACGCAAGGCAGGGTGAGCCGGGGTCAGCGAGGCGCCGGCTCGGTGGGCGCGTAGCGTCGATAGATCGCCTCCACCTGCCGGCGGGTGTTTTCCCGGTCGCCGCTGTTGTCGATGACATCGTTCGCCCGCGCTCGCTTCTCCTCGAGGGGCATCTGGGAGGCGATCCGTTGCCCTGCTTCCTCGGCGGTCAGGCGGTCTCGCTCCCGGAGTCGGCGGAGCTGCGTCTGCGGATCGACCCAGACGACGATCACCGTTTCCACCGCCTCGGCCCGGTCATTCTCGTAAAGCAACGGAATGTCGAGGACCAGAACGCCCGGACGCCCGCGTCGCGCCGCCACCTCAGCATCCATGCGCTCTCGGATGCGCGGATGGGTGATGGCGTTGAGCCGCTGGCGGGCGACGGCGTCCGCGAAGATGGTGGCGGCAAGCTGGCTCCGGTTGAGCCGGCCATCCGGCAGCAGGATGCCCGGACCGAAGGCCTTGACGATCTCGTCGAGCGCGGGCTGCCCGGGTTCGACGACGTCGCGGGCGAGCTGATCAGCATCGATTACCTCGGCCCCGAGGTCGCGGAACATCTTGGTGACCAGTGACTTGCCGGAACCGAGCCCGCCGGTGAGGCCCAAAACTCGCATATCACTGACGCTACGATTACCAGAGATGACCCTGGTGAAGTCGATCGCCGTGCTGGCGGTGCTGCTGGCGGCGGTCGCCTACTTCGCCGTCCGGACACGACGGCTCTACCGTATGTTGCGGCTGGGCCCCAACGAGAACCGGTTCGACCACATTCCGGAACGGATCCGAAGTGTCCTCAGCTACGTCGGCCTCCACACCAGGATGTTCCGCAACCTGTACTCGGGCATCCTCCATTTCTTCATTTTCTGGGGATTCGTGGTCCTTCTGACCGCGATCATCCAGGCCTTCGGGGAAGGCGTTGTCCCGGGCTTCAGCCTGGCCCCGATCGGTGGGACCACCTGGATCGCCTTCTTGCAGGACCTGTTCGGCATCCTGGTCCTGGTGGGCGTGCTGATGGCGCTCGTCAACCGGCTTGTCATCCGGCCACGCCAGTTCCACGAAAGCAACGAAACCGATGCCCTCATCATCCTCGGCCTGATCGCCACCATCATGATCGGCATGCTGGGCCAGAACGCCGCCCGGATCGCGGAGGGCGGCGATCCCTCGGCATCCTGGCGGCCGCTCTCCTCGGCGCTCGCCCGCCTGTTTGAAGGCTTCGGCTGGGAGCGATCGGCGGCGATCCCGGCGCACGAGGTCTTCTACTGGATCCACATCCTGGCGGTGCTGGCGTTCCTCGTCTACATCCCGAGCTCGAAGCACCTGCACATCATCGTCGCCATTCCCAATGTCTTCTTCCGCAAGCTCGGACCCAAAGCCGGGGCCATGCTCGCGCCGATCGATCTCGAGCACGCCGAGCACTACGGGGTCAGCCAGGTGACGCAGTGGTCCTGGAAAAACCTGCTCGACCTGTACTCCTGTACCGAGTGCGGCCGCTGCCAGGAACAGTGCCCAGCCTTCCTGACCGGCAAGCCGCTCAATCCCAAGATGATCATCGTCGACGCGCGGGAGAACCTCTACAAGACGATCCGCGACGCGCCCGCCGAGCAACGGCGCGATGCCCCACAGTCCCAGAAGCTGATCGGGGACGCCATCAAAGAAGATGAGCTCTGGGCCTGCGTTGCCTGCGGCGCATGTCAGCAGGAGTGCCCAGTGCTGATCGAGCACGTCCCAAAGATCGTTGACATGCGTCGCAGTCTGGTCCTGGAAGAGAGCAGGTTTCCCAAAGAGGCCCAGGGCGCCCTGCGCAGCATCGAGACCCAGGGCAATCCTTATGGCCTGCCGCGCGCGCAGCGGACCGATTGGACTAAAGGGCTGGGCGTCAAGACGGTCGAGGAGAAGCCCGATGCCGAGTATCTCTATTTCGTCGGCTGCGCGGCCTCCTACGATGAAGCCAGCCGGGACGTGGCTCGGTCCCTCGTCAAGCTGCTGCAGAAGGCCGGCGTCGATTTCGCGATCCTCGGCCCACGGGAGACCTGCAACGGCGACCCGGCCCGCCGCATCGGGAACGAGTACCTCTACCAAACGCAGGCGCAGCAGAACATCGAGGCGATGGCCGCTGCCAGGGTCAAGAAGGTGATCGCCAGCTGCCCGCATTGCTTCAACACCATCAAGAACGAGTTCCCGCAGTTCGGCGGCACCTACGAGGTCATCCATCACACGCAGCTACTCGCCAGGCTGATCAAAGACGGCCGGCTCAAGCCGAACAAGGCCGTCGATGGGAAGTTCACCTACCACGATTCCTGCTACCTCGGCCGCTGGAACGATATCTACGACCCCCCGCGCGAGGTCATCGAGGCGATCCCGGGCGCCAAGCTGGTCGAGATCGAGCGCCATCACAAGCGTGGCTTCTGCTGCGGCGCCGGCGGCGGGCGGATGTGGATGGAGGAAAAGATCGGAAAGCGAATCAACCACGAGCGGGTCGAGCAGACGCTGCGCACGGAGGCGCCGCGGGTGGCGACCGCCTGTCCGTTCTGTCTGACCATGTTCCGGGATGGGATCGCGGCAAAGGGCGCCGAGGCGAGGTTGCAGGTCAAGGACCTCGCGCAGTACCTGGCGGAGTCGATCGACGAAGCGCCTGTGTCAACCACCATTTCCGGTTGACTTCCGCCCCGCCCAGGGCGTACTGTACGGAGGCTATGAGGCGGCGGATCCGTTCAGCGAGCATCGCGACCTTCAGGGGCGGAGCCTGCCCTGTCCGGGCCTCACAGCATTGAAAGCCAAGTAATCTAGATCATTTTTCGAGCGCTTTCGACCGTGTGGCCCTCAGGCCCACGGTTTTTTGTTGTTCCGCGCACTTCATTGAGGAGCTGAGATCATGGCGATCCACGCAAGCGAATTGAATACAGCGGCGGTCGAGGTGGACGGCATTTCGAAGCGGTTTGGCGAAGCTGGTCGCCCGAATCGGCTGATGCCCTGGCGGAAGCTGAAGAAGCCGAAGTTGGCGCTCGAGCAAGTGTCGCTGCACGTCGAGACCGGCCGGATCACCGGGATCCTGGGCGCCAACGGCAGCGGCAAGTCGACGCTGATCCGGATCCTGGCCACCTTGTTAACGCCCGATCAGGGTACGGCGTCGGTCTTCGGCTACGACGTGGTGTCGCAGCCCGACGACGTGCGCCGCCACATCAACCGCGTCTCGGTCGAAGCCTCCTTCTTCAAGGAGATGAGCCCCTGGGAGAACATGCTTTACGCCGCGCGGCTCTACGGCAGCGGCGGCGAGGGCACGCGGGATCGGGTCGAGGCGATGCTGGAGCGGCTCGGCCTGCCGCTCGACACGCTCGACAAGCCGATGAAGCAACTATCGCGTGGTCAGCAGCAGAAGGTCGCGATCGCCCGCAGCTTCCTGACATCGCCGTCACTGCTGCTGATGGACGAGCCGACCACGGGGCTCGATCCGCGCTCGAAGCGTGAGGTCCAGGAGCTGGTGCGGTCGATCCGGCGGGATCGCGCCGCCACGGTGCTGCTGTGTACGCACGACCTGCAAGAGGCGGAGGTGCTGTGCGACCGCGTCGTGGTCATCGACCAGGGCCGCGTGCTGGCCGAAGGTACGCCTGCGGAGCTGATCCGCGCGCATGCCGGCAAGACCGACGGCAGCCTGGAGGACGCCTTCATGCAGCTGACCGGGAAGCGGCTCGAGGAAGACGAAGAGGAGAAAGAGGAGTGACTGGAAACATGCTGCGCTGGGAGCTGAACGCGTTCGTCGGCTTCATCGAGAGGCAAAAGAACCTCTATCGGCGCTACTGGGCGTGGGAAGGGGTCTGGCTGCTCTACAACCTGGTCAGCGTGCTGAGCATCGGCTACCTCGCGGCGGGGCTGTCGACGCTTGGGCTCGAGCAAGGACAGGCGAATTTGCACCAGACGCAGCTCTACCTGCTTGTGGGGGCGTTGCTCTGGACCTACTTGTCGCTGGTATTCTTCGAGATTGCCTTCGCCATCACCTGGGAGCGCTGGGAGGGGACTATCGAGTACACCTTCATGGCGCCAATCAAGCGGCTGACCCACCTCCTGGGCGTTTCCGCCGCGTCGCTGCTGTACGGGATCGCGCGCACGGCGATCATCGGCGTCGGTGTGGTCCTCCTGTTCAGGATCGACCTGTCGCACGCCAACTGGCTGACGGCACTGGCGATCTTCGCGGCCGCCACGCTGCCCCTGTTGGGCCTGGGCATCTTCACCTCGATCCTGCCGCTGCTGTCGCCGGAGAAGGGCGAGCAGATGGCCTTCGCGGTCCAGGGGGTCCTGTTGCTGATTTCCGGCGTCTACTACCCGATCAGCGTCTTGCCGGGGCCATTGCACCTGGCCGGCATCCTCTCGCCGCTGACCTACACCCTCGATGGGGTCCGGGAAGCCCTACTCCACGGGCTCTCGCTCGCCGGCGCCCTGCCGGATGTCGCGATTCTGCTGGTGATGGGCATCGTCCTGGTGCCAGCATCGGTCTGGTGCTTCGGCCGCGCCGAGGAGCGCGCCAAGCGGCTCGGGCTGCTGAAGCGAAGTGGCTAACCTTCTCGTCAGTGGTCCGCAAGACGGCGTGTCTTGTTCGTGCGTTGAGTGAAAGCAGCTCGAGTCTTGCGCGCCTGGATAGACGCTTTACCCGATAGACGCTTTTAGTAGATAAAGCCGAGGATGCCGCGCATCGACGTCACTGTCCGGTAGTCCACCCGGCCCCAGCCGCCTCCCGGCACGCCCCACCAGTTCATCTCCGAGACGACGAATGAGCCGTTCGCGTTGACCGACTCGACGTAACCCACATGGCCCTGCGGTGAGGTCGCGCTGTAGCCCATGACCATGATGGCGCCGGCTCGAGGGGCTGAGCCCTCACCGAACCCGAAGGCTCGGGCGTTCCACCACCATTGCGCGGCGTTGCCCCGCCACGGCACATAGCGTTTGTGCGCGACCCACCAGGTGCAGTAGCCATAGGCAAAGCCGTTGGCCGTCCCCGACACCGGGCCTGTGACCCGCGCCGGGCTTGGGCGAACCGGTGTTCGGGAAAGCACGCGGATGGGTGCGACCGCTTTCGGCGGCCCGGCAACCGCGGCAGGCGTGGGAACCGCTTCCACGTAGATCTGGACCACGGAGGGTGCGCGTGCAGGCCGCGGCGGGTCGGCGCCCGTGGTCGCACCGGTAAGGGGAAGTGCCGTGACGGGAAGGGCGATGCCTGCGGCCGACACCGGGGCCAATTGGTGCGGTCCTGTCGACAGCGCTCCCAGGCCGAGCGCGACGATCACGCCTCCCCCGGCGGTGCGACGCAGCGTTACGCCAACGGTGCGGATCAGGGTCCAACCTCCTTCCCTCAGTTGGATCAGACGCGCCGCCTACTGCCGGCCGTTCAGAACCCTGAGTACAAAGAGGGAGTCCCCGCGTGATGTAACTGGCCGTGTTAAACCCTACTACAAAGGGTGCACAGCTTGTCAAACCGCCAATTTGGCCCCCGAATCGGGAGCCATCGAAAGCCGCCCGTAGAATCAACCAATGCTGACCCGGATCGATCATGTGGGGATCGCCGTGCGCGATCTCGACCAGGCGATCCAGGTGTATGAGCGGCGGCTCGGGCTTCGGGCCAGTGGCCGAGAGCGGCTCGAGAATGAGGGTATCGAGATCGCCATGATCCCCATCGGAGAAAGCCGGATCGAACTGATCACGCCACTGAACGCCGAGTCGACGGTCGAGAAGTTCCTCCGTGACCGTGGTGAGGCCGTTCACCATGTCGCCTTTGCGACCAGTGACATCGGCGCCTCGCTTGCCGAGGCGGCGGCCGCGGGCGGGCAGCTGCTCGATGAAGTGGCCCGTCCCGGGGCGCACGGCACCCTGATCGGGTTCGTGCATCCCAAGAGCGTCTGCGGGGTTCTCACCGAGTTCGTGGAAGCGGATGGCAAGCCCGGCAGCTGAGCCCAAGCCCGACCATCGAGCCGAGTCGACCACCGACAGCGGCCTGCCGCTCAAGCCGGTCTACCGGGCGCAAGACGCCGGTCCTGAACCGCCCGAGCCCGGGCAGTATCCATTCACACGCGGCATCTACTCCCAGATGTACCGGCGGCGGCCGTGGACGATCCGGCAGTACGCCGGCTACGGCAGCGCGGCCGAGACAAATCGTCGCTTCCGCTACCTCCTTGGACACGGCCAGACGGGCCTTTCGGTCGCCTTCGACCTTCCCACCCAGATGGGTCATGACGCGGATGCCCTGATGGCTCGCGGCGAGGTGGGCAAGGTGGGGGTGTCGATCTCTTCGTTGAAGGACATGGAGATACTCCTCGGGGGCATCCCGCTGGGCGACGTCAGTACCTCAATGACGATCAATGCCCCCGCCGCTCTTCTCCTCCTCCTCTACGAGCTCGTTGCCGAGCAGCACGGCGTGCCTGGGAATCGGCTCAATGGCACCGTCCAGAACGACATCCTGAAGGAGTACGCCGCCAGGGGCACCTACATCTTTCCACCCCGGCCATCGATGCGGCTGACGACCGACCTCTTCGCCTACTGCAGGGAGCGGCTGCCGAACTGGAACACCATCTCGATTTCGGGCTATCACCTGCGGGAGGCCGGCGCCACGGCGGTCCAGGAACTTGGCTTCACGATGGCGCATGCGATTGCCTACGTCGATGCGGCCCGCGCCGCCGGCCTCCAGGTGACAGAGTTTGCGCCACGTGTGTCCTTTTTCTTTGCCGTCTTCTCCGACTTCTTCGAGGAGGTGGCCAAGTTCCGGGCCGCCCGGACGCTGTGGGCCCGCTTGATGAAGGATCGCTATGGCGTGAGCGACGGACGGGCGCAGGCGCTTCGCTTCCACACCCAGACCGGTGGCAGCACGCTGACCGCGCAGCAGCCGTACAACAACATCGTCCGGGTGGCGCTACAGGCGATGAGCGCCGTCCTGGGCGGCACCCAGAGCCTGCACGCCAATTCCTTCGATGAGGCGCTCGGGCTCCCGTCGGAGACCGCGGCGACACTCTCGGTGCGAACGCAGCAGATCATCGCCCACGAGACCAATGTGGCGAGCGTCGCCGATCCGCTGGGTGGGAGCTACCTGGTGGAGGCGTTGACCGCCGAGCTGGAATCGGGCGCCAGGACGTTGATCGACGAGGTGGACCGGCGGGGTGGCGCGATCGAGGCGATCGAGACCGGGTTCACGCAGGATGCCATCCAGGAGAGCGCATACCGATTCCAGCAGGCGGTCGAGGATGGCCGGCGGGTGGTGGTCGGCGTCAACCGCTTCAGCGGCGATGACGAGGCCGTCGAGATCGTCAAGATCAGTCCCAAACATGAGGGCGAGCAGGTCGAGGCGCTCCAGCGGCTTCGGGCGGAACGCGACGCGGCCCGCGTCAGGGCGGCGCTGGCAGAGGTGGGCCGGGCCGCGGAGGGCACAGCGAACCTGCTTCCTCCGATGCGAGAGGCGCTGCGGGCCTATGCCACCATAGGAGAGGTGTGTGACGTGTTGCGCGGCGTGTTTGGCGAGCACCGGCCGGGGACTCGCAGCTAAATCCATGGCGACCCGCGCCGCGAAAGACGCCGCTCCGTCGCCTTCCGAGCGCCAGATCAACATTCTCCGGAAGCGAAAGTACGACGCGATGCATCGGGGTGGCGATCCCGATGACAAGCAGCACCCGAAGGGCAAGCTCACGGCGCGCGAGCGCATCGAGCTCCTGGTCGACCCTGGATCCTTTACCGAACTCGATGCCTTTGCCGTCCACCGGACCGAGGCGTTCGGAATGGGCGAGAAAAAGGTCCCGGGCGACGGCGTGGTCACGGGCTACGGCGCGGTCGATGGCCGCGACATCTTCATCTTCTCGCACGACGCCAGCGTGTTTGGCGGCTCGCTGGGCGAGGTGTTTGCCGAGAAGGTCTGCAAGGTGATGGACCTGGCCGTCCGGGCCGGCCGGCCCTGCGTCGGGATCAATGACTCGGGCGGCGCCCGCATCCAGGAAGGCGTGGTCAGCCTGGCCGGGTATGCCGAGATCTTTTACCGAAACGTCCAGTCGTCCGGGGTGGTGCCGCAGATCTCCGTGATCGCCGGACCGTGCACCGGCGGCGCGGTGTACTCGCCGGCCATCACGGACTTCATCTTCATGGTCGAGCACCTCGGCTATATGTTCATCACGGGGCCGGAGGTCATCCGGGTCACAACCGGCGAGAAGGTGGGCTTCGATGAGTTGGGCGGTGCCGAGGTCCACAACATCAAGAGCGGGGTGGCGCACTTTCTTCACGAGTCGGAGCCGGACGCGTTTGCCGGGGTGCGCCGGCTGCTGTCGTACCTGCCAGGCAGCAACCGGGAGCGGCCGCCGAGCGCGAGCCCCAGCGACGATCCGCAGCGCCGGGACGCCTCGCTGCAGTCGCTGATTCCTGAGAACCCGCATCAGCCCTACGACATGAAGGCGGCGATCTCCGCGATCGTCGATCAAGGCAGCTTCACCGAGGTGCAAGAGCATTTCGCGCAGAACCTCGTGATTGGCTTTGCCCGCCTGGACGGCGAGGTGGTCGGCATCGTCGGCAACCAGCCGCGGATCCTGGCCGGGGCGTTGGACATCAACGCCTCGGTAAAAGGCGCCCGCTTCGTCCGGTTCTGTGATGCCTTCAACATCCCGCTGGTCACCTTTGTCGATGTCCCCGGCTTCCTACCCGGGACGGCGCAGGAGTACAACGGCATCATCCGGCACGGCGCGAAGTTGCTGTATGCCTTTGCAGAGGCCACGGTGCCCAAACTCACGGTGATCACGCGCAAAGCGTATGGCGGCGCCTACGACGTGATGGCGTCCAAACACATCGGCGGTGATTTCAATTACGCCTGGCCGGCGGCCGAGATCGCCGTTATGGGTCCCCAGGCTGCCGTCAACGTCATCTTCAAGCGGGAAATCGCTGCGGCCAAGGAGCCGGCAAAGAAAGCCGAGCAGCTGGTTGAGGACTACAAGGAGAAGTTCGCCAATCCGTACGTGGCGGCGGAACGGGGGTTTCTCGACGACGTCATCGAGCCGCAGGAGACTCGGCCCACCTTGATCCGGTCCTTGCACCTCCTCAGGGAAAAACAGGCAGTCCGCCCCACCCGCCGTCACGGAAATATCCCGCTTTGAAATTTCTCGAGTATCAGGTGAAAGAGCGGTTCAGGGCGGCCGGAATCCCGGTCCCCGACGGCCGGCTGGCGCGCAACCCCGACGAGGCGGCACTGGCGGCCGGTGCCCTCGGCTCGGTGGTGGTCAAGGCGCAGGTACCGACCGGCGGCCGTGGCAAGGCCGGCGGGATCAAGCTGGCCGGCACGCCGCTCGACGCCAAGCGGGCGGCCGCCGAAATCCTGGGGATGACGATCAAGGGCTATCCGGTCAGGGAGGTCTGGTGCGAGACCTCGCAGGAGATCCTGCGCGAGCTCTATCTCGGTCTGACCCTCGACCGCGACGCCCGCAAACCCGTGCTGATCCTGAGTGCGCGGGGCGGCATGGACATCGAAGAGGTCGCGCAGACGCATCCCGAGACAATCGCGAAGCTGCATCCCGATCCATGGCGTGGCCCCCTTGCCTTCGAGGTCCGCGACCTGATTTTCCGGGCCGGGCTCGGCCCCCTGCAGGCGCAACTGACACCGCTGGTGAGCAAGCTGTACGCGCTGGGCCGCACCTATGATGCGCTGACTATCGAAATCAATCCGCTCGCGCTGACGCGCGACGGCGGCCTCGTGGCGGCAGACGGCAAGCTCGAGATCGATGAGAACGCCCTGTTTCGCCATAAGGACCTCCACGGCGCCGATGAGTCTGATGAAGATCCCATGGAAGCCGAGGCGAAGCGCCGGAAGCTGACCTACGTCCGTCTCGACGGCGCGATCGGTGTCATCGGCAACGGCGCGGGGCTGGTGATGAACACCCTTGACCTGGTGGAGCGCGAGGGGGGTCATGCGGCCGACTTTCTCGATATCGGCGGCGGGGCGAAGGCCGAGGTGGTGCACAGCGCGTTGGAGCTGCTGGCCGGCGATCCGCGGGTGAAGGGGATCCTGATCAACATCTTCGGCGGCATTACGCGCGGCGACGAAGTTGCGCACGGGATCATCGACGCCACGCGCGACCTGGACCTCAAACTCCCGCTGGTCGTCCGGATGACCGGTACCCGCGAAGAGGAAGGGCGGCGCTTGCTCAAGGAAGCCGGGATCCCACCGGAGGCCAGCGCGAGCGCGGCTGCGCGGAAAATCGTCGAGCTCGCCGCCACCGGTACCGGCAGGCCCGCCGCGGCCTCATGAGCATCTTGCTCTCCAGCCAAAGCAAGGTCCTCGTCCAGGGGCTGACCGGTCGCGAAGGGACGTTCCACGCGGAGCAGATGAAGGCGTACGGGACCAACCTGGTGGCTGGCGTCAGCCCGGGGAAGGGTGGCACCACGCACCTGGGCGTTCCCATCTTCGATACGGTGGCCCAGGCGAAGGGTGAGACCGGGGCGGAGGTGAGCGGCATTTTCGTGCCGGCGCCCTTCGCGGCCGACGCCATCATGGAAGCGGCGGCCGCCGGCATCGGGCTCATCGTGTGCATTACCGAGGGGATCCCCCTGTACGACATGGTGCGGGCACGGGCCTTCGTCGAGGATGCCGGCGTCAAGCTCATCGGACCGAACTGCCCGGGATTGGTGACGGCTGGCCAGGCGAAGGTCGGCATCATCCCGAACCACATCAATCACGAGGGGTCGGTCGGCATCGTGTCGCGAAGCGGCACCCTGACCTATGAAGTGATCCAGGGCCTGAGTCAGGCCGGCCTGGGGCAAACCACGTCGGTCGGCATCGGCGGCGATCCGATCCTCGGGATGTCGTTCAGCGAAGTATTGCGGCTGTTCAAAGCGGACGCCGCGACCCGCGTCGTGGTCATGATCGGCGAGATCGGCGGCAGCGACGAGGAGGCAGCCGCCGAGAGCGTGATCGGCCGGGATTACGGCAAGCCGGTCATCGGCTTCATCAGCGGCCGCACCGCCCCGCCGGGGAAGCGCATGGGGCATGCCGGCGCCATCATCTCCGGGAACACCGGGACGGCGTCGTCGAAAGTGCAGGCGCTGACACGAGCCGGGGCCGAGATCTGCGACACCATTGAGGAGGTGGTGGCGGCCGCCGGGGCCGCCGTGGACCAACCGTCAAGCGCCGCGCACCGCTGAGCCGACGGCGAGAATCCGAAGCCTCGCGACAGCCGTCGCGCCGTGCCGCAAAACGCCGCTGGGGGCGGCTGCGTCGCATTGCGCTTGGCCTGCTGGCGGTCGTCGTCCTGATCACCGTCGTGGCCTACCTTCCGGCCGGCAGCCTGGCCGCCTCGGTTTCGGCAACCCGGTACGGCCCCGCTGACGCGGGCCTCTCCTGGCTGCGGACGGACCGGGGTCAGATCGTCGACGAGCAGGGGCGAAAGGTGCTCTTGCGCGGCTTCAATACCGATGCGCTCGTGGCCTACCCCAAGAGCCCACCGGCGCCGCTCGACGAAACCGATGCCACGCTGATGCAACGGGCGGGCTTCGACGTCGTGCGCCTGGGCGTCGATTGGTCACAACTCGAGCCGGTGCGCGGCCGGATCGACCGGGTGTATCTCGATCGGGTCGCCGCCACGGTGACACTGCTCAACCGCCACGGCCTGTACGTCGTTCTCGACATGCACTTCCGGCTGGGCTGGAGCCCGCGTTTCGGATACTCCGGGGCACCGGGATGGGCCACGATCGGCGCTCCGAACTGGAACCCGCTGCCGAAGTACTCGTGGAGCCCATCCCTGTCCCCCGCGTCGTTCACATCGGATACCTACTTCTGGCTGTCGTCCGACTGGAAAAAGGACTTCTATCAGGCCTGGCAAGCCGTCGCGGCACGCTTCAAAGACACTTCGGGCATCGCCGGCTATGACATCTTCAATGAAGCCCATCCGCTACCGATCCCACCCCGCATCTTCGAAAAGTTTTACCTCTGGCCAATGTTCAAGGAGGCGATCGAGGCGATCGGCGCCGTCGATCCCAACCACCTCTTCATCGTCGAGGGCATCCTGTTGCTCACCATGAACACCGTCGTGGTCCACCTGAAGGCCCCGAATCTCGTTTACGGGACGCACCTCTACGAGGGATCGTTGATCCCGCCCTTCTGGAACGGTGATCCGGCCTTCCTTCGGCAGCGCGTTCAGCAGCGGGTCACAGAGGCGGCACAGGTCCCGGCGCCCCTGTGGATGGGCGAGCTCGGTTACGACTTGACGCAGAACGGCGCCTTGTCCTACGCGGACGCGGCGCTCGACGAGGCGGATCGACTGGGCATCGGCTGGGCCTGGTGGCAATGGCGGGAAAACCGGTGGTGGGGGATTCGCGACGCGCAAGGGCAGACGGTCAATGCGACGGCGCTGCGTCACCTGGCGAGGCCATATGTGATCGCCGCACCCGCTGGCGTGCATCCCGGACGGGGCGATGGGGTGCAGGGGTCACTGACCATCCGGGTGGACGCGGCGCACGCGGATCAGCCCATCGTGATCGGATGGTCGGCGCTGACGTTGGCGGCGCCGATTGGCCGTGGCACGTGCCTTGCCAGCTCGCGATGGGACGCTACCACGGCGCGGCTGACGCTCCAACTCGGTCGAGGTGCGGGCTGCGAGCTCACGGTGCGGACCACTTGACGAGCCCACCTGCCAGGATGTAACTAGGAACCGTAGCGTTGATAAGGGCTGGGGCCCGCAGCTGGACCAGTCAGTTACCGGGGAGGAGTCATATGAAACGCCTGATCGTCGTTGCGATGCTGACGCTTGGAGCAATCGCGCTGCCCGCTACGGCCGCGGCCGCACCGGCGCGGACCAACCTGTTCATCGCCCATCTGGTAGGGGACCAGGAAACGCCGCCCAACGACAGCCTCGCGCAGGGCGAGGTCATCATGCACCTCAACGCCGACGGCACCGTCAGCTACAAGCTGATCGTCGCCAATATCACCAACGTGATCATGGCGCATATCCACGTGGCGGCGCGGGGGGTGCCGGGGCCAATCCGGCAATGGCTGTACCCGGTGTCCGGACCACCGGCGCAGCTGCGACCTGGCCGAACCGACGGCATCCTCGCCGAGGGGACGTTCACCCCGACCCCGGAGCTGCTCGCGGCGATCGAGAGCGGTGATGCGTACGTGAATGTCCACACCTCGCAACTCCCGGCAGGCGAGATTCGCGGACAGCTCAGAGCCGCCCACTGACCTGAGACCGAGCAGGAGGGCTTGGCTGGATGCCAGCCCTCCGACCTCGCCGTGAAGCCAGCCTCGGCTCGAATCGGCGTGATCGGCGGAATCATGGCCCTCGCTACGACCCTGGCCGCCAACCTCTGGATCCTCCTCGTCCGACCGGCTGACCTCTGCCGATTCGGCCCGCTCGCCGCCCTTTTTTTCGATGTTGGCGCCCTGATCGTGTTCGTGTTGCTGGCGGCCGCCGTCGGCACGGCCACAGGTCGCGCAGTTGGATCGGTAGGTCAGGCGACACTGGCCGGTGTCTTGTTCGGCGTCATTGCAGGTGTGGCGTTGCTGCTCACGGTCCCGTTTGCTCCCGCCGTCACGCACCGGCTCCAGGAGGTCGATACGCTGTGTCCCCAAACCAGCGCTATCCGGGGTGGCGGCGGTGGTTCCTTCTCCTTCAGTTTTGGGCCAACGCCACCGTCTGGGGTCGTCCTCCCGACCCCGCCCCCCGGCTTTTTCATAACGCCGCCGCCGGTAGGTTTCGAATCCTCTCCATTCGGCGTTGCCGTCGCGCTTCCTTCGGTGATCGGTCTGCTGGCCACGGTGGTGGTCGGGACCGGCCTTGCCGCAGGCACGGCGGCGCTGGGCGGCCTGATCGGGGTGGCGTCAAGGCCGAGGAGCGCTACCTCGTCGTGGACGCCAGAAGGCTCGTGAAGGATTCCTCGAGTTTCGAGTGCAAAAACCTGATGGCATCCTCGTCGTGCGCCGTGGAAAGAAACGCCGCCTCGAACTGGGAGGGGGGAATCGAGACGCCCCGTGCCAGGAGACTCCGAAACCAGGCGGCAAACTGCGCCGAGTCGGCCTGCTTCGCCGTCGCGTAATCGGTTATCGCGCCCGCCGCAAAGAAGGCGGTCAGCATCGATCCCACCCGATTGACGGTGAGCGGCACGCCAGCCGCGGCAGCGGCTGACGCCAGCTCGACGGCAACTCGAGCACCAACCGATTCAAGCTGGCGGTAGATGCTGTCGTCCAGCGCCTCGAGCGTGGCCAGCCCGGCCGCGACGGCCAGAGGATTTCCCGACAGCGTGCCGGCCTGATAGACCGGACCGGCCGGCGCAACCTGCTCCATGATTTCTCGGCGCCCACCGTACCCGCCGATCGGAAGGCCGCCGCCCAGCACCTTGCCCAGGCAGGTGAGATCGGGGGTCACGCCGTAGAGTTGCTGGGCTCCACCACGGGCGACCCTAAAGCCGGTGATGACTTCATCGAAAATCAGAAGGCTTTGACTGTCGCGAGTCACCTGGCGCAGCCCGGCGAGGAAGCCGGCCGCCGGAGGGACGACGCCCATGTTCCCCGCCACCGGTTCGACGATGACAGCGGCAACCTGGTTGGGCCAGCGCGCCATCGCCGATTCGACGTCGCTGAGGTTGTTGTATCGAGCCACCAGGGTGTCCTGCGCGGCGGCCGGCGTGATACCCGGGGTCCCCGGGATGCCCAGCGTCGCCACGCCCGAGCCGGCTTCCACGAGCAGGGCGTCGGCATGCCCGTGGTAGGCGCCGGTGAACTTGATGAGCTTGCGCCTGCCGGTGAAAGCCCGCGCGAGCCGGACCGCGGACATGGCGGCCTCGGTTCCGGAATTGACAAGGCGGAGCATCTCGATCGCCGGCATGCGGTCGGAAACAAGCAAAGCCAGTCGCACCTCGGCCTCGGTCGGGGCGCCGAAGGTCCAGCCTCGCGCCAGTTGGGCTTGCAGTGCCTCGATGACGGCCGCCGGGCGATGACCCAGGATCAACGGTCCCCAGGAACCGATGAGATCGAGGTACCGGTTCCCGTCGACGTCCCAGATCCAGGGCCCGTCGCCCCGCGCGATAAAGGGCGGCGTCCCCCCAACCGCGCCATGCGCCCGGACCGGGCTGTTGACGCCGCCGGGGATCAGGCGTTTCGCCTCCTCGAACAGCGCCGCCGATCGACCGATGCCTACGACAGCTCCCGGTCGAGGTCGAAGGCATCCTTCATCACCGATGCTTCGAGCACGGGATCCGGACTTTCGCGCAGCGCGCGAATTGGTCCGTGCAGGAAGTTGGCGGCGAGCGCGTCGGCGAGGTGGCGCATTGCCGCACGGGTCTTTAGATCGGCGGCGGGCATCCGGGCCAGATGTCGTTCCAGCACGGCCTCCGCAACGCCCTCCACGCGGTCGACCAGGGCTCGAATCGTCGGC
>Ga0209805_1000616_pt1 | contig 21778 bp, 22 predicted proteins | sample GraSoiAngelo_148_FD_185905 | JGI IMG/M metagenome (GOLD analysis project Ga0209805, IMG submission 185905) | Grasslands soil microbial communities from the Angelo Coastal Reserve, California, USA - 14_1009_09_20cm (SPAdes) (version 2) | ecosystem: Environmental > Terrestrial > Soil > Grasslands ...
GAGCGCTGACGTCGTTGATCACCATGTAGCCGAAGACATGATCAAGGGCGTTCTGGCGGTCGATGTTGGCTCCGCGACGGCCGATCACGACGGCCAGCTCGACCTCCCAATCAATCTTGTCGCTGAGCGCTCGGTCGACGGCGATGTCGTCCCTCGGACCGGTGATGGACGTGATCGCCTTGGTGAATACCGTGGGGGGCTCGGCCGCATGCTTGCCGGCGGCCGTCTCCTCAGCGTGCTTTTGATAGTTGCGGCCGATGGCGATGATGTTCCCGCGCGGTGGGTCTAGCGGCGGCAGGAGCCGCACGCTTTCAAGGGAATGAACCGCGCCGCCCGGCTTGATGATGGAGCGCCGCGCCTCGTCCAGACCTTCCTCGCCCGCATCGATGAGCGCCAGCAGGTCGTGCGCGACCGGGCTCAGATCGACCACCTCCTGCTCGTGACCTGTCCTTAGCGCCCCGAGTCGCCTGTCGCCGGCGAGCTCGAACATCAGCAGCTTCATGTGGTTCAGCGATTAGCCTAAACGCGTGGGCAACATCGACGAGCTGGTTGGCGTCCTCCCTGCGCTCGTCTCGCCGCTGACCAGGGAAGGGGCTGTCGATCAGCCGGCCGTGGTTCGCCTGGTCGAGCATGTGGTCGATGGCGGCGTCACCGGGCTGCTGGTGCTCGGGTCCACCGGCGAGACGGCTTCTCTCGACGAGCCTTCTCGCCGAGCGATGTTGAGCGGCGTGGTTGAAGCAGCTCGCGGGCGTGTGCCCGTGATCTGTGGCGTGGTTCAGAGTCACCTGCGCGCAGCGATGACGGAGGTGGAGGCGGCGGTCAGGTCAGGTGCGGCCGCAGCGCTGGTGACCCCACCGTTCTACTACCCGATCGACCAGGCCTCGGTGCTGGCCTTTTACCGCGCCCTCGCCGCGGAGAGCCGAATCCCGATCCTGCTGTACAACATTCCCCAGAACACCAAGATCGTGGCCGAGCCGGAGACGGTATCCACCCTCGCGCACGAGGGCGTCATCGCCGGCATCAAGGACTCGAGCCGGGACTTCGAGTACTTCGAGCGCGTGTGCATCCTGATGCGCGACCTCCCGGGCTTTCGCACCTTCACCGGCAGCGACACGATGCTTCTGCCATCCCTTGTGATGGGGGCGTCGGGCACCATCTGCGGCGGCGCGAATGTCGCGCCTCAATGGATAGTGCGCATCCATGACGAGTTCCGGCGCGGAGAGCTCGCGGCTGCGCGGATGCATCAGGACGAGGTGGTACAGCTGATCATGCGCCTCCGCGGTGGTGTCTTTCCCGGATCTATCAAGGCCGCGCTCGCGGCGATGAAGATCTGTGAACCTTGGCTTGCGCCGCCGATCGCGCCATTCGACAAGCCGTCTAGCGATGCCCTTGCCGAATGGCTGCAAGGTAAAGGTCTGCTGGTGGGAGTTTCTAAATCAGTCTAAGCTGGTACTAGCGGGTATTCCCTGATTGGGGGTGCGCCAAAGATGCGCGCTGCTTGCGCATTAGGAACCGCAATCCTGCTGCTGTTCGCCACCACGATCCACGGTCGTGCGATGGGCGATCCTTACACGCCAGGGGAGAAGGGATACGACATCTCCTGGCCTCAGTGCGGTGACCCGATGCCGTCCGCAGGTTCGTTCGCGGTCCTCGGAGTCAACGGAGGCGCGCCGTTCAGCGGCAACCTTTGCATGATGGATCAGTACGCAAACGCGCCACGCTCCGCGCCGCCATCGCTGTACCTCAACACGGGCTACCTGCCTGAGTATCGATACCTGGTCACGTCTGGCTGCCGGTACCAGGCACACTCGATCACCGGCATGGACATTGAGCGCGAGGCCTGGGCCATCGGCTGCAGCGAGGCCGAGACTTCGATCAAGTACGCCTACGCGCTGGGCGCCTCGAGCATCTCGATGTGGTGGCTTGACGTCGAGATCATGAACAAGTGGTCGTTGCAGCTGAACTTGAACCGCTTCACATTGCAGGGCGCCGTCACGCGCCTGTCGGAAACCGATCTTCCGGTCGGGATCTATTCGTCCCCGGCGATGTGGGTGATGATCACGGGCGTGCTGGCACTGCCTGGATACCTGAGTGCGATCTGGTTCGCAGGAGGGTCATGCTCGCGGCCTTTCCTGCCCAACGTGGAGGTCCCCGTCTGGCTGGTGCAGCACACCTTCAATCACCTCGATCACGACTGGGCCTGCTGACTTATGAGAGGAAACCCGGATGGTTTCCTCTGCGCGCCAGGCGCGAACAGGATGTGACTAACTGATCGCTTCGCGCGCGCGGCTCTGGCGCCGGCGCTGCTCTCCTTCCGGTGTACGGAGGGGCTTGTTTTATTGCCTGCTCCGAGCAACGTTTGGGAGTCGCAACAAACAAAGTTGCGGACGGGATAAACCCGCCTGCCCATACCACGCTAGCTACCTGGCAAACGGCTCGCTCGCCACAGCCGGCCGGGTGGGTACAGCTGCTGAGCGGTGATGACCGGGATGTCCAGGCTGTAGTCCCCGAGCGTGATGTGCAGCGTGCCCTCCCGCGTGCCGGGCGAGATCGGCTTCTCGATCGCGAGCGTGGGCGCCTCGAGCTGCTGGCGCAGGATCATTCCCGGCCACTCCACCAGCAGGACGTCGCTCGTCGACAGCAGGTCGGAGCGCTCGTCCCAGGCCGTCGCATAGGCACCGATCGCCTGATTGCGCGCGATCTCACGCTTCACGGAAAGCCCTGACTTCAACGCGGAGATGAGCTTCTGCGCGCGATCAAACGCGATCGCGAGAGTCGGCTGGCCCATGACGCACCCGAAGATCGTGATCGGATGCTGGTTCACCGTCACGGCTGCCGCGAACAGAAAGTTCGCGCCTGTCTGGAGACCCGATCCCGTCTTGATGCCAACGATCCCCGCCTTGCCGATGACGCGGTTCACGTTGTAGACCACGCCTGCGACGGGAAGCTTGACCTGTGGCAGCTGAACGATGGCGGCGAAGACCGGCAGCTTCATCGCCGCCATGCCCAGCGTCATAAGGTCGCTCGCCGTGCTGACCGTTTCCGGCGAGACGCCGGCGGGATCCGCGAACAACGTGTTCACGAGGCCGAGGGTTTTGGCGCGTTGGTTCATTCTGTCGACGAAGGCACTCTCCGAGCTCGCATCCCAGCGTGCCAGGGTCTGCGCGAAGTTGTTGGCGGACGGGATCAGCATGCCCTCGAGCATTTGAAGCTCCGACAGGGTCTCCCCTGCACGGACCGGGACAGTCGATTGGCCTTGGTCGTAGTCGGTCTGATAGGTCTGGACGTCGTCGCCCGTCATCGTGAGCGTCGGTCCTGCTGCACCGGCCTCGAGGGGTTTGTCGAAGAGCAGCACGAGCGCGGTCATCACCTTGGCCACGCTGGCCGCAGGGATGGGCTGCTCGTTGCCTGAGGTGGCGATCGCGCCGAGACCGCTCACGCCCATTGCCGCCGATCCGACGCTCGGCCATGGAAGCTGCGGGACGACGCCCGCGATGACGCTCTGGACTGGCAGCGAGGTCGAGGCGGAGGCGGCCGGGATCGGGCGGAAATAGTTCCAGGTCAGGAGGCCCGCGAACACGACCGCGAGCGCGATGACGATCCGCACAGCCCGCATCTGCACCTCAATGATGAAGCTCTGACGCTTACTGAACCCTGACCTCGCTGCTCGGCGGCACCCGCGTGGGGCTCAGCCCGTGCTGAGCGGCGAGGCCCGCCAACACGATCGCATCTCGCACGGCGCACCCGTGGCCGTCGTTGTTGAAGTATGCGTAGACCTCTGAACCTGGCCTCCACATCGACCCGAGGCGCGCAGCCCACTCGTCCAGCGCGTCCCGGCCGTAGCAGGTGTTCGGATCGAGGCCGCGGTGAAACCTGACGTAACCCCAATCCGCCGTCTGCCAGGCCGGCGTCTTGCTGACGATCCCGTCGGCCAGACAGAATGCGGCGGACCGCCTCTCCAGCATCGATCTGACCTCCGTCGTGAACCAGCGGTCATCACGGAATTCCACCGCCACCTTCTCCCCTGAGCCGAACAGCTCGAGGACCGCGTCCAGCCGGCCGGGATCCGGTCGCATCTTTGGCGGCAGCTGGATCAGGGTCGGTCCGCGCTTGGGCCCGAGCCGCCGAGCCCGTTCGAGAAACCTGTGGACCGGCTCCGTCGGATCTGTCAGCCGCTTCAGGTGCGTGAGAAACCGGCTCATCTTGAGGGCGAACACGAAGTCAGGCGGTGTGCGTTGCGCCCACTGCTCGAATACCGACGCCTCGGGCAGGTTGTAGAAGGTGTTGTTGACCTCGGTGGTTCCGAATCGCTCTGCGAAATGCTCGAGCCAACGCCGTTGCGGGACCTGCTTCGGATAGAAAGCAAGGCGCCAGTGCGCGTACTGCCATCCGGACGTGCCGATGTAAAGCATCCGGTTCGATCAAATGATGCGGTAGTGCAGCTGCACGAAGCCGCTCGCGAAACGGCGCTCATCAAGGAGCTCGAGCGTTGCCACCTGGCCGGCGGGCAGCGACCTCGTGCCACCTCCAACCACGACCGGAGCCAGGAACACATGGCACTCGTCGATGAGCCCTGCGCGGAATGCGACCGACGCCAGCTCGGCACCCCCCACGCTGAGGTCGCGCTCGGCGGCAGCCTTGAGCATGCGGACTTCACCAGGGTCGAAATCGCGCTCGATCCGCGTCCTCGCGCTCGAGGCTTCCTTCAACGTTCTCGAGTAGACGACCTTGTCCGCTGAATGCCAGATCTCGGCGAAGTCCCGGATCGCCTGGGGCTGTGCCGCCGTCTCCATCGTCTCCCACGCGACCAGGACTTCATATGTCTTGCGTCCGTAGAGATGCGTCCCGGCCGGCCTCAGAATGTCGTTGACGGCTGCGTGCACCTCCTCATCCGGCGCGGCCCAGTCGAAGTTACCTCGGCCGTCCGCGACATAGCCATCCAGCGACGAGAGGGCGGAGTAGATCAGCTTCGCCACGGACGCGCCTAGACGAGAAGGCCCCAGCGTCGGCGGATGGATCTGTCGGCAAACCCAAACGCGAGATCCACCACCACGCCGATCACGAAGATGACGATCATCAGCGCGAGCAGCTGCTCGGCGTCGGCGAAGTCGCGAGCCACCTGCAGCTGCTGTCCCAGAGACGGCACGTGCGACACGACGCCGATGATCTCTCCGGCCATCAGGCTGCGCCACGCAAAAGCCCAGCCCTGCTTGAGGCCGCTTACGAACCCAGGCAGGGCAGCAGGAAGGATCACGTGGCGGTAGAGGCCCAGGCCGCGAGCGCCCATGACCCGCCCGACCCTCACCAGCAGCGGCTGGACGTGGTCGACGCCGCTCAGCAGGCCGACCGTCACCGCGGGCGCTGCACCGAGAATGACCACGAAGAGGATCGCGCCCTCGCTCAGCTGGAAGAGAAGGATCGCAAGTGGGAACCACGCGATTGAGGGCATGGACTGCAAGCCGAGGATCGCGTGCCCGACCGCCTTGCGGACTGTGGGCACCCGCGCCACCAGCAACCCGACTGCGCTGCCGATCACGACCGCGATCGCGTACCCGGTCAAAGCGCGCCGCATCGTGACCGCGACGCCTGTGTAGAAGTCGGCCTGGCCGAGGTCCTGGGCCAGCCGCTGAAAGACTGGGAGCGGACCCGGTAGCACGTAGTCAGGTTTCCAGCCCGACCACACCACCAACTGCCATATGCCGAGACCCAGCGCGACGGCGGCCAGCTTCGGCCACAGCCACGAAAGGAATCGTCCGGGCTGCCTGGGCCGGCTCGGCTCGGCGAGCGTCTCCGCAGGTGCGGTGAGCTCGGCCACCGCTAGAGGCTCGGCCTCAGCCGACACGCAGACGCGTCTCCTGCTTGAGGCGCTCAGTGATGCGGCCCGCGATGACGGCGAGCTCAGGCGAATCCAAACTGCGCGGCCGCGGCAGGTCGACTCGTATCTCGTGCGCGACCCGGCCTGGCCGGCTCGTAAAAACGAGCACGCGGTCGCCGAGCCGGACCGCCTCCCTGGCGTTGTGAGTGACGAAGAGGATGGTGAGCCCTTTGGAGCTCCACAGACGCACCAGCTCCTCGTGGAGCAGGTCACGCGTGATGGCGTCGAGCGCCGCGAACGGCTCATCCATCAGCAACACATCTGCATCCTGGGCCAGCGCTCGTGCCAGTGCCACGCGGTGCTTCATGCCGCCAGAAAGCTCGTGCGGCCGGCGCTTCTCGAAGCCATGCAGGTGAACCAGCTCGAGCAGTTCCTGCGCCGTCGCCTTTCGCTCAGCGCGCCTTACGTGACGGAGCTCTAGCGCGAGCTCGACGTTCTCGGCCGTGGTGAGCCATGGCAGGAGGGCCGGTTCCTGGAACATGAGGGCGACGCGACCGTGCACATGAGCCTGGCCCGCGGTCGCTCCCTCGAGGCCCGCGAGCACGTTGAGCAGCGTGCTCTTGCCCGACCCTGAAGCGCCTACCACGCAGACGAACTCACCTGCCTGCACCTCGAGCGTCACTTCCTGCAGGGCCACCAGCATCCGGTTGCCGTGTGGGAACGTCTTGGTCAGCCGCTCGACGCTGACCGAGTGCTCCTCAGATAGGCCGGCCTCGTTGGTCATTCGTTACTCATGGTGAACGATCGGCAGCGGCCGGTTGTCCGGGGTCCAGTGCAGACCACACTCTTTCACCTCATCGTTCTCCCACCACCAGCGCCCTGCTCGCTCGTCCTCGCCCGCACTGGTCGCGCGCGTGCATGGAGCGCAGCCGATGGACGTGTAGCCGCGGTCGTACAGCGAGTGGTACGGCACGTCGTGCTCGTGTATGTACGACCAGACCTGGTCCTTCGACCATGCCGCCAGCGGGGCCACCTTGGTCAGGCCAGGGTGCTCGAGGTCTTCCGCCACGACCTGAGTCTCGGATCGGGTCGAAGCCTGCTGGCGGCGCACGCCGGTCAGCCATGCATCGAACCCGATCAGCGCGCCGGCCAGCGGCCGCGACTTGCGTACCTCGCAGCACAGGCGGCGTAGGTTCGGTGAGCGGTAGAACGGATTGGTTCCATGCTCGTGCACCAGCTGCTTCACATCGGCCGCATCGGGAACGATCACGTCGACTCTGATCCCATAACGGTCGCGGACGCGATCGATCATGTCGTGCGTCTCCTGCGGAAGGCGGCCGGTGTCGAGCGTGATCACGCGCACTCCGATACCGGCGCGCGAAGCCATGTCGATGAGCACCGACGACTCGGCTTGCATGCTCGCCACCAGCGCGAGCCGCGGGAACTTGCTGTGAGCCCAGAGCATGATGGCCTCGGGATTTTCGCCAGACACGATCTCGGGCGGCGCAATGGATCCCATGAGCGATCGAGGATACCGGTTAAAGTCGCTCGGCGATTCGGACGGCGCCGGCGACGGGAGGATCGGCCAGGCTGACGGCATCGCCGACGCGAGCCTTCACGAGCTCCTCGAGGCGCGGCTGATTGAGAAGCAGTCCGCCGGCCAGAACCACGGGGCCATCCACGCCGAGCTGCTTCCGCACTCGATCGACGAGCGCCACCAGCGCGTCAGCCGCGCGCTCGATCACGCCGGCCGCGCCTTCATCAGATGCGGCAGCCTCGAACACCGCCCTCGCTAGGGCAGCCCACCGCCCTGGCTCGCGCATCGCATGTAGCTTGCCGGTCAGCTCCAGGGTCTCCCGCGAACGTGTCGCGGCTAGCATCGCCACGGCGAGCGCGCCGGGAGGCTTATCCGACTCGCGGCGCAACATCAGCTCCCGTGCCCCCTCGCGCACCATCCACACGGCGCTGCCCTCGTCACCGAGCAGCCATCCCCATCCCCCGACTCGCACCTCACCACCAGCCGCATCGCGGCCGTATGCGACCGAGCCGGTGCCCGCGATGAGGGCGATGCCGCTGTCAAGGCCGGCGGCAGCGAGAACGAGTCGCGCGTCGTGCACGACCTCGAGGCGCGATCCAGGGAGCAGGCGGGCCAGCAGCCTCTCCAGCCGCCGCCTCCCCGCGGGAATCTCGGCGCCTGCAGCGCCCGCGCAACATGCTGCGGGCCGAGGCGAGCCAAGCTCGGTGATGAGCGCGGTGAGCCTTGCCTGAATTTGTCGCGGCGTGATGACAGCAACATTCGCGCCAGGGCCCGACGCCTCGGCGAGCGTACGGCCGCCGGAGCTGAGCCGCGCCCGGCTCGAGGTACCCCCGATGTCCAGACCGAGGACCAGACCTTCCGTCACCAGGTGCGGGTGACTTTGCGGAGCGCCCTCGGGACATCAGGATCCACGCCCTTGGCGATCGCCACCTGGTGCGCAAGCAGCTGGCCGAGCACTGCCAGCGTCAGAGGTGTCAGCTCCTCCGGCAGGTCGGAGTCGATGCGCACGGCAGAATCCTGCGGCAGTGGAGCCGAGGTGCAGTCGAACAGCCCGATCACGCGGCAGCCGAGCTCGGTGAGCCTGGCCGCGATCGCCTCGACGTCCTTTGCCACCGAGCCGCCCGCACCGACGAGCAGAACTGGAAATCCGGGCTCGACGACGGCGATCGGGCCATGCACGAAATCCGCCACCGACCAGGCGCGCGCGAGCACGTAGCCCGTCTCGGTGAGCTTCAGCGCCACCTCCTCCGCCGTGCAGAGATTGAAGCCGCGGCCCAGCACTATCGCGCGTGGCCCGGTCAGAGCCCGCGCAAGGGGGCCGAGGCCTTCTTCCTTATCCATGGCGTCGCGCAGCTTGTCAGGCACCTGCTCGAGCGCACGCTGGAAGCCCGCATCGGGCGCGAGCGCGGCCGAGATCATGGCCAGCGCCATCAGGCTGGCGAGGTACGTCTTCGATGCGGGAACGCTCAGCTCCGGACCCGCGAGCATCGGGAGCACGAGCCGGGCAGCCTTTCCAAGAGGCGAGCCTTCCTGGTTGGTGATCGCGATCGTGATTGCGCCCTGACGCGCTGCCTCCTCGATCACGGCGATCACATCAGGCGACTCACCTGACTGCGAGATCCCGATCACGCACTGGCCCTCCAGGCGAGGCGGGCTTGCGTAATGGGTGAACATCGAAGGCGCCGCCAGTGACACCAGCGCCCGCTGGCGCCGGCCGAAAAGGTACCGGCCGTAGTCCGCCGCGTGGTCGGAGCTGCCTCGCGCTGCGATTACAAAACCGTGCGGTCGGTGTTGCTTGAAGGCACTAGCAATCGCGTCTAACGCGGAGCCGCTCTGGCCGAGAAGCCGGGCCGCAATCTCCGGCTGCTGACCGATCTCGTCGCGGAACCGGCTCATCGCCTGAACCTTACGCGGCCGCCAACCCACGTCTGACGCACGCGTAGGTCGGCGTCCAGCACGACCAGGTCTGCGCACGCGCCGACGCTGATGCGTCCCAGCCGTCGCTCGCCGAGCACGCGGGCGGGCACCGACGACGCCATCGTGATCGCGCGCTCCGCGTTCATGCCCGGCAGCTGCGCGATGCGCCGCACCAGGTCCTCCATCGTCGATGCGCTGCCGGCAAGCGTGCCGTCCTCGAGCCTCACCACCATCCCGTCGCTGAGCACGCGGCGACCCGAGAGCTGAAAGCTGCCGGGTGCGGAAGCAGCCGCCGCGGTCTGGTCGGTCGTGAGCGCGATGCGCGAAGTGCCCTTGACGCTCACCAGCTGCTGCATGACCGAGGGATGAACATGCAGCCCATCCGCGATGAGACCGACAGTGACGCGGCGGTCCAGCGCCAGCGCCAGCGCGATCCCCGGCCGGCGGTGATGGACCTGCGGCATTGCGTTGTAGATGTGCGTCCCGAACCGGATTCCGGCGTCGATCGCGCGGCCGCCCTGCTCGAAGTCGGCACCGGTATGACCCGCGCTGACGACGATTCCACGCCGCCGCAGCCGCGCGATCGCCTCCAGGGCTCCCGGCAGCTCAGGTGCGAGAGTGACCAGCCGCGGCTTCGCCATCGCGATCGCCTCAACCTGTTCGGGCGTCGGTTCGGAGAGGAATGAGGGATCGTGCGCGCCCCGAAACGACGGGTTTATGAAAGGACCTTCGACGTGCGCGCCCAGCACACGTGCTCCGTTGCTCTCGGCCGCAGCCACCGAGGCCACGAACTCGGCCCCGAACTTGACAGGCGCCGAGATCAATGTCGGAAGAAAGGCGGTCACGCCGGTGGTGGGCAGCGCGTCGGAGATGGCGCCGATCGCGTCAACACCTTCGGCGGCGTCGTGGCCGCCGAAACCGTTGACCTGAAGGTCGATGAAGCCCGGTGCGAGCAGCTCGCCGGGGGCAAGCTGAACCTGTTCGTCAGGGTGTTCCGGGGGTGAGTCGCGCCCGATCCACGCGATCACTGCCCCATCGACCAGCACCCCGACTGACTCGCCCTTCAAGCCGTGAACGCGGCCTCGGATGAGTGTCTTCACACTCGTCGCCTCTCGCCGAGGGCGGCCGCCAGGTCGCCGCGCGCAGCCGCGAGCCGCGCCTCTGCGTCGACCGCCGGGAGCCGGCAGCGCAGCATGAGGATGGCGACCTTCGCGTTCCCCTTCGCCTCCGCGAGCGCGGCCGAGGCGGCTGTGTCGTCCGCACCGGTGATTTCGACGACGAGTCGCATCGCCCTTCCGCGCTGCTTCGCGTTGGCGGCCGTCACGCCGACCATGCGCCCGCGATAGGTGTGGCCGAGGCGCGTGAACACTCCGGTGCTGAGCATGTTGAGCACCACCTTCTGGGCAGTTCCCGCCTTGAGCCGTGTGGATCCCGCGATGACCTCGGGCCCCACCGCCACCTCGATCGCGATGTCGGCGGCCTGGCCGAGCGGCGAGCCCGGTGCGCACGTGACAGCGACGATGAGAAGTCCCGACGTTCGTCCCTGGTGCACGGCGCCAAGGACGTACGCGGTGGTGCCCGATGCGCTCACCGCCACGAGGACGTCCCGCGCGGTGAGCCCGGCCGAGCGCGCGTCGCTCACGCCGAGATCGCGGTCGTCCTCGGCCTCGCCGTCGGCGGCGGCATGCGCAATCACCAGATGCGGATCGACCCCGAATGTCGGTGCGCACTCCGCGGCGTCAAGAGTGGCCAGCCTGCCGCTCGTCCCCGAGCCAAAGTAGTGAAGGCGCGCGCCGTTCTGGATGCGACCGGCGATCTGATCGATGGCTCGGGCGATGCCCGGGATCTGCGCACGCACTGCCGCGATGGCGTTGCCGTCCTCGTCGTTCATCAGCTCGAGCAGCTCCACCTCGCTCATGCCGTCGAGACTCGAGGCGTGACTGTGCACCTCCTCGCTCAAGGCCTCATCGCCTCCGCCGCTGCGATGGCGCAGACTCGGGCGGCGCCGCTGGTGGCGATGTAGGAGGAAGCCGCCTGCGGGCGGCACGCGGGCAGACCCATCTCGACCAGGACCGTGTCGGGCCGGCGGGACAGGACAGTTTCCGCCAATGCGATCTGCCATGGATGGCGGTGCAGGTCGCGCACCGTCAGCACGACGCTCCGGCCTTCCGCGTCTTTCAGCCCTTTGTCGATGCCTGAATGCCCCTCGCGGAGAAAGTGGGTCAGCACGTTGACTCCAAGCTCAGCCAGCGGATCGGAGACGCCCCACGGGATCGGGCCGGCCGCCATCGAAGGCTCTGGGTTGAGCTGGATCACCACGACGTCGTGGCCCACCCGCACGTCACCGTCGCTCCGAATGGCCCGCCGGGCCGCCGCCAGACCGACTGCGCGGTCAGGAGTCTCAGATTGGCGGGGCTGACTGGCACGCCATGCGGCGAACGAGCTCACGCGGAAGGCGGCCTCGACAAGCCTCTCCTCGCTGAGACTGCCGGCATGAACAGCGGCGGCCAGCGCATCACGCAGGCTGATCGCGGTCACCTCATCGGCCAGCCCGCCGCCGACGCAAACAAGGTCGCAACCGGCTGCGATCGCGCGCACCGCGGCTTCAGCGATGCCGAGCTGGCCCGTGATCGCCTGCATCTCGAGACCGTCGGTCACCGCAATTCCGCCGAACCCGAGCTCGCTGCGCAGCATCCGGGTCATCACGGCCGGTGAGATCGTGGCCGGGGCCGCATCGATCGAACGCACCACCACGTGCCCGCTCATGACCGCGCGGGCTCCAGCCGCGATCGCGGCACGGAATGGGAGCAGCGCTGAAGCTGGCGGGTCCTCCCCCACGACTGGAAGGGCTTGGTGTGAGTCGATCGATGTATCGCCGTGGCCGGGAAAGTGCTTGACGCAAGCACCTACGCCTGCGCTCTGCAGTCCGTCGACCCAGGCCGCCGTCTGCTCTGCCGCGGCGGAGGCATCCGAACCGAATGAGCGGACTCCGACTATCGGGTTGCGCGGGTTGCTGTTCACGTCCGCCACCGGCGCCAGGTTCAAGTCGACGCCGGCCCTGGCCAGATCCAGACCGATCGATCTCGCCACCGCTCGCGTAAGCCCGGCGTCACCGGCCACGCCGAGGGCCAGGTTGCCGGGATAGGAGCTGCCGGTCGAAGCCTCGAGGCGCGTGACGTCACCGCCCTCCTCATCGATCGCGATCACCAGGCCGGGACTCTCTGCATGAAGCGTTGCGCAGAGGTGTTCGACCTGCTCGGGTGAAACGATGTTGCGCGCGAACAGGCAGAAGCCTCCGATGCCCTCGGCGGCGCGGCGTCTCACCCAATCGGGCGGTGCGGTCCCGTTGAAGCCAGGTAGGAGGCATCGATCCGCCAGCAGCTCGATCGACTCCACGCTCAGCCTTTCACCGCGCCGGCGGTCAATCCGCCCGCGACGTGCCGCTGCACCAGCAGGAAGAAAACCACCACCGGCAGGGCGGTCAGCGTGGCGCCGGCCATCAAGCCGCCCCAATCAGTCCCGTGCTGAGTGGTGAACGACGCGAGCCAGATCGTGAGCGTCTGCTTCGAGGAGCTGCTCAGCAGGACGTACGCGATGATGTATTCGTTCCAGGCTTGGATGAAACCGAAGATCGCGGTCGCCACCAGGCCCGGCGCCACCAGCGGAAAGACAATTCGCATGAAGGCGCCGACTCGCGAGGCCCCGTCCACCATGGCCGCCTCCTCGAGGTCGACAGGGATGTTGTGCACGAAGCCGCGCAGTGTCCAGATCATGAACGGCAGCACGACCGCCATGTAGTAGGCGATGACACCGAGCAGGCTGTCCACCTGGCCGACCGAGTCGAGCAGCAGATAGATCGGGATCACCAGCGCGTTGAGCGGCACCATCTGCACCGCGATCACCATCACGATGAAAGCGGTCCGTCCCCGAAATCCGAAACGCGCCACCGCGACGGCGGCCAGGAACGCGAGCACTATCGAGATGGCGACCACCGTGAGCACTACGACCAGGCTGTTGACGACGTCATTCCAGAAGAAAGGGACGTTGATCGCGGTCTTGAAGTTGTCGAACGTGACGGGGTTAGGCACCCAGTAAGGCGTCAGGCTGAGGATCTCGGTGCCCGGCTTGAGGGCGGTGGAGACCATCCAGTAAATGGGGAACATCATCACGGCGAAGACGAGCACGCCGATCACGTCGTAGCCGGTGCGCGCGATCCCGCGTCTCATGCTCCGCCCTGGTTGATCGAACGCACTGTCTGCCGGACGTAGAGGAAGGTGACCACCACCAGGATGGCGATCATCACCACCGCCACCGCCGACCCCAACCCGTACTGGCTGACGCGGAACGACTCCTGAAACGAGAAGACCGACATCAAGTAGTACTCCTGCGCCGGCCGCTGGTTGAGCAACACCCAGACCTGATTGAAGACACCGAAGTCCCAGATCGTGGAGAGGCTGAACAGCACCAGCAGCAGGGGCCGGAGCGTCGGCACCGTGACGTGTCTGAAGATCTCCCAGGCCCTGGCGCCGTCGATCTGGGCCGCCTCGACCAGCTCCCTGGGCACCTGCGTCAAGCCGGCGTGCAGCGAGATGGCGAGAAACGGGATCGCGCCCCAAACGACGATCACGGTGATGACGGAAAAGCCCTGAAGTGGATTCTCGAACCAGTTGTGGTGCAGGTAGTTGCCTGCCCCGATGCGGGTCAACAGCCAGTTCATGACACCGAACTCGTAGTCGAACATCCACTGCCACAGGTTGACGGCCGGGATCACCGGCGTGGCCCAGACGAAGACGAGACCCGCGCCGAGAAGAATCCGAACGAATCGGCTGACCCGCTCCAGCAAGAGCGCGATCAGCGTGGCGAACAACATCGACAGGCAGACGTTGACGACGGTGAAGACGAGCGTGGTCCGGAGCGTGTAAGCGAACTGGGGGTCCGCGAGGATGGTGGTGAAGTTCTTCAAGCCGACGAACGTGCCCTGATGCTGGAAGAGCTCGCGCAGGCCGTAGTGCTGCAGCGACAGGAAGACCAGCATCACGAGCGGCCATCCCAGGACGCCCAGGATGACCAGCAGCGCCGGCGCGATCAGCGCGTAAGGAAGGCTGTGTCGGGCGACCGCCGCACGGAAGTTGAAGGGGGAGGCTTCGGCGTGGCTTCGAGCCGGCGCCTTGGGGGCGCTGATCTCACCGGCCGCTCGCATCGAAGCCTTCCCCCTGTTTCGAGTTGGTTCAGCTGCTGGCGTTCAGAATTGTCGCGATCTTGTCACTGGCGGCCTTGGTCGCATCCGGGATGCTCGATCTGCCGGTGAAGATCGCCACCAGCATGTTCTGGAGCACGTTCGAGGATTCGACGTTGGCCCAGTTTGGCGAGTTGGGCGTGAACCTGCTGTTCTTGGCTGCGGAGGCGAAGATAGCCGGCAGGCCGCTGCTCAGGGTCACGAGTGAGGTGGTGTTGGGAATGACCCCGCCCACCGTCACCATCTGGCTCTGGTACTTGGTGCCACCGAGCAGGCCGACCCATTCCCGAGCGAGGGCCTGGTGCTGGCTCTTGGCGGCGATGCCGAGGTCCGATCCGCCGAGGAACACCGGCGCGGTCTGGCCCGCGACGTGGCTCGGGATCGGGAATGCGCCGAGGTTGGGGAGCAGCTTCGGGTTGCCGCTCTTGGGATCGGTGATCACGCCGACCTCCCAGCCGTTGGCGATGATCATCGCGATATGACCCTGCGCGAACGCCTGGTCCTGCTTGAGCTCATCACCCGTCTTGTCAGCGCGCGACAGCTTGCTGACCAGGTTCTGGAGCACGCCCAAGCCCTGCTGTGAGCTCGAGCTGTTGATGGCACCCGTCCACTGGCCGCCCGACTGGGTGGCGATGTCGCCGCCGAAGTCCCAGACGAACGGAGCCGCCGCGTACCAATACTTGCCGGGGAAGTAGAGCGCGGAGAAGTTAGGGTCTGATCCGTACTTGGTCATGAGCTTCTGGCCGGAAGCCAGCAGCTCGTCCATGCTGGTGGGGACTGTCGCTCCCGCCGCCGCGAACATGTCCTTGCGGTAGATGACCGCGCGGCTGCCCGCGTAGTACGGGACGCAGTAAAGCTTGCCAGAGACGGTGCACGAGTCTGTCAGGGACTGGAGCCACGTTCCGGAGTTTTCAAACGAGGACTTCTGCCCTGTGATGTCGGCCAGGGCGCCGTTGTAGCCGTACTTGGCGACCAGGGTGTTGCCGAGCTCCATCACGTCCGGCGGAGCCGAGCCGGCGAAAGCGGTGTCGAGCTTGGTGGTCACGTCCGACCATTGCTGGATCTCGACGTTGACGGTGACGTGCGGGTACTTGGCCTTGAAATCGGCATTGACCCCGTCGACGACAGCCTTCGGTGCGCTGCCGTTCATCAGCCACACAGTCAGCGTCCCTGTCTGGTCAGACGGGTTCGTCGCCTGCGAGGTCGACCCACACGCGGCGACCACGAGTGCTGCCGCCAAACCGACGGCGGTGACCAAAAACTTCCTCGGACTCATATGGGCTAAATCCCCCTTGTAATCAATTCGGCGCGCCTTTCGCCGTTCTGGTCCTGGCCACCGCCACCGCACGGGTGCGCCCGTTCCGGCTACGCGGCAGCATCAGGTCGGCGACCAGGCGGTAGCGGTCGCCTCGATAGATGGAGCGGACGAACTCGACGACCCGCCCTGACTCGGACACGGTCGTCCGCTCGAAGAGAAAGGCCGGCGTGTGCAAGGGCACCCCGAGCACCTCCGACTCCTCCTCACTGGTGACTGTGGGCTCGATGCTCTGGGTGCCAGAGACGATGACGATTCCGTACCGCTCCTCCAAAAGCTCATAGAAGGAGTGGTCCTCCAGGTCGGATTTCGACAGTCCCGGGACGAGGGCCTCCGGGATATGCAGAACCTCCATCGCCATCGGCTCGTTGTCCGCGAGCCGCAGGCGCTTCACCCGCACCAGGCGTGCCTCCGGCGAGACGTCGAGCTTGCGCGCAAGCCTGGCGCCGGTGGAGGTGGTGACGAGCTCGAGCGTCCGGCTGCCGGGCACCATCCCCCGCCGCCGCATGTCCTCGCTGAAGGAGGTCAGCGTCAGCGGCTGGGCGATCTTCGGCTCGGTCACATAGGTGCCGCTGCCGTGCCGGCGATCAAGGTAGCCGTCACGGACCAGCTCGTCGAGGGCGGCACGGACCGTCAGCCGGGAGACACCCAGCTCCTGAGTCAACTGGCGCTCCGACGGGATCGTCTTCCCGACCTCGAGGGCCTCCAGCAGGTCGAGCACGCGCTCCCGCGCCTCCTCCTGCTTGGTCATCGCACAGGACCGCTAGCGACCAACTGGTAATACCCTCTCATGCCTTGCTGAGCGCTCAGTTAAGCACAGAAGGGATAAGTGGTCAATACCACTTTAAGTGGACAGCCGGGAGGACTCCTTAAAAAGTCTTAACAAGTCCTTGACCAGTCTCTACATGCGGGTGCTTACGCTTCATGTGATCAGCCCTTGGCGGGCTGAACAAAAAGGGTGGGAGATCAGATGAGAAAGTTGGTCCTCGGCTTCGTCCTGGCCATCGGCATGCTCCTTTCGGCGGTCACCGGCGCCAGCGCGCACACGTACTGCTCAGTGGACCCCACTGTCGGCGTCGGCACGCCGCTGAAGTCGACCACGAACATCAACCTCCTGGGCTCGAACGTTTACCTCAATACGACCAGCAGCTCGACCACGTTCGACGTCTCCCTCGGATTGCCTTAGCCAGGATCCGGCCGTGAGGCTTTCCCTCCGCCTGTATCTCCTCGCCATGGCGGCGCCGGCAGCAACGGTCGCCTTGCTGCTGCTGCGGCTGCCGTCGCACACCCAGGCGGACCCAGTGCTTGCCGGAGTCCTGGTAGGGCTCGGGGCGATAGCGGCGAACTTTCCGGTCATGGTGACGAAGAGCTACAAGGCCGATGCCACGCCGGCCATCGAGCTCGCGATCGTGGTCCTGTTCCCACCCGCAGCCGCGGTGGCGTTGATCGGCCTCACCCGGCTCATCGGTGAAGGCGCGCTCTGCGTGCGCCGTAACCCCGCCACCGGACGGAGGCGGCGCATCCCAATCGACCTCGTCTTCAACACAGGCCAGCTGATGATGGCGGCAGCCGCTGGCGCCGTCATCTTCCAGGGAGTCGCTGCCGCCTTGCGCGACGCCGATGGAGCCGGCCTGTTCCTCGCGGCGACAGCAGCGGCGGTGGCCATGTACGTCGTGAACACGACGCTGGTCGTGGTCGCGGCTGCGCTGAACACCCGGCGCAGCCCGTTCCAGGTGTGGGCCGAGGCAGCGGGCGTCGACCTGAAGCAGACGGCAGCCCTCTACTGTGCGGGATATCTCCTCGCGGTGATATCAGGCGATCACCCGTGGCTGGCGCTCGTGATGATGGTGCCGCTGGCCGGACTCCAGCTCTCCTTGAAGCGCGCCGTGCAGATGCGCGAGCAGACGCTGGCAGCGGTGGAGTCGATGGCCGACGTGGTCGACCGTCGCGACCCCTACACATTCCAGCATTCGCAGAGCGTCGCCTCGCATTCGGTGCGAATCGCCAGGCAGATGCATCTGCCCGAGCGTGAGGTGGAGCTGATCCGCCTCGCGGCTCGTGTTCACGACCTCGGCAAGATCGCGGTGCCTGATCAGGTGCTCCACAAGCACGGGCGGTTGACCGACGAAGAGTTCGCGCTCATGAAGATGCATCCGGAGACTGGAGCCGAGATCCTGGCCAAGTTTCCGGAGTACCGCCAGGGCCGCGAGCTGGTGCTAGCGCACCACGAAAGAATGGATGGCCGCGGCTATCCTCGCGGCCTCTCCGGAACCGCCATCCCGCTCGGGGCCCGCATCATGGCCGTCGCCGACGCGTGGGACGCGATGACATCGGACAGGCCGTATCGCGCGGCGCTCGAGCAAAGCGTCGCGCTGGCTGAGCTGATGCGCGGCCGAGGAACCCAGTGGGATGCGGAGGCCGTCGACGCCTTTGCGGCGACGCTGCCCGGAGCGGTGCTCGAGCCCGCGCGTCATGCCGGCATTGCGGCGCCGGTGCTGCGCTCACTGGGCGCGGTCGCCGGAATCCTGACCAGCTAGCTCCAGCACCGGCGGCTTGACATTCCGCCGGACTTAAGCACTATTTAGCGGACCTACAGTCACGCTTAAGTCCCTAGAGCGGAGGTAACCGCGGGTCCCCAGTTCGATATCGAGCTCGAGCACGTCACCAAGGCCTACAGCGGCGTCACGGCTGTCGACCACATTGACCTGCGTGTAGAGCACGGCCACTTCTACGCCCTGCTCGGCCCGAGCGGCTGCGGCAAGACGACGACCCTGCGTCTGATCGCGGGTTTCGAGCGCCCTGACTCGGGTCGTGTCGTGATCGGTGGCCGCGACGTCGCCGGGCTGCCGCCGTACCGCCGCACCGTCAACACAGTGTTTCAGCACTACGCCCTGTTTCCGCACATGTCGGTAGCAGAGAACGTGGCTTTCGGCCTGGAACAGCACCACGTGCCGTCCGCCGAGATCGCCACCCGCGTGCCCGACGCGCTGAGCATGGTGCGCCTCGGCGAGCTGGGCCGGCGCCGGCCGTCCGAGCTGAGCGGAGGCCAGCAGCAACGTGTCGCCCTCGCCCGCGCGCTCGTCAACCGTCCCACCGTTCTGCTGCTGGACGAGCCTCTCGGCGCCCTCGATCAGAAGCTGCGCAAGGAGATGCAGATAGAGCTGAAAGAGCTGCAGCGGCAGGTCGGAATCACATTCGTGTTCGTGACGCATGACCAGGAGGAGGCGCTCACGATGTCCGACCGCATCGCGGTCATGCACGAGGGCCGAATCCTGCAGGAGGGCGATCCCCGCGAGATCTACGAGCACCCGGCCACACGGTTCGTCGCCGATTTCATCGGCCTCACCAACTTTCTCGACGGCGACGTCGTCGAGCAGCGCGAGGATCGCGTGCTCGTGAAGGCGGGCGCGGCGCTGTCGATCTGGTGCAGCCGCCGCGACAGCGTCACCAGGGGCGCTGCCGTGACGGTCGCCGTCAGGCCCGAGAAGATCGAGATGCACGCGGGCGACCGTCCGCCCGAGATCAACTGCTGGCGAGGACGCGTGATCGCCGGCACGTTCCTGGGCGAGCACACCGAGTACTGCGTGCGTCTCGACGAAGGCCCGGACGTCGTCGTCCACCGCCAAAACCTGGGCCTAAACGGCGCCAACCCGGCGGCGGCGCCGGGTGCCTACGTCTACCTGACCTGGACACCCGAGGTGAGCCTGGTGCTGCCCCGTTCCACCAACTGATCTAGGAGATTGAGGAATGAGTCGACCATTCGGAAGTGAGCTGAGCAGGCGCGAGTTCCTGGCCATGTCCGCCCTCGCCACCGGCGGGCTTGCGCTGGCCGCCTGCGGCGTGGGCTCGACGTCAACCGCATCGAACAGCCTCGCGCCTGTCGGCCCGATTGAATCCGAGCTCAGCGTCTACAACTGGGATCAATACCTGAGTCCTGACGACCTGAAGGCCTTCAAGGCCAAGTATCCAAGCCTGAAGGTCAACACTGCCACGTACGCCAGCAACGAGGACATGCTGGCCAAGATCGAAGCCGGGGCCAAGGGCTACGACGTGGTAGTGCCGACCGGTTACATGGTCGAGATCATGATCGCCAAGAAGCTGCTGATGTCGCTCGACTACCGGCAGCTGCCCAACTTCTCACATGTCGACTCCATCTTCCGCGACCCTGGCTACGACCCCTCCAGCAAGCACAGCGTGCCCAAGGACTGGGGAACGACGGGGTTCGGCGTCCGCACCGACAAGCTGACGCTGATGTCGACCTGGAAGGATTTCTTCAGCAACGCAGCCCAGTACAAGGGCAAGGTCAGTGTTTTGGATGGGGCCACCGAGGTGGTGGGTATGGCGCTCAAGGCCAACGGGTTCTCGTACAACTCGGACAAGGACTCCGAGCTCTCCAAGGCACGCGACACGCTCCTGCAGTTCAAGCCTTACGTGGGCAAGATCACGTCGACCGATTACAAGGCCGATCTGACCAGCGGAAACATCTGGGCCGCGATGGGCTGGAACGGCGACTTCGAGGCCCTCACCGGGCAGACCCCGGCGCCGCCCGTGAAATACGTGATCCCCAGCGAGGGCGCGGAGCTCTGGATCGACTGCTGGGCAATCCTGGCCAGCGCGCCGCATCCGGTCGCGGCCCATACGTTCATTAACTTCTTCCTTGACCCGAAGATCCAGGGCCAGGAGATCCAGTACACGTACTACGCCCAGGCTGAATCCGAGGCGAAGCAGTACATGCCCGATGCGATCAGGAACGACCCGATCATCTTCCCGTCCGCTGACTCGCTTCGGCCGCTCGAGACAAGAAAGGCGACGCCTGGCGGACAGAGGGCGCGCGACCAGATCTTCGCGGAGTTCAAGGCCGCCTGACGGCTTTGGCGGCGCGTGTCCTCAGCCGGATCACGGCGGGAAGCGGCGGCGTGCTCTTGGCGCCGGCCGCCGTGTGGTATGTCGCTTTCTTCGTCGCGCCGCTCGGGTTCATCCTCGTCTTCAGCTTCCTGACGTCCGCCGATTACGGGGGCATCGACTACAAGTTCAACCTGGGTAACTACCCGCAGCTGCTCAAGGCGCCGATCTATCTGCGGATCTTCCTCAACACGATCGGGATGGCGTTCACCGGGACGGCGCTCTGCCTGGTGGTCGGATTTCCCCTCGCCTACTTCTTGGCCACGCGGGCGGGCCGTTGGAAGAACGTCTTCCTGATCATGCTGATCGTCCCCTTCTGGACCAGCTTTCTGACCCGCACTTACGCATGGCTCATCCTGCTCAGCGACAGCGGCCCGCTCGCGCACGTGCTGAGGCAGGCGCATCTGCTTCAGGGCGACCTGGGCTTTCTCTACACGTACAAGGCGGTGCTGATGGGCGTGGTCTACAACTACCTCCCGCTCATGGTCTTTCCTCTCTACGTCTCGCTGGAGCGCTTGGACAAGAGGCTGCTCGAGGCCGCCAAAGACCTGGGCGCAGGGAGGCTGCGGGCGTTCTGGCGCATCACCGTTCCGCTCACGATGCCCGGGATCCTCACCGGCTGCCTGCTGGTGTTCATCCCACTCACGGGCGAGTACGTGATCCCCGCGATTCTCGGTGGGGCGAAGAGCTACATGATCGGAAATCTCATCGGGGACGAGTTCGTGAGCGCCCATGACTGGGCCTTCGGGTCCGCCTTGGGGATGGCCGTGATCGTGCTGCTGATGGTGCTGATTGCGATCTACTTCCGGCTTGCGCGACGTGCGACATCGGCAGAGATGAGCCTGTAGATGGCCGCCTCAACTCTGGCCGCCAAAGCCGCGGGCCGTTCCGCGGCTCTGGATCGCGCCGGCGAGCTTTTCGAGCCCGCCCTGCGCGTCTGGACCGGTGTCGTGTTCGCGTTCCTCTTCCTCCCCATCGTGCTCGTGGTCACCTTCTCGTTCAACGCGTCTCGGCTCGTCGAGGTCTGGACGGGCTTCTCCCTCAAGTGGTACGGCA
>Ga0209805_1000617_pt1 | contig 21771 bp, 10 predicted proteins | sample GraSoiAngelo_148_FD_185905 | JGI IMG/M metagenome (GOLD analysis project Ga0209805, IMG submission 185905) | Grasslands soil microbial communities from the Angelo Coastal Reserve, California, USA - 14_1009_09_20cm (SPAdes) (version 2) | ecosystem: Environmental > Terrestrial > Soil > Grasslands ...
CGATGCGCTCGAGGTCGGGGGGCAGCAGCTCGTTGCTGAAGTCCCAGGGCGTCTGGCGGGGCTGCCAGGGGACGCAGGCCTTCTCATAGGTGCCGAGCAGCATGCCGCTGCGCTCCTGGCGCATGTAGATTTCGGCCTTGAAGTCGATCGCGTGCGGCAGCTCGTGGCCGTGCGTGCGGTTGAACTCGACCACTTCGGGCATCTCGTCCGTGACGAGGTACATGTGCTCCATCGCGAGCACCGGGAGCTCCAGGCCCACCATGCGGCCGATCTCGCGCGCCCAGAGGCCCCCGCAGTTGACGACGTGCTCGGCGTGGATCGTGCCCTTGTCGGTGCTGACCTTCCAGGTGCCGCCTGCGCGGCGCTCGAGCGCGGTGACGCGCGTCTGCAGGTAGATCTCGGCGCCGCCGATGCGGGCGGACTTCGCGTAGGCGTGCGTCGTGCCGGAAGGGTCGAGGTTGCCGTCGGCGGCATCGAGCATCGCGCCGACGAAGTAACGCTCCTCGATGAGCGGCAGGAGCTTCTTGGCCTCCTTCGGTGTGAGGAGCTCCGTCTCGAGCCCGAGGTAACGCGCCCGGCCGTGCGCCATCTTCAGCCACTCCATGCGCTCGGGCGTATCGGCCAGCAGGAGTCCCCCCGTGCGGTGCAGGCCGCAGGACTGCCCGGAGATTCTCTCGAGCTCGTCGTAGAGCCCGATGGTGTAGCCCTGGAGCTTCGCGACGTTCGGATCGCCGTTCAGGGTGTGAAAGCCCCCGGCGGCGTGCCACGTGGAGCCGGACGTCAGCTGGTCGCGCTCGACGAGCACCACGTCCTTCCAGCCCGCTTTCGTGAGGTGGTAGAGCACGCTGCAGCCGACCACCCCGCCGCCGATCACCACCACCCTCGCCTCACTCTTCATGACATCTCCGCAAGGAAACCCCTGACTTCAGTCAGGGGAGAAATTGCGCTACAGTCTTGCCCGTCGCGCGTATCCCTATCGACGCAGGGCGGCACAGCCGAATATCGGGGGATTGTTGGCGCAAGCCGGCCTGTCTAGAAGTACGGCATAGGACGTTGACGCGCTCGGCACGATCCAACAACCGGTGTAGCCCGACAAGGAAATAGGTTGGGCCGGGAGCTTCGGCTCTCGTGTAAAGCTCCGGCATGTTCGGGGAATTCTGCAAGGTCTGCTTGCTCCTCAGAATAAAGCCTCTGACTTCAGTCAGGGGTTGCTTTACCGACTCTCCTTAAGCCGGTAGCGCGCGCCCGGCCCGCTGCGCTGAGATTAGTCGTTCGACACCGCCAGCTGCACCGGCGGGCTCGGGCTCGCCTCGCGCGAGCCGAAGCGCTCGATCAGCCAGGAGCGGAACAGCCCAATGGCCGTGTCGCCGAGGCCCTCCGGGTGCGTGATGAGGTAGTAGCCATAGCCGTCATCGAGCGTCACGTCGAAGGGCCTCACCAGGCGTCCGGCGCCGATCTCCTCCGCAAACAGGTTCGGATCGAGCAGGGCGATACCCTGCCCGCTGAGGGCGTACTGCGCCGCCAGCACCGCCGTGTCGACCACCAACCCACGCTCGATATTGACGCCAGCGAGGCTGTTGTGACGCGCGAACTGCGACCACAGGTGGTGGCGCGGCTGGTCGGCGAGCCTGCCATGCACGATCTCGTTCGCCTCGATGAAGGCCCCGAGTGCCTTGCCGCGGTGTGCGCCGGCGAGACTCGGGTGGCAGAGGATTGTGAGCCGCTCCGGCCACAGCAGGTCGGTCACGAGATCGGTCGCCGTGGGACGCGAATAGACCACGGCGACGTCGACATCCCCGAGGGGCGGCCCCACGCCGTACGGGCTGACGAGGTCGATGTCCACTTCGGTACTGGTGCGACGACTGAAGTCCCGCAGGATCGGCACCGCGAGCTGCACGGCGAAGCTCGGCGGCATCTGCACGCGCAGCGTACGCAGACTCGGCGCGCCCTCGTTACGGATGTCGTCAAGCGCGTACTCGAGCCGATCGAAGGACTTCGCCACCGCCGGTAGCAGGTGCTGGCCCGCCTTGGTGAGCTGCAGCGCGTGCGGCCGGCGCTCGAAGAGCTGCACTCCGGTCAGGCGCTCGAGCGCGATGACGTGCCTCGAGAGCGCGCTCTGCGAGATGAGCAGCGCGTTGGCGGCGGCCGTGAAGCTGCCGTGCTTGGCGACCCCCTCGAAGGCCCGCAGGGCGTTCAGCGGCAGCCAGCGCCGCTCGATGGGTTTTTTCTGCATCGCACGCTCCTCGAGGCGGGCCGCTGCGGCGGCCCCGCCCCCCGCCGCAATACTCGCCCAGAGTCAAGCGTCGCGCCAAGGGATGCGCGCCTTCCAATGCCTTTTTTCGATGCCCGTAGAGAATTTCTCGGCTTTGAGCCGCGGCGCAACTGTGAAAGCCTCAGCTCCTACGTCTCAGCGCCGCAATCGGCCGCCCACGCTATGAGCGCACGCCCACAGCAAGCCCCGCCCACGCCTCCGCGCACCGGATCGCCGCGGTCATGATCAGCCACCATCGCCTCCCCTGCAGCCCCCTTGCTCGGTCTCGCGCCCTGGGATCTCGCGGCTAAGCATCGCCGAGCGCCGCGCGCAGCGGTCCGAGGTAGCGCTCGTAGCGCCGCCATCGCCCGACCGAGCTCCGGCCGATGGGCTGGCGTACTTGCCAGCGGCTCGCGGTCAGGACCGGGCGCTCGTTGCGGTGGAACTCGAGGCACCGCGGGTCCCACGGCAAGCCGACGTGGGCGAGCATCCTCCGGCTCCACGCCTCGGGCTCCTCGACGAGGGATTCGTACCGCACCTCGAGCAGCGTTTCCGGCGGCAGCGTCGCGCGCCAGTGCGCCATCAGCCTCAAGTACTCGCGGTAGTAGTGCGCGAGGTCCCCGAAGGCGGCGGCATACGGGTGGCCGGCCGTGAACCCCTGAAAATAGATCGACACACAGGTGTCGAGCGGATCGCGATCGAGATGGATGATCCGCGCCTTCGGCAGCGCCGCGTGAATGAGGCCGAGGTTCCTGAAGTTGCTCGGCAGTTTGTCGACGACCCGGGCGGCGCCGGCCGAGAGCTTCCCCAGGGTCGCGAGATACTCCCGACCGAGCCCGGCGATCGTCGCGACACGCTCCGCGGGAGGCGCCGCGGCCTCGACGTCTGAGGCAAAGCTCCAGTAGAGCTGCTCGCCCGCGCCGTGGACCAGCGGGTGCGACGCGAGGATCTGCTCGGCGAGCGTCGTGCCCGAGCGCGGCATGCCGACGATGAACACCGGCCGCTCGGAGTCGAGCCCGTGACGCCTCAGCGCCTCGAGCGCGCTCCGATCGAAAGCGGCCAGGGTGCGCGTCGCCCGCTGAGTCATGACGGCGCGCTCATAGGGCGGTCGGCTGCGGCGCGCGAGCTCGTTGGCGTCACGGTGATGCCGGAATGCGGCGTCGTAGTCACCGACGTCGTCGTGGTACTTGCCGAGCGCGTGGTGCAGGTTGATCGCGTGCGCGACCGGGAGCGAGCGTGCGAGCGCGCGCTCCGCCGCCTCCCGCCAGGGCGCATCCTCGAGCGTCATTCTGCGCACGGCCGAGAGACCGGTCAGCGCTTCGGGCAGCTGCGGGTCGATCGCCAGCGCCTGACGCAGAAGCTTCGTGCCCTCCTCGAACCGCCCGCGATCGCTCGCGAGGCCGCCGAGGAGCGCGAGCGCATCGGCCGCGCGGGGACGCAGCGCGAGCGCCCGGCGCGCTCCGGCCTCCGCCTCGTCCAGCAGTCCGAGCGCTCGCTCCGCCATCGCGAGCGCCACGTGGAGTCCCGCGTGATCGGGAGCGACCGCGAGCCCTCTGCGGTAAGCGGCGCCGGCCGCGTGCATCTCGTTCATCACGAAGAGCGGGTTGCCGAGGTGCAGATGCGCTTCCGGCAGCCGCGGGTCGAGCTCGATGGCACGCCGCGCGTGCTCCATCGAGCCGCGCAGGTCGCCGAGGCAGTGCAGCACGTGACTCAGGTTCGAATGCAGGCGCGCATCATCCGGCGCCTGCGCAAGCGCCTCGCGGAAAGCACTTGCCGCGGCCTCATACCGGCCGAGTCCGGCGAGGAGATTTCCGTATTCATGCAGATTCGGCGCGGCTCGATTGCGGGCGAGCAGCCGCTCGTAATGGATGAGCGCTTCCGCACCTCTCCCGGCGGCGTCGAGGAGCCTGGCGAGTTGCGCGACGGCGCTCGGGTAGTCGGGCCGAAGCTCGAGCGCGCGCTCGAGGCTCGCGATGGCCGCCTCCTCCTCGCCCGCCTCCGCGAGCGCGCTCCCCAGGTGGTGGTGGGCCTCCGCGAGTCCGGGCTCGAGCTTCGTCAAGCGCCGATACCCCTCGATCGCTGCGCCAAGCGCGCCGCGCGCCCGGTTGGCATTCGCGAGGTTCCCGAGCGCCGCCGCGAAGTCCGGGCGCAGCGCGAGGGCGCGCCGGCCGCTCTCGATCGCCTCCTCGGTTCGCCCGAGCGCGAGGAGCAGCCGGCCGAGCTCGTTGTGCGCCTCGGCGAAATCCGGCCGCAGCGCCGCAGCACGGGCGAAGGCCTGCGCGGCGCGCTCAAGCAGCCGATGCTCCTCGAGCGTCTCGCCGAGGACGTAGTGCAGCTGCGCATCCTCGGGCAACGCGCGGCTCGCCGCCTCGAGCGCCGCGAGCGCATCCTTGCCCCGCGCCCGCTGGGCGAGGCCTCGGCAGACGAGCGCGGGACCGAGTGCAGGGGCGCGCGCGAGCAGCCGCTCGCATTCGGCTTCGGCCTCGGCGGCCCGCCCGGCCTCAAGCAGCGCCCACGCGCGGGAGACGTCGCTGACGGTCGTGGTCATGCACCGGAGAAAAGAAGGCGGGCATCGCTGCCCGCCTTCGAGTCTAGCGCAACCGCGCGTGGCGGTTTGCCGTCAGAACCGGTAGGCGATCTTCACTCCCAGCACCCGCGGCCGCAGCGGCACCTCTGCCCGGATGAACTGCGCCGAGGAGGTGAAGAGGCTCGCGTTCGAGTTGCCGAGGTTGGCCCCGAACGCCTCCGCGCTCCACTTGTCGCGCGAGATGCCGAAGGCAGCGTCATAGACCGTGTAGGCCGGCTGCTCGTAGCGCAACCACGTGGTGGTCGGATCGAGGACTCCCGCGCCCGGCTGAAAGCTGCTCGGCTCATTGTTCATCGAGTCGGTGTGACTCGCACCAACCGTGAAGAACATCTTGTAGTCGTTGCTGTCCCAGTCGTAGCGCGCGCGCAGGTTATACTGCATCTTCGGCGAGAAGGCCGGTGTCGCACCGACCGCCCCGAGCGGGTTCATGAGGGGCACGTTCTGACTCAGCGAGGACGACCATACCTGAGTCAGGCACTGGCCGATCGGTGTCGGATTAGCCACCCCGTTAGTGGCTGGATTACTTGACGCGATGCAGGGGTTGTTTTTTTCTTCCGCCTTGTTGCGCGAGACCGCGCCCTGCAGGGTGAGTCCCGGGGCGACCCGGCCGATCAGCTGCAGCTCGACGCCCTTGATCCGGTAGTCCGGGCCCTTCACGCCGAAGGTGGTGTTGCCATAGATCGGGGGGTTGTAGATCAGGGTCTGCACGTCCTTCCAGTCCATGAGGTACGCCGAGCCGTTCACCTGCAGCCGGCGGTTGAGCCACTCGGTCTTCCAGCCGACCTCGTTGTTGAGCAGGCTGTCGGGCGGGTACGTGTACGGCTTGTTGTACTGCTTGACGAGGGTCGGGTTCGCATCGACGCCGACGGTGGGCTGGCCGGTGGCCGGGTTGACGTCGATGTTGACCTCGGCGCTGTTCTTGCGGTTGCCGGCGCCGGGGCGGAAGCCCTGCGAAAACGTGTAGTACACCATCGCATCCGGCGTCACGTGCCAGGTGAGGTTGCCGCGGCTGCGGAACCCGGTGTAGTCGGCGGCGTGCGTCGCGGCGGTGAGGTTCGAGCCGACGCACGTGCCGTTCGGGATGCCGACGCAGCCGGCGCTCGTCGAGTACTGGCTGCCGTGCATGCTCTCGGTGTACTTGTACCAGCGTGTCCCGCCGGTCAGCGTGAGCACCTTCGGAATCAGGTCGTAGTCGATCGAGGTGAAGAACGCCGTCTGCTTGTAGCCGCGGTCGAGGTCCTCGCCGAACGCGGTCATGTCGTTGCGCGCGGTGGGATCGATCGCTGCGGTGCCGGGAACGGGGATGACGTTGCCGACGCAGACTGGGCCACCGGCCAGGTAAGCGGCGCGGTTCGCGGGCGTACAGGACGGGATCGACTTGTAGAGGAAGTTCATATCGTCTTTGATGTCGAAATCCTCCCAAAAGCCGCCGAGGAGCCCGCGCAAGCGCCAGTCGTCCGGCGTGCTCAAGCGGATCTCGTGGCTCTGGTGGGTCGTCCTCACGTAGTCGTGCCACGACAAGTCCGGCGTATAGCAGGTGAGCGGCGTGCCCTTGCCGATCGGGTTGGGACCGCCCGGGCACGTGTAATAGAAGCCGCCCGCCGAGCGGGTGTAGTTCGTATAGTCCATCGTGTTGTCGATGGATCGCGAGAGGTAAGCGCCGGTGTACACGGCCCTCAGGGCTGCGATCCTGCCGCTGATCGTCAAGGACGTGTTGTCCCACTGGTCCTTGTCCCACGATGGCGTGAAGGACGTCTCCTGCCACGCGCCGAGTACCTGGTGATTCGAGCCGAGCGGGTACTGGGCGAACATGCCGTCCGCCTCCATGCTCTGGTGGCTCTGCTGGATGAGGGCGTTCCAGTCGTCGTTGATCTGCCAGAGCGCCGCGACGCGCAGCCCGTTGTAGCTCACCGGGTTCTGGGCCGGCCCCGCGAGCGCATAGTTATTGCCGGTGGCAGCGTTCGCCGGGTAATTGGTGTGATACGACACGGCGCCCGGATCGGTCGGCAAGCGCGTGAACGTACTCGTCACGTTGTCGATGTAGCCGCCGCGGCGGTCGTTGTAGATCGTGGCACGGAGCGCCAGGGCGTCCCGGAGCACCGGCAGGTTGATCGTGCCGCTGATCGAAGTATTGGGGTCACCGTGCGCGGTCGTGCCGTAGGAGGCATCCGCATTGCCCTCGGTCACGTTGATCTTCGGCTTGTTGGTGATGTAGCGGACCGCGCCAGCCTCAGCGCCGCCGCCGAACAATGTCCCCTGCGGGCCTTCGAGCACCTCGATGCGCTCCATGTCGACCATGTAGACGTCGACGTTGCGCGCCGGGAAGGTCATCGACTGGTCGTCGAGATAGACCGCGACATTCGGGAACGGCGCGATCGCCGCGCTCGACTGGTTGCCGGCAAAGCCCGCGCTGAGCCCCCGCATGTAGATGTTGCCCTGCCCCGGGCCGTTCGGGCTGAAGGTCACGTTCGGGAGGTACTTCAGCACGTCGTCGAAGGTGGTGACGGCGAGCTGACCGAGCTGATCGCCCGTCATCGCCTGGATCGTGATCGGCACGTTCTGGATCGATTCCGCGCGGCGCTGCGCGGTCACGACGACCTCTTCAATACTTGCCGGGCCGGCCGCCTCGGCCGCCCCATAGGAGGTTGCTGCATGAGCGCTCAGCGCGGCCGCAATTGCAGAGGCTATCTTCTGATTGGTTTTCAAGAATGTCTCCCCGATGGTCAGTGTTTGTCGGGAAAAAGCAACAGTCAAAGAGCGACAAGACCTGGTTGCGGGCCGCCCGTACCGAATCCCTGGATTCAGGTGAAATGTTCGATTAGCCGCGCCCGGACTCAGCCTACGAGTCGAAACGCGCTTGTTTCCGCGCGCCGGGTACCCCCCTTCTAGAGCAACCTTTTCCCAACACCGGCGCGGAGTGAAAATTTAATGGTGCTGGCCGATTGTTACAAGCCTGTTGCGCCTTCAATCTGGATTTTTGTTCGCTGCAGCATCGGGAACCCCGCCGGCCCCCCGTATCACCTATCCCGAATCAGGGCTCCCGCGGTCAGCTGGGCAAGAGATCTCCCAGCGCGCTTTTGAGCGGGCCGAGCCAGGGCTCGAAGTTCCGCCACTGGTCGATGCCCTCTCTATATATAGGCTGGCGAACCTGCTCGGAGCTCGCGGTACGCACGCTCCGATCAGTCCGGTAGAACTCGATGCAGGCGGCCTCGAACGGCAGTCCGAGGAAGTCCAGCAGGCGGCGGACATTGCCTTCGAGATCCTCGACGACGCTCTCGTGCTGCACGCGTAGGATCTTCCCCCGCAGCACCGCGTCCCAGTGAGTCATGACCTCGACGTAAGCACGGTAGTAGCGCCCGATGTCCTCGAGGCTGTAGGTAAACTCCTGTCCCGAGGCGAAGAGCTGCTTGAAGTTGCTGAAGCAGCAGGCGAGCGGCTCGCGGCGGGCATCGATGATCCGCGCGTTCGGCAGGATGAGGTGGATCAGGCCGATGTGGCGGAAGTTGTTCGGCATCTTGTCGATGAAGTAAGGCTTGTCCGTGCGGTACACGCGCGTGTCCGCGATGTATTTCTCGCCGAGGCGCAGCCGCTCCGCAGGGGTGAGATCGGCGAGCAGCGCCGGGTAGCGCGACGGGGCATCCCGGTTCTCGCGTCCGGCGAGCTGCTGAACCATGCGCGGAATGTCCGCGAGCTCCATCGTGCCCTCGACCTGCGAGTGCGAGGCGAGGATCTGCTCGATCAGAGTCGAGCCCGACCGCGGCAGCCCGACGATGAAGATCGGATCCGGCCGCTGGCAGCCGCCGGCCGCGCGGGCGGCCACAAATTCGCGTGTGCAGAGCCTCGCCTGGAGTTCCAGGTTGCGCTCCATGGCGCCGAGATCGAAGCGGCTCTCGGACTTCTTGAACGCGTTGCCCCGCTCGTAGTAGCGGAAAGACTCCTCGTATTCGCCGCGGTCCTCGAGCGCCTTGCCGAGCGCGAAACAGAGGTGGTACCGGTCGAGGAGCTTCGTGGCGTCGGCGCCCTCGATCTGGCGCATGCGCGCGAGTTCCTCGTCCGTGAAGCGGTAGGTCTTCAGGTTAGCGAGGCTCCAGTAGGCATCGCCGAAGTCCGCCCGCGCTGCCGCCGCGGCCCGGTACGACTCGATCGACTCCGCCTGGTGTCCCTGCGTCTTGAGTGCGTGCGCAATCGAGAGGTGGAGCTCCGGATTCTGCGGGCTCTCGGTGAGGAGCTCCCGATACACGCGCAGCGCTTCCTCGTGGTCTCCGAGCCCGACGCACGCCGTCGCATACACCGTGCGGAAGGCACGATTGCGGGGATCGATCTTGAGGAGCTTGCGCGCTTGCTCGAGCGCGGCGGCGTGCTTGTGGCGCTTGCCGAGCACCACCGCGTAGTCGTAGCGCGCGATGTGATGGTTCGGGTCGAAGGCCAGTACGCTCTCGAGCAGGAATTCCGCATCGTCGAGCACGTCGAGCTGCAGGCCGATCTGCGCGAGGAGCCGCATCGCCTCGAGATGATTGCCGTGCTTCAAAAGAAACTGCCGCAGGATCCGCTCAGCCCCGTAGACATCGCCCTCGGCGAGCATCCCGGAAGCCGACAGCACGGGCGCGGGCAGGCGTTCGAGCAGCATCGCCTGCTCGGCCGCGGCGGTCGCTTCCCCTGTCTGTCCGGCCGCCCGGCAGAGCACAGCGAGGGCCTTCCAGGCAGCGAGGAGCGAGGGATTGAGCGTGATCGCCCGGCGGTAAGCCTCGATCGCGTGAGCGCTCTCCCCCGCGGTGCGATAGCAGTGCCCGCGCTCCTGGAAGAGACGGCCGAAATCCGGGTGGACCTTCTCAAAGCGCTCGAGCGTCGCGAGCGCCTCGGTGATGCGCCCGAGGTAACGCTGGCTCACGGCGACGAGATAGAGGACGTCACGGTTCTCGGGGACCTCCTCGAGCAGGCGGCCGGCATCGGCGAGGGCGCGCGCGAACTCGCGTTTCTCGACGAAAGCCCGGATGCGCCGCACCTCGGCCTCGATGCGGGAGCCTGTACTGATCGGCTCGGTGGCGGCCATCAGCCGATCATTGCACGAACGGCCGGCGGGCGCGCAGGCGGCCGCCGCGGGTCACGGCAATCGATGGGCGCGCAGGCGTGGCTATTTCTCCGAGAACCGATACGTCATCCGCAACCCGATGGTGCGCGGCGGAGCGACTGTCTCGGATTTCACGAACTCGCGGTAATTGGACCAGGTGACCGCGCGCGTGTCGTTGAGGTTCTGCACGAAGAGCTGGGTCTCCCAGTTGCCTTTGCCGATGCCGGCCGCCGCATCGTAGATCGTGAAGGCAGGATCGTCGTAGGCCGTAGTGCAGCCGGGGCTCGCCTGCGTGCAGGCCACCGGCACGGGGTCGTGCGTGACCAGTTCCAGCGAGACCTTGTCGGTCGAGGCGTACGAGTGCGCCTGGTGCACGGCGCCAACCTGCACGAAAGCCTGATATTCCGCGACCGGGAATGAGTAGCGCGCGCGCACATTACCCGAGAGGGGCGGCGACTGCGCGAGGGGTGTGCCCTGCTCGCCAAACGGGTTCGGTGTGAGAATGATGGGCTGGCCGGTGTTCGTGTGGAAGTTGACGGTGGTGGTTTCCTCGCTGCTGTTTAAAGCAAGGGCTCCGGAAATTTGCAGCCCCTGCATGGGCAGCGCAATGAATTGCACCTCGACACCGCGCACCCGGTAGTCGGGACCGTTGGTCGTGAAGGTCAGGTTGCCGGTCACGCTCGGGTCGAAAATCTCGATCTGGGTGTTCTTCCATTTCTCCTCATAGACCGCTCCGTTCACCTGGAGGTGATGATCCAGCCACTCGGTCTTCCAGCCCAGCTCGCTGTTAGTCAGCGTATCAGGGGCGTAAAACAGCGGCGTCGAGAAAATCCCGGACAGAGGAGAAGTTTTCGGGACGATGCCCGAGCCGCGATTGAAGCCACCGGGACGAAAGCCCTGTGACCAGGTGTAGTACGCCAGGATGTCCGGCGTGATGTGCCAGGTGAGATTCGCGCGACTCTTGGCGCCGCTAAACGTCTTTTGGAGATTCTGGGCATCGAGGTTGTTCAGATTGCTGAGCGCGGGATTGTACTCACCCCCAGTGTTGTAATTCGCAGGTGTCGTGACACAGGGATTGGGCGGAACGAAGCCGCCAGCGCTGTCATAAGGACCATTGATCTCGCAGCCAAAGCTACCGACGTTGGTGCCCTTCTCGAAGGTATCCATACTGTAGTAGCGCGTGCCGCCGGTCAGTGTCAGGACCTTGGGAATGATGTCGAAGTCAAGCGACGCGAACGCAGCCCACTGGGTGTAGCCGCGCTTGATGTCATCGAAGAAGGAGTCACCCAGCGCGCGGACATTGGGGTTCTGGACCGTCACCGGGAATGGCTTTCCGCTAGTGGGGTTCCCGACACTGGGATCCACGGTCGGCGGACCAATCGGATAGAAATTCGGGCTCGTGCCGTAGTGCCAGTCGGTCTGCTCGTAGATGTCGTATCGCTCGTAAAACCCGCCGATCAGACCCCGTATACGCCAATCGTTCGGCGTGCTTAGGCGTATTTCGTGGCTCAGATGCGTGTCTTTCTGGTTGTCGGTCCAGAACGCACTCGGTGAGTAGCAGAACCCCGGACTGTTAGGCGTGGGTTGTCCGCCGACGAAGGGGTACCCCGGATAGTTGCACTGGTAATAACCCGCGAACTGGCCGCGCGAGTAGTTGGTGTAGTCCTGCTGCTGCGTGATGTTGCGATCGAGATAGGCTCCCGTGTAGACGGCCTGCAGGAAGCCGAGCCTGCCGTTGACCGTCCAGGCAGTATTCGTGAACTTGTCCTTGTCAAAGGACGGGTTATACATCTGCACGGACAGTTCCGGCAGCACGGTGTGCACCCCGTCATAGGCTTCCTGCCAGAAAACACCCTCCGCGTCCATGTTCTGATAGGACTGCGACAGGAGCAGATTCCAGTCGTCGTTGAACTGATACAGGAGCTCGCCGCGCACCCCCTTGTACGTGAGCGGGTTGATGGCGCGCCCGACTTGGAAATTGTTGTTGATCGGACCGCTGTTCGGCGGCACCGTGTTGTTGAAGTAATACGCGACCCCGTCGGTCGCGGCCCGGGTGAAGGTGCCCGGGATGTTGTTGATGTAGCCGCCGCGGCTATCGTTGTAGGCCACCAGGCGGACGGCGAACCTATCGGGGATCACCGGGACGTTCAGCACACCCTCGATCGAGGTGCTCGGATCGCCGTGGGCGGTGGTCGCATAGGAGGCGTTGACATTCGCCTCGACCCGATCGAGCTTCGGCTTGCTGGTGATGTAGCGCACCACCCCCGCCTGCGCGCCGGCGCCGAAGAGCGTCCCCTGCGGCCCCTCGAGGATCTCGATGCGCTCGAGATCGGCGGCGTAGATATCGAGGTTACGGCCGGGGACCTGGCCCGACTGATCATCGAGGTAGGTCGCGACGTTCGGGAAGCTGCCGGTCGCGCCCACACCCTGGAGACCGCCGATGCTGGTCGCCAGGCCACGGATGAAGACATTGCTCTGACCGGGGCCAATGCTGCCGGCGGTCACGTTCGGCAGGTACTTCACGAAGTCATCGAAGGTCTTGACGTTGAGTTGACCGAGCGTCTCGGAGGTCAGCGCCTGGATGGTGATCGGCACGTTCTGGATGCTCTCGGCTCGGCGCTCCGCGGTGACGATCACTTCCTGCAGCTCGTTGCCCGTGCCGGTCGCGGTTGCCGTTTCTGCCGCGGCAAACACAACCGCAGAGGCAGGCGCACTGAGGATTGCCGCCACCGCCGCGGAGATCTTCGGATTGGGCTTCATCGCGCACTCCCCGTTCGTTGTGATTTTCCCACGCCGAACACGCCGCGCCCGGACGAGCGAGGCCTCAGGCGACTTTCTATACCAGTCCCCCGCACGACGCTTGAATAGAAGCGCCTTTCACGAGGCGTGTGTCGATCGTAGCACTGGCTGCATCTTCGCCGCACTCCCGTCTGTAGCGCCCCCGCAACAAGTCGGATCCGCGCCTCAGGCGTCGAACTGCGTGCCGAGCGCTTCCTTGAGCGGGCCGAGCCAGGGCTCGAAGTTCCGCCACTGGTCGATCCCTTCCTTATAGATGGGCTGACGCACCTGCTCGGAGCTCGCGGTGCGCACGCTGCGCTCGGTCTTGTAGAACTCCAAGCACGCGGGCTCAAACTCGAGACCGCAGAACTCGAGTATGCGCCGCACGTTGCCCTCGAGGTCCTCGACTACGTTCTCGTGCTGGACACGCAGGACCTTTCCAGGCAGCACGCCTTCCCAGTGGCCCATCAGCTCGACGTAGGTGCGGTAGTACCGGCCGATGTCCTCAAAGCTGTAAGTGAACTCCTGGCCCGAGGCGAACAGCTGCTTGAAATTGCTGAAGCAGCAAGCCATCGGCTCGCGGCGCGCGTCGATGACTTTTGCGTTCGGCAGGATCAGGTGGATCAGGCCGATGTGCCGGAAGTTGTTCGGCATTTTGTCAATGAAGAAGGGCTTCCCCGCCCGGAACATCCGCGTGTCCTCGAGGTACCTCTCGCCCAAGGCCCGCACTTGCTCCTCGTTGAGCTCCGCCAGGACCGCCGGGTAGCGCGGCCTGGCTTCATCAGGCTCGCGCCCCTGCAGCTGATACACGAGCCGCGGGATGTCCGCGAGCTCCATGGTGCCCTCCACCTGCGAATGCGAGGCCAGGATCTGTTCGATCAGAGTCGAGCCAGCCCGCGGCAGCCCGACGATGAAAATTGGGTCAGGCCGCTGGCAGCCGAAGCCCCGCCGGGCTGCGAAGAATTCACGGGTGCAAACCTCCTTTTGCAGGCGCGTATTGCGCTCGATCAGTTCGGCCTTGTAGCGGCTCTCGCTCTTCTTGAATGCATTGCCGCGCTCGTAGTAGCGGAAGGACTCGGCGTACTCACCCCGATCCTCGAGTGCCTTGCCGAGCGCGAAGCAGAGGTGATAGCGGTCCACGAGACTCGTCGCCGGGGTGGCCTCCCGGCTGCGCACGCTCGCGAGCTCCTCTTCCGTGAAGCGATAGGTCTTGAGGTTGGCGAGGCTCCAGTAAGCGTCGCCATAGCTCGGCCGCACCGCGGCGGCCTGTCGGTAGGACTCGATCGCCTCCCTCTGCCGGCCCAGGGTTTTGAGGGCGTGGCCGATCGACAGGTGCAAGTCCGCGGCCTGCGGGCTGTCGACCAGCAGCTCGCGGTACACCTGCAATGCGTCCTCATGGCGGCCGAGGCCACCGCAGGCGTTGCCGTAGAGGGTCCGGTACGCCGGGTTGCGCGGCTCGAGCTGCAGGAGCTTGTTTGTCTCCTCGATCGCTTGCAGGTACTTGTGACGCTGCACGAGCACCGACGCGTACTCGTAGCGTGCTGCGCGGTAATCTGGCGCGAACACCAGCACGCTCTCGAGCAGGAACTCGGCATCGTCGAGTATCTCGAGCTTGACGCCAATCTGGGCCAGCAGGCGCATCGCTTCGATGTGGTCGCCGTGTGTCTGCAGGAACCGGCGCACGAGCTGCTCCGCAGCGTACAGCTCGCCCTCCAGGAACAGGTTGGTCGCGTGTACGACCTCGGCCGGAAGTTTCGCGAGCGTCGCCACGTGCGCCGCTGCGTTGTCGGTGTCGACGCGCCGTCCACGCGCAGCGTACAGGTCGCGCAGCGCACTCCAGCTGGCCGACAGTGTGTGATTGCGGGCGACCGCCTGCTCGTAGGCCTTGATGGCTGCGTCGGCCTCGCCGACGGCGCGGTAGCAATGGCCGAACTCCTGATAGAGGCGCCCGTAATCGGGATGCACGGCCTCGAACCGGGCCAGTGTTCTCAGGGCGTCCGCGATGCGGCCGAGGTAGCGCTGGCTCACTGCGACGAGGTACAGCACGTCGCGGTTCTCGGGTACCTCGCCGAGCAGCGCCTGCGCGATCGACAAGGCCTCGGCGAACCGTCCCAGCTTGGCGAGCCCCCGCGCGCGCTGCACCTCGGCCTCGATGCGCGACGCGGGCGGCACTGGTTGCGCTGCGACCATGACGGGGTCTCGCGAGCTCCTCCGGGCACCGCCCAAGCGGTAGCCGGACTAGAAAAAAAGGCGGGCATCGCTGCCCGCCTTAGATTTTACGGAAAACCCGGCGTCCGGGGGACCCGCCCGGGTGTTACTTGCCGCCCGCGAACCTGTAGCTGAACGTAAGGCCGAGGGTCCGCGGCCGGTTGACGGTCACCGCCTTGTACCACTGCCGCGCGTTCGCATACAGGTCGGCTTTCTTGTCGGTGAGGTTCACGTCGGACAACGTGACGCTCCAGGCATCCTTGGACATCCCAACCGCCGCGTCGTAAGTCGAATAGCTGGGATTATCGTAGGCGATCGAATTGCCCTGCAGGTCCTTCGTCAGCTTGTCCGTGCTCGAGAACTGGTGCCCCGTGTGCTGTCCGGCCAACTGGAAGAACGTGTTGTAGTCGCCGAGCAGGAACTCGTAGCGCGCGCGGAGGTTGGCCTGGAACGGCGGCGCACCCGCGAGCGGGTCACCCTTCACGCCGGCGGGATTGGTGAGAGGCCGGCCCGGGACGACGGTGGCCCAGTCAATGGGCTGGCCGTTCAGCCCGCGAATCGCGGCTTCCTCGACGAGCTCCGTACGATTCCATGCCGCCCCCGCCGCAACAGTCAGTTCGTGCGTCAGGCGGGCGGCCACCGTGGTCTCGAGTCCCCTGACCCGATATTTGCCGCCGTTCGTCGTGAAAGTCAGGTTGCCGGTAATGCCCGGGTCGAAGACCGAGATCTGCGCGTCCTTCCAGTCTTCCTGGTAGATCGCGCCATTGAACTGCACACGGTGATCGAGCCACTCGCTCTTCCAGCCCAGCTCGTCGTTGGTGAGCGTATCCGGAGTGAAACTCACCGGTGGCAGGAATATCCCTTTGAGCGGACCGGAGGTGACCGAGTTCGGGCGATTGAAGCCGCCGGAACGGAAGCCCTGCGACCACGTGTAGTAAAGCAGGAGGTCCGCGGCGGGATGCCACGTCAGATTGGCGCGGCTCTTGAAGCCCTTGTTGAGCTTGTCGAGACCCAGAGAGTCGATGTTGGTGTCGTTGGAATGATTGACGCACGGATTGGGCGCCGTGGGATGAAACAGCAGCTTGCACCCGAAGCTGCCCACCACCGCGCCCTGCTCGGTCGAGTCGATGCGGTAGTAGCGAGTACCGGCCGTCAGGGTCAGAGTCTTCGGGATCAACTCGAAGTCGAGCGAGCCGAAGATAGCCTTTTGCGTGTAGCCACGTTTTAGATCGTCGAAAAACCCGACCGAGGACGGCCGAGTGTTCGGGTCGTTCACATTCGGTATTCCGCTCGGCACGAAAGTGACCGGGCACGTCGCGTTGGGGTTACCGGCGGTTGGACACGGGTAAGTACTGTTGTAGCGATACGGCCGGCCGGCGTTGGTTCCGGTCGGCTGAATCACATTGCCAGCGCCGTCCACGAAGTAGCCGGTCGGGGGACCAACCGGGTGGAATCCGGCGTAATCGGTCAGGTAGTTCCAGTCGACGATTTCCCCGATCCGGTAGTTCTCGTAGAACAGGCCGCCGATCGCGCGCACGCGCCAGTCGTCGGGCGTGCTCAGGCGGAATTCGTGGCTGATGTGAGTATTTCTCTCGGTGTCGCGCCACGTCGCGGACGGCGTCTGACAGTACGCCTGGGCCGGATTCGGGCCACCGACAGCGTGGTAACTGGGATTATTGCATTGGTAGTAGTCGACGTACGGTCCGCGCGCGTAGTTGGTGTAGTCCTGAACCTGGTCGACGTTGCGCACCAGGTAACCGCCCGTATACACGGCCTTGAGCGCGCTGAGTCGGCCAGTCAGGGTCCACGACGTATTCGTGAACTTGTCCTTGGTCCACGACGGGTTGTAGAGCTGTACCGAGAGCGACGGCTGCGGGTTGCCTAGTGAATCGGTGCGCATTTCGGCGAACACGCCGTCCGCCTCCATATTCTGGTAGGACTGCGCTACCAGCAGGTTCCAGTCGTCGTTGAACGCCACGAGCCCCGAGACGCGGATACCCTTGTAAACGACCGGGTTGATCGCCCTGCCGGTGATCAGGCCGTTGTTGATCACCACGCTGTTGGCCGGCACCTGGCCGTTCGCGTACGCGTAATGGATGCCGATGTCCGTGTTGCGGCGGGCAAAGGTTCCCGGGATGTTGTTGATGTAGCCACCGCGCGAGTCGTTATAGACGACCGCACGCAGTGCGAACTTGTCAGCGATAACCGGCAGGTTGAGCACGGCCTCGAGCATGTTGCTGGGGTCGCCGTGCGCGGTCGTCGAGTAGCCGGCCGTGGCGTTGGCCTCCACGCTGCCGAGCTTTGGCTTGTTCGTGATATAACGCACGACACCGGCCTGCGCACCGGCGCCGAACAGCGTGCCCTGAGGCCCCTCCAGCACTTCGATGCGCTCGAGGTCGGCGGCGTAGACGTCGAGGTTGCGGCCGGGTAGCTGCGCCGATTGATCGTCGAGATAGACGGCGACGTTGGGGAAGGCACCGACCACGCCCGATCCTTGCAGCGCGCCGACGGCCGTCGACAGGCCGCGCATGTAGATGTTGTTCTGCCCGGGGCCCAGGCCTTGCGAGGTGACGTTCGGCAGGTACTTCACGTAGTCATCGAAGGTCGTCACGTTCAGCTTGGCGAGCGTGTCGCCCGTGAGTGCCTGAATGGTGATCGGCACGTTCTGCAGGCTCTCCTCGCGACGCTGTGCGGTGACGATCACCTCCTGCAACGTGTCGGTCGCAGTGCCGGTTTCCTCCGGCGCGGCGAGCACGATTGTGGTTGCTGGTGCGCTCAGGATCGCCGCCACCGCCGCCGAGATCTTCGGATTAGGCTTCATCGCGCATGCTCCCCCGAGGCTCGTTGTGATTTTCCCACGCCAGATGCGCCTGCCCGCGCGCAGAGCCCCCCCGACTTTCTATACCAGCCACTCTCGCTGCGCTTGAATAAACGCGTCATCCCGATGGTATGCAGCCGATCGGATCACACACTCTCGTCTGGCAGAGACTATACTGTCGCGCGTCAGCAACAGCTGTTATCGAACCGAGCCCTCCCCACTTCACGCGTTGGATCCCTCGCCGAGCGCCTCCTTGAGGGTCCCGACACGCCATCTCGAAGTCGAGCCCGACGAACTCCAGAATCCGGCGCACCTTGGCCTCGAAGTCTTCGACCAGCTCCTCGTGCTGCACGCGCAGTACCTTGCCCGAATCGGCCAAGCCGCACCCGGCCGCCACTTGATCCCCACCGGCTTCTCGATGAGGCTCGCGTCATGAGCCCAACGCGGTACGTGCTTGCGATCGATCAGGGGACCACCTCGAGCCGCGCGATCCTCTTCGACTCCCAGGCGCGCGCGGTGGCCCTCGCACGGCGCGACCTCAAGCAGCACTACCCCGCCTCCGGTTGGGTGGAGCACGATCCTGAAGACCTCTGGCGCGACACGCTCGCGGCGGTGCGCGAGGTGATCGAGCGCTCGGGGGCTCCCATTCAGGACATCGCCGCGCTCGGCATCACCAACCAGCGCGAGACGACGGTGATCTGGGAGCGCGCGAGCGGCAAGCCTGTTTCCCGCGCCATCGTCTGGCAGGACCGCCGCACGGCGCCCGACTGTGCCGCGCTCAAAGCCGCCGGCGCCGAGGAGCCGGTGCAACACAAGACGGGGCTCCTGCTCGACCCCTATTTCTCCGCCACCAAGATCGCCTGGATTCTCGATCACGTGCCGGGCGCCCGCGGCCGAGCGGAGCGCGGCGAGCTGGCCTTCGGCACGGTCGACAGCTTTCTCTTGTGGCGGCTGACGGGCGGCCGCGTGCACGCGACGGACGTCACCAACGCGTCGCGGACGCTCCTCTACGACATCCATGCGCAGCGCTGGGACGACGAGCTCCTCGCCCTCATGCGCGTGCCGCGGGCGCTCCTGCCCGAGGTTCGCGACTGCAGCGGCGTCTTCGGCACGGCGGACCCTGCGATCTTCGGAGCCGCCCTGCCGATCGCGGGCATCGCGGGGGATCAGCAGGCGGCCCTCGTCGGCCAAGCCTGCTTCGAGCCCGGGATGGCCAAGTCCACCTATGGCACCGGCTGCTTCCTGCTGCTCAACACCGGAGAGACCGCCGTCACGTCCGCGAATCGCATGCTGACGACGGCGGCCTATCGCCTCGGGGGGCGCATGAGCTACGCCATGGAAGGCTCGATCTTCGTCGCCGGTGCCGCGGTGAAATGGCTGCGCGACGGGCTCAAGGTGATCCGCGAAGCGGCCGAGAGCGCCGCCGCCGCGGCGCGCGTGCCGGACGATCACGGCGTGTACCTGGTGCCGGCGTTCGTGGGCCTCGGCGCGCCGCACTGGGAACCGAATGCGCGCGGGCTCATCTGCGGCCTGACGCTCGATGCTTCGGGGGACCATCTCGCCCGCGCGGCGCTCGAGTCGGTGGCGTTTCAGACCCTCGATCTCACGGAGGCCATGCGGCGCGATGGGGCGCATCGCGCCGATGCCATTCGCGTCGACGGCGGCATGGCGGCGAACGACTGGCTCTGCCAGTTCCTCGCCGATGTGCTCGAAGCGCGCGTCGAGCGGCCGAAGGAGCTCGAGACCACCGCCCTCGGCGCCGCGTTTCTCGCGGGACTCGCGACGGGAGTGTGGAGCGATCTCACCGCGCTCGCGCGCACCTACTCCACCGCGGCCGTGTTCGTTCCGAAGATGACCGCGGCACGCCGCGCGACTCTCATTGCGGGCTGGCGGCAGGCTCTGGAGCGCGCCCTGCACACGCCGTCCGGGCGTCGCTAGCGGGGTCCCCGGGAAATCAAGCGTCTTGGCAGACGGCGATTACTCGCAACTCGTGTGATGCTTGATGTCCCGGGGTGCCCTAGTGCGGGACGTGACTGACAAAAAAGTAGGCCACCCCCAAGAGCACAGCCAGCTGTCCCAGCATCGCGGCGTACATCTGCCGGAGGTTGCCGCTCGCAATGGCATGCATTTCACTCCGCAAGTCGCCGCGCATTGCATGTATCTCACTTCGCAAGTCGCCCCGTAGGGTCGCAGTCTCGGTCTTCAGCTCTGCGCGCATCTCCGCCATCTCGTGCCGCAGGATCAGGATGTCCTGCTTGGTAGCAAGGGTTTCCCTGGCGCCGGCCATTTCGATCTCTATGGCCTGCACGATGGCCCGTGCCTGCGGCGCGGGCACGTTGGCCTTCTCCAGGATCTCGAGCGATGCGGCTTGCACAGGCATCCATCATAGTCCCGTAGTTCGCGAGGTACGACCTTACCAGAGCAGCGCACGACACCCCATGCTGCAAAAGAGCCCTTATCGAGGCTGATTTGCGCCAGGGCACCCGCTTGCGCGCCGGCCCGACTGTAGTCACGCGCCCTCAAAATCCAGCAGCGTCTCGCGGATCCATCCCATGAGATGCTCGGCGTAGGCGCGGTCGACGAGGAGCAGCGCTTCACCGGGCCGCACCGAGAGCGCAAGCACCGGCACATCGGCGATGCGGCTGCGACGCCCTTCGCCAGGCCGAGGCACGGATGCGGTGCCGCCCAGTCGGCACAGAAGATCGGCGAGGGGCTCGCCGGTGACGCGCAGCACCTCGAGCCCGCCGCTGAGATTCACCAGACATCCGTCGGGGGCGCCCGCAAGGCACGCTTCGAGTTGCGCGAGGCGCTCGGCGCTCGGGGTGAGAAGCAGGGTCTCGGTCGGGCTTCGCCACGCGAGCGTGAGCTGCCCGTCTGCGGATTGCGCGGCCTCGAGCGGTTGGGGCAGAGCGGCTCCCGTGGCCTCCCGCACGGCCGCTGCGAACGCGCCGCCCGGCTCGAAGTAGCGGAGCGTGGCGGCCTGCATCCCCTCCTCCATACGAACCGCAAGCCCCGCGGCCTCGATCGGCGCCCGCCATTCGCTCGGCTCAACCATGAACGCGCGCTCCGGAGGGGTCGACGAACGGCAGCTGCGTCACGCGCGCGGCGATGCTCGTCCCCAGATGATGCACGCGCACCTCCTCGCCCGTGCGCTGCGAGCCGCCCTTCAGCATCGCAAGCGCGATCGGCATCCCGAGCTCGGGACTCCGATGGCTCGAGGTGACGTGTCCCTCGGAGAGGGTGGGCGGCGGCTCGGGCGCGATCTGTCCGCCGACCGGCAGGAGCGTCTGCCCGTCGACCGGCACGAGTCCGACGAGCTGCAGCCGCCCGGGATCGCGGGCCGCGGGCCGGAGCAGCGAGCGGCGTCCCACGAACGGCGCCGCCTTGCGCTCGATTCCGCGCGCGAAACCGACGTCGCCCGGGAGCGTCGTGCCGTCGGTATCGGTACCGATGTGAATGTAACCCTTCTCGACCCGCATCACCTCGAGCGCCTCGATCCCGTAGAGCACCGCGCCGAGCTCCTCCGCATGACTCCAGAGCCGCTCGAAGAGCCCCTCCGCGAGATCGACCGGCAGGTTCACCTCGTAGCCGAGCTCCCCCGAGAAGCTGGCGCGCAGCACGCGCACCGGCGCGCTCTCCCACTGCGTCTCGCGCATCGTCATGTGCGCCATCGCGGCTGGGGCGAGCGCGGCATCGAAACCTACCTTCGCCAGCCACTCCCAGGCGAGCGGCCCCGCGACCGTGACGTTGCCCCAGCGCGAGGTCACGGGCGTCACCGCGACCTTGAGATCGACGAACTCGCACTGGAGCCACTCCTCGAACGAGGCGAGCGTGCGCTCGAAGCCGGCAGTGGTGGTGTTCACCCAGAAGCGCTGCTCGGCGAGACGCGCGACGATGCCATCGTCGACGAGGATCCCGTTCTCATTCAGCAGCGCCCCGTAGCGCGCCTGGCCCGTCTCGAGCGTCGACATCGTGCCGACGTACATGAGATCGAGAAAGCGCGCGGCGTCGGGACCGAAGACCTCGAGCTTGCCGAGCGGGGAGCCGTCGAAGAGCCCGGC
>Ga0209805_1000618_pt1 | contig 21768 bp, 17 predicted proteins | sample GraSoiAngelo_148_FD_185905 | JGI IMG/M metagenome (GOLD analysis project Ga0209805, IMG submission 185905) | Grasslands soil microbial communities from the Angelo Coastal Reserve, California, USA - 14_1009_09_20cm (SPAdes) (version 2) | ecosystem: Environmental > Terrestrial > Soil > Grasslands ...
CGTAGCACGATGAGTACAATTCCGGGCATGGTGCGCACCACCCGAGCATCGAAGCGCGGCCGCGATGTGCGGCGCGGCGGGGCTGCACGCGGCGGCGCTGCGCGCGAGGTCTGTTCCGCCCCGCTGTCGGTGGTGATCCTGGCGGCCGGGGAGGGCAAGCGCATGCAATCGGCTCTGCCGAAGGTGCTGCAGCCGCTCGCCGGCCGGCCGCTGCTGAAGCACGTGATCGACACGGCGCGCACGCTCGCGCCCGCCGCCATCCAGGTGGTTTACGGGCACGGGGGCGAGCAGGTGCCCGCCGCACTCCAGGACGAGCCGGTCTCCTGGACGCTGCAGGCCGAGCGCTTGGGGACCGGGCACGCCGTGCTGCAGGCGATGCAGCACATCCCCGACGGACATCTGGTGCTGGTGCTCTATGGAGACGTGCCGCTCATCGGTCGCGCCCAGCTCGCCGAGCTCGTGGCGCTCGCGGGGCCCCGGCAGCTGGCGCTGCTCACCATGAAGGCTGACGATCCGCAAGGCTACGGCCGCATCGTGCGCAGCGCCCGCGGGCTCGTGCAGCGGATCGTCGAGCAGCAGGACGCGACGCCAGCGCAGCGCGCCATCCACGAATGCAACACCGGGGTGCTCGCCTGCCCCGCGCAGCTGCTGCGCGGCTGGCTCGCGCGATTGAAGCCGGACAACTCGGCCGCCGAGTATTACCTCACTGACGTCATCGCCATGGCGGTGAGGCACAAGATCGCGGTCCGGCCGCTCGTTGCGCCGCAGGCCGGTGAAGTGCTGGGGGTGAACGACAAGGCGCAACTCGCGCAGCTGGAAGCGGTATGGCGAGCGCGGTGCGCGCGCGCGCTGCTGCTGGCGGGCGTGACGCTCGCCGATCCCGCGCGCCTGGACGTGCGCGGGGAGCTCGCCCACGGCACGGACGTATTCATCGACGTCAACGTGGTGCTCGAGGGCAGGGTGGTGCTCGGTGACCGGGTGCGCGTGGGTGCGGGCTGCGTGATCCGCGACAGCGAGATCGGCGCCGACACCCGGGTGTTCCCGCACTGCGTGATCGACGGCGCGCTCATCGGTCCCGGCTGCAACATCGGGCCGTTCGCGCGCCTGCGGCCGACCGCCACCCTGGGGAGCGAAGTGCACATCGGCAACTTCGTCGAAGTGAAGAACTCGCGCCTCGGTGCCGCCTCGAAAGCGAACCACCTGGCCTACGTGGGCGATGCGCGCCTCGGCGAGCGCGTCAATATCGGCGCCGGCACCATCGTGGCCAACTACGACGGCGCCAACAAGCACGCCACGCTCATCGAAGACGACGTGCACACCGGCTCCAACAGTGTGCTGGTGGCGCCCATCACGGTCGGCGCGGGCGCCACCATTGCCGCGGGCTCCACCGTGACCCACGCGGTGCCGGCGGGCAAGCTCACGGTGGCGCGTGCGCGCCAGGCGACCATCGAGGGCTGGCACCGGCCGGTGAAAAAGCGACCTTGATCACGGCTTTCGCGGGCAAAATCAGCGTCCTGCGTCCGTTTCAGGCAAAATGCGGCTCGAGCCCCTACCGGCGGGACCCGGCGGGACGGCGTGGGCCCTGCGAATCGAGGCGCGAGCCGATGTGTGGAATCGTTGGAGCGGTCGCCGAGCGTGATGTCGTCCCCATCCTGATGGAGGGCCTGCGGCGGCTGGAGTATCGCGGCTATGATTCAGCGGGTCTTGCCGTCCTCAACGGCTCGAAGCATCTGACGCGCCTGCGCACCGTCGGGAAGGTGCACATGCTCGACGAGGCGCTCGCGCAGACGCCCACCGCCGGCCACGTCGGGATCGCGCATACGCGCTGGGCCACGCACGGGGTACCGAGCGAGCGCAACGCCCACCCGCACATCTCGCGCGATGGGCTCGCGATCGTGCACAACGGCATCATCGAGAACCACGATGAGCTGCGCGCGGATCTCGAGCGCCGCGGCTACCGCTTCTCCTCCGAGACGGACACCGAGGTCATCGCGCACCGCATTCACTACCACTTGCAGAGCGTGCGGGACCTCTTCAACGCGGTGCGTGCCACGGTGGCGGAGCTGCAGGGCGCCTATGCGCTGGTGGTCGTGAGTGAGCACGAGCCCGAACGGCTGATCCTGGCTCGCGAGGGTTGCCCGGTCGTGATCGGCCTTGGCGCGGATGAGAATTTCGTGGCCTCGGACGTGGCGGCGCTCCTGCCGGTCACACGGCGCTTCATGTTCCTCGAGGAGGGGGATGTCGCCGAAGTGCGCCGCCAGGCCGTGCGCATCATCGATCGCAACGGCGGCACCGTGGAACGCCCGATCCGCGAGAGTGAGCTGTCGGCGCAGGCCGCCGAGCGCGGGCCGTACCGGTACTTCATGCTGAAGGAGATCCACGAGCAGCCGCGCGCGATCGCCAACACCCTGCAGGAGCGGGTCGCGAACGGACGCCTGCTGGAAGCGGCGTTCGGCCCGGGGGCGACGGAGGTGTTCCGGCGCACCCGGAACGTGCACATCGTGGCCTGCGGCACCAGCTTTCATGCCGCATGCTGCGCGCGCTATTTCATCGAGCAGGTCTGCAAGGTTCCCTGCACCGTGGATATCGCCAGCGAGTACCGCTATCGCAACCCCCTGGTGCCGGTGAATTCGCTGTTCGTCAGCATCTCGCAATCCGGGGAGACCGCGGACACGCTGGCCGCGCTGCGCCTCGCCCGCCAGTCCGGCTACCTGTCCTCGCTCGCCGTCTGCAACGTTCCCGAGAGCTCACTGGTGCGCGAATCCGAGCTCGTGATGCTGACGCGCGCCGGACCTGAGATCGGCGTGGCCTCCACCAAGGCGTTCACGACCCAGCTCGCCGCGCTCGGCATGCTGGTGATCGCGCTTGCCCGGCACGGTAGCGCGGATGCCGAGCGCGAGCGCGGCCTCATCACGCGCCTGATCGAGCTGCCGGGGCTGGTGGAGAAGACGCTCGAGCTCGATGCGGTCATCGCCCGCCTGGCGGAGCGCTTCGCCGACAAGCGCCACGCGCTGTTCCTCGGCCGTGGCGCGCTCTATCCCATCGCCATGGAAGGCGCGCTGAAGCTCAAGGAGATCTCCTACATTCACGCGGAAGCCTATCCCGCGGGGGAGCTCAAGCATGGGCCGCTCGCGCTGGTGGACGCCGACATGCCGGTGGTGGCGGTCGCGCCCAACAACGACCTGCTGGAGAAGCTCAAATCCAATCTCATGGAAGTGCGCGCGCGCGGCGGCGAGCTCATCGTGTTCGCCGATCCCGAGTCGGGCATCCGCTCGAGTGACGGCGTCACCGTCATCGAGATGCCGCGGCACATCAGTTACGTGCAGGCTCCGGTGGTCTACACCATCCCGCTGCAGCTGCTCGCCTACCACGCGGCCATCCTGAGGGGCACCGACGTCGATCAGCCGCGTAACCTCGCGAAGAGCGTTACCGTCGAATAGTCAGCTCTCTGGTCTTCTCGCCCTATTGGGCGAATAGACGCCTGAAGCGTCTATAAATCGTCCATTACGTCGAGTAAACAATATAACTGAGTCGTGATATAATTCGCCCGTAGAGGCGAAAAATTGTCGATTTCTCATTTTACTCGCCGCCAGGGACGAGTCATGAAACTCACCACCGAGATGACTGATGCCGCAGTTCTACAGGAGCTCGGCGCGCGCCTGCATCGCCGGCGCATCGATGCCGATCTCACGCAGGCGCAGCTGGCCGAGGAAGCGGGGGTTTCCAAGCGCACTGTAGAACGCATCGAGGCCGGACACAGCACTGACCTCGCCATGCTCATTCGCGTTCTGCGCGCGTTGAAGCTCATCGACGGCCTGGAGAGCCTGATCCCGGATCGGACGCAAAGTCCGATCGCCCTCCTGAAGCACAGAGGGCGTGAGCGCAGGCGCGTGGGTCATCCGCGCGGGAAGCCTGATCGCGCCCCGGCGCGTAAGGCGTCCGTCCCCTGGAAGTGGGGCGAATAGACGATGGCCACCGTTGCGGAAGTGCGGCTCTGGGGCAGGTCGATCGGGGCTGTTTCCCTGGAAGATGGAGCGCGGATCGCCGCGTTTCAGTACGACCCTGCCTTTGTCGCGAGCGGGATTCAGCTCTCGCCGGTGGTCATGCCGCTATCCGCGCAGGTGTACCAGTTTCCGTCGCTTCCTGAGGTGTCGTTCCGCGGCTTACCAGGACTGCTCGCGGATTCGCTTCCGGACCGGTTCGGAAACGTGCTGATCGACGCGTGGCTCGCAACCCAGGGCCGAAGGCCCGAGAGTTTCAACGCCATCGAGCGGCTCTGTTACGTCGGCGTGCGCGGCATGGGCGCGCTCGAGTTCGCGCCCGTGATCGGCCCGCCGCTGCGGCGCTCGGCCACCGTCGAGGTGGATGCGCTCGTGGCTCTCGCCTCCGAAGTGCTCACCCATCGCAACTCACTCCAGGTGTCCTTTGCGCCCGAGCAACGCCATGAGGGGCTCGAGGAGCTTCTGCGCGTGGGCACCTCGGCCGGCGGGGCGCGTGCCAAGGCCATCATTGCCTGGAACCCGCAGACGAACGAGGTGCGTTCCGGCCAGGTGAAGGCCCCGCACGGGTTTGGTTACTGGCTGCTCAAGTTCGATGGTGTCAGCGCCAACAAGGACAAGGAGCTCGAGGACCCGAAGGGCTACACGCTGATCGAGTATGCGTACGCACTCATGGCCAAGGATGCGGGCATCCACATGAGCGACTGCAGGCTCCTCGAGGAGGGCGGCCGAAGCCACTTCATGACGCGGCGCTTCGATCGGGAAGGCGATGGCGGCAAGCTCCACATGCAGTCACTCGCCGCGCTCGCCCATTTTGATTTCAACACGGCCGGGGTATACGCCTACGAGCAGGCCTTCGATGTGATGAAGAGACTCGAGCTGCCGATGCGCTTCCTCGAGCAACAATTTCGCCGCATGCTCTTCAACGTGGTCGCGCGCAACCAGGACGATCACGTGAAAAACATCGCCTTCCTGATGAACAAGGGCGGCGCCTGGTCGCTCTCGCCGGCCTTCGATGTGACCTACGCGTACAACCCGACAGGCGTCTGGACCGCGCGCCATCAGATGACCATCAACGGCAAGGCGGACGGCTTCACGCGGGCGGATTTCCGCGCTTGCGCGCAAGTCGCAGGGCTCAAGCGTGCACGCGATGAGGAAATTCTGGCCGAGGTCATCGGCGCTGTCGAGAATTGGCGGCGCTACGCCAATGAGGCCGGTGTGCTTGCGAAGCAACGCGAGCACATCGCCCGTACGTTGAGGCTGCACTTTGGCGCCGGCCGGCGCACGGGTGACTAGAGTTACCTGTCGCCGGCTCACCCGCTCTCGTCCGGCGCGGGCATCCTGCCGATGGCATCCAGATGCTGCTGGAGCTTCAGGCGGTCAATCGAGGCAATGGGGAGGCTCGTGAAGATCTTGATGCGGTTCTCCAGTGCCCTGAACGCGGTGCGAAACGCAAGCCACTTCTGCGTCTCCGACCCCTCGACCGCCGCCGGATCCGGGACGCCCCAGTGGGCCGTCATCGGCTGCCCGGGCCAGTAGGGACAAACTTCCCCGGCGGCCTGGTCGCATACGGTGAAGACGAAATCGAGCGGCGGCGCGGCAGGGGCCGCGAACTCATCCCAGCTCTTGCTGCGCAGCCCTGCCGTCGGAAGTCTCATCTGCCTGAGCAGCTCGAGGGCGACCGGGTGCACGGCGCCTCGGGGATGACTGCCGGCACTCAGTCCACGGAAGCGCCCCCGGCCCCAATGGCTGATCAGGCTCTCCGCCAGGATGCTGCGCGCGGAATTTCCGGTGCACAGAAAGAGCACGTTGTACGGCCTCTCCGCCACCGGCCTGGCGAGCGTCTTGGACATGCAGGTGGCTGATGTCGGGCACAGCGAACGAAACTCCTCGCTCGCCTGCACGGCTTGAGGGACGCTGTGGCGCTCGAGCGCACGGTAGCCCTGATGCTCGAAAAATCGCTGCGCCGTCTGAGTGAGCAGCACCAGCTGCGTGACGTGAGCGGCACGGGCGCGCCGCTCCAGCTCCTGGACTATGAAGCGGCCGATGCCGCCACCGCGCCGGCCGGAGGTGACGGCCACCGAGCGCAGCAATGCGATCGTCTCAAAACGCTGCAGGGCGCCGGCGCCTATGAGCTCGGCGTCCTCGTAAGCGACGATGAACTCAGGTCTCGAGGAGGTGAGGTCGCTCGTGGGCAGGCCAGCGCGCTCGAGAAGGATGCGGATGCTCTCCGCGTCCTCCGCGGTCGCAGTCCGTAGCCGGGGGACCGACATGAGTCTCAGACCGTCGCGCAGGTGCAGCAGTCAGCGAAGCCGCGCGCCGGCCGGACCCATGCCCGCCAGGTAGCGGGCGGTTGCGTCACCGCCGCATGGCCGCGGAGGCGGGCGAGGCGCGTGGCGCCTGCTGCAGCAGTGCGTGCAGGGCTTTCGGACCCGCGGCCTTGTCGATGCAATCATCGAAGCCGGCATCGCGCGACAGGCGCAGGGTGGTGTCATCGAGCGTCATGCCGCTCAACATCACCAGCCGCATGTTGGGGGATGCCCGCGCCTTCAGCGCCTGGGCGAGCCGGTAGCCGTTCATCCCCGGCAGGTGAATGTCGATCAGCGCCACATCGGGTGCGGCCTCGACCGTCGTGCGCAGCGCCTCTTCCGCGTTGCCGGCTTCCGACACCGTGTAACCCAGGGCAGCGAGGGCTTCGCGGTAGATGACCCGGACTTCGGTGCTGTCCTCGACGATGAGAATGCGCGGGCGCGACGGGGCGCTGCCGCTCGCGGCGCGACCTTCCTCGTTCGCCACCGTCGGCCGTGAGCCGCCGTCACCAGCGGACACGCCCCCGGCGCCGACGGGCGCGAACGCCGCCACCAGCTCGCCGGCGCCAGGAGAGCGCAGGGTGAGATCGAGGCTTCCCTGCTGCAGCGTCATGACATGGCGCGCCGTGCGCAGCGCCATGCGGCTGCCGCGCGCGCGTGCGCCGTAGCTCTCGAACCAGTGCTCGGCGACCGGGTCCGGCGTCTCGATGGAGAAGCGCACGCGGATCTGCGGCCCCGAAGCCCCGTCGGCCGCCCGCACCTCGATGACCGAGCGCGGCGGCGCGACCGCGCTCGCCTGTTCCAGCATTGCCCGGATGACCCGCAGGGACTTTGCGGCATCGGCCAGCGCCTCGACCGGGCGCGTCGGCGGCGGGAACTCACAGCGCTGTGCGCGCCCCGCGAGCAGCGGCGCGAGCGCGGTGCGCGCGGCTTCGACGATCTGGTCCAGGGAAATGGGCGCCACGGCGACCGTGAGCGTGCCGCTCTCCGATTGATCGGCGGCCACAAAGGCATCGACTGCGGCCAGCGCGGCATCGAGCCCCCGGTCGACTTTCTCCGCCACGCGCCGGCTGACTTCGGTGTCGAAGTTGCGCAGCCGTAACAGGTCGATCGCCGCGCGAATCGGACTGAGCGCGTCGCGCAGCTCGTGCGCCAGCTCGCGCATCAGGGAGGGCCGATCATCCATGGTCGCAAGTTAAGATATCCGGCACATGACAACAAGAGCCTCCAGCTGTGTCACGGTCTCATCGGCCGCAGCCGCTTCGCCAGCGCTGGTGCGAGCGTGGGCGATGCAGTGCGGGGTGAAGGCGTAAGCCCAAATCAACCACTTGGAACTTGAGCGCGACAGCGCTCCCGCCCGGGCGCGGCCCGTCGTGCTACGCTTTGCATGTCATTTACATATCACGGCACACGCGGTCCCCGCGGCTTCACGTGCCCCGCCAAGAAAATGTAATGAGAGGTTTCCAACAGTGAAAAAGCACTCTGTCTGGCTGCTGGGCCTGGCGGCCGTGCTCGTTGTCGGCTGTGCGAACCAGAAGGGGCCGGCCGAGCAGGCGGTCGCGGGCGCGGAAACGGCGCTGGCCGCGGTACGTGACGACGCACAGAAGTACGTCCCGGATCGGCTGCAGGCGGTCGACGCGCAGCTCGCGGCGCTCAAGGACAGTCTCGCCAAGGGCGACTACAGGGCCGCGCTGACGGGGGCGCCGACGGTCAACTCCGCCATCAGGTCGCTCAAGGATGCGGCGGAGGCCAAAAAGGCCGATGCCGGGGCGGCGCTCGCCAGGGCGAAAGACGCCTGGGGCCCGCTCAGCACGGAAGTGCTCAGGGTGGTCGATGAGACCGAGAAGCGGGTGACTGCCTTGTCCAAGTCGCACCACCTGCCCAAAGGCGTGACCAAGGACCGACTCGCCGCGGCCAAGTCGGGCGTTGATTCGCTCAAGTCGATGTGGAGTGAGGCCTCGAACGCGTCCGCCTCGGGTGACTTCACCACCGCCGTGACCAAGGCTCAGGCGGTGAAGGACAAGGCCGCGGAGATCATGAGATCCCTGGGCATGTCTGCGGGCTGAAGTCTCTTTGCGACCGCGCCGGCCGCCGCGCGCGATCTAAGCGAGGCGGCCGGTGAGATCGTAGTCGTCCGCGGCCACGATGCGCACCTCGGCCCAGTCGCCGGGGCGCAGTGTGCCGGCGTTTTCGATCCGCACCACGCCATCGATCTGCGGCGCGTCTGCTTCGCTGCGCGCGGTCGCCGTGCCATCCTGCACCGCATCCACCAGCACCCGCAGCTGCCGGCCGACCCGCTGCGCCAGGCGTCGCCGGCTGATCGCCGCGGCACGCTCCATGAAGCGCGCGTAACGCTCCTCCTGCAGCTCGGGCGCCACGTGGTCAGGCAGCGCATTGGCGGCGGCGCCCGCCACCGGCGAGTACTTGAAGCAGCCCACGCGATCGAGCTCGGCCTCATCCAGCCACGCGAGCAGCTGCGCGAACTCGCCGTCGGTCTCGCCCGGAAAACCCACGATGAAGGTGCTGCGGATGGTGAGATCCGGGCATTGCGCCCGCCAGGCGCGAATGCGCGCCAGGGTGTTTTCCGAGTGCGCGGGGCGCCGCATGCGCCTGAGCACCGTGGGGCTGCCGTGCTGGAACGGGACATCCAGATACGGCAGCACGCGCCGCGCGGCCATCAGCGGGATCACCTCATCGACGTGCGGGTAGGGATAGACGTAGTGCAGGCGCACCCAGGCTCCCAGCTCCGCCAGGCCCCGGGCGAGGTCGATGAAGCGTGTCTGATAACTCGCGCCGCGCCACGCGCCGCTCGCGTAGCGCAGGTCCGCGCCGTAGGCGCTGGTGTCCTGCGAGATCACCAGCAGCTCCTTCACCCCGGCCGCGACCAGGCGCTGCGCCTCGCGCAGCACCTCGTCGATGCGACGGCTCGCGAGGCGGCCGCGCATGGACGGGATGATGCAGAAGCTGCACTTGTTGTTGCACCCTTCCGCGATCTTCAGATACGCGTAGTGCCGCGGCGTGAGCCGCACTCCCTCGGGCGGCAGCAGATCGAGAAACGGGTCATGCCGCGGCGGCAGGTGCTCGTGCACCGCGCCCACCACGTCCTCGTAGGCGTGCGGACCGGTCACCTTCAGCACGCGCGGGTGACGCTCGAGGATGCGCTCGGGCCTCGCGCCCAGGCACCCGGTCACGATCACGCGGCCGTTGTGCTCGAGGGCCTCCCCGATCGCATCGAGTGATTCGTCCACCGCCGCATCGATGAAGCCGCAGGTGTTGACCACGACGACGTCGGCGGCTTCGTAGGTCGGTGCCACCTCGTAGCCCTCCGCCCGCAGCTGCGTGAGGATGCGCTCCGAGTCCACCAGCGCCTTGGGGCAGCCGAGGCTGACGAAGCCGACTCGCGGCGCACGTTCCTGTGGTGCGGCCCCGGGGCCGCGACGCGCTCGTGTGCGGGTGCGCGGCATGAGCGCTTCAGCTCATCCCGGGCGCGCTCGCCGCGCGCGCCGGCGGTGGCGCCGCAGGAGCCTTCGGGCGCTGGTGCACCTTGAAGAGCGCGTAGAACACCAGCAGCACGATGGCCGGCATCAGCAGCCAGGGCCATATCGCCGGCCGCCGGTCGCGCGGGCCGCTAGCGGCCATACACACCCATGAGCTCGGCCTTCCCCAGCGACTGGCTGCGCACCGTGAATCCGATATAGGCGGCGGTCGCGTCGGCGGGCACGTCGAGCCTGGTCACCTTCAGCGCGTACAGGCGCAGGTAATAGCGGTGCGGCTTGCCGGGCGGCGGACAAGGCCCGCCGTATCCGGGAGTGCCGAAGTCGGTGCGCCCCTGCACCGCACCCGCGGGCAACAGGCTCTTGTGCGGGTCGCCGGCGCCGGCCGGGAGCGAGCTGACGCTGGCGGGGATGTTGTAAAGGACCCAATGCCACCAGCCGCTGCCGGTGGGCGCGTCCGGGTCATGCATCAGCAGTGCGAAGCTCCTGGCGCCGGGGGGCGGGTTGCTCCAGGACAGCGCCGGCGAGACGTTGCCGCCCTTGCAGCCGAAGCCGTTGAACACCTGGCTCTCGGCAATCTGTCCGCCGGCGGAGATATCCGTGCTGCTCAGCGTGAACTTGCCCGCCGCACTGTCGGGCGGGGTTTGGGCGGCGCTCGGATGCGCCGCCAGCAGAGCTGTCGTCGCCACAGCCGCCGCGGCGAGCCCGGCGCCCGCCATCCCTGTCCGTCTCATGGGTCCGCTCCTCGTGCGTGTCGACACCGGAAGCGGCGAAGTGTGCAGCGCCGGAGAGGTGGAGCGCAAATTCGAGCCGCCCGCTGCAGCCGGCGCCCGAGCCGGCTCCTTGCGGCAGACGATCTCTAGCGGCGCCCCCGTTCCTCCCGCCCCTCGCGGTCCCAGCGACCGCCCTGCATGTGCCAGCGGTTGCCCTCACGCCGCCAGGTGTGAGGCACCCAGCGGTAGCCCGGTCGCGGGGCTTCCCAGCGGCCGGGATGCCAGGCGTAGCGCCCGCCTTCCCAGAACCAGGCGCCGCCGATCCAGATGTAGCCGGGGGCGGGCGCGACACCGACCACCTCGTACTGCGGCGCGGGTGGGGCCACCTCGGTCACGGCAACATCGGCGTAGTAACCCGGCGCGGGCGCCACGATGCATCCGCACAGCACGGCGCTCAACAGCGCGCCTGCGAGTGCGACTTTGACGGAACTGAGTTTCATCCGTTGCCTCCTTGTTCACGCGCGGGTGCGGGAACATATTACCGAGCAACGCGCGTGCTGCGACTGAAGCATACATACCCGGAATGACACATGAACGGTGCATTCAGCAGCCATTCAGCGCTCATCGAGGCACGCGCGCGCTCTCTGACGGCTCGCGCATTGCAGCCGGAGATCTGACGATGCGCTTCGCCCGCGAGCACTTCGGCCGCGAGTACTACCGGCGCTACTACCTCGACCCGCGCACCGCGGTCGCCACGCGACGCGAGATGCACGCGCGGGCGCGCCTCATCGCCGCGCTCACCGGGCACGTGGGGCTGCCGGTGCGGCGCATCCTGGAGGCCGGTTGCGGCACCGGCATGCTGCGCACGGCGCTGCAGCGGCTGCTGCCGCGCGCGCACTACGTGGCACTCGAGAGCAGCGAGTACCTGTGCCGGCGCTACGGTTGGGAGAGCGGCCGCATCGAGACCTACCGCGCAACAGCGCCCTTTGACCTGGTGATCTGTTACGACGTGCTGCAGTACCTGGAGGCGGCGGCGGCGCGGCGGGCGATCGCGAATTTCGGCCGGCTGTGCCGCGGCGTGCTGTACTTCAGCGCCCTCACGCGCCTCGACCTCGAGCGCAACTGCGATCACGAGCGCACCGATGCCGAGGTCCACCTGCGCAGCGCGCACTGGTACCGCGCGCGCCTGCGGCGCCAGTTTCGCGAAGCGGGGCTGGGGTTCTGGCTGCGGCGCGGCGCGCCGCTCACGCTCTGGGAGCTGGAGTCGGAGTGACGGCGGCCGCCGCGGCCTCGCCCGCCGCCGGCGGCCGCTGCAGGCGGCGCTTGCGGAACAGCGGGTACAGCGGCATTCCCAACAGGATCAAAACCACCGTCGCGATGCATTCCTTCGGAGTCGTGAGCAGCGCGCTGATCACGATCCACACCATGACCAGCATGAACACCAGCGGCACGAACGGATAGCCCGGCAGGCGATAGGGCCGCCTGGCGTGCGGCAGCCGGCGGCGCAGCACCAGCACCGCGAGCATCACCGGAATCCAGAACAGCGCGTACGACATCACCGCCATGTTGGTGAGCTGATCGAAGGTGCCCGAGACCGCCAGCAGCGCGGCCCAGATGCACAGCAGCACCAGCGAGGTGAGCGGCACGCGCGTGCGCGGGCTCAAGCGCCCGAAGCCGGCGAAGAACAGCCCGTCGCGCGCCGCGGCGTAGGAGACGCGCGCCCGCGCGAGGATGGTGCCGTTGAGGGAGCCGACGGTGGAGATCAGGAAGATCAACGCCGCCACCGCCGCGGCGCGGCTGCCGAGGAAGGTCTGCACCGCGCGGGCGGCGACCGAGGGGGCTTCCGGGTAGGCGGTGGAGTTGGCACTGGCGACCTGCCAGAGCGGCAACGCGTACAGGTACGCGGTGTTGACGGCCAAGTAGATCGCGAGCACCAGCAGCGATCCGCCGATGATGGCGCGTGGCAGGTTGCGCTGCGGATCCTGGACCTCGCTCGCCGCCATGGGCAGGTACTGCCAGCCGCTGTACGCCCACAGGGCCGCGAACATCGCAGCCCCGAAGCCGGCGAGGCCGCCGCTCACGCTGCCCGTGGGCGCCGCCAGGTTCGACCAGTCGTGCACGTCGGCGAAGGCGAACGCCCCGGCGGCGACCGCGATGATCGCCGCCACCTTGGCCACCGCCAGCAGCGTCTGCACGCGCCCACCCACCATGACCCCGGCGCAGTTGATGGCGGCGAACACGCCGATCACGCCGATCGCGATCAGCTGGCGCGTCCCGAACTGCCAGGAGTAATCGGCGCCGAACAGATGCAGGGTGTGCGCGAACCACTGCTTGTCGAAGGTATGGATGTCGGAGACGAAGATCGCGACCGCGGCGCCGTACGCGGCGATGCTCGCCCCTCCGAGCACGAAGCTGTTGCAGGCGTACAGGAATCCCGGGACCTCGCCGAAGGCGGCCCGCAGATACACGTACTCGCCGCCGGCCTCCGGGAGCAGCGCGCCGAGCTCCGCGAAGCACAGGGCGCCGAACATGGCCACGACGCCCGCCGCCACCCACGCCGCCAGCACCAGCGCCGGCGTACCCACCGCCTGGGCCATGGCGGCGGACTTGAGGAAAATGCCGGTGCCGATGGTGATACCGACCACGAGCGAGGTGGCGTGCGTGAGCGTCAGGTCGCGGCGCGGCTGCAGGTCGGGGGGACCCATACGCTATCGTACAATCCCGCGCACCGGCGCACGGAGGTAAAGCGATGGCGGGGCACGAATACCGGGCCAGTATCCACTGGGCGCGCGGCGCCGCTGCGTTCACCGACCAGCGTTACAGCCGCGCTCACACCTGGCGCTTCGACGGCGGTGTCGAGGTGCCCGCGTCGTCCTCGCCGCAGGTGGTGCGGGTGCCGTTGTCGGTCGAGGCAGCGGTCGATCCGGAAGAGGCGCTGGTCGCGGCGCTCTCGAGCTGCCACATGCTGTGGTTCCTGTCGCTGGCCGCCGGCGGCGGCTGGCGGGTCGATGATTACAGCGACGATGCCGTTGGGGTCATGGGCAGGAACGCCGCCGGACGGACCGCCATGGTGCGCGTCACGCTGCGCCCGCGCGTGGCGTTCTCGGGCGAGCGCTTGCCCGCGCGCGCGGACATCCTGCAGCTGCACCACCGCGCGCACGATGAGTGCTTCATCGCGAACTCGGTCACCAGCGAGGTTCGCTGCGAGCCGCGGTTCGATGCCTGAGCCGGTGGTCAGCTTCCGCGGTGCGGTGCGCTGCCGGCGCGCGAGCGGGCCGCTCGGTCTCACGCTGATCGGTGGCACGCCCGAGCGCCCCGGCGAGACGACCGCGCTCGCCTTCAGCGCCGCGGCGCCGGCCGCATTCCCCGACGCGCTCGACGATGTCGTGGTCGAGCGCCTGGGCGCGAACCAGTATCGGATATGCAGTCCGCCGCGCGAGTGGGTGATCGCCGCCGCCGCCGTGCACCTGCACCGCGAGATCGCCGCGCAGTTCTACCGCGCGATCCCGCCGCGAACGGTGCCGGCACCAAAGCGCTGGATGTGGAGAATCGTGCTCGCGCTCGCCGCGACCCGCGCGGGAGTCGCGGCGCTGCGCGCGCTGCGGCGCTGAAGTGTCGGGCGCTCCAGGCTCAGGAGGTTGGCGTCGGCGTGCCGAGCTCGATGATCTGCGTCGGCGCGACCGCCAGCCGGCGCGCGCCGAGGAGGGACGCGTACGCGGCGAACTGGCCTTGGAAGGCGCGCTGCCAGGTGAACTGTCTGAGCACGCGGGCGCGGGCGGCGGCGCCGAGCGCCTCGAGGTCACGCTCGTAGAGAGCCGCGATCGCTTCCGCCATGCCGCAGGCGGAGTTGGGCGCGGCGAGCACCCCGACGCTCTCGTCGATGAGCTCCGGAAAGGCGCCGGCGCGCGCCGCCACCACCGGACGAGCGCACGCCATGGCCTCCAGGATCACCAGCCCGAAGGTCTCCTTGGTGCCGGCGTGGACCAGCGCGTCGGCGGAGGCGATCCATTGCGCCAGCTCGAGGCTGTCGCGCCGGTAGGGCAGCACGGTGACGTTGGCGGCGGGGCGCGCCGCGCGCTGCCCGCCGATCAGCAGCAGGTGGTACGGAGCTCCGAGGCGCGCGAAAGCCTGCAGCAGCAGCGGCAGGTTTTTTTCGCCGGCGAAGCGGCCGGCGAAGATCAGCACGCGCGAGTGCGCCGGCAGAGCGAGCCGCGGACGCAGCGCCGGCGTGCGCCGCCGCGGATGAAACACCTCGGTATCCACCCCGAGCGGCTGGTGCATGACATGGTGCACGCCGAGATCCTCGAGGTACTCGCACATCACCCGGCTCGGAGCGAACACCAGATCGAAGCGCTCGTACAGACAGCGCACGTAGCGGCCGATCAGCGGCTCGGCGAGCGCGCCGCCGACACGGCGCCCGATGATCTGCGGCACGTTCGAGTGATAGAAGCCCACCACCGGTATACCCCGGCGCCGTGCGACCTGCGAGGCGCACCACGCGGGGTGAAACGCGTCGCCGGCTTCGATGAGCGTCGGCTCGAGCGCTTCCAGCAGCCGGCTCCAGCGGCGCGGATTGAGCGGCAGGCGGTAATTGAACGTGGCGGGGACCGGGTAACCGGACAGCGTGCACAGGCCGCCGCGCTGCAACCGGTCCTCGCGTCCCGGGACCACGATGGTGTGCTCCCACGAGCTGTGCGCGGCGAGCCAGGCGTGCTTGGCCGTCAGATAGCGTTTGACGCCACCGCTGGTGGGTGAATAAAACAGCGTGGTATCAACCAGATGCATGGATTCTGTTATCGCCCTTCGGTCCCCCGGCCGGACGCGGCGTCGGCACCGCGCATTGCACCTTCATGAGGATTGAGTGTCAAGCGCTGCAGCGCGCGCACCGCGAGCAGCGCCGGCGGAGCGACGCTGTTGCGCCGGCGCACGTCGGAAGTTGATTCGGGCGTTATGCGGGCTTTATGTTGGCGTTGAGGCGGAACAGGTTCGCCGGATCGTAACGCTTCTTGAGCGCGGCAAGCCGCGGGTAGTTATCGCCGTAGGCTGCGTGCACGCGACGCTCGTGCTGGTCCTGCTCGCTGAGGTTCACGTAGTAACCGTCGGTAAAGTGCTCGAGCTTGTCCCATCCGGCGCGCACCCACTGGGTGTTGGCGGCCGCGCCGTCGCCGGGCACCTTCCAGAGCGCCAACACCATCAGGTTGTACAGCGCCTTGCGGTTCCAGTACGCGGTGGCATTGGGCGCCACGCGGGCGATGGCGCCACCCTGGTGCTGGAAGACCACCATGCCGCTCGGCAGCGGCGTGCTGTCGAGGTGATCCACGAGCGCATCGACCAGAGCCGGGCTGATGTCGCGGATGAGTCCTCCCTTGATATAGGCGGCGTTGTCGTTGACCTGCGGCGCGTCGGTCGCGCCCTGCAGCTTGACGTAGGGCGCCGGCGCCAGACGATCCTGCAGCGGCTTGCCGAGCTTGCGCAGCGGCGCCACGACGTCTTGCGCCCTTCCCGGGGGGCCGCAGTAGCAAACGTCGAATTCCACGATGCGCTGGCCGCCCGCGCCCGGTTGCAGCGCGACGTCCACATACAGCTCATCGGGCGCGCCTGCGATGAACTCGCTGAAGCCGCGCAGCACCTGATGCGCCTGCGCGAAGGGGTAGTCGATGGTGCCGCCGAACAACATCGGGCCCACCGCGTGCAGGCGGTACTCGAACGAAGTAACGACGCCGAAATTGCCGCCGCCGCCGCGCAGCGCCCAGAACAGATCCGGGTTCTCCGTGGCGCTGGTGCGCGCGAAGCGCCCGTCCGCGGTCACCACATCGACCGCCGTCAGGTTGTCGCACGAGAGGCCATACTTGCGCCCGATGCGCCCGACGCCGCCGCCGAGCGTCAGTCCCGCGACGCCCGTGTCCGCCGCCGTGCCGGCGGTGGTTGCGAGCCCGAAAGCCTGCGCCTCGCGATCGAACTCCCCGAGCAGCACGCCGGACTCGACGCGTGCACGCCCGGCGAGGGGGTCGACCCGCACGCTACGCATGGACGACACGTCCACCACCAGACCGCCGTCGCAGCCGGATTGTCCTGACAGGCTGTGGCCGCCGCCGCGTACCGCGGTCAGCAGGCCGTGCGCGGCGGCGAAGCTTACCGCGTGCATCACGTCTGCCGCGCCGGCGCAGCGCGCGATCAGCGCCGGCTTGTGATCGAAGGCGGGGTTCCAGAGCCTGCGCGCCGTGTCATAGCCCGCAGCGTCTGCGGTGAGTAGCGCGCCGCGCAGTGCGGCGCGCAGCTCCCCGAGCTCGGCGGGCCTGAGGTTCAGCTGGCGCCCGTCCAGGCCGGTGGCCGCGAGCTCGCCGTCGGTGGCTGCCAGCGAGCGACGGCAGGGCAAGCTTGCGGCGGCCAGCGCGGCGACCCCGGCCGCACAGAAAGTTCTTCTTTTCACGTTTTCCCCCCAACAGTGTCACGCAAGCGTGCTCCGCCCGCGTCCCGGCCGTCAAGCGCAGGTCGCGCACGCGCTAAGGCTGCCGGGGCTGTGGCACACTGGCGCCCCACGCGCGGGTGAGACTGACCGTTGGCTGATCGCCTCGTGAGCCAGGTGCTGCGGCGCCTCATCATCCTGCAGCCCGGTGAGGCGCCCGCGCTGCTGGCGTCGTTTACGACGCTGTTGTGCATGTTCTCGAGCTACACCATCCTGCGGCCGGTGCGCGATGCCCTCGGCATCACCTCGGGGCTGGAAAACATCCCCTACCTTTTCTGGGGCGTGTTCGCCGTCATGCTGCTGCTGCAGCCGCTGTATGGCTGGCTCACCTCGCGCTTCCCGCGCTCGGTGTTTCTGCCGTGGGTGTACGGTTTCTTCGCCGCCAACCTGCTGATCTTCTGGGTGTGGTTCCGCGTGCAGGCGGACCACACCTGGATCGCGCGCACCTACTTCGTGTGGGTGAGCGTGTTCAATCTGTTCGTGGTGGCGGCGTTCTGGAGCCTGATGGCGGACGTGTTCAGCCGTGAGCAGGCGGGGCGCCTGTTCGGTTTCATCTGGGCGGGCGCCAGCACCGGCGGGCTGATTGGCCCGTTCATCGACCGCAAGCTCGCCGTGCCGCTCGGTGCCGTCAATCTGCTGCCGCTCTCCGCCGGACTCCTGCTGGTGTCGCTGCTGTTCATGGCGCAGGTCATCCGCTGGCAGCGTCGGCAGGGGGCGCGCGCGCCGCCGCCCACGGCCGCGATGGCGGACGGCGTCGTCGCGCCAGGCGCGGACGGCGCGCTCGGGAGCGGGGTGTTCGCCGCATTCGTGCAGGTGGTGCGCTCGCCCTACCTGCTCGGCATCGCGGCGTTCGTGCTGCTGATGACCTGGGTGTCGACGTTCCTGTACCTCGAGCAGCAGGCGTTCGTGGCCAGGGCGTTCGGCAACGCGGATGAGCGCACGCGCTTCTTCGCCGGCATCGATTTATGCGTGCAGGCCGCATCGCTGACGATCCAGTTCCTGCTGTTCGGCCGGCTGTTCAGGTGGCTCGGCATGCGCTCGCTCCTGGCCTCGGTGCCGCTCATCATGACGGCCGGCTACGCGCTGTTCGCGCTGGTGCCGGTCTTCGCGGTGCTGGTGGTGGTGTACGCAGTGCGCCGCGTGGCCGACTACGCCATCACGCGCCCGTGCCGCGACTCGCTGTTCACCGTGGTGAGCCGCGAGGAGAAATACCAGGCAAAGAGCCTCATCGACACCTTCGCCTATCGCGGCGGGGATGCGCTCTCCGGCTCGCTCTACAAGGGGCTCGCCGGCGGGCTCGGCGCAGGTCCCACGGCGATCGGCTGGCTGGGCGCGGGGATTTCGGCCCTGTGGAGCGTGCTGGCGCTCGCGTTGGGACGCGCCTTTGAGCAGCGTGGCCGCAGCGCTCGAGCCAATCCCTAGGCCGCGCTCGACTGCGCATCTCCTGCGGCGCCCGCGCGCAGCGCGGTAGCGGCGGCGATGATCTCGTGAGCGCTCCCCGGGCGCTCGGCGCGCGACTTCGCCAGCAGCCCCGTGAGCAGCGGCTGGTAGCGCGCCAGCCCGGCCGGCAGCACCGGCAGCGGTGTGCTGACGTGCTGTTGCAGCACTTCCATGGCGGTGTTGCCGGTGTAGGGCTTACTTCCGGTCAGCATCTCGTAGCAGATGACTCCGAGACTGTAGAAATCCGAGCGCGCATCGAGCGGCTCGCCGAGCGCCTGCTCGGGACTCATGTAATACGGCGATCCGAGCAGCACACCGGTCTGCGTGCTCACGGTGCTGCCGTCCAGGGAGCGCGCCAGGCCAAAGTCGATGAGCGCCACGGTCCCGTCCTCGCGCAGCATCACGTTCGGCGGCTTCAGGTCGCGGTGCACCAGCCCCGCCTCGTGCACCACCTGCAGGGCCGCGGCGATCTGTGTCACGAGATGCAGCGCCTCCCGCTCGCTCACGCCGCGCTGGATACGCGCCTTCAGATCCCCGCGCGGCAGGTACTCCATCGCCAGGTATTCGAAGCCGGCGTGCACCCCGTAGTCGTAGATCTCAACGACCAGCGGGCTTGTGACCGCCATGACCGCCGTGTACTCGCGCTCGAGGAACTGGCGGCCGGCCGCTTCGTCGCGCAGCGTCTTGCTTACCTTGAGCGCGACGTTGTGTCCGCGGTGCGCGCTGGTGGCGAGATACACCACCGCCTTTGCCGACTCGCCGATCTTCAGGCGCAGCGTGTAACCCGGAATGACCTCGGCGTTTGCGCCCGCGAGCAGCCCCGCCACGCCCGCGCCCTGCAGCGGCTCGGACTCGGGGGCCGCCCCGGCGGCGGGTGCGGCGGCGGGTGCGGCAGCGGCAGCGGCGGCGGGTGCGGCAGCGGCAGCGGCAGCGGATGCGGCAGCGGGTGCGGCAGCGGATGCGGCGGCCTCGGCGGCGCTCAGCGCGGAAAGCTCGCCCGCGGCCGGCGGCGCGCCGGACTCCGGCGCGCGCAGCGCCTGGTCGCGCGACAGGTTCGCCAGGCTCGCCAGACGCCGCGCCACGCGCCGTTCGACGCGCCGCAGCGCCACGCGCACCGCGGTACTCAGACGCTCGGGCGTCAGCAGGCGCTTGGGCAGGTAGTCGAGCGCACCGAGGTGCAGGGCGCGCACCGCGGTGAGCTCGTTACCGTCCTCGGCCAGCGCGATGACCGCGGGCGTCGCCGGCTGCTCGCGCAGGCGGCGCAACAGCGACAGCCCCGGGGACTGCGGGTCATCGGGGCTCGAGCCGAACACGGCCGAGAGCAGCAGCAGGTCGCAGTCGCGGCCCGAGTACTGGGTGCACCAGCGCTCGAATTCGCTGCTATTCAGCATGCTGACGCTCGAACGCGGCAGGAGCACGTCCAGGTGATGGCGCAGCCACTCGCAGTAGCGCACGTCATCGTCGACGACCAGCACGCGGGCCGCAGTGTTCATGACTGGCGCGCTCATCGCTGCATGGCAAAGCGCAGGCGCACCCGCGCGCGCTGGGTGACGGCCTGCCCGTCGCGCATCACGGGCTGGTAGTGCCAGTGGCGCACGGCATCGAGCGCCGCCTGTTCGAAGATGCCGACCGGTTGGGCGCCGACGATCGTGAGCTCGCCGACCGAGCCGTCGGTGCTGACGACGAACTGCAGGTCCACCCAGCCATCGATGCCGCGCCGTCTGGCGTCGAGGGGAAACTGCGGCTCCACGTAGTGCGTGCGGGTCATGGAGCTCGCGCTGACATAGCTGGCGCGCTGCGCCTGATCCTGAGCGGCGCCGATGGCGGTTTCCACGGCTCCGATGCTCGCCGCGTCGGCGCCCGCGGCATGGGCTTCGGTGAGCCAGCGGCGCGCGAGCACATAGTCCTGCGCGCGCAGCGCGCCGCGCGCTTCATCGAGCACGCGGGTGTCGAATGCCGTGCGCGCGAGCTGCGTCGTCGGATGGTCCGGATCGGCCTGCAGCAGCTGCGCCAGGTAGAACTTGGCGCTGTCGGCGGCGGGGTCGGTGATCCTTCCTGCGGCGAGGCGCTCGTTGAAGCTGAGTGCGAGACGCGCCAGCGAGTCGGTCTTGCCGCTGGCGCGCAGCCGTTGTGCCTCGGCACGCAGTGCCGCGACGTCGGCCCGTTGCGCGCCCGCCGCGGCGGCCGCGGACGTCCAGCTGTCCGCCTGGTCCGGGTTGCCGGCGCTGAGCGCCTTGCCTGCCTCGGCCTGCAGGCGCGCGATGAGTTCCTGCGTCGCCTGCTGCACCAGCGGAGCGCCGGGGGCGAGCGCGCGCGCCGATTCGATGAAGAAGCGCGCGCTCTCTGCGGGCGGCTCGATGAGCTGCCCGTGCAGCAGCGCCTCGCGGCCGCGCCTGACAGCCTCCGCCACGCGCTCGTCGACCTGCTGCTGCGCGAGCTGCTGGCGCGCCTGCTCGACGACGGTCGAGTGACGCCCGCCGCGCGTGGCGTCATCGAGCGCCGCGAGGGCGCCGGCGACGTTGCCGGTGGCGGCGGCGTGTTGCGCCTTGTCGAGCACCAGGCGTTCGCGTTGCGCGCCGATCTGCGCCAGGAGGAACGCCACGCGCGGGTGCTCGGGGCCGATGGCGTGCGCCGAGTCCGCGAGCTGCTGCGCATCCTGCAGGTGTCGCTCCTGCAGCGCGCCTTCCGCGTCCGACACCAGTCTGTCGATGGTCTGCTCGAGGCCCTTCGCGGCGCGCGGATCGCGCGCGTTGCGGCGCAGGGCCTCGCGGTAGAGGTCCGCGGCGCTCGCCCCGGGCGGCGCCACCAGCTCACCGGCGGCCAGTGCGCGGTCGGCTCGCGCCAGCAGAGCCTCGAGGGCCGCATCCGAGGCGGTGGGGGCCGCCGAGCGCCCCGCGGTGGCCGGCGCCGGGCGCAGCGGTGTTGGGGGAGCGTTCAGGCCGACCCACAGGAATGGTGCGGCCAGGGCCGCCAAGCCCGCGGCGAGCAGCCACCATTTCGCGCCCCGACGGACGCGCGCGGTGAGCGCCGTGGCCGTGCCTGCGGGGCCGCCGGGCCCTTCGGCATGGCGCCGCCAGGCCGCCTCGACGAACAGCCGCACGCGCTGCTCGGAGACGGGCTTGTGCAGGAAACGATGCACCGAGCCGTCGGTGATCTGGGCCGAGAGAGCCACCTGGTCCTCGGCGCGGCCCGCCACGATGAGCACGATGTCCGGGAACTGCGCGTGCAGCCGCGCCGCCAGCTGCCCGGCGGGGGTGGCGAGCGCGGCGATATCGAGGACCACGACCCCGGTGTGATGTGCCATCAATGCACCGGCGAGATCGATCTCGGAGCCGGCGGCGTACACCT
>Ga0209805_1000623_pt1 | contig 21664 bp, 27 predicted proteins | sample GraSoiAngelo_148_FD_185905 | JGI IMG/M metagenome (GOLD analysis project Ga0209805, IMG submission 185905) | Grasslands soil microbial communities from the Angelo Coastal Reserve, California, USA - 14_1009_09_20cm (SPAdes) (version 2) | ecosystem: Environmental > Terrestrial > Soil > Grasslands ...
GGCTCCGGCCTGGAACAACACGACTGTCCTAAAGGGCGACGTGATCGACGAGGTCTCCAAGCTGAAGCAGGAGATAGACGGTGAAATCGTCGTCGCCGCCAGCTTCCAGCTCTGGCACACGCTGATGGAGCACGACCTCGTCGACGAGTTGCGACTGATGATCTACCCGGTCGTGCTCGGGGCTGGCGAGCGCCTCTTCGGCGAGACCACCGACAAAAAGCCCATGCGGCTCCTCAACACCCGGACCGTCGCCGGCGACCTCGCATACCTCACCTACGAGCCCGTCCGGAACGCCTAGTGGTGGGTCGAGCTTGTTGGCGCATGGGTTGCGTTCCAAGTGCAGCTACCCTGCGTGAAGGCGAGCTAGTCGAACCTCATGGTCGGCGTTTGCTAGCCTCTGCTTGATGCCCTTCAAGAGCAAAGCACAGCGCCGAAAGTTCGCGCAGCTGCTTGTTGAGGGCAAGATCACCGACGACCAGTACGAGGAGTGGAACCGGTCGACAGGCAAGAAGGTGCTTCCCGAGCGCCTCCAGCCAAAGGCGTCGGCGAAAAAGACAAGGTCGCCCAAGACGACCGCTAAGAAACGAGCCAACAAGTAGGGTCGGCGCTGCGGCCACCGGCGCCAAGCATCACAATCAGAGACGCCACCCGATAACAAGTAGGCCGACTTCACGACCGTTGTCGGGACGGCCGATGAGCGTCCTTAGAGACTTAACTAGCGCAAGACATCGCCACGCCTTATGTGCTCGGCGGTGCGATTGATCGCGCGTCGTCGCCGCGCCGAAGCTAGAGGCATGCCGACGGTCTGAAGAAGATGCAGGTACTCCGCCTAGCCTCGATCAGGTTCTACGCTGAAGCCACCAGAGGCTGGCAGCGATCAGCCTTATTGCCAGCCGGCCTCCATCAGCTTGAAGGTCTCAGGAGGCTGATTCCCCGGTGGTGTGGATAGGCCATCACCGTGGAGTTGTTAAAGGCCTTGGGGTTAGTGGACGCATAAGCGCTAACCGTCTGGTTGACCTGCTCAAAAGAAATGTGATGGCCCTGGGCATCCGTGGAATAGCTGTCGGATAGAACCCCGGATGGCATACTCAGGTGTGGTGTGGCTGCGGATACAGTGGCATCTAGGCGTGCGAAGTTAGCTTGAAAGGAGCAAATGCAAAGGATCGGAAAGCGCGGATATTTCCGATCCTGATGACCCTTGCTGCGGTTTTGTCTGTTATTTACTATGTGCTTATCGTTCGGAGGCAAGGTGGATCACCCGCTTGGTCGTTTTTCCTTCTGATGGTTCCAGTAGTACTTGGCGCAGGAATTAGCTCCCTTCTAAATCGGGGCCGTGCTCGACAGGGGCTGTTACTGGCAACGTCCATCGTCGCTGCTGGCTTGGGGTTTATCACTCTTACATCAATTGGTTGGCCGCTCCTTTTGACAGCGGTTCTGGGGCTGATAGCGCTGGTGAGTTAATAGCTTCTGCGCGCATAGGCCCTGTTTTCCCGAACTTCGATGACACACCCCCGGTTGGATCAAAGTCCGACGGGGGATTTTCTTCAAAGCGCGGGGTACATGACGCTTAGTGACGGGTTGCCAACACCACCTGAGAGCGTTAACTCAATCGTACGAACGTCAGTGCTAGGTCCTTCTCCCAGGTCGCTCCCTCTCGTGACATTTCACCCACACCGACCATGTTGTTGCCGCCGTCTTGAATGGCAATGGTGAAACGCTGGGAAAAACTGGGCTCGTCGCGCCACCACTTCAATTGATTTCCGGTCATGGTCACGTCGTATTTTCTCGAGACACCACGTTCATCAAAGTAAAGCATGGAATATTTCTTAGCGACATCATCGCTGCCAAAAATTGCGACACCGCTGGAAAAGTTGGGGTCGTCAATCTTTGAGCGCATGATCAAGAAAGCGCCACCCTCAAGCCAATCAAAAGATGTGCGGCCGTGAAGGGTAGTACCGGGAAGGTAGGGATGTGACCCGGTGGTTTTCCATTCGCCCACCAAAATCTTGAAGGGTTGAAGCGCTGGGTTAGGTAAAGCTTCGCTCCCGATTTTCGTAGCCATGTTCTTGATTTTGCACGCCGTGCGTATTCAGCGGGCTGCGCGGCTCCCGGCGAGTCCTACTTGAGGAGGTGCACGACCGTCGTCTCAGTGTGGGCCGGATCCGGCGTCGGATCGCCATAAATCTCCCAGGAATGCCCAGCAGACACCCTTTGGTTCGCCGCCATCCAGTTGTCGATCGCGTCGTACGCCTCGTTCATGCGATCGTACGCCCCGCGATGCACGGCTACCGCAGCCTCGCCCCCTGGCGTCTCGGTCGCATAAACCTCGCCCGCGGTTTCAAAGGCACGCGTGACTTCGACGCCGAAGTCGCAGAGTAATGGCGCTCCCGGCTGCTTCGAGTGGTGGTAGAGGAAAATGTTGTGGCCGTCGGTCCACAGGCCCGGCTGGCTGCGAATAAATTCCCAGACCTTGCCCACCGCGGGCCGCCACGCCAAGCCAACCTCGCCCGGTGGGACTTCGCATCGCACCGCGGCCAACTTGCGGGGGTGAACGGTCCGTACGTTGACCAACACCGGCATGCCTCCATCGTAAACAGCGTTCGCGTTCGGGTATAGGTCGACGTCCCCCACACGGGCGTCGGTAATTTGTTCGCGTAGGATCGTCGCTGGTGTCTACCGAATATCTGGCGAAGGTAATCGCGGCGAAGACCGCCTTGGAAGGTCCCAGCCCAGAGGCCTGGTACGACCGTCTCGAGAGAGAAGAGTCCGAGCTTGAGGAGGCTCTCCAGGCCGCATGTATAGGTGATCCTGCGCTGGGCTTGCGCGCAACGCCGCTGCTCCAACGCTTCTGGTTCGCTCGAGGTCGTCTCGAACGCGGCCGTCGGTGGGTCGAGCGGCTGCTCTCGGCCGCAGGTGACAGCTCGGTCGATCGGGCGCAGGGACTCTTCGCCGCAGCCGCGCTGGCTTTCCGTCAGGGCGACACGGACGCGACAAGGCGCTACGCCTCAGAAGCGTTTGCCCTTGCAGAGGAGTTTGGAGAACCTGGCCTAAAAATCGATGCCGGATTAGCGCTCGCGCGAGTTGGCCTTCGGGAAGGGAATGTCGAGGTTGTGAGCCGGTTCGCCGGAGAGGCGCAGAGGCTTGCTCTTATCATCCGCGACGAGCCGCGCGAGTTGAGCGCCATTCATCACTTGGCTGAAGGTGCGCGCATCGGCGGCGACTACGGGCTGGCGCGAACGCTGTACGGAGAGAGCTTGGCTCGAAACCGGGCGCGAGGCAACCGCCTGATGGAAGCCGTGGAACTCGCGAACCTGTCCATGGTCGAGAAAAAGGAAGGCAACCTTCAACAGGCAGAGAGAAACCTGAATCAGGCGATTCAAATCTCACGCGAGATCAACAACAGCTACATCTTGGCTGGGAGCCTCATTGGACTCGCCGCGGTAGCAATGAGCGCCCGGCGTGCGCGTCAGGCAGCCCGCCTTCTCGGCCGCGCCGACGCAATCTACTCGGCGACCGGGCTCGTGATCGATCCTGCGGACAAGCCCGAATACGACCAGGCACTCGTTGCCGCCCGCTCAGAGCTCGGTGAGGAGACCTTCGCCGAGGCTCACGCTGAGGGGGCCGAACTGTCCATTGATCGACTGATCGAATGAAGGTATTGCCTTTCTGATATCAGTTCCCTCGTGCCAGACAAAATCTACTTTCTCGATTCGGGCGCACGCGTGAAAGGCGAGGAAGCCGAGATCTGGGAGTAATCGCCCCGTTTTCGGCGCCGTGTGGCTGAGCTGGTCGCACGTACGCGGACCTGCCCGTCCCGACTTGGTGGTCAGGCCCTGATTTATCAGATTCTTCATGAGTCAGTCCGCGATCGACGATAGCGCCGGGGAACAATTCGCCGTGTCCATGGACGGGACCACCGCTAGGCTGGAGTACAAGCTACGCGGCGATCGCTTGTACCTCCTGCACACCGAAGTCCCCGAAGCGTTTCGCGGACAAGGCGTCGGCGGCCGACTGGTCGAGGCGGCGCTTGCCAAAGCCCGGGCAGACCACCTGATGATCGTGCCCTGGTGCCCGTACGCACGCAGATGGCTGAAGGATCACGCCGACCAGATCAACGACGTCACCTTGGACTTCAAAGCGAGGCCGTCCCAGAAGTAGCGATGGGTAATAGTGCGCTGATGCACCGTTTCCATTCAAAGCGCTCAGAGCGCCAGTTTATCGGGCATGTGGCGGCCGTTACGGAAGCACGAGCTCAAGGTCTCCAAACTCGTGCCACAGATAGCGCTGTTGCAGCGCCGCGCGGTATGAGGCTTCAAGCAACTCGCGACCCGCGATCGCCTCGAGCATCAGCAGGTGCGACGCTCGCGGCTCGTGCCAGCCCGTCAGCAGACCGTCAACGGTACGAACAGGGTGATTCGGAGAGATGACCAGCTCTGTCCAGCCTTCTCCCGAACGCACATTGCTGGCTGAATCCGTGACTGTCTCGAGAGCCCGCACGACGGTGGTACCCACGGCGATGACACGTCCTCCAAGCTCCTTTGTCAGCGCGACCCGACGCGCCGTCGCCTCTGAGACTCGATAGAACTCGGGCAGCGGCGGTTCGTGGTCTTCGAGGGAGGCGACGCCGGAGTGAAGCGTGATTGGGACGACGTCGATGCCGCGGGTCATCAGCGCGGTGATCATCTGCGGCGTAAACGGTCGTCCAGCGCTCGGCATCTCGGCGCTGCCAGGCTCGATGGCATAGACGTTCTGGAAATAGGATGTCGGCCACACCCGACTAACATGGCCGTAACGAATCGGGCTGCCGTAGCGCTCGAGGTAAACCGCAACCGGAACCGGCAAACGTAACGCCGCCGTCCACAGCCGCGATTGTCTCGATCGTGCTCCCCTCGCTTCAGCATGCGCCGGATACGGTCCGACGATCTCGGCCGACCCTTCGGGGAGCTCGAGCGTCTCGCCCGCAAATGCGGAACGAAATGGACGCCCGCCGTCTTCGGCAGTTGTCCGCAGCTCGATCACCCAGACGGCGGATCGACTGGACTGGATCGTCGCATCCGGCGGGCACTCCGCACACAAGACGGGCGTCGAGAGATGGAGATCGAAGCGGGTGCCATCCGCCCGTCGCGCCGGGATGGAAGCGGGAAGTGTACGCGAGTTATTGACGACCACGAGATCGCGCGGTTCCAGAAAACGGGGCAGCTCTCGAAACCGGGCATGGACGAGGCGCAGCTCGTGTCGATAGGTGACCATCAACCGGACGTCGTCGCGCGAGCGGCCAGATGCCTCGGGCGGATCATGCGCCTCGAGCTCCGGTGGAAGCTCGAAGTCGAGCGCGTCGATCACGGCTTCAGCCGTGCGGTTCACGCGAGCTCTCGGGCGCGATAACGCCCACTCGGCAAGTCGTCCTCGATCAGGCGCAGCAGGCCCGGGACGCTGGTCTCGGGCGGCCGGCGGTCGGAAATGTCTTCGCCGGGGAACGCCTCCTGCTGCATGCGCGTGTTCATGTCGCCGGGGTCGACCCGGTACACACGCAGATCGGGTCGCTCGGCCGCCAGCACGGCGAAGACCTGGTCGAGGGCGGCCTTGGACGACCCGTACCCGCCCCAACCTTCATAACCTTCAACGGCGGCATCCGACGTGATATTCAGGAGGCGGCCACGCGCCGACGCCGCGAGATAGGGGAGAGCCAGCTGCGTGAGGCGAAGTGGCGCGAACACGTTGACCTGGTAGACGCGCTCGAGAACATCGAGTGGATAGTCCGCGAGGGCCGGCTGCGGACTCGGGCCGAGCAGGCTGGCATTGTTGACTAGCAGGTCGAGTCCGCCGATCGCACGCACCTCCTCGAGCAGGCGCGTCCGATGCGATTCGTCAGCAACATCGCCGGCCAGCGCGTGGACGTCCGTGTGAGGTTCGAGCTCGGCGCGTGCCTCGGCAAGGGCATCCGCCCCCCGGGCGTCGATCAGGAGCCTCCAGCTTCGGGCGGCGAGCGCGCGAGCGAGTGCCAGGCCAAGGCCGCGAGAGGCCCCGGTGATCAGCGCGACGGGGTGCTCGCTCACGGTGTCGTCGCCCCGAAGGCCCTCGCCGCGGCGCGGGCGACCTCTTCCTTTGGAACGTCGCGGAGATGCTGCGAGATGTTCCAGCGATGGCCGAAGGGATCCTGAATCTGCCCCTGGCGGTTGCCCCAAAACGTGTCCTCCAGTGGATGCAGGACTTGCGCGCCAGCACGGATCGCCTGCGTCCAGAGGGCGTCGGCATCGGTGGTGTTGAGATGGAACACGACCGACGTACCACCGGTGGTCTGCGGCGATCGAACGTCCATTTCGGGGAACTCATCCGCGAGCCGCACGACCGAGTCGCCGAACCGAAGCTCGACAGACATCAGCTTGCCGCCCGGGAGTGGGACGCGGCTCAGCTCTTCGCCGCCCAGCGCCTTCGTGTACCACCCGACGGCCCGGGCGGCATCGCGGACCACAAGGTGCGACGTAATTGTGTCTCGCTTAGCCATCATGCCGTACTATAGAAGTTGAAGTTAACTTCAAGTCAAGTGGCGAATAGCACAGTCGTTCCGGAAACGCTCACGGTCGGAGAGGTCGCTCGACGCAGCGGCTTTGCTCCCTCGGCCTTGCGCTTTTATGAGCGCGCGGGGCTGATTCGCGCGGAGCGCAGTGAGGGAGGCCAGCGGCGGTACCGGCGGGTTGTGCTTCGCCGGCTGGCCTTTGTCCGCGCCGCTCGGCATGTGGGATTGAGCCTGGACGAGGTGCGCGAGGCCTTGGCGCGGCTGCCGGAGTCGCGCACCCCCACGCGCGAGGACTGGGCTCGCCTGTCGAGTTCGTGGCGCCAGCGGCTGGATGCGGAGATCGAGGGTCTGCTGGCGTTGCGCGATCGGCTCACTTCATGCATCGGCTGTGGTTGTCTGTCATTGAAGAAATGCCGCATCTCGAATCCCAACGACATGGCGGCCCGCAGCGGCCCGGGTGCGGTCTTCCTGCCCAGCCGTTTGCGCGAGCCACTGCCCGACGTCAAAGCCTCGATGCGATAAACCACCGCCGAGAATGGTGGCTATCGCGTCGAGTGCGGCGTTTACCCTGGAGGACGCGGGGTTAGAGTAACTCGCGGCAGCTCGCCAGTGGCGGCCTATGATCACAGCACCAATGAATCTTCGGCGGGTTATTGAATTCCCGGTAGTCCGGATCGTCATCGGCATAGTTGCGGTCGTCGTTCTCCTCGTGCCGGCCCAGGTGGTCGCGGCTGGAGCAACTACGACCAGCATCCGTGGTGTCGCTGTGGAGCTCTACTCGGGCATCGCGGCAACCGCTGCGCTGTGGCTCGTCGCACACTTCATTGAGAAGGGCTCACTTGCCGACGTCGGCCTACCCCTGGACCGCCGGCTGTCGTATCTCATCGCGGGGTTGGTCCTCGGAGTCGTCGTGGCTGGCCTGGCGGTCGGAATTTTGGCAATCCTCGGCGCCTATGCCGTTGTTGGCAAAGGAGATTTGGCGAGCTCACCTCAAAATACTGTGCTGCTACTTGCGTTTGAGCTTGGCTCGGCTGCTCTGCAGGCCGTGTTGTTCTTCGGAATCATCTTCCGAGTCCTTGTCGAATGGCTTGGTCGGTGGCCCGCGATCACACTGACCGTCGTGCTCTTCGGCGCCATTCATCTCAGTGCCCCTAATGCCACGATCGTCAGCGCCATCATTGTTGGGCTTTCGGGCGGCGTCTTGCTTAGTGCGAGCTACCTGGCGACTAATAACCTCTGGCTGCCCGCAGGTATTCTTTGGGGCGTCAATTTCACCTTCGTCGAAGTCTTCGGCGCGATTCCCAGCGCAGCCCATCGGATCCTTCAAGCCCGCATCACTGGAAACAACCTTCTTACTGGAGGATCAGCGGGAGTTGAGGGTGGAATCGCGACATTGGTCGCCGCTTGGCTCGCCGTCCTCTTGATAATTTGGTGGGCTTCGACGCGGACCCGCGTCTCGCCAGCCAGCACCCCCGCGATGCCGCTTCCGAACCTTCGCTAAGGAAATAGGTCCCGACTCGACTCCGCCCCGCGACACCGCTACGCTGGCGAAATACGGGGCGCCCGAGGTCCTGCACATCGAGGACGTCGCGCAGCCGGTACCCAGAGACCGCGAGATCCTGGTCAAGATTCACGCGGGCACAGTGAATCGCACCGACGGCCACGCGCGCGACGGCGAGCGCGGCTACCCGCTGGCGGCACGGATGGCAGGGCGGCTTGCCTTCGGCCTGCGGGCTCCGCGCCGCCGGATCCTCGGCAGCGAGTTCGCCGGGGAGGTGGCGGCCGCAGGCGCAGGAGCGACCCGGTTTGCGATTGGCGATCGCGTCTTCGGAACTACCGGCCTGGCCTTCGGCTGCCACGCGGAATTCGTTTGCATTCGGGAGACCGGGCGCGTCGCACACATTCCCGAGGGCCTGACCTACGAGGAGGCCGCGCCGATTTGTGACGGAGCCCTCAGCGCGATTTCGTGCCTACAGCCTGCCGGCCTTGGCGGCGGGAAGACGATTCTGATCTACGGAGCGTCCGGCGCCATCGGCTCCGCCGCGGTGCAGCTGGCGGCGAGGCACTTCGGCGCGGAGGTCACCGCGGTGTGCGCCACCAAGAGCCTCGAGCTGATGAAGAAGCTCGGCGCCCACAACGTCCTCGACTACACCAAGGAGGATTTCACCCAGAACGGTGAGCAGTACAGCGTCGTCTTCGACGCCGTGGGCAAGCACTCGTTCAGCAAGAGCCGGGATTCGATCAAGCCGGGCGGCTGCTTCCTTTTCGTCGACGGCTTCGGCAATGTCCCCCGGTCGGTGTGGACACGGTGGGTGGGCGACAAACGGGTGGTCGCGCCGGCTTTCACCATGTACAACCAGAAGGGGGTCTATTTCCTCGCGCAGTTGGTCAAAGCGGGCGAGTACAAACCGGTGATCGACCGCGTTTACCCGATGACCGAGGTCGTCGAGGCGGCACGGTACGTGGACACGCAGCAGAAGACAGGCAACGTCGTCCTGGCCGTGGCCTAACCTGCGCCGGGCTACGCTCTCGAGGACGCCATCCCGCCCGCATCGAAGCCCGACCGCAGCGTAAATCGAATGGCGGCTGGGTGGCTGGTCAGCGTAGCATCCTGGTTTTGGAGGTGTCGCAAGATGTCAAATACCGCGATCGGCGATGCGCTCGATGCTGCCATCACTTACCTCAGCGAACATCCGAAGGAGGCGCGCTATACCGACAGCGAAGCCAGGGCCATCCTTGAGGCGGGCCTAGCGGTAACAGTCACCGGACCGGATGGGGCCCTGCTTCGAACGGACATGCCAAAGTCGGTGGGCGGAGCAGGCTCGGCGCCGTCACCCGGCTGGCTCCTGCGCGCCGCCCAGGCCAGTTGCCTCGCGACCCTGATCGCGATGCGTGCCGCCCAGGAGGGCCTGACTCCTCGGCGAATCGAAGTAATAGTTGACAGCGAGTCGGATGACCGCGGAATCCTCGGGATTGACGATTCGGTCCCGGCTGGACCGCTAAGCTCGCATGCCGTGGTCCGGGTCGAGCACGCGGGTGCGGCCCCGGATAAGGTTGACGCCGTGGTCCGCTGGGCCGAGATCCATTGTCCGGTGCAGGATGCCGTGCGACGAGCGGTCCCCTGCAGCGTGGAAGTGGGGAGGATATAGCGGCGGAGTTTAAATCTAAGTAAGCTCGGGAAACCTCATCCGCGGAAAACAGCGCCGCGTGGGCTGGGACGTTTGGCGAAGGCCCAAGCGAAGGCGGCCAGGGCGAGAATCGCATAGAACGGAATGGCCCAGAACCCGAAGACAAAGGCGAGTGGCCCGCCGGTCAGGACGAGTGGCGTAAATAGCCAGGAGAAGGCGACATAGGTCAGGGCAGCGGCAAGCACACCGCTCAATGCAGCGGCCGGCCCGCGACCGATCGTAACGACGTAGCCAATCACCAGCACGGGAATGATTGCTGTTAAACGACCCACGGAAAAGCCGCCCACAAACGAGAAGCCAAGGGTGCCGAGAACTGAGATCAGAAGCAGCGTCAGCGCCAGGTTGCGCCGTCCTCGATGCTGCGCGAGTAAGCCAGCAATCAAGGCAATGAGCGACAATTGGAGGCCACCCCAAAGGATCGCGGCAATTAGCTGATACTGGTCCATGTCGTTTGCAACAGAACTGACTGGCCGGGCGGGAATCCTGCCACCAGGACCCTTATGAACTTCCGCGAAGCATCGCAGAGATCGCGCAAATCTACTGCAAGCTAATGACTATTATGATTCAGCGCACAAGGGTGCCAACAATTCGTTTTGACGCCAGGCTGCACAGGATCGACAAATGGATTATTTTGCGCCTGCCTGAGCAAGCGAGCAGGAAACTACCGTCGCGCGGGCAGGTGGCCGTTCAAGGAACGATCAATGGCCATGGGTTCCAGACGGTGTTGGAACCAGACGGCTTTTTGGGCCACTGGATGAGGATTGATCCAAAGCTAAAACAAGCCGCACCTTTGAGCGCGGGTGACAACGCGACGGTCGAAATTGAGCCACTCAAAGACTGGCCGGAGCCGAACCTTCCCCAGGATTTTGAGACAGCGCTGGCAACCGCCCCAGGGAAAATCCAAGGCCTTTGGAAGGACATTACTCCGATGGCGCGCTGGGAATGGGTTCGCTGGGTCAATGCAACTCAAAACGGTAATACGCGCAAACGACGGGTCGATGTAAGTATCTCGAAAATGAAAAGCGGGAAGCGACGGCCCTGCTGTTTCAACCTTGCCGCATGCACTGACCCGAACCTGTCCAAAAACGGCAGGCTTCGTGAGCTCTCCTGAGAGACACGTCCAGCTCTCGGCTGATCGATGCCAAGATTAAGGCGCTGGGTGGTGATTGGCGCGGCAAGACCCTGTCCCGACTACGCGCCTTGATCAAGAAGGCCGACCCGGGCGTAGTCGAAGAAGTGAAGTGGAAGAAGCCCAGCAACCCGACGGGAGTACCCGTCTGGTCTCACGACGGAATCCTCTGTATTGGCGAGGCGCTCAAGAACGCCGTGAGGCTGACCTTTCCCAAAGGCGCTTTAATAAAGGATTCGAAAAAGCTCTTCAACGCGAGATTAGACAGCAAGTCTGTCCGCGCCGTCGACTTCGAGGACGGTGACGCTATCGATGAGGCTGCGTTGAGGGCTCTTATTCTCGAAGCTGTGCGGCTGAACACGTTGAAGGTGCGCAAGCGATAGGCGACTCAGATCCGTAGGCCTCTCCCTCGCCCCCATGTCATCGTCATCTGCTCGAGAGCAAAAGGGCGGCGGCGATAGAGTCGATGCGTTGAGCGCAACGCCGCAGCTGAGCTATGCCCGCAGCCGCGATGGAGTAACCCTGGCCTTCGCCGTCACCGGTCAGGGACCGACGCTTGTACTGGTTCCGTCGGTACCGTTCAGCAACCTGCAGATGGAGTACGGCAATCCCGTCATGCGTCAGGTCTACGGCGAGCTGGCAAGCCGCGTCACGTTACTCCAGTACGACGGCCGGGGAACGGGCCATTCACAACGTGATGTCGTCGACCTTTCGCTCGAGGCCATGCTCGCCGATCTCGAGGCCGTGGTCGATCAGGCGGGCTTTGACCAGTTCAGTCTGCTCGGTCAGTACAGCTCTTGTGCGCATGCCCTCGCTTACACCGCGCGGCACCCCGAACGTGTCAGACGGCTGGTGCTGTTTGGAGGATCCGCCCGAACCTGGGATGTAATGAGCGCCAATCAGACTCAAGCACTTTTGAGCCTGATCGAGAAGGATTGGAACCTCTTCGCCGATACCGCTGCCCACTACTGGATGGGGTGGGCCGCAGGCGAGGCCGGGAGAGCGACTGCCGAGGCGTTTCGGCAGGCGGTGACCCCGCAGGTGGCTCGCGCAACCTTACAGGCGGCCAGCGCTACTGACGTGACGGCTGAATTGGCCCGTGTGCAGGCGCCCACACTGGTGCTGCACCGCCGAGACGCGCCGCAGGTCGCAATCGAGGTCTCCCGCTCGCTAGCGGATAGCCTGCCTCATGGCCGCTTGGTGATTCTCGACGGTGAACATCCGCACCTGTTTCTCGAGGACCCCGATCGTGTGGTACAGATCCTGCTCGACTTCTTTACTGACGGGCTGGAACCAGCGGGCGCATCCCACACGAGGGCCGGACCGACGCGTCTAGACCCGGCGCGGCGGTCCGGCAGCGAGCTCAGCGGTCGCGAGCGTGAAGTCCTGCGCCTGCTTGCCGGTGGGGAATCAAATGCCCAGATCGCCCGGCGTCTGCGGCTCAGCCCGCACACAGTCGAACGGCACGTCACCAACATCTATCGCAAGATCAACGCGCGCGGCCGAGCCGACGCGACTGCCTATGCGCTGCGTCATGGGCTCCTCTAGTGGTTTTCCGCTACTCCTTTAAATAGTTTTCAGGAAGTCGCTCGCCCCCTTTCGGCCATACGCTGGCCTCAGTTCAATCTCGTGAGGTGAGGTCAATGAAAACATCAAGAGTCCTGGGCACAGATCGCATAGCGCTCGTCACTGGTGCCTCTCGGGGGATCGGTCCGCTGATCGCCCGAGAGATTGCGCGAGAGGGCAATCACGTCGTGCTGACGGGTCGATCGCCCGAAGAACTGCAAGCCGTCGCGTACGACCTTCGAGACAAAGGCGCGGACGTGTCCTTCCTACCGACCAACCTCGTTCAGCCCTGGGCCGCGGAGGCCCTAGTGCAAACCGTTGAGCGCGAGCGCGGAGGCATCGACCTTCTAGTCAACAACGCTGGCGGCGACCCGCAGCGCGAATTCGACCGCATGACGCTTAACGAGAACCTTGACATTCTTCAGCTCAACCTGATCGCGCCGCTGACCCTGTCGCATTCGGTGCTCGGGGAAATGCTGCAGCGGCGTCGCGGTCACATCGTCAACATCTCGGCATTAGCGGGGCGCGTCGCATTCCCCTTTACCGAGGCCTACGCGGCCGCGAAGGATGGCCTGATCGGTTTCACGCGGGTGCTGCGAAACGACTATCGAGGGCGTGGAGTGAGCGCCTCTGTCCTCATTTTGGGTCCGATTCGCGGCGCCGGCCAGGGGCAACGAACCGCTGCCCAGCTCGGCTTGAAGCTGCCTCCGTTCGCCACCGAGTCTGCCGACACTGTCGCGAGGGCGGTTATCGACGCGATCAAACGTGATCGCGCCGAAGTGGTGATGATGCCCGGTCCTGGCCGGCTGGTGAAAGCCGCGATGGACTATTTCCCCGGCTTGGGACCGGCGATCACTCGAATCAGCGGCTCGACCGCAACGATGCAGAGAGTCATCGAATACCGCAGGGGGCAGGAACATGCCGCAGTCAGCTAACGACTTGCAGACGCTAGCGCAGGAACAACAGGCGCTTCTGATGGAAGCGCGGCGGCGGCTTGGCGCCCGCACCCGCATCGACGGAGAGCGCCGTGCCGTCCAGCGAGAGGCCCAGCGCGAGCGGCTGGAAACGCTCACCGGCTATGAGTCTGGCCACAAAGGAGAAATCAGCATGAGCGCAGTCAACCGACCGTCGATCTTTGCAACCCGGCTGCCGCGCAGCGGCAACGCGGCCCTGGGGGCGAGTGCCGTCATTCAAGCTGTCCTCGGTATCGAATTCGTGCTATCCAGCCTCAACAAGCTGGCCGACGCTCACTATCTCAGCGACTTCGCTGCCTTTGTTCGCTCGACGCCTGGAGCGATGAGTGGGGTGTTGTCATCGCTGATCCAGGCGTTGGTCCTTCCAAATATTGCCATCGTCGCCCGGCTGGTCGAGATCAGCGAACTGCTGATCGGTGTCGTTCTCCTGATCGGCGCTGTCGATGTTGGCCGGCGGCGCTTCGCAGGACGCGTCGGCGCTCAGCACGGCTACGAGCGACCGCTCGCATTGGGTTCGGCACTCGCAGGTCTCGCGGCTGCCGGTCTGACGTTATCCATCGGCATCCTCATGGGTGAAGGGTTGCCCACCATTGCCGTCGGGCGAGCCTTCAGCAGCGCGATTCCGATTGAGTTGTTCATCGTTCCGCTCGGCGTGGCGATCGCCTGGCTGGAGCTCGGACGCTTCCTCGCCTTGCGCCGGGCATTACCGCCAGTGGCGGCGGTTCGCGCTCGGTTCGCCCAGCCAGTCCGACATAGCGCATGAAGAGAGCTCATTGTTCCGCTGCCGCCGCACGACCGTTCGGTAGCATGTCGATTTCCGCAGGGGATGTTCGACGACTGAGTAGAACGGGTTGCAACCGCTCACAAGCTCAACCATAAAGGAGGAATGACGATGCGCGTGTTGGTCATCGTGAAGGCGAACAAGGAATCGGAGGCCGGGGCGCTCCCCGATAAGCAACTAGTCGACGAGATGCAGAAGTTCAATGACGAGCTTTCCAGGAACGGCGTCATGCTGGCTGCGGATGGGCTCCATCCCAGCTCCAAGGGCAAGCGAGTCCGCTTCGCCGGTTCGAAGCCCACGGTCATCGACGGTCCGTTCGCCGAGACCAAGGAGCTGATCGCCGGCTACTGGATCTGGCAGGTGAAATCGGTCGAAGAGGCGGTGGAATGGATCAAGCGGGCGCCCTTCGCCAAAGCGCTTGGCCAGCCGGTGCCTGACGATAAGGTCCCCGAGATTGAGATCCGCCCGATTTTCGAGCAGGACGAGTTCGATCGCGCGCTCGCTGCCCAGCAGGCCAAGGTCGCCTCGAAGCGCTAATCTCACGCCGCCCGTGACCGATTCCGAAGCGCGCCGCGCCGTCGAGGCGGTCTGGCGAATCGAAGGAGCCAGGCTCACCGCGAGCCTGGCTCGCCTCGTTGGCGACGTCAGCGTGGCCGACGACCTGGCCCAGGACGCGCTGGTGGCGGCGCTGGAGCAATGGCCCGGATCAGGTATTCCGGAAAAGCCCGGAGCCTGGCTGATGGGGACCGCGAAGCACCACGCGATCGATCTCCTTCGCCGCCGGCAGCGGCTCGAACGCAAGCAGGCGCAGCTGGGCCGCCAGCTCGAGATCGAGCAGGAAAACGTTCCAGATCTGGAAGCGGCTATGGATGACCAGGTTGGCGATAGCCTTCTGCGTTTGATGTTTGTCGCGTGCCACCCGGTCCTCTCCCGCGAGGCTCGGGTTGCTCTAACGCTAAGGCTGCTGGGTGGCCTGACTACTGACGAGATCGCTCGCGCGCACCTGGTTCCAGAGCCGACCGTCGCCCAGCGGATCGTCCGCGCCAAGCGGACCCTGGGCGAGGCGCACGTGCCCTTCGAAGTCCCCGCGGGCGCAGACCTCGGCGCGCGTCTTTCGTCGGTGCTCGAGGTGATCTACCTGATCTTCAACGAGGGATACGCGGCCACTGCGGGGGAACATTGGATCCGTCTCGACCTCTGCCAGGAGGCGCTCCGCCTGGGGCGCATTCTCGCGGAGCTGGCACCACACGAGCCCGAAGTTCACGGGCTGGTCGCCCTGATGGAGCTGCAGGCCTCACGACTTCGGGCACGTACCACCGCATCTGGCGATCCCGTTCTGCTACTGGACCAAGACCGTGGACGCTGGGACCACCTGCTGATTCAGCGCGGACTGCATGGCCTCGCTCGGGCCGAAACGCTCGGTCAGACGCTCGGTCCCTATGCACTGCAGGCTTCCATCGCCGCCTGTCATGCGCGGGCGCGCACGGCACAGGAGACCGACTGGAAACAGATCACCGCCTTGTACGACGCGCTCGTGGAGGTTGCGCCTTCGCCCGTCGTGGAGCTGAACCGGGCAGTGGCCCTGTCGATGGCGTACGGGCCAGACGCCGGACTCGAGGTCGTCGAGAGCCTGCTGGGCGAGCCGTCCCTTCGCGGCTACCACCTCTTGCCCAGCGTGCGCGGTGACCTGCTGTTCCGACTTGGTCGGATCGACGAGGCGCGCGCCGAGTTCGAGCGCGCCGCCAGCCTGACAAAGAACGTCCGCGAGCGTGAGGTGCTGCGGGAGCGGGCACGCTCGACTCGGACGGGATCCTAGCGATGTCTTTAGTAAGTAACGCGGATCCAGAATGGGTCCGCGGCCATTGTTTGGAGAGGTGACCATGAAATGAGGCTGACGACCACGACCAACGTCTCGGTGGACGGCGTGATGCAGGGATTGGGCGGATCTGACGAAGATCGCCGCGGCGGCTTCGACCGCGGCGGATGGGCCCTACCCCTTGTCGATACCGAAACCGGGAACTATCTGGACCAGGTCTATGGCGGCGCGGCCGCGTTCCTCTTTGGCCGGCGGACGTACGAGATCTTCGCCCGCTCCTGGGGAGCGATGGCCGATATGGTCAAGATGCCGATCGGCGTCGCACTCAACAGCCGGCCGAAGTACGTGGTATCGACCAGTCTCAGGGATCCGCGGTGGGCGGGCACGAATGTCCTGACCGGGGACGTCGCCGCGGCCGTCCGTGATCTAAAGGCGCGGCAAGACGGCACACTACTGGTGCCCGGCAGCGGTGTTCTCGTCCGATGGCTGCTCGCCAACGAGCTGGTCGACCAACTCGACTTGCTCACGTATCCCCTCCTGGTCGGCCAGGGCACCCGACTGTTCCCCGATTCCGGTCCGGACGTCGCGCTCGACCTGGTCAACTCGCGAACCACTGCCGGCGGCATCACCATCCAGACCTATCGACCTGTCGGGCGTCCGAAGTACGCAGCGTCCACCGTCGACCCCGAACGCGTCATGCGCGACGCGAGTTCGGGTCGGCGCAGCTAGAGCACGTTCCCTAGCGCGCGAGCCGGAAGGTGAGGTGCGTCACCCCGTCCGCGTCGATGAGCCCGATCCGCTCCAGCGTTACGTCGGCAGGGTCGAGCCCCGCGAACAGCGCCGTTCCACCGCCGAGGAGGATGTGGACGACGTCGAGCCGCAGCTCGTCGAGCAGGCCGCCGCGGATGCACTGCCGGATGATCTCCGCCCCGCCCAGCACCGCGACGTTCCGGTCGCCGGCGGCGTGGTGCGCCCGCGCCAGCGCGGCCTCGAGGCCGTCGGTCACGAACGTATACGTCGTGCCGCCCTGCTTGGCGATCGGCGGGTGTGGCCGATGGCTGACGACGAAGACCGGGTTGTTGTGGAACGGGGGAGGGTCACCCCAAGGCTCCTCGCCGAGATCGAACATGCGCCGCCCCACTACAACGGAGCCGGAGGTCGCTAACAACTCCTGAGGACCTTCAACGGCCACGCCGCCCCGCCCCATCCGCCCGCCCTCGGAAAAGACCCAGGTGTGCAGCCCCTCGCCGCCGTCGCCCATCCCGTTCCCGATCCCCACGTTTGGCCCGGCGCTGAAGCCGTCGAGCGAGACCGACTGATCGGCGATCACTTTGCCCACGGTTTACTCCTCAGAGGGGAAGCCCGGTTACGGCTCCGTCGGGCGGCGCTGGACGATCTGGATGAGATTGCCGCAGGTGTCATCGAACACCGCGGTCATAACCGGCCCCATACCCGCGGGCTCCTGGGTAAATCGGACGCCGGCCTGACGCAACCGATCGAATTCCGTGCCTAGGTCCTCCACCGCAAACGAGGCGAAGGGAATTCCGTCTTCGACGAGCGCGCGCTTGAAGGGCCCGGCTGCTGGGTGGCTGTCGGGCTCGAGCACGAGCTCGGGTCCGCGTGGATCCTCAGCCGAGGTAACGGTGAGCCAGCGATGCTCACCGAGCGGCATGTCTCGCTTCTTTTTGAATCCGAGCACGTCCGTATAAAACCGAAGCGCCTTTTCCTGATCGTCGACCAGCACGCTTGTGAGGTTTATCCGCATGTTCATTCCCTCCCTGATAACCACCGATTCGCGATACCGCGCAACGGCCTGGTATTGATGTGGTGAAACTTGTACCGACCCCTACGCCTGGTGCGAACGAGGCCTGCCTGCTCAAGGATCTCTAGATGTTGCGAGATCGCCTGGCGCGTGGAAGCCATTTGATGCTTCGTCGCCAACCGCGAGCAGAGCTCAAACAAAGTCTGTCCGTCCCTTTCGGTCAGTTCGTCGAGTATCGTGCGACGCGTCGGATCTGCCAGGGCTTTAAAGACATCCCCCAACCGCGGTGATTATAGGCAAGTATTTACTTGCATGTCAAGGATCTAAGTTGCTCGTCTACGCATCGGCGCTACTCTTGCGTAATGCGACCCCTTCGGTATTCCATCAACGTGACGTTGGACGGGTGCTGCGATCACCGTGAGGGTTTGGTTGACGAGGATTTGCATCGTCACGCGGCCGAGAACCTCAGCCAGGCCGATGCCCTCCTCTTCGGCCGGGTGACCTACGAAATGATGGAGGCAGCCTGGCGGCCGCCGGCGCGTACGGGGGCGAGGCCTGATTGGATGGAACCCTTCGCCCGGACGATCGACGCGGCAAAGAAGTACGTCGTGTCGAGCACGCTGGATCGGGTCGATTGGAACGCGGAGCTCGTACGCGGGGATCTGGGAAACGCCGTTCAACAGCTCAAGCGTGAGCCGGGCAAGGGGCTGTTTGTGGGAGGCGTGAAGCTCCCGCTGGCGTTGGCGGAGCTGGGATTGATCGATGAGTACGAGTTCGTGGTGCACCCGAGGATCGCGGGCCACGGGCCGACGTTGTTCGCGGGACTATCGAAGCGTGTCGACCTGACGTTCGTCAGCCGGCTGGAGTTCCGCTCGGGGGCGGTGGCGATGCGGTATGTGCCGCGAAGGTAGCCGCTGAGCTTAGCCCCGGTCGGGCACATCGGGAAGGGCAACCCGCACCCGAGGAAAGGAATTCTGCAGCCGGGCGTATGGCTCTATAGAGGTCCGACCAAGGAGGGCTGTGCAGGATCCCGATTCGGCGCTCAAACGGGCCGCTGTGGCCGGCGATCGCATGGCGGTCGAGCGTCTCTTTCGGGAGCTGTATCCGGCTGTGTACGGATTTTGTTTCACCATGACCCGCAATAGCGCCGACGCCGAGGACATCGCCCAACAGACATTCCTGAAGGCGTTCGCGAGCCTGAGTCAGTTCCGAATCGCCCAGCCAATCGGTCCGTGGATACTTCGCATCGCGCACAACGTGTTCATCAGTCAGCTCCGGTCCAGGCGGTCTCAGACCGACTTGGACGACCCGGAGATCGAACACCTGCGGAGCAGCGATCCCCAGCCCGAGGCGGTTGCCCTATCGCACGAGACACGTGAGGAAGTCCGGAGGGCGCTGCGATCGCTCGCACTGCCCGCGCAGGTGATCTTGGTCCTGCGTTACCAGCAGGAGCTGTCGTACGAAGAGATCGGTGCTGTGATCGATGCGCCGGTGACCACGGTTACGAATCGTCTGTTTGAAGCGCGCCGCCAAATGGGCTACGCCCTATGCCAAGCCGGAGAAGGAGGAAGCGATGCGCAACTGGTCGGATCCTGAGATCGAGTCAGCGCTGATCACCGTCCTGCGCCCGTCTGAAGCCCCTCGCGGCGCAATGGATCGGATGCTCGCACAGCTTCCGACTCGGCTGCCGGCGCCGCCGTGGTGGCGGCAGCGACGTGTGCGCTACGCGGTCGCGCTGGCCCTGGCGGCGATCGGCTTGGTTCTGGGCGCGAGCCCTCAAGCCCGAGACGCGGTCGCCAACAGTGTTCGTCAGCTCTTCTTTTTCGTACCCGGCCAGGGGATTCGTAGCGCGCCGGCCACGTCTTTGGTCCTGGATCATCCAGTTGTTGTTTCGCGGGCGGGGATCACGCTGCACGTGGTCGGGGTGCTGGCCACCGAGCAACACACCACGGTATCCGTGAGCGTGGCCGGCCTTCCCGACGTCAAGACGGGATACCCATCCGGACCGCTACCGATGCCATATCTCTTGGATCGATCGGGGCATCGCTACGGTGGGAACAGCGCCGCTGGCGGGGCCAGCTACTGGACCTATGGTTTCGACGCACTTCCGCGGGACACCAGACACGTCACCCTTGTGGTGGATTCTGTTTTATTGGGGATGCCCAGCGCACTGGCGGCACAGCTTGGCGTCTGGCGCATCGACCTTCCGCTCACGCCAGTCACGTCCTCGGCGCTTTCTCAGGCGTCACCGGTGGGCTCATCCATCACCGTCCACGGCGTCACCGTCGTGCTCGCCCAGGTCGCCCGGAGCAGCGATGGTGTGCAGGCCCACCTCGTCGCCGGCGGGGCCCGATCTTCGCAGGTGGACTTCCTCGAGCTCGCGCCGCCGTTGACTGACCAGAACTACCTTCCTGGTAGCGGTCAATCGGGTCAATGGGATCTCACCCTCCCGGCCAACGTCACGACGATCGGCATCGCAAGGGTCGACGACGTCGAGGCAGGGCAGGCATCCGTCTCGTTCAATATGCCGGCGACGGGAAGCCTGCGGCTACAGCGCTCCGTGCAGCTTGGTCGGTACGTGGTCGTCCTGGAACGAGCTGAATGGTTCGATGGTCCAAACGGGCACGAGCTGCGGGTTTACTTCCACCCCGGGCCGGCGCTCGACGGCGGCCATGTCACGAACTGGGAACTGGACGGTGTCAACTCGTATGGATTCGCTTGGGCGGACCCATCGATGGCCTCGGGGTACCTCGAACTACTCAACAAGCCAGGTCCTGGCCACATCACCCTCCGGATGAAGAATCCGCACGTCGTGATCGAAGGGCCGTGGGAACTCCCGGTGCCGGCGAGTTAGGCAGTCGAGCCCGAGGTCATGCGTCAACCAGGTGGCGGAGGGCCCGCATGGACTTCAAACGCGATGACCTCACTCAACGCTGTACCGTCCACGTGAATTGCAAAGCAGCCAGGGCCATCAGTGCTTAGCCGGCCCTCCCATGCTCTCCAAGAGGGAGACCCTACGTTTGCCGGCAGTTTCAGCCCGCCCTCAGGCGTGCGGACAGCCGAAACCACCGCCACCGAGTGTTGACGTTCTTTAGCGGCGACATTCGCCTGATCAGTCGGAGGGAGATCGGCCAGTGTGATCCTCAATCGGCCGTCACCACCCAATTGGGAGCCTCGTACCACCAGCGGTCCGGTGTACTTGGAGTCCACCATGAGGATTGCCGCCTGGCCCTCCGAATACCAGCTCAATTGTCCAGACAGATACACAGGTCCAGATCCAAACCCTAATGTGCCGCTCGAGGAGGCTGGACAGCTTGCGATTAAGGCGGCGAAAGGATTTGCGCCAGATTGGCCGGGGCTCGAAGAGGAACATCCACCCATAAGCAAGGCCGCAAGCGTGCCCGCGATCGCCAGACTCATAATCCGGCGCATTCCATGACGAATATAGACCACCACTAACCGCTCGCTAGATTTCGGGCATGTACGGTCAAGGGTGATGGCTGATCTCGATCCGGCCACGGCCATGCGCCGCATCGCCTTCCTGCTGGAGCGCCAGCGCGCCGACACCTACCGCGTGCGGGCATTCCGCCGGGCGGCCGAAGCGGTGGCCGAGCAGCAGCCGGAGCGGCTGCGCGCGCTACACCAGGCGGGGCGGCTCGAGGACCTGCCTGGTGTGGGCAAGACCACGGCCGCAATCATCGGCGAAGTCCTTGGCGGGAGGGTTCCGGTCTACCTGGCAGAGCTGGAAGCGGCCCCTCTGCCGGCTCGCAGTGCGGCCGCCGACGCGTACCGCCGAGCGCTGCAGGGCGACTGCCACAGTCACAGCGACTGGTCCGATGGCGGCAGCGATATTCGGACGATGGCGGAAGCCGCCATCGCACTCGGCCACGGCTACCTGGTCCTGACCGACCACAGCCCCCGTCTCACGATC